>Ga0070658_10002039_pt1 | contig 16940 bp, 10 predicted proteins | sample KBSC13metaG_FD_64664 | JGI IMG/M metagenome (GOLD analysis project Ga0070658, IMG submission 64664) | Corn rhizosphere microbial communities from Kellogg Biological Station, Michigan, USA - KBS C1-3 metaG | ecosystem: Host-associated > Plants > Roots > Rhizosphere > Soil ...
CTGGTGCTCCTGAACAGCAACGAATTCGCCTACCTCTACTGATCCCTTTATGAGCCGCTACTTTCCCTGTGCCGGTCATCGCGCCCTGCATGCGCCCACGCGCCGGCAGTTTCTTTACAGTCTCGGGGCGAGCCTCGGCAGCGTAGCGTTCACCTCACTGCTCTCGCGCGAGTCATACGCCACAGATCCGGCCGCGAATCCACTAGCCCCGAAGCAGGGTCATGTCCCCGCCAAAGCGAAGAGCTGCATCTTCCTGATGATGGAAGGCGGTCCTTCGCACATCGACACCTTCGATCCAAAGCCGAAGCTGGCGGAGCTGCATCTCCAGGAATTCGTCCGCGAGGGCAAAATGAAATCCGCCATGGAAAGCGGCAAACGTTACTACGTCCGGAGCCCGTTCCCGTTCCGTAAAGCCGGCCAGAGCGGGGCGGACATGGCCGAGAATTGGCGGCACCTCGCCGGAGTCGCCGATGAGATCTGTTTCTTTCGCGGCTGCCAGGTGGACTCGGTGAATCATCCCACGGCGATGTACCAGATGAATACCGGAAATCGCTTCGGCGGCGATCCCGCGCTCGGCTCGTGGACGACCTACGGCCTCGGCTCGCTGAACCAGGACCTGCCCGGCTTCATCGTGCTGCCCGAGATCTCCTATCCCCAGGGCGGTGCGGCGAATTGGGGCAACGGTTTCCTGCCCGCGAGCTTCCAGGGCACGCCGCTGCGCGCCAAGGGCTCTCCCATCCTCGATCTCACGCCGCCCGAGGGTATCACGCCGGAACATCAGCGCGCCAATCTTGACCTGCTCGCGGAACTCAACCGCGAACACGCCGCGCAGCATCCCGGCCACGGCGAACTGGGAGCCCGGATGGATAACTACGAACTCGCGTTCCGCATGCAGATGCAGGTCCCCGATCTCATCGCGCTCGACCAGGAGGACGCCAAGCTGAAGGAAATGTACGGGATCGGTCAGGACGCGACGGATGCCTTCGGCCGCAAATGTCTGCTCGCGCGCAGGCTCGTCGAGAAAGGCGTACGCTTCATTCAGCTCTATGCCGGCACGTGGGATTCGCACGACTACATCGAACGTGCCCACGGCAATCTCGTGCGAAATGTCGATCAACCGATCGCCGCGCTCCTCGCCGATCTCAAGCAGCGCGGGCTGCTCGACGAAACGCTCGTCGTCTGGTGCGGCGAGTTTGGACGCTCGCCCGACAACGGGGTGCGCGGCGGCACGGCCTATGGCCGCGACCACAATCCCCACGCCATGACCGTCTGGATGGCGGGCGGCGGAGTGAAGGCCGGTCACACCATCGGCGCAACGGACGAGACCGGTGACAAGGCCGTCGAATGCGTGCACCACGTCCGCGACCTCCACGTCACTCTCCTGCGCCTGCTCGGCCTCGACGACAACAAGCTCACCTACTTCCACGGCGGCCGATTCAAGCAACTCAGCCAATTCGGCGGACAAGTCATCAACGAGTTGATCGCCTGAACGCGGGGCGACACCATGGCACCGATGAAGTTTCCATTCCTGCCCCTTGTCGCGGCCGCATTCGCCTGCGCCTGCATCTCAACCATCGCTGCGGGCACCGAGTCCGACGTTCTCGTTTACGGGTCTACGCCCGGCGGATTCTGCGCGGCAATCGCCGCGGCTCGCGAAGGCGCCTCCGTGATGCTCGTGGAGCCCACGAACCACCTCGGCGGAGTCAACACGGGTGGGCTTTGCTTTAGCGATTCGAACCAAACCGTGCGCAGCACCGTGATGGGGCTGTTCGCGGAATGGCATGCGCGCATCGAGAAGGACTATCAGAATCGCGGCGTCACGCTGCCCTATCGCGTCGCAGAAAAGGATCACACGCCCTGGACATATGAGCCGAGCGTCGCCATGCGCATCACCCGGCAAATGCTCGACGAAGCCCACGTGAAGGTGGTGAAGAATCAACCGCTGAAATCGGTCACGCGCAATGGCGCGCGCATCTCCGCGATTGTCACTGCCGCGGAAACCTTCCAGGCCCGGATATTTGTCGACGCCACCTACGAGGGCGACTTGATGGCGGCGGCGGGCGTGAGTTGGACGATCGGACGCGAGGGCCGGAGCGATTACGGCGAACCGCTGGCTGGGAAACGCTATCCCAAAGGCGTGATGCCCATCTCCGGCCTGGATGACCAGGGCAAGCCATTGCCGCTCATCACCGCGACAGACGCCGGTCCCGAAGAAGCCGGGGACAAGAATGTGATGGTTTACAGCTTCCGCCTGTGCCTGACGAAGGACGCCACCAATCGCGTCGCGTTTCCGGCGCCGGCGCACTACGACCCGGCGCGCTTTGAAGTCGTGCGGCGATATTTCACGCAGGAGAAGCGCCCGATCCTGCTGTGGGACCTCTATCCTCTGCCCGGTGGCAAATTCGACGCCAACAACGGCATTGGGAAACAATTCTCGATGGGCCTCGTCGGCGCGGGGAATGGTTGGTGCGAAGGCGGTGCGGCGGAGCGCGCGAAGATCTGGGAGGCGCATAGGCAATACACGCTCGAGCTTTACCAATTCCTCACCACCGACCCGGCGGTGCCGCAACCTCTGCGCGAGCAACTCGGCGCACTCGGCCTGTGCAGCGATGAATTCCCCGACGACGAGCATTGGTCGCCGCAGCTTTATGTGCGCGAGGGGCGGCGGATGAAGGGCATGTATGTTCTTTCGCAGAAGGACCTCGCCGAATCCCCGGCCAAGGAGGATGCGATTGTCGTCTCGTCCTTTCCCATCGATTCGCACGATTGCCAGCGCATCGCGCGACCGGACGGCGGAGTGGCGGACGAAGGCACGATCATGCCCGTGCGCCTGCCCGGCCGCCGCCACGGGTCTGTCTATCAGGTCCCGTATCGCAGCATCGTACCCCGGCCGGAAGAATGCGAAAACCTCCTCGTGCCGGTCGCGCTGTCCTCCACGCACGTCGCGTATTGCTCGATCCGTGTCGAGCCGACATGGATGATCCTCGGCCAAAGCGCCGGCATTGCGGCGGCGTTGAGCGCGAAGCGGCACTCCTCCGTGCAGACGCTGCCGTATGCGGCATTGCGCGAACGACTCGTTGCCCAAGGGCAGGTGCTCGATCTGCCGGTGCTGCCGGACGCGCCGGTCCTGCCGAACAAATGACCGAAACAATTCGATGCAGCATGGAACTTAGCGCGAGCGTCCAGTCAACAACCCTGTCATCCTGAGCGGAGCGGGGAAGCACGGACGGAGTCGAAGGACCTCAAACTTCCAGTGGGTTCTGGAGCGGAGCGGATGTACGGACAAAGCAGGTCCAACTCTGCCGCCACCTTTGGCTCCGCCACGAAAACCCGCAGGATATTTGAGGTCCTTCGACTGCGCCCATCCCCGCTCCGCTGCTAATGACGTGTTTTGTCACTCATTGAAAATCAACGCAGCAGCCTCGGCGACCGACGGTCACAGACCGCCGCTACAGACGCGTCATCCCCGCACTAATGATCACGGCTTGTCGTGTTTGGTTCCTCAGGATGAAAGGATATGGGACGGCGCTCGCGCTACAAGCGACACGGTTCATGGATTCATGACACGTCCTACGACCCCCGCACCCGAAGCAATTCCTGATAGCCTTTGCGCAATATTCCCAAGTCGGTCTCGATCGCGAGATGCGTGAAGCCTAGTTCCCGGTGCGCCTGCACATCGGCAGTATCGCGAAGCAGGATTCCGCAGGGCTTGCCCGCGGCATTCGCCGTGGCGGCGACGTGCTCCAGGCAGGCGCGATACTCGCGTTTGACCAGCGCGGGCCGCGCCCGGAGATCGTGCTGCAAATCCGCCGGACCGACGAAAAGCACATCCACTCCGTCAATCGCCGCGATGGCCGAAGCGTTCTCCACCGCTTCGATGGTCTCGATCTGCGCGAAGAAAATCGGCGCCGGGTCGACTCCTTCGACCGCCGGACGCAGGCCATAGCCATAGGTGCGCACCGAGCGCGCCACACCGCGCCGGCCACGGGGTGGATAACGCATGGCCTGCACGCAGGCCTCGGCCTCCTCCGGTGTGGAGACATGCGGCACCATGATCCCATCCGCTCCCCAATCGAGCACGCGCGCGATCAGATCCGCATGCGGTGCACCGACGCGCACGATGGACGCCGCGCGCGCCCCGCGCATCGCCTGCAATTGCCCGAGCACCCCGGCCTCGGTGCCGCAGCCGTGCTCGAGATCGAAAAGCAGCCAGTCGAAACCGCTGTCCGCGGCAAGTTCGGTGACGACCGGGGAACCAATGGACATCCAGGTCCCGAGCCGGGGTTGACGTTCGCGCAGAGGGTTTGCATTCATAGCATGTCGATCGATTGGTCTTCGCGCAGGCCGCGCAGGGCAAGCGCGATCCGCGCGCGCGTGAACTCCCGCAAAGCCTGGCCGGAGCCCCCGGCGCCGATCAGATAGAAGCCTTCGTCCCGCTCGAAGTAACCGGCGCCCACCCGGATCACCGCTTTCACGACCATGTTGCGCAGCAGGTGCAACCAGAAGCGCCGCTGGCAGTCCCGCGGCAAGGCACGAACGGAACGGTAGCCGGCGAGAGCGCGGGTGAGCACCGCGCCGTCATGAAAACAGCCAAGCAGCGAGAGATCGTCCATCGGATCGCCGCCGATCGCATCGTCCCAATCGATGAACGCCGCGATCCCGCTTTCCGTCCCGAGGATGTTCCAAAGCGCCAGATCCTTGTGCACGAGGCATCCATCGCTCAACTCCAGGAGGGCATCGTGATCCGCGATCACGGCGGCGATCTCATCGGTATCGCCGCGTGAGAGAAATTGCCGCTCCTTCAGGAAGCGCAGGTGCCGGTCGAGATGCAGGTGAAAGTATTCGCGATAGGAGCGATGGAATCCGGCGAGGCGATTCTCCTCGCGCAAGACCGCGGGATCGAACGGCCCAAATCCGCCGGGACGCAGCGCTTGCCAGCGCGCCACCATGGCGCCAATTTCCTCCGCCACGCCCTCCAGATCCAGTCCTCCACGCTGCCCAAGCACATTGAGATCCGGGGCCTCGATAAGATCCATCACCTGCCAGGCAAAGGGCACTCGCCGCCGGCTCGCGTCCACGGCATGGACGCGTGGCGTCGGCACGCCCAGCGCGCTGGCTTCCGCGAGCACTCGTGACTCCACTTCCAGGTAATCGTCCTGCTCGGGTCCATCGTCCACACGCACAAAGGCATCTCCTCCGCGGAGTGTTGCCACGAAGGTGAGATGATTGCCCTGCCCGCCCGCCGGGCGGACCATCACACCATCGTCACCAAAATGCTGGCGAAGCTCCGCGGCGAGCTGCTCTTCCAGACCGGCGTGCGTTTGTCGGGCCACAGTGCCGTGAAATGCCGCCGCCCGGTCACATTTCCAGTAGTAAATCGAGCGCCGCGGGTGCGCCGCCGGAGCGGAAATCATGACGCCTCAGCACTCCCAGCCAGCGGCGCGACTGCCGCACCGTGCGGCTCGGCGGACTTGACCGGACGCGCCCGCCAGTAGGCCGCGAGCAGGCCACCAATGATGTTTTGGAGCACCGAACTGAAGACCGCGGGCACCGTCGCCAGCGGCTCGAGCGGAAAGTTCTTCCGCGCCAGCACAATCGCCATGCCGCCATTCTGCATTCCCACTTCGATCGACACCGTGCGGGCCGTCAGCGCCGGATATCGCAATACGCGCGCGACCACGTAGCCGAGTCCAAACCCGAGCACGTGGAGGAGAAACGCCGCCAGAGTGAGGCGGCCGGCATTGGCGAGCACCGCGGCCGCATTCGCCGAGACAATCCCTCCCGTGAGCAGGACCAGCGACACGACAGACACGACCGGTCCATACCGCTGCGCGTGGGCCACGGCGCGGGGGAATCGCCAGTTGCAGAAGACACCGATCAGGACCGGCGCCACCACCACTTGCAACGTGGAGAGACTGATGCCCCACGCGTCGACCGGAACGTAATGACCCGCCAGCGCCTGACACCAGATCGGGGTCATGACAAAGGCCAGGAGCGTGGAGGTGAGCGTCACGGCCACCGCCAGCGCCACATCGGCTCGCGCGAGGAAGCTGATGACATTGGACGCCGTGCCCGAAGGACAACTGGCCACGAGGATCAGCCCAACGGCGAGGCCCGAATCGAGATTGAGCATGCGGCCCAGCGCCCAGCCGGCGAGAGGCATGATCGAATAGTGCGCCAGGAATCCGAGCGCGAGCGCGCCGGGCATCCGGAACAGGCGGCGAAAGTCTTCCACCGTGAGAGTGAGCCCCATGCCCAGCATCACGATCATCAGCGACCACGGGATCAATGGCCCGGTGAACCACGCAAAGGTCGCCGGGCGCCAAAGCGCCAGCGATGCACCGAGCACCAGCCACACAGGATACAGGCGGGTGAAGACCTGGAGAGAGCGCTGAAACATCGAATCGCGGGGGGAATTGTGAATGTTAGGGAACACGGCGCCAGTCGGGCCGCCGCAGCAATATGCCCGATTATGGCAGCGGGGGAAGCTTTGCCGAATAGACACCGGCTCGATGCCGGTTGTCGTCATAGCCGAAATGGAGCCATTGCTTGTCCTTGCTGACAAAGCCGTCGGGATAGTTGAGCCGGCCTTTCGGCCCGTCGCTGGATTCCGGCACGAGCACGCGCTGGTAGGGCCACGTCTTCATTCCATCGAAGCTGATCCAGAGCGCGAGCGGGGTCCGCTGCTTCGAATTCGGATTGTGCAGCATCGCCACCGTATCTCCGCCCAGAGGATAGAGCGTGGCTTTGCTCCCGGGATTCGGCACGCGGGTGATCGAAGCAAATTCCGGCCACGTCCTGCCGCCGTCCTTCGACTCCGCGTAGTAGAGCACGCCGCCCAGGGCATCCGCGCGGATGATCATCGCGATGCGCCCGTCGCTGAGCTCGGCGAGATTGTTCTCCGCCCAGCCGAAGTAGCGATCGTTGGGCGTCAGTCGGATGTCGCCGTGCTCGGTCCAGGTGGCGCCACCATCGCTGCTGATGAGCACTCCGTTGCGAGGATTGGTAAATGCGCGATCGAGGGGCGCTTTGTCCTGCTCGTCATCGGGGCCGACGTAGTGCTGAAACGGGACAATGATCCGCCCATCGCGCGTGACGATGTGGTTGCGAATGAAGGTCCGTTCCTTCAAGCGTCCCGGCACCTCGGCCGGCTTGCTCCAGGTCTTGAACCCGTCGTCACTCGTCAGAAACCAGGAGCGCCAGTCATTCGCCCAGTGCTTCGAATGCGTCGAGAAGAAGAGCGTGCAGCGGCCATTGAAAATCATCAGTTCCGTCGGTCCCTGCCCAATGGTCTTGCCCTCCCGCGGAAAGCCCACGTTGAATGACTCTAGCGGGGTCCATGTCCGGCCCTCATCGTGGCTGCGCGTAACTCCGGTGTAGTTCAGCGGCGAGGGCTCGGTGTCGCCACCCGCGAGCATGAAAAGAATCCATGAGCCGTCGGGCAGTTCCCGTAGCGTCGTGTCGCACACCATCTTGTTGGGCGTCACGCCATCATAAGCAAAGGTGTGCCGGTCCTGCTTCGCATCCTCGGCGGCCTGGGCCGTCCATTTTTCCTCCGGTTTGATCGCCTTGGGCAAATTGGGCGAGAGAGCCTTGTTCACCAACACGCGGCGCTTTGCAGGAGGCACAGGCAGTTTCCCGGCGGCCACCTCGTCCTCGCTGAATGTCATGAGCAGGATCTCCGCGTCCGTATGCCGGTTCCAATCATAGGCGATATGGATCGTGCCGTCTGGCGCCTGGAAGCCGTCGGGATACGACACCTCGGCACGATCATCCAGCAGCAGGCCCTTGCTCCATGATTTGCCGTCGTCCTCGGAGAGAAAGGCCGTCATGCTCGAGCGGCGCGGCAGGCGCTTGTCCACGGGACCATTCTTCACCAGGAGCAGTTTCCCGGAAGCAAGCCGGCGAATGAAGAACCGCGCGCTCACATTTTGGATCGTCGATGGCTGGGGCTCGGACCAGCTCGCGCCGTGGTCAGCGGAGAAGCTTTCGCTGATCCCCTTCTTCGTCCGCGCGAGCATCCAGAGGCGGCCGTCGCGCAGTTCGACGATCATGTGCTCGTCAAAATCCGTTCCAGGAAAGGCCACCCCACCCCGGCGCGTCCACGTCTTCCCCTGGTCGGTCGAAGCAAAGACGTTCGCCATGCGGATCGAATCCAGTTCCTGGTGAGCGGACTTCAGCACAGGCGGCCCGATGCGGTCGCGCGTCCACAGTGAGACAGGCAGCACCCAGTCGCCATTGCTCAGCACCGTGGGCTTGTTCAGGGTGCAGCCATCCGCGAAGCGTATCGGTTTCGACCAAACCGGGTTCTCCGCATCCGGATCGTCGCAGCGGATGTACCAGTCGCCGTCGCGCCCGTCGAAATAGCCGAGGCTTTGATCGAAGAAACACCAGAGCCGGCCGAGCGGATCGGTCCAGAGGTTGCCCACCAAAGCGCGACGCTGAGGCAGATTCGGCGGATCGGTCGGGTCGATGACCACCCGCGGTTTGGACCACTTCGCCCCGCCGTCGTCACTCGTCGCCAGCATGAAGAAGCCATTCGGGTTGTCCCCATTGCCCACCCAGCACGCCCACAACCGGCCCTTGGGAGTGCGTTCGATGCCAATGATCATATTCCCCACACGCACCTGATCGTCGTACTCCGGCCCGGGGGCGGTGTTGATCACCGGCGGTTCGAGTGACAGGTCGAGCTGCGCTGGGGTCAAGGCAGCGTCATCCGCATGGAGGCCACCGGCCAAAATCGCGGCAGCGAAGGAAATGAGGCAGAAGAGAAGGGAGGGTCGAAGAGTCATCGGGGAGAGGATTGACCCACTCCTGCCAGAAGGCGGGTTGACCCGGCAAAGGATTCTTCATGTTATCGTAACACACTTTCATGCCCGGTCTCCCCTCCTCTGTCAGCCTCCAGAGCATCGCCGCCCGCGCCGGCGTCTCGGCCATGACCGTCTCGCGCGTCCTGCGCAATTCGCCCCGGGTGGCGCCGGCCACACGCCGTCGCGTCCTGGCCGCCGCCCGTGCCCTCAAATACCAGCCCGATCCTCACCTGGCGCGATTGATGACCATGGTGCGCGGCCGGAAGGCACCGAAGCTGCGGGCCGTCCTGGCGATCGTGCGCGAGGATCAACCGCGCGACGCCTTGCACGATCCCGCCTACCAATACGTGCCCCTCGCGGACATCCGGCGCCGCGCGGAACAGCACGGCTATCAGGCGGAGGAATTCTGGCTCGGCCACGACGGCCTCACGCCCGAGCGGCTCGGCGGAATTCTGCGCGCAAGGGGCATCGAGGGCCTGATCGTCTCCCCGCAATCCTCGCAGATGCTGTGTGCCCAACTGGACTACGCGCCATTCGCAGCGGCGACCTTCGGCTATGGATTGCGGCAACCGTCGCTGCACCGCGCGGCCGGCAACATGACTCTGGGCGTGCACCTCGCCACCGCACAACTTGCCGCCCGGGGCTACGAGAGGATCGGCCTCGCCATCACCCGCTGGATCGATGATCGCGCCGAACACGCCTACGCCGGGGCGATGCTGCACTTTCAGCAGACGCAACCACGCTCACACCGGGTGCCACCGCTCTTGTTTCCCAGCAATGACCTGGCCCGGGGAGTAGACGCATTCTCCAGGTGGATGAAGGCCCACCGTCCCGACGCGCTGATCTCATTCGACACCCATGTGCCCGGCTGGCTGAAGCAACTCGGACTACGGATCCCAAAGGACATCGGCCTCGTCATTCACGACTGGACCCAGCGCATGACCACGTATGCCGGCATCCATCATCGGCGCGACCACGTGGCTGCGGCGGCCGTGGATCTCGTGGCGACGCAACTCCTCCATCACGAACGCGGAGTCCCAGAGGTGGCGCGGCAGATTCTCATCCCGCCCGTCTGGATGGACGGCCCGAGCGTGCGAAGGAGCGCACAATCTCTCTAGCTATGCGATGAGTTCTTCAATTACGTGGCCGTGGACGTCCGTCAACCGCCGGTCGATACCGTTGTGGCGGAAGGTGAGCTTGGTGTGGTCGATGCCGAGCAAGCGCAGGATGGTGGCGTGGACGTCATAGCCCTCGGTGGGATTTTTCCGGTCGACCGGCTTGTAGCCCCACTCGTCGCTCTCGCCCACGACCACGCCACCCTTGATGCCGCCGCCGCAAAGCCAGTTGGTGAAGACATAGGGATTATGATCGCGGCCCTTGCCGTCGCCTTGCGAGGAAGGCATGCGTCCAAACTCGGTCGTCCACAGGATGATGGTGTCGTCGAGCAGGCCCCGCTGCTTGAGATCGCGAATGAGCGCGGACGTGCCGCGCGCCATCCCCATGGCCAGCGGGCCGTGATCGCGCTTCACGTCCTCGTGCGAGTCCCAATTGCGGCGGGGAAAGCCATTGTCATTGCCCGACCAAATTTGCACGAACCGCACGCCGCGCTCGAGCAACCGCCGGGCGGTCAGGCATTTCCGGCCGAAGTAATCCGCTTCCTCCGCGGCATTGATTTCCTTGGGCCACTGTTTGGTGGAATCGTCGATCCCATACATCTCGCGAATCGCCGCGGGTTCCTTCGAGATATCGAGCGCTTCGGGAGCGGCGAGTTGCATGCGCGCGGCCAGTTCGTAGCTGCGGATGCGCGCCTCCAGGCGGGCATCGCCGGCGCGTGCTACTTCGTGTTCCCGGTTGAGTCGCGCGAGGAGCGAAAGTCCAGCGGCGTCGCTGCCGGGCGTCACGAAATCATTCTTCGCCGGGAACAGATCGGCGATCGGCGTCTCCGCGCCGGGATAGATCACGGTGCCCTGGTGTTGCGATGGGAGGAACGCGGTGTCCCAGTTCTTCGGCCCATTCGAGGCGTACCCGCGATGGTCCGGCAGCACGACGAAGGTCGGCAAGTTGTCGTTCATGCTCCCAAGCCCGTAGCTCACCCAGCAGCCCGCGCCCGGGAACCCCGGCGTTTGAAAACCCGTCGTCTGCAAGAGCGTGGCCGCGCTATGCACGCCGGACTTGCCGACCATGTTGTGAATGAACGCGATATCGTCCACGCATTGCCCCAGGGGCGCCACGGTCTCGCTGAGCATCTTCCCGCACTTGCCATAGGGCGTGAATTCCCAGAGCGGACGGAGCCATGGTCCGAGGCCATTCTGGAAAGTCTCGACCTTTTCACCGAAGTCGGAAGGTTGCCCATGCCGCTTGATCAACTCCGGCTTGAAGTCGAAGAGATCGATATGGCTGGCCGCTCCCGCCATAAAGAGTTGCACGACGCGTTTGGCCTTGGGCGGATAATGGAGGACGCCGCCCAGGATGCCACCGCTGGAATCCGCCGCCAGCGCCTGATCGTGGCCGAGCATGCTGGCTAGGGCGATCCCGCCCAAGCCGCCACCGCAGCGCCAGAGAAAATCCCGGCGCGTGACCGAAGCACTTTGTGGCAGGCGATGAAATGGGGAGTCGTGGCGCGGGTTCATGGGATCAGTCGACGAAGACAAATTCGTTGAGGTTGAGGATCAGGCGGCAGGTATTCGGAAGGCCGAACTCGTGCGCGTAGGCGGACAGGTCTTTCACCTCTTCAGGCTGCGGCGCGCGACCGAGAGCCAACTGGAATCCATGCTCGATTTGGGCATCGATGCCGGACGCTTCCTGCTCGAGCCGCTCGGCAAAGTGTTTCGCCATGACGACCATGAGCTGGTTGTTCATCAGCGCCAGGGCCTGCAAGGCGCTCATGCTCTCGTTGCGCTTCTCCACACTCATCGACGGGTCCGCACAATCGAGCGTCGTCAGGAACGGCTGGGGCTGTGACCGAACGATCCACCGATAGACCGAACGACGATGCGACCTGGGATCGTCCGCGTCGTGCAGGCGATATTCGTAGTGCGGCGAGTGGGCGGGCTGCTCGATCACGAAATCCCGGTAACTCGGCCCGCCCATGGTGAGGTCCAATTGGCCGGCCACGCTGAGCACCGAATCCCGCACCGCTTCCGCCTCCAGCTTCCGGCGATTCATGCGCCAGAGGAAGCGGTTGTCGGCATCGATGGCCTCGGCGGCGGTGGCATCGCCGCTGGCGCAGGACGCCTGCCGATAGGTCGCGCTGGTCACGATCAGGCGATGCAGTTGCTTGATCGATTGCCCACCGTCTCGAAACTCCACGGCGAGCCAATCGAGCAACTCCGGATGCGTGGGCTGCTGTCCCATGCGCCCAAAGTCGTTGGGCGAATCGACCAATCCCCTGCCAAAATGGTACTGCCACACGCGGTTCACTATCGATCGCCAAGTGAGCGGATTGCGGGGATCGGTGAGCCAGCGGGCCAGGGCCGCCCGGCGTTCGCCCTCGGGCGCCTCCGGCGGAAGGGCGAATCGGCTCGGCAGCCCCTCGATGATCGGCACCGTGCCGGGTTCGACCACCTCGCGCGGGCTGTTCACGTCTCCACGATGCAAGACCTGGATCACCCGCGGTTGTCCGCCCTTCGCGCCTGTCCCGACAAAAGCGCCCGTTCCCGTATGGACCGTGCCGGCATACACCGTGTGCGGAGGGGGCAGTTCGGAAATCCCCTTCTGCGCATCGGCCAGTTCGCGTCCCGCTTCGGCAAATGCTTTCCGGTTCTCGTCGCTCATGGCGCTGGCGACCATCCGGTCCCGCTCTTCCGTCAGCTTCGCGGTTTCTTCCGGCTCCCCGGCCAGGTTTGCACCGGGAAAGTAGGCGTCCGTCAAATTCGTCTTCCGCCAGCGCGGCGGAGCCTCGATCGAATCGAGCGCCGTAACCGTGGCGCCAAGCGCCACATTCTGCGCCGTGACATCGAACGCCACCAATTCCGCGAGCGCGAAATTGTAGTCGTTCTTGCGCGGCGCGAGTTTCGTCGCCGTGACTCGCACGTATCGCACCGCCTGCCCGTTCACGGGGAAGGCCACGGCCATCAGCCGCGGGTTGCGAAAGTCTTCGTGCGTTTGATCGCCGAGCACAGTCACCCCATTGGCAAATTCAGGATCGTCCCCGACTTCCACCTTGAAGCGGACCGGAAACCCAAAGCCCTCGCCGATCCCATTGAAATCATCCTTGCACGGGTGCAGCACGATCTTGCTCAAGGCGATCGATTTTCCCAGATCCACCTGCACCCATTTGGCCGCGTCCTGCGCTGCCGAAATCTGGCTGTGATAGCCGTAGGCCTCGGCCTTCGACACCTTCCCCGGTGCGGGCTTTTGCAGCGCGACCAGCTTCTTTTCCAATTCCGCCAAGGGAGCGCCGGCAATCGCCACCGCCGCGGCGCGCAACTTGTCCCGCTGTGCGGTCGCCGCCTTGACGCGCGCGTCCAGTTCGCCGCGTCGTTGGGCCACCGCGGGATCGAAGTCGTATCTCTTGTCCGCCCGGTCCAGCGCCGCAAAGACCGCCTGGAGGCTGTAGTAATTTTCCTGGGTGATGAACTTGTCGAACTTGTGATTGTGGCAACGCGCGCATTGCACCGTCAGGCTGTTGAAAGTGTTCATCGCGTTCTGCACCATGTCGTCCCGATCGAGATTGCGCGCGATTTTGCCGTCCGTCTTCGTCTCCGGTACCTCCATGTGCCCGATCAAATCCCAAGGCCCGGCGGCGATGAATCCCAGTGCCTCAATCCCATCCCGCGTCCGCGGAAAGAGCACGTCGCCCGCGAGCTGTTCCTGAACGAATCGGGCGTATGGTTTGTCCTCGTTGAACGCGCGGATGACGTAGTCGCGATATGGCCACGCATTGCTGCGCGGCTGGTCCTTGTCGTAACCGTGCGTCTCGCCATAGCGGGCTACATCGAGCCAGTGCCGGGCCCAGCGCTCGCCATATTGCGGGGAAGCGAGCAAGCGGTCCACGAGGTGTTCGTAGGCTTTCGGATCCGGGTCGGCGACGAAGGTGGCGACTTCTCCCGGCTTCGGCGGCAGTCCGGTGAGATCGAAGAACAGGCGCCGGATGAGCGTGCGCCGATCGGCCTCCGGCGACGGGGCGAGCTTTTTTTCAGCCAGCTTGGTGCGAATGAAGGCGTCGATGGGATTGCTGCTCCCCGCGACGGACGGAACCACCGGCCGTTGGAGCGGCTTCAGGGACCACCAGTCGAGCGGGTTGGCCTGCGCGATCTTCTCCGGCCAGACCGCGCCTTGATCGATCCATGCGCGCAGGAGGCCGATTTCCACCGGCGTGAGCGGGTCGCCCTTGGCCGGCATCTTCATGTCCGGATCGAGACCGGCGACGAAATGAATCATCGGGCTCTCCGCGCTTTTGCCGGGGTGGATATTGGGCGCGTAGTTGTCGCCATCCTTCAGCGCGATTTCCTTGAGATCCACGCGCCACCCGCCTTTTTGCTTCTCCGGTCCGTGGCATTTAACGCAGTGGGATTCGAAGATGGGTTGGATATCCTTGTCGAAATCGACAGCGCGCTGGGCGGCGGGCGGGAGTTTGGAGAAATCGAGCGGCTCCGAACCGTGTGCGACCGGGCCAAGGCACAACGCGAGTTCAAAGAAAACGCCCAGGCTTCGCGAGGAGACGGTGGGGAACATGGGGAGACTCTAGCGGATGCGACGAGGCATTCCATCACGCAAGCGCGGGATGGTCCACGTGTCCGCGAATTCATTCGCGGAACCAGGCACAGGATTCGGCAAATCGCCCGGTTGGCATTTCGCTTCAAGCGCCAGCGCCGTCCACTCTTCTTTGTCATCCTGAGCTCAGGATGACAGAGTTTTTGGGACGGCGCTCGCGCTCACAGCACTGGCGCTCACGAATCATCAACGCGATTCTCGGCGCACCGCAATCGACGCCTCCTACACTAACTTCTCCTTCAACGCCTTCGCCACTGCCCCAGTCCGCGTGTTGACCTCGAGCTTCTGGTAAATATTCCGCAAGTGCGAATCCACGGTGTGAAAGCTCAGGTTGAGCTGGCCGGCGATTTCTTTTTTGATCTTTCCCTGCACCATGGCCTCCAGGATCTCCTTCTCCCGGGCGGTGAGCCCGTAGTCGCCGGGCGGCGGGGCCAGCCGGGCAAACATATCCAGCACACGCCTGGCAATGCGCGAATTCATCGGGGCGCCGCCCGCGAGAGCATCGCTGATACTCCTTGTGATCTCCTCCACCGACGATGTCTTCAGCAAATAGCCGGCGGCTCCGGAGCAGATGGCGCGGAAAATCTTGTCCTCATCCTCGAAGACGGTGAGCACGATGATGACCGCCTCCGGGAGCCGTTCGCGCAGCTTCGGGATGGCCGCGAGCCCGTCCATCCCCGGCAAACCGACATCCAGCAGGATGACGCGCGGGGCCGCCTGTTGCCGGGTAGCGGAGAGAGCCGCTTCGGCGTTGCCGAAATCACCGGTGCACCGGAACCCGTCGCATTGCCCGAGAGCCCGGCTCAACGTGCGGCGGAACGTTGCATTGTCTTCGATCAACCAAACATCAATGGGCGCGGCAGGCATGGTGGAAATCAAGTGTCAGCGGCCCGCCGGTGGGAAGTCACTTTTACCTTCAGCGTCACCCCGGCTCCTGAGCCGATTCCAGAATCCAGGACCAACGAGCCGCCGAGCGCCTCGGCGCGCTGCCGCATGCTTACCAGGCCATGCCCGCTGGAACTGCCGTTGGTGGTGAAGCCCCGGCCATTGTCCTCGACAACCATCTCCATCATCCCGCTTTCCTCCGCGAAACGAATCTGCACGCGGCTGGCCGAGGCGTGGCGGCGGATATTATGCAACGCCTCCTTGAAGATCAAAAATACCTGACGCTTGAGTTCCAAGGGCCATGCTTCGGCGGGGACTGTGCCCTCAAACGTCCATTCCACGCCCGCCAGCATGGTGGCCGCCGTCTCGCGCAGCTTGGCGACAAAATCCCCGGCCTCGAGTTTGGAAGGCTTGATGAACCAGACCAGATCGCGCATCGAGTCGGCCGTCTCGCGGGCCACCCGGTTGATCTCGGCCAGATCCCCCTGCGCCTCGCCGGGGTCGCGCAGCGCCATTTGGCTGAGGAGCGCGATGCTGCCGAGATTGCTGCCGATCTCATCGTGCAAATCGCCCGCGATCCGCAGGCGCAGTTGCTCCATTTCCCGCCGCCTCACCCGCGTCCGGTAGCGCAGCCACACCGCCAGAACGGCGGCGATGAAAACGATCACTCCGATCCCCCAGCCAACGGACGCCCTCGCGATCGCCTCCGCCGTTTGCCGCTCCGCGGTCGCGATCCGGCCCATCTCGAACTCCACCTCCCGCCGGCGTGACAGACCGCGCAACCACTCCGGCAAGGGCACAATCCGCCCCTGGCTGTTGTAACCATCGTTCAGAAAGCGGCGCGACCAACTTGCGGCCTCAATGGAATCGAGCGAGGTGACTACGCCCGAACGTGCGACGTTTTCTCCGGCCGACCAAACTTCCAACTCGGCGAGGGCGAAGATGAAATCATTCGACCGCGCCCACAGGCGCGTCGCCGTCACGCGCACGAATCGCGCCTCCTTGCCGCCGGCTGGAACGATCACCGCATTTTCCGCGGGATTCTCGAAATCGGCCTGTGTCCGATCCATGATCATTCGCGGATGGGTGAACTCCGCGTCATCCGAGACCTCCACGCGAAATCGCGGGGGAAAACCGAATCCACGCCGCGCGGGAAAATCCTTGGGCCTGGCCGGGTAGAGGCGCACTTCGTCAAGCGGCACGTCGCGGCCCAGGTCCACCTGCACCCACTTGGTGGTATCCGGCGCACGGGCGATCGTGGCGTGCCAGCCGTTGCCAGGCGTGGTCATTACCTCGATGGGAGCTCCGAGGACTGTCTGTCCATCGGTGGCGTTGGCCGGCTGCCACGCCGGCGGATTATTATAGGCGTCCGACGCGATCACAGGCGCACCCGCCGCGAGATCCGCTTCGCCATGGAGGATCACCACTTCGCCGAGCGCGAGCAGCGCCAGGTCTCCGCGCGGCCAGAGGCGCGTCGCCGTCACGCGCACGTATCTGCCCTCGGCTCCCGGGGTCTCCAGGAAGACCGGC
>Ga0070658_10002040_pt1 | contig 16933 bp, 14 predicted proteins | sample KBSC13metaG_FD_64664 | JGI IMG/M metagenome (GOLD analysis project Ga0070658, IMG submission 64664) | Corn rhizosphere microbial communities from Kellogg Biological Station, Michigan, USA - KBS C1-3 metaG | ecosystem: Host-associated > Plants > Roots > Rhizosphere > Soil ...
ACGCCCACCGCGGCGCGCAACGGAGAAGGGGCGAACGGCGCGCGGGGTGCAAAAGCAGGCGCAGGCGCGAATGACGGGCTGATCCCGCTCTACACGCTCCGCTCCGGAGGTACGCCGGTCTGGATGCAGAACGTGGGTAAGGGGCTGGTGATCAATGTGGGGGTCGCGCCCGGTTTCTTCTCCGCGAGCGAGCGGAGCGCGGAACTGCTGCGCGCGGTGACGCAGTATGCGCAGCGGCGGGCAGGGGGCGCTTATCGAGAGCAGGGATCGCTGACCCTGCGGCGCGGAAAGTATATCATCGTGCGTACCTTCGGGGACGCCTACGATGTCGAGGGGCGCACCATCGACCTGCTCTCGCCCACGCTGGCGGTCGCGGACGATCGCGCCATCCCGCCGCGCTCCCTGGCGCTACTCTACGACCTCGGCTCCGACGAAGACCCCCCGCATATCGGCTTCGTCTCCGGACGGGTGCAGGCCAAAGTGGAGACATCCGCGACCACTTCCTTCTTTGTGCGCGCTCCCCTGAACACGCCGGGCGTCGCCCGTCTGCATGCCGGTGGCAAGCGCCTGGCCGGAGCCAGAGCGATCGACCATCTGGGGCGGAACATCCCCGTCCAGGCCGTGCCGGAGGGCGATACCGTTCTCCTCCGCTATCCCAACGACCCCGACGGCATCGCCCTGCGCATCGGATGGGAGTAGACGACAGGCCGCAGGGCAAATGCACCTCTAACAGGAGTTACAGGAAACGCTTCACCCACTGCCCGATAACAGGATAGGAGCTCCATTCGCCGTTATAAGCCTTGATAGAAAAGACGATTCCAAGGATAAAATTGAGCAGGGCGACGCCCATGATCAGCAGCATAAAGAGCACGAAAAAGAGCGGCGGGCCGTTGGAACCATGGGGCGTTGTGACGACAGCAAGGGCAAAGGTAAGGACGACTCCCAGTACCGTGCAGGCCGCATACAGTACATGCCACACGATCGCCTGAAGCGCATGGTACGCCACGAATTTCGACTGATCCTTTTTGATGCAATAGATGATGAGCGGCCCGAGAAAGCCGGTGAATAGCTGGAGCAGGTGCGAGGCCATCGCCATGCTGCGTTCTTCCTGCGTCACCGCGCCTCCAAACGCCTGTTGCTTCGCATTGGGCGGCATGCCCGCGTAGGGATTGTAGCCACCATAGGGATTATAGGGCGGCTGCGGTCCGCCATAAGGGTTCTGACTGCCGGGATCCTGCATCGTTATCTCCTAATCTCGCTCACATCGTCTCAAACTTCACTACGGGGCCATTTGAACGTACGTTTCGTGGATCGGAGTGAGATCTCGTAGGGCAGGGCTTGACATTTGGGTGGCAATTGACTACTCTATAAGGCAGACGTACTCTATCCCAAAGGAGAGGTAGCGAACCATGCTCCGTGCCCATCTGATTCCGGCTCTTGCCCTCGTGTCCCTGATCATGGTCGCGCCTGGAGCGCCGATTATGCCTGCATCCGCCGACACCGACACCCCCTTCCGACTGCCTGCGACCGATCAGCGCGCGGTCGGAAAGCCGCACAACCTGGACACCCCACGCACCTTTCCCAAACTCGCGAACCTCGCGGAGTGGGAGGCGCGCCGCACCGCGATCCGGGAGCAGATCCTGGTCTCCTGCGGCCTCTGGCCCCTGCCGCCCAAGACGCCGCTCCGCGCCCGCATCTTCGGAAAGGTCGTGCGCGATGGCTATACGATCGAGAAGGTCTACTTCCAGACCTACCCCGGATTCTATCTGGCAGGCAATCTCTACCGCCCTCTGGGCAATCCGGCGGCGGCGCATCCGGGGGTGCTGATCGCTCATGGGCACTGGGAGGTCGGGCGCATGGCGGACGGTCCGGACGGCTCGATCCCGGCTCGCGCCATCACCTTCGCCCGGCAGGGCTATGTCGCCTTCACCTACGATATGGTGGGCTACAACGATACGCGACAGATCACGCACCGGGTCTGGGCGAACGATCGGCGGCACTGGCTCTGGGGCGTCTCGGAGATGGGGCTTCAGACCTGGAACAGTATCCGCGCCCTCGATTTCCTGAGCGCCCTGAGCGATGTGGATAAGAGCCGTCTCGCCATCACCGGCGAATCGGGCGGCGGCACGCAGACGATGATTCTCGGCGCAATCGACGATCGTCTGGCTGCGGTCGGACCCTGCGTCATGGTCTCGCACTCCATGCAGGGTGGCTGCCTGTGCGAGAACGCGCCCGGCCTGCGCGTGGACTACTCCAATATGGAGATCGCCGCCTGCGCCGCGCCGAAGCCGCAGATCATGGTCGGCGCGGCCGGCGACTGGACGCGCACGATGATGACCATCGAAGGCCCCGGCGTGGCGAGCGTCTACCAACTCTACGCCAAACCGGCCAATCTCGACTACGTGATCTTCCCCTTCAACCACAACATCAATCAGACCAGTCGCGAGGCCGTCTACGGGTTCCTCGGCAAGACCCTGCTCAAGGAGAACGATCCGGCGAAGCTGAAAGAGCCGCCGTACAAGATGGAGGCTGTCGCCGATCTGCGCGTCTTCCCGGACAACGCCCCGCTGCCCTCAGACGCCAAAACGCCGCAGATGCTGACCGATTCGCTGATCCTGCTCGGCCAGACCGAAGTCCAGCGCCGCAAGCCCTACGACCGCCGCAGCCTGACCCTCTTCCAGAAGACCTTCCTGCCCGCCTGGCAGCGCACCCTCGCCGTCGAAACTCCCGACGCGTCGCATATCCTTGCCGAAGAGGCCGCCCCACAGTCCCAGACCGGATACACGCAGCACACTCTCCACCTGGGACGCGCCAACCACGGCGACAACATCCCCGCGCTGCTCTTTACACCGACCGTGACCAGCGAATCCGCAGGCAGCGCCGCAAAAGGCAAAACTCAGAAACTCGATGCGGTGGTCCTGGTGCACCCGAACGGCAAAGCCGCCTTTCTGGACAGGACCGGCGCTCCCGGCCCGCTGGTGCAGAGCCTGCTGGCGCAGCGACAGACGGTGCTGCTGCTGGACACGTTCCTGACCGGAGAGCGTGCCTCCACCGAGGCGTTGGCCGCGCGGAAGAGGCCGTTTGGAGAGTTCTTCGACACGTACAATCGGACCAACCTTCAGGAGCGCGTGCAGGATATTCTGACCTCCATCGCGTATCTGCGGACACGGCCCGGCATTCAGCATGTCGGGCTGGCAGGGCAGGGACAGGCGGGCCTCTGGGCGCTGCTTGCCGCGCCCGCCGCCGATGCCGTCGCCGCAGACTGCAACCAGACCGACCTGACGACCGATGACGCCCTGCTGACCGAGGACCTCTATGCGCCCGGTCTGCGTCGCCTCGGTGATTTCCATACCGCCGCGGTGCTGGCCGCGCCGCACCCGTTGTTGCTGCACAACACCGGCGATAAGTTTGCGGCCGCGGCTTGGGTTCAGGATGTCTATGGCAGCCTCGGAGCCGTTCCGGCCCTGCATACCGAACCCAATCCCACGACCGATGCGGGTCTGACAGCATGGTTGGGCCACGCTCTGGAGAAGCGATAAGCGATGACCTCTCAGGAAGCGCTCTACGAACTTGGCGTCCGCGACGACACCCTGACGCCGCAACAGAAAGAACAACTCGATCGCGACGGCTATCTGCCGTTGCCCGGCATCCTCTCGCCAGCGCAGGTCGAAGCGCTGCGCGCCCGGCAGGCGGAACTGCTGGCCGAAGAAGGCGACAGGGCCGGGATCGAAGTGCATCAGGAGCGCGGCACCGATCGCCTCTCCGATCTGATCAACAAAGACCCGCTGTATCATATCGTGCTGACTCAGCCGACCGTGCTGGCCGCCATCGCGCATGTCCTGAAGGGCGATCTGAAGCTCTCCTCGCTCAATAGCCGCGACGCCCTGCCCGGTCAGGGCCTCCAGGGCTTGCACGCCGACTGGGGACGCCTGGAGACTCCGGGCGACTATCAGGTCTGCAACTCGCTCTGGCTGCTCGACGACTTCACCCCCGACAACGGCGCCACTCGCGTCGTGCCCGGCACGCACAACGGCACGAAGGTCCCGACCGACGAGATGACCGATCCCACCGCCCCGCACCCCAACGAGAAGGTCTTGAGCGGGAAAGCCGGCGACGTCGTGGTCGTCAACAGCCACACCTGGCACGGCGGCACCACCAACCGAACACAGGGGCCGCGTCGTGTGATGCACGGCTACTTCTGCCGCCGTCACCAGCCGCCGCAGCTCGACCAGCAGAGGTTCCTGCGCCCCACCACCTGGGACCAACTCAGCCCCGCCGCCCGCGTCATCCTGGGCGTCACACAACCCACAGTATCAAATTAAAGGAACCTTATGAGTGAAATGGAAATGCCCGGCGACGAGTTCGGAGAACTGTCGCCGCAGGTCGAAGCGCATATCGATGGCGTGATCGAGCGGTATCGGGAGTATGTGAATCCCGGCCTCGCCAAACTGATGCAGTTCGGCGGCTTCGGCGATGTCGAGGCGGAGGCGCAGGGCTGCGTGCTCACGACGGTCTCCGGGCAGAAATATCTGGATTTCGTCGGGGGCTATGGTGTGTTCTCGGTAGGGCATCGGCATCCGCGCGTCGTGGCGGCTGTGCACGCGCAGTTGGATCGGATCCCGCTCTCGACCCGCACCTTTTTCAGCGAGCCCCAGGCGCGATTGGCGGAGGAGTTGGCGCACATCGCTCCCGGCAATGTCCGCTACACCTTCTTCTGTAACGGCGGCACGGATGCCGTGGAAGCGGCCCTGAAGTTCGCGCGCAAAGCCACCGGTAAGACCGACTTCATCAGCACGGAAGGCTCGTATCATGGCAAAACCATGGGCGCGCTCGCCGTGACAGGCCGGGAGAAGTATCGTCAGCCGTTCGAGCCGATGGTGCCTGGAACGACTTTCGTGCCCTTCAACGATCTGGAAGCGGCGCGGCGTGCCGTGACGGAGAACACGGCGGCGATCATCATCGAGCCGATCCAGGGCGAAGGCGGGATCAACCCCGCTGCGCCCGGTTATCTCAAGGGGCTGCGCGCGATCTGCGATGAACACGGCATTCTGCTGATCGTAGACGAAGTGCAGACCGGCCTGGGCCGCACGGGGACGATGTTCGCGGTCGAGCAGGACGGGGTGGTCCCGGACATTCTGACGCTGGCGAAGGCGCTCGGCGGCGGAGTCATGCCGATCGGGGCCTGTATGGCGACCGCGGCGATCTGGGAGAAAGTCTTCGAGGCGAATCCGCTCCTCCACACCAGCACGTTCGGCGGCAATCCGCTCGCCTGCGCCGCCGGCCTCGCCGCCCTCGAAGTGACCCACGACGAACATCTCTGCGAGAAGGCGCAGGTGCGGGGCGAACAGTTGATGGCCGGACTGCGTGCCGTGCAGGAGGCGCTGCCCGGCGCACTGGTCGCGGTGCGTGGGCGCGGACTGATGATCGGCGTGGAGTTCGCCGTGAAAGATGTCGCGGAGTTGACGATCAACGGCATGGCCCGGCGCGGCATCATCGCGGCCTACACCCTGAACAACCCGAAAGTCATCCGGTTCGAGCCGCCGCTCATCGTCACCGAGGCGGAGGTGGCGACCGCCGTCAGCGCGTTTCAGGAATCCGTCGCGGAAGCGGTCGAGATGCTGGAAGGGCTTGAGGAGTAAGCGGAATTTTGAACGGTCTCTGCATTGAGTGAACCGAAACCACGTAGAAAAAGGAGTTATCATGCGCTCACAACGACAAAATGCTGCCCGAATGGGAACACGGCTGTTCCTCCTGGGCCTGGCCGTCATGGCCCTGGCCGGATGCACGAAAGAGGAGGCGAATACCGGCAGCCGGGAAGGCAACGGACCTAAACCGGTCACTTCCGGCGGGAACACCCCTCCGACCTCTACCGGGGCGAAGAAGAAGATCGTCTTTGTCTTCAAAGTTGGCGGTATCTCCTATAGCGAGGCGTGTAAGGCCGGCGCACAGCAGGCCAACGACGATCCCGCGCTGAATGTCGAGGTCACCTATCAGGCTCCGACCGAGGCGACCGCCGCCGCGCAGAACTCGATCATCGAGCAGGCCATCATCAGCAAGGTGGATGCGATCGTCGTCTCGCCCAACGACGCCGACGCGATCATCCCCTCCATCAAAAAGGCGTCCGACGCCGGTATCAAGGTCTACACCTGGGACTCCGATGCGCCCAAGAGCGCGCGTACCTTCTATGTGCGTGCCGCAGACGACGTACAGATCGGCGCGGATATCCTGGACGCCGTCGCGAAGAGTGCTGGCGGAAAGGGCAAGATCCTGGTCTTCAGTGGCGGGCGCACCGCCGCCAACCTGAATCTGCACATTCAGGGCATCGAAGAGGCGGCCAAAAAGATGCCCGATGTCAAACTGGTCCAGCCCTATATCTACAACGACGACGACAAGAGCAAGGCTACCACGATGGCGGTGCAGGCGCTGCAGGCTAACCCGGACGCGGTCGGAATCGCCTGCGTCAACTCTCCCAGCCCCGCAGCGGCAGGCGAAGCCCTGAAGAAATTGAACCTCATCGGCAAGGTCAAAGTCTGGGGCCTCGGCCTGCCCAGCGAAACCAAAACCTACCTGATAGACGACTCGGTCACTGGCCTCTACCTCTGGGATCCGCAAAAACTGACCTATGAGACCGCGAAACTGGTGAAAAACGCACTCGACGGCACTCCCCCGAAAGACGGCGATAAGATGGCCGATGGCACGGTCACGGTGAAAGACGGAATCGTCACCCTGCCCCTCCGCCTCGAAATCAACAAAGGCAACGTGGACAGCCTCAAATTCTAGCAGGAACGCAAGAAGAGGGAGAGAAAAGAAAAAATACCAATGCAGAGCAGAAAGGCAGAAAGAAAGGAATACAGAAAAAAATGCAGAAGAGATGCAAATTCGCCTAAGCACGAGTTCGTTCCCACCCCCACTTGTGTGCAACCATCTACTGTGCCCGCTTCAGCGGGCCTTTGGTGCGTAGCACCCCTAGCGGAGGGCTTTAGCCCGGCGTGCTCGAAGGGGTATCGGGGGGCCGCAATGCCTCGGGTGGCTCGTCTGCATAAGTTCGGCTTTCTGGTTCTTGCCGGAGCGCTGTTGGTTGTGAGTGCGGCGTCCTGGGGGCAGAAGTTGAGCCCCGAGGACGCCGCGCTGCTGAAGGGGGCGGATGCGCGTATCGAGCGCTATCGCAAAGCGGCTGCGAAAGTCGTCGTGGTGGATGCGAAAGGGAAACCTCTTTCCAATGTGCGGGTGGAGTGGGTGCAGACGCGCCATGCGTTTCTGTTCGGGTGTGCAGCGCTTTCGTTGCTCAATCATACGGATCCTGCGAAGGAAGAGGCCTATCAGAAACAGTTCGGCGACCTGTTCAACTTTGCGACGGTGCTGACCTACTGGCAGGATACCGACCCGGATCCGAATCGACAGGATCTGGACAAACTGACCGCGCGTGTCAAACGCCTGAATGAGATGAATATTCGGGTCAAGGGGCATCCGCTGATTCTGGCCGGCGCGGCCCCGGCCTGGGCGCCGAAAGATCCGGATAAGGTGCGTGATCTGAATCACAAGCGGATTTCGGATCTGGTGGCCCGGTTTCAGAATCAGATCGAGGTGTGGGATGTGGTGGGGGATGTGACTACGGCAAGCGGCGTCCAGAATGGGCTGGGGGCCTGGGCGCGTAAAGCAGGACCGGCGCAGCTCACCGCGGACGCTCTGACATGGGCGCGTGCCGCCAATCCTCACGCCACCCTTCTCTACAACGACTACAAACTCGACACTGACTACACCAACCTGATCGAAAAGGTGAAAGAGCTGAATGCGCCGCTGGATGTGCTGGGCTTGGAAGCGCACATGGGTGGCGGCGCGGAGTGGCCTCTGACCAAAGTGTGGGAGACTGCCGAAACCTTCCGCCCACTCGGGAAGAACCTCCACTTCTCCGAGATCACTGTGCCCTCCGACGATCCGAAAGCCGATCACAGCAAATCCTGGCCCTCGACTCCCGCAGGAGAAAAGCGGCAGGCCGACTACGTCGAGAAGATGTACACTATCCTTTTCTCGCACCCCTCGGTGCAGGGTATCGGCTGGTGGAACTTCGTGGACGGCGATTGGGACCGTAATCCGGGCGGCCTCCTCCGCGCCGATCTCACTCCCAAGCCGGTCTACGAACGCCTCCGCCACCTGATCCACGAAAAGTGGTGGACTCCCCAGACTTCCGGTAAGACCGATCGTACGGGCATGGTGGCCTTCCGTGGCTTTGCAGGACACTATAAGATCACCGTTCCCTCCGCCAAAGGACCCCTCACCATCGACGCCGATGTTCTTTCCGATCGGTTCAACCTTATCAATATCCAGGTCAAGTAGGCGTACTCACCAGTTTTCGCGGAAGCGCTCTTCCTGCCAGGGGTCGCCGTGCATGTGGTAGCCGCCGCGCTCCCAGAAGCCGGGACGGTCGTTCTCGATCAGTTCGATGCCGCGTACCCATTTGGCGCTTTTCCAGGCATAGAGGCGAGGAATGATCAGACGCAGCGGACCGCCGTGATCGACATTGATCGGCACGCCATCGTGGGTGTCGGCGAACAGGCAGTCTTCCAGCAGGAACTCGTCGAGCGGGATGTTGGTGGACCAACCGCGGTCGTAGCCATAGGCCATGACGACGTGGGCGTTCGGCAATACTCCCGCGTGGCGCAGCACCTCCGCCGTCGAGACGCCTTCCCAGACGTTGCCGAGGCGCGACCAGCGCGTGACGCAGTGCATATCCGCGAAGACCTTCGTACGCGGTAACCTCTGGAACTCTTCCCACGTCCAACGGACGGGATGTTCCACCAGTCCATTCATCTCGAACTGCCAGTTCGCCATATCGATCGTTGGCGGGCCGCTCGCATCCAGCACCGGCCATTTCTTCGTACGCGATTGACGCGGCGGAATCCGATTCTCCCGCCGCGTATCCGGACTGATGACGACACCCTCCCTGACACTTGCGGGCGTCGGCGGCTCCTCCGATTGCAAAAACGGATCACGATCAAATCCGAACATGAACTTCTCCTCTCGTAAGGAAATACAGATCAGGAACGAAGGAAATGCAAATGCAAAAAATGCAGATGCAGAGCAGAAATACAGAAAGAAAGGAATACAGAAAAAAGCAAAAGAAGGCCCGCTCTATTCAGTTCAGGTAGACGCGTCTTATGTCCAGGATCGGTTTGGAGAAGTTGAGCAGGAGACCGACTTCCTGCCCAACCGCTCGAAGATACGACTTGACAGTAGCGATATGGGCTTCATCGACCGCACGTACCGTCTTTAGTTCCACCACAAGATAGTCCGCGACAAACAGATCGAGACGATGTTTTCCGATCTCCACCCCATCATAGGAAATATGGATCTCGTGCTGTTCGGCCAGCGAGATGCCCCGCTTGATTAGTTCGATGACCAGAGCGCGTTCATAGATATACTCCAGAAACCCTGGTCCCAGCCGCTTATGCACCTCGATCGCCGCCCCGATCACCTTCCCCGTCAGGTCCTCCTGGGGTAACTCTTTTTCCAACTCTTCCTTTTCTTGCATTTTTTTCTGTATTCCTTTCTTTCTGTATTTCTGTCCTGCATTGGCCTTTCTTTTTCTGCCTTCCTGCTCTGTTTGTTATGCCGCGAAGAGCTTTTTGCGCTCCTCCAGACTGGTCTTCTTGACTTCCCACTCGGTGAGGCGTTGGCGCTCTTCGGCGACACGTTCGGGGGCGGCGCGCTGCACGAAGTTCGGGTTGTTGAGCTGGTTCTGGGAGCGCTCGATCTGTTTGAGGACCGCGGCCAGTTCCTTCTCGATCCTCTCGGTCTCCTTACCGATGTCGAGCGCGTCTCCGATCTCCAGGTAGATCTCTGCGCCGACGACAGGGGTCGCGATCCATTTGCCGGTTTCTGCGCCGGGGGCAGTCGTCGCGACCTGGAGAACATTCAAACGGGCGAGCGAGGCGATGAGTTCTGCATTGGCTGTGAGCGAAGTTTGTGCTGTGGCGTCTCCTGGCAGAGCGGCGGCGGTCAGGCGGGTGCCGGGCGGGATGTTCAGCTCCATCTTCATGTTGCGGATCGCGCGGGTCGTAGCGATGGTCAGGGACATGGCGGCCTCGGCCTCGGCGTCGGCCCAACCCGAGGTTTCGGTCGGGTAGGGGGCGAGGATGAGATGTTCGCCCTGGTGGGGCAGCGCCTGCCAGATCTCTTCGGTGATGAAGGGGATCATGGGGTGGAGGAGACGCAGGGTGGTTTCCAGCACGAAGGCGAGCATGTTCTGCGCGACTGATTTCTCTGCTTCGGTGCCGCGAAGGCGTGGTTTCGCCATCTCCACATACCAGTCGCAGAAGTCGTCCCAGAAGAAGGTATAGAGGGCGCGGCTGGCGTCGTCCATGTCGTAGGTCGCGAGGGAACTGTTCACCTGCTGGAGGGTGGCGTCCAGGCGGGACAGGATCCAGCGATCCGGTACCGTGCGGAGTTCCGGGGCAGGCAGCTCACCGGTTGTGGCGGCATCCAGGTTCATGAGTACGAAGCGGGAGGCGTTCCAGAGCTTGTTGCAGAAGTTGCCGGCGAGATCGGTGCGCTGTTCGCTGTACTTGATGTCCTGGTTCTTGCCGGCCTGCTGGAGGAGGGAGAGGCGGGTGGCGTCCGCTCCGTATTTTTCGATCAGGTCGATGGGATCGATGCCGTTGCCTTTGGACTTGCTCATGCGCTCGCCCTTCTCGTCCAGCACGGTGGCATGGACGTAGACATCTCGGAAGGGCAGGATCGCGCGTGTACCGTCGGCGGCGAGCAGGCTATCGGCGTCGGGGGCATCGGCGCGTTTGATGAAATCGAGGCCGGTCATGATCATGCGCGACACCCAGAGATAGAGGATCTCCTGGGCGGTCGAGAGCAGGTTGGTCGGGTAGAAGTAGGCGAGATCCGCCGTGTCCTGCGGCCAGCCGAGCGTGGCGTGGGGCCAGAGCGCGGAGGAGAACCAGGTGTCCAGCACATCCTCGTCCTGCCAGCAGTCGGGCGTGCCGAGGGCCGCTTCCGCCTGCTCTCGGGTGCGGGCGAAGCAGTGGCGACGCGCGGCGCTGCCGTCCGCGGCGGGCGCATCGGTCCACCAGACGGGGATACGATGGCCCCACCAGAGTTGGCGACTGATGCACCAGGGGCGGATATTCTCCATCCAGCGCAGATACATGTCTTTGTAGCGATCCGGCACGAAGTGGATCTTATCCTGCTGTACGATCTCGATGGCGGGTGCGGCGAGCGGCTTCATATCCACGAACCACTGCTCCGAAAGCAGCGGCTCGATCACCTCTTTCGAGCGCTCGGAGATCGGGGTCTGGATGGTGTAGTCTTCGATCTTCTCCACCAGGCCAAGCGCCTCCATATCGGCCACGACCTTCTTGCGGGCGGCGAAGCGATCCATGCCCTCGTAGTCCGGCCCGGCGAGGGGGGTCATGCTGCCGTCCTTGCCGATGACGATATGCTGCGGCAGGTTGTGGCGCTGCCCGCACTCGAAGTCGTTCAGGTCGTGGGCAGGCGTCACCTTCACCGCGCCGGAGCCGAACTCCGGTTTCGCGTAGTCGTCGGCGATCAGCGGGATCCGACGATCCGTCAGGGGCAGGGCCAGCATCTTGCCGAAGTGGGGCTGATAGCGTTCGTCGCTCGGGTTCGCCGCCACGGCCGCGTCGCCGAGCAGAGTCTCCGGGCGCGTCGTCGCGATGGTGACGAAGCCGCTGCCATCGGCAAACGGGTAGCGGAAATGGTAGAGTTTGCCTTTGCGCTCCTGCGTCTCCACCTCGATGTCTGAGACCGCCGACTGGAACTTCACATCCCAGTTCACGACGCGGGTGCCGCGGTAGATCAGGCCGCGCTCATACCAGGAGCGGAACTCCTCCATGATCGCGTCCACGTAGGACTCGTCCAGCGTGAAACGCACACGGTCCCAGTCGTAGGAGCAGCCGAGTTTCTCGAACTGGTAGTAGATGCGGGTGCCGTACTTTTCGCGCCACTCCCAGCACTTCTCGATAAACTGCTCGCGCCCCAGGTCGTGCCGTGTGATGCCCTGTTCGGCCAGCATGCGCTCGACGACGTTTTGCGTGGCGATGCCCGCGTGGTCGGTGCCGGGCAGGCAGAGCGCGCTGAAGCCCCGCATCCGATGCCAGCGCGTCATGGTGTCGAGGATGGAGTTGTTCAGGGCGTGGCCCATGTGCAGGCTGCCCGTGATATTGGGCGGCGGGATGGTGATGCAGTAGGGCGTCTTGTCGGGATCGGGTTCGGCATGGAAATAGCCGCGCTCTTTCCAGGTGCGGTACCACTTCTCTTCCACCAGTTTCGGGTCGTAGGCTTTCGCCAGTTCCGGTCGTTCTTCAGACATCGTCGTTCTCCTCCTCCAAACTCTAAAAGATCCAAACCGTAAAAACCCGCGCCCTCCCGGACATCGGGAAGGGCGCGGGCGTAATAATAGCCGCGTGGTACCACCTTCGTTCCCATGCGACGCCTGACGGCAGCCGACACGGACACTCGGACGCTTTAACGGGCGTACCCGGCAGCTCTTAAGGGCGGTAATCCGCCGTTCGGAACTGCGGCTCAGGGGCGACTTTCGGCGGCGCACACGTCAGGAGGCTTGCACCTGACCCTCCCTCTCTGGGACGCTGCGACCGCGTACTCTTCCCCTTCACAGCCATGTTCAATTCTATTGGATGGTATTATACCACACTCTTCCTGTCCGCTTCGCAGGGTGAGTATCCGCGCGCTCTGAATGCAACCTTTCCATCGTCGCTCCGGTCAAAATAGCCTGTAGAGTGAGAATCAATCAGCGTATCTCATGCACATACAGGGAGGGGAGGAGGAGCAAAGTGAGCGATAGGAACGACATCCGTACGCGGATCGAACAAAAGATAGGGATCCCTGACCTCGCTGAAATTCTGGCGGAGCGGCTTGGCGCAGCGGATTTGAACTCGCTTCTCCTCAATGTCTATCGCAGACGCGCGGATCGGTGGACTGGACCCAAAAGCTGCTCAGCAACGCCAAAGAACGGCTCTTTATCAGCGGGATCGGGAGTGAAAGAGTGTGCGCCTTGAGCAGCAGATAGCCGTTTGCCTGAGAGCCTGTAACGATTCTGTAACGCTGCATCTGTAAAATGAGAGGAGGTTCGCAACGAAAGGAAAATTCATGATGATTATCCCGACTCCTCATAAGCTCGGATTGGGCTTTCTCACCCTGACAGCAGCACTGGTAACGGCAATCAACGCGGCGCCTGCTCATGCTCAGATCAACTTTGTGGATATATATCGCACCAACAACGCAACACAGACGGGCGATAGCAACACGCTTACCGCGACAGGTTTTTATTTCTCCACAAATCTCTATTCCGTCAACCCCGGAGACTTTACCGGTGCGACGGTTACTTATCCCGGAGCGGGCAGTCCGGCGACCCTGGTACAGACCTCACCGACGAATTTTCTCTATCAGAACGGCTTCTTTCCCACGCAAGCCGCTCTGGACGCCGCATTTCCGATGGGTACCTACACCTACAACACGACAGGAGGCACGGTGGGGGCGGCGAGCACCAACATCGTCTATAACACCGACCACTACTCGACCGCACAACCCTTCCTTACAGGAACCGACTACACCGACTTGCAGGGCGCGAACGCGAGCGCAGCCTTCACCTTCCATTTCAGCCCCTTCGCCTTCGATCCGTCGGTCAACGACCAGTTTGAGTTTTTCACGATTTTCGATACCGCCCTGAACACCGTCGTGTATGATGCCGGTTTTCTGCCCGCCTCGACACCGAGCGTCACCATTGGGGCGAACACGCTCCTGCCGGGCCGCGACTACGTCTATCAACTGATCGACTCCAACCGGGTTCAGTTGAGCAGCCCGGGGGCGGTCTTTGACGGGGTGAGTGGTTCTGATCGGACTACCATTGGGGAATTCAGAACCGCTCCCGCCGCCACTCCCGAACCCGGCGCACTCGCCCTGCTGTTCAGCAGCGGCATCGGTGGCGGCTTGCTCCTGCATCGCCGCCGTCTTCGCCGATAACCTGCCATTCTCTCGATATTGTACGGCCTTCTGTGGAGTTGACACAGAAGGTCGTTTTCAATCAAAACGGGGAACATCAAAGAGCGCCGCCCGAAACAATCTCCAGCCTTGTTTCGCTTATCGGGCGATTTGAGCCTTGAATCGAGGCTCAAATCGCTGCAGGTATCGAAAAAGAGGGGACATAACGCCGCCGGCGATCACTCCCCGGATCCCCACACTGGTGACAACCGTCAGGATCAGGTGCAGATCCTTGCCGGCATAGAACTTTCCGCCGCAAAGCACGCAGACCAACAGCATCAAGGCAGTTGAAAGGCCGAGGTAGAAGCCTCCCGTGCTTAAACCTGCTTTCAGGAGCGAGGTCGGTCGCTTCAAGAGGTGGAGTGCGGGTATCCAGCCAGACGCCATGCCGAGGAGGCAGTCGAAGGAGAAAGCGGTGTTCGATACCAGTTGGCTCTGCTTGAGCATGCTGTCCATCGTGATCCACGCGATGGAACCGATCACTCCGCCGATAGCAGCATGTAATAACACCCAGCAGAGCGATCTGTTAAGATCAAAAGGTCTCCGATACTGTTGGGAGAGCGAATGCCCGATCTTGTGCGGATCGCCAAACTGGTTTAGAGCTGCTCGGATTGCCTCGGTGGGCGAACTTCCTAACTCTTCGTGCCCGGTAGCCAGAACCAGCAGATGCGAGCGGACCTCCTCACGGATCGCCAGGCGTTGTTCGTATGTCCTCTTATGCATAAGGGGCGCGCAGAGGTGATCGAGATAGTCTTCGATCTGCACGGAAGGCGACGCCTCCGACGGTGTGGGAGGGTTCTCAAATAGATGGCGCATGGGATCTCCTCTTCTTCCAATAATCACTCGTGGTCGGGCAGCACGGAATCCCCGGTGTCGGAGGACGGTGTGGTGGACTCCAGATAGCGCGAGACGTTTCTGACGATACGACCGACGTCCATCAGGTAGAAGTTGCTGCCGTTAAAACAGTATTGGGCCGCACAAAGAAGCGGGTCTCTGTTGGATGCGACTCGGCGCGGAACGCTTCACAGGTCAGTGTGCGCGTTTCGGGATTCAGATAGAGATCACCATACTGCTGTGCATACATCGACGGTTGGAAAAGATCGGGATCGAAGAAGACGCTGGATTTCCACAGCGGTGAACGCGCGGCATTGGTGATCAGTGTCGTATAGCCGTAGAACACGAACGGGGCAGACACCGGTGGGATAGCAGGCATCTCCTTGGAACAGGGCGTTACATCGACACGAATGAGCGCGCAACCGGCTTCATCGCAGGCCTGTTCTAACATGTCGATGGTACTGTTCCCAGCCGTGGGATGGAGCCTCTCTTGTACGATCCAGGTCGTTCGTTTCAGCATTGGGTAGGAACGGGGAGCACCCACGAATGCGGGATCAGGCTCTCAAATAGGTTGCGCATCGGGATCTTCTCCTATCAAACGATCGATCGCAGAGGAAAAATCGTGCCAGACACGGGTGCGTTTTGCCAACTCGGCGCGGCCTGCCGGGGTGATGGCGTAGACCTTGCGGGGAGGGCCGCTCTCGGAGGTCTCCCAGGTGCCGGTGATCAGGCCGTCGCGCTCCAGAGCATGCAGCGCCGGATAGAGCGTGCCCTCCTTGAACTCCAGGGCATGGCCGCTGCGCCGTTCGATCTCTCGGGCGACGCCATAGCCGTGCTGGGGCATATCCTTCAGGATCGACAGTACAATCGTCTGCGTGTTGCCTTTGATCAGTTCTCGTCCGTAGTCCATGCCGTTCCACCTCAGGTACATCGGATTATAGTACCTCAGCATCCTGATTACGTTAAGTTTTTTGAGAGTCGGGGCGTCGAGACGGTAGCCATGCAGGTGACTCTGCCGTCTTCTTGGAGATAACCTGTGGTTATAGGGACCATTCATTGACGACGAGCCTAGTTTTCCACTATAATAGGAGAACTCCCTTGAGGCAACCCTTTTCGGCTCGCTTCTCTTGCGCCGCAATGCCGGAGGGGCGCTTCACACCCGACACACTTTCCAGACGCAAACTTTTTGCCGGAGGTATCTGCACTTGGCCTCTTCCGCAGTGGACATCGAACTAGAAACCCTGATCCGCGCCCGCTACCCGATCATCTACATCGTCTCCTGGGAAGAGAAACGTGTCGAAGACGCCCTTCGCACGATCGCTCGGGACCGGGGCAAGAAGATCTTCTTCTGGACCATCACCCAGGGCATGGTCCAGAACCCGAACCATCGGGACAACGCCACCCGCGATCCGATCGCCGCCCTCGATGCGGTCATGGATTCGCGGGAGCAGGCGCTTTTTGTATTGAAGGACTACCACGCGTTTATCAGCGACGTCACCGTCACCCGCCGTCTGCGCGACCTGACCGCGGCGCTTAAGACCAGCTACAAGACGCTCATCATCCTCGCGCCCAACCTCAAGCTGCCGAACGAACTGGAGAAGGACGTCACAGTCATCGACTATGGCTTGCCGGACCATGAGGACCTCGATCAGCTTCTGGAAGGCATCGTGCAGTCGGTCAAAGACAACCCGCAGGTCGATACCACCCTTTCCGAAATCGAGCGCGACTATATCCTGAAGGCGGCGCAGGGACTCACCGCCAACGAAGCGGAGAACGTCTTCGCGAAATCGCTGGTCGAAAAGCACAAATTCGATGTCGATGTCATTTTGAGCGAGAAAGAGCAGATCATCCGGAAGTCCGGAATTCTGGAGTACTATCCGTTCAGCGAGAGCATCGGCGATGTCGGCGGCCTCGATCTGCTGAAAGAGTGGATGGAGAAGCGCACCGTCGCCTTCACCGAGAAGGCACGCGACTTCGGCCTGCCCTCCCCGCGCGGGGTGCTGCTGCTCGGAGTGCAGGGCTGTGGAAAGAGCCTTTCGGCCAAAGCCATCGGCTCGCTCTGGCGTCTGCCGCT
>Ga0070658_10002043_pt1 | contig 16926 bp, 12 predicted proteins | sample KBSC13metaG_FD_64664 | JGI IMG/M metagenome (GOLD analysis project Ga0070658, IMG submission 64664) | Corn rhizosphere microbial communities from Kellogg Biological Station, Michigan, USA - KBS C1-3 metaG | ecosystem: Host-associated > Plants > Roots > Rhizosphere > Soil ...
CGGGCCGAGAGGCGGTTGACCAGCTCGGGATGGTTCGACGCGGACAACCAGCTCTCGAGCGTGCGGGACGCGATGATCGAGGCGACCTGCGGATTGCGGGTCTCGCGCTCAGCCTGCTTGTACGCCGCCTCCACCAGCTCGCCGATGCTGTACTTCCGCTTGTTCGTGTGTCGCCTCATGATCGTTTCCTCTGCTTGGGTTGGGCCGCGGCGACCATCGTCGCGGCACGGTTGACTCGATTTGCAACGCATGGGCCATGAGGGGGCGGGGTGTGCTACGCACCGCATCGCACACCCAAACACCTGTTCCGACATTTGATCCGGGCGCGCAAACAGGTTCACCGGATTGAAACCTGGTTTCGGGATCGGAACGGGGGCGCTGTCGACCGCAACGAAAAGACCACGCCCGGTTTCGGAGCGTGACCCGATGGTGCCCCCCTGTCACATCGAGAGGGCTGTCGATGCCCCGATGGTGCTGCCGGCATGTGCCCTGCAGCCGGCAGCACGCATCGCCGATCAGCCTCAGGAGATCACCTTGGCCGCGCCCGCCCGCATGACCGAAGCTCCCTCCCTCTCCAACCCGGACAGCGCCCGCGACCCCAGCGCGAGCTGGAAGCGGGGCGACTTCCCCGCCCGCTATCATGTACTGGCCAGCGACTACGACGGCACGCTGGCCCGTCACGGGCAGCTGACGGACGGCACCAAGACGGCGCTGGAGCGTCTGAAGGCGACGGGCCGGAAGGTGTTGATGGTGACGGGGCGCCGGGTGGACGACCTGCTGACGGTCTGTCCCGACCTGTCGCCGTTCGACTGCATCGTGGCCGAGAACGGGGCTGTCCTCTACTTCCCGGCCACCCGCGAGTTTCATCCGCTGGCCGAGTCGCCGCCGCCGATCTTCGCGGACACGTTGCGCGAGCGTGGGGTCCCCGACGTCGCCACCGGCAAGGTCATCGTGGCGACCTGGAGCCCCTACGAGACGGTGGTGCTGCAGGTGATCCGCGATCTGCACCTGGAGATGCAGGTCATCTTCAACAAGGGCGCGGTCATGGTGCTGCCGTCGGGGGTGAACAAGGGGACCGGCCTGCTGGCGGCGCTGGCGAAGATGCGGCTGTCTGGCCACAACGTCGTCGCGGTGGGGGACGCCGAGAACGATCACGCATTGCTGTCCACCGCCGAGTGCGGGGTCGCGGTGGGGAATGCGCTGCCCATGTTGAAGGAGCGCGCCGATCTGGTGACGAAGGCCGACCACGGGGAAGGCGTGGAGGAGGTGGCGCAGCGGCTGATCCGTTACGACCTGGCTGACCTCACGCCGGCCATCACCCGCCACGACATCCCCATCGGCCTCGACCCCCGGGGCCGTCCGGTGACGCTGCCCGCGTATGGCGCGAACATCTTGCTGGCGGGCACGTCGGGCGCCGGTAAGTCGACGTTCGCCACGGCCTTCCTGGAGGGGGTCGCGGAGCGGGACTACCAGTTCTGCATCCTCGACCCCGAAGGCGACTACAGCGAGCTGCCGAAGGCGGTGGTGGTGGGCAGTCCCCACGCCGCGCCGGTGGTCGAGGACGTGATGACGTTACTGGCGAAGCCCGAGCAGAGCGCGATCGTCAACCTGGTGGGGGTCGCGCTGGATGATCGGCCGCGCTTCTTCGACGTGCTGATGCCGCGCCTGAAGGGGGAGCGGGCGGCGGTGGGGCGCCCGCACTGGATCGTCGTCGACGAGGCGCACCACTTCTCGCCCCGCCAGGCCGGCGGCGACACCGCCACGCCGGCGATGGGGCAGACCAACCTGGTCTTCATCACCGTGCACCCCGAGCACGTGTCGCGCGCCTGGCTGCAGCGGATGGACGCCGTCGTCGTCATCGGTGTCAGTCCGGCCGAGACGCTGGCCGAGCTGGCCCGGGCGCTGGGGGTGGAGCCGCCGCGCGACAAGCCGGCGCCGCTGCCGCCCGGCGAGGCGCTGCTGTGGTGGCCGCGCGAACCGAAGCGAGGACTGGTGCACGTACGCACCACGCCGCCGCAGACGGAGCGCCACCGCCACCTGAGGAAGTACGCCGAGGGCGCGCTGCCCCCCGAGCGCAGCTTCTACTTCCGCGGGCCCGAGGGGAAGTTGAACCTGCGCGCGCAGAACCTGAACACGTTCTTGCAGATGGGCGAGGGCGTGGACGAGGAGACGTGGCGCTTTCATCTGGCCGGGGGCGACTACTCGCGCTGGATCGGTGACGTCATCCACGACGAGGAGCTGGCCGCCGAGGTGGCCGCGCTGGAGAAGGAACCCGGGGCGCTGAAGGTCGAGGAGGCGCGCCAGCGCCTGCGCGGGGCCATCGAGCGCCGCTACACGGTCGCGGGCGCGTCCTGAGGACGGCTCATCGGCGCAGGGTTGCCAGCACGTCGCGCGCGGCGCGGGCGCCGCTCTCCAGCGCGCCGTGCACGGTGCCGCTCCACCCCTCGACGTCGGTGGCTTCGCCCGAGAGGAACAGCGTGCCGGCGATGGGCGCCGCCAGCAGGCGCCCGGCGGTGCGGTGGCCGGCCTTCACGTAGCTGTAAGCGCCACGCGCGAAGGGGTCGTCGGCCCACACGCGGAGCAGCACGCCGTCGACCAAGCGCAAGAACTCCTGAGGCGTCCAGCCGAACGCGCGCGCCAGCGTCGCCGTGGCCGCCGCGCGCAGGCGCGTCTCGCCGGCGCCCCGTAGCCGATCGGCGGCCGGGCCGCCCGCCCAGCCGACGATGATCGGGCGCGCGCCGTCGGTGGCGCTCCAGAACGTGGGGAAGGGCGCGCCCGGGACGTGAACGAAGCCGATGGGCTGCTGGCTACGCCCGCGCCAGGGCGAGCCGTTCAGGCGCAGCACCACCTTCGTGACCGCGCCCATCACCAGGCCATCCAGGGCCTGGCGCACCGGCGCCGGAAGGCCGGGGGAGAACGCCAGCGCGCCCGGCGCCGGCGGCTGCGCCTGAAGCACGCCCAGCGGCACCGTGATCACCGCGGCCCGCGCTGTCACGAGGCCAAGGCGCGTGCCGTCGGCGGCGCGCGCATGGACGGTGACGCGGCCGGGTTGCCAGGCGACGCGCGTGACGATCACGCCCAGGCGCAAGGAGACCCGGCCCTGGGTGACGCGCGTGATGCCGTGGGCCAGGCGCAGGGGCAGGGCGCCGTACCCTCCCGTGGGGCGGCCCAGCCAGTCACCCGAGATCCGCTCGGCCGCGCGCTGCTGGTCGGCGATCGCCTGCACGCCCGCCCGCGCCAGATCGGCCGCGTTGAAGCCCTCCAGGTAGGCACGCGCCAGGCGCCGCGTCTCGACGGGCGCCTTTCGCCGCCAGGCGGGCGATTGCAGCAAGTCCTCCACGGTGCGCTCCTCGTCACCCAGGTCATCCGTCAGCTCGAGGGCGTCCTTCCACAGCTTCGCGCCGTCGATCAACCGGCCATGCCGGAACAGATGATGGCGCTCGGGCATGGCGCGGGCCCGGATGCCGCTGGCGTGAAACGCGCCCAGCAGGGCGGGCGATCGGCCATGGATGAACTCGGCGCCCATGTCGATGGGGGCGGGCCAGGCCGGGTCGTGGTGCGTCTCGATGCGCCCGCCCACCCGATCGCGCGCCTCGACCACCAGCACGGTCAGGCCCGCGCGCTTCAGCTGGCGGGCCGCCTCGAGGCCGGCGATGCCGGCGCCGATCACGACGACGTCGAACGCTTCCGAAGCGGAGCCCATCGGCGGCGCAGTCTAAGCATCGCCCGCGTCCGGGGCACCGGGCGGGGGGCGAACGATCGCGCTAGCCTTCGCCCATGACGTTCGCCGATCCCGTCTCCCTCACGGCGCGTTTCACCGCGGCGGCGCGGGCCCGCGAGTCCGCGCGCCCGGATCGCCTGTTCGACGATCCCTGGGCGGCCGCCCTGGCCGGCGCCGAGGGCGTCGCCTTCATGAACCGCCTCGCCGAGGCCGCCCACGTCGCCGGCGGTCCGGACCTGCGCGACAACCCCTACCTCGCCATCCGCACCCGGATGCTGGACGACTTCCTGATCCAGGCCGTGGCCGCGACCGGGTCGCGGCAGGTCGTCTTGCTGGCGGCGGGCCTGGACACGCGCGCGTTCCGTCTCGCGTGGCCGGAAGGGACGCATCTTTACGAGCTGGACCACCCCGACGTGCTGGCCTGGAAGCAGGCTACGCTGGACGCGGCGGGGGCGGTCCCGCGCTGCCAGCGGCAGACCATCGCCGCCGATCTGGCGAAGCCGTGGACCGGGCCGCTGGAAGCGGCGGGCTTCGAACGCGCGCGGCCGTCTGTCTGGCTGGTCGAGGGGCTGTTTCCGTACCTCGACGAGGCGGGCGTGGGCGCGGTGCTGGCCGCCTGCACGGCGCTGGCGGCGCCTGGCTCGCGCCTGGCCTGTGACATCGTCGGACAGAGCTTCCTGCAATCCCCCTGGACGCGCGCACACCTGGACGCCATGGCGCGCGAGGGGGCGCCGTGGCGCTTTGGGACCGACGCCCCCGAGCAGCTGTTCGCCGCGGCAGGCTGGGATGCCACCGCGCTGCGGCCGGGCGACGAGGGGGCCAGCTTTGGCCGCTGGCCCATGCCCGTCTATCCGCGCAACACGCCCGGGTTACCCCAGACGTTCGTCGTGTTCGCCGCGCGGCGCTGAGTCGCTGGCGGCCGATCGTCCTTTAGCTGCGGCGAGCGCGGGCGGAACGCGCTCACCGGCCCGGACCGGGAGCTACTTCTTCTTGCCCTTCTTCTTGCCGCCGGCCTTCTTGTCGCTGTTCTTGCCGCTGTTCTTGCCGGCCTTGCCCTTGCCGCCCTTGGCGGGCTTCTCGTCCGCGGCCGCGGCGCCTTCGTCACCAGCGGCGGCGGCCGGCATCGGCGATTCGTCCCGGTTCTGGATGATGGCCTCGGTGACCCGCGTCTCGCCCAGCAGGTCGCGGGCGCCGGGGATGCGCACCGCCTTCTCGTCGCGCTCGATCTGCTTGTCGAGCTTGTCGATGCACTCCTTGCAGTTCTTGGGCGCCAGGCGCGTCAGCGCGTACAGCAGCGCCATGTGCACGGGGAAGCGCTCCTGGTTGATCGACGCCAGCGGCTTCAGCGCGCCCAGCAGCAGGGGCACGCCCTTGGCCGCGTCGCCCGAGAAGCCGATGGAGAAGGCGGCCTTCTCGGCGCGCGTCCACTGCGGATCGTTCAGCTTCTTGCCGTAGCAGGCGATGTCAGTGCCGCACTCCTTCGCCACCATCATGCGGTCCAGCGCCATGCCGAAGGCGCCCTCGGCGTCCTTCTCCTTGTCGGCCAGCGCCTTGAAGGCGTCGTAGGTCTCGGGACCGGCGATGCGTGACAGATCGATGGCCGCCGTGGCGCGCAGGTCCGACGCCTTCTGGCCCTGGACCGTCACGTAACCAGACTTCGCGATCTCCAGCAGCGTGGGGACGGCCCGGCGATCACCGGACAGGTACAGGGCGTCCGCCGCCGACACGCGCACGGAAGGCTCGGCCTTGCCGTCCTTCAGCACGCTGATCAGGGTGTCGACGCCCGAGGGCGCGCCGATCAGGCCCAGCGCGATGACGATGGCCGTGTGCTCTCCCCCCTGCTGCTTCTCCTTCAGGCCCGCCTGCAGCGTGGGCACCGCCTTGCGGGCGCGCAGATCACCCAGCAGCGAGGCCGCCTTGAACGGGATCACGCCCGGCGTGACCTCGTCGAACTTCAGCTGCTTGCCCATCTCCTCGATGTCCTTGTTCTTGCGCTGGAACAGCTCGATCAAGGGATCGATGGCGGGCTGGCCGATGCGCACCAGCGCCAGGCGGCACTCCTGGAAGATGTTGGCGCCCCGGCCCGTCATGAACAGGCCCTTCATCAGCGCGGGGATGGCGGACGGATCGCGCAGCTCGGCCAGACCCAGGGCCGCCTTCTGATTCAGCGCGAAGTCCTGCTCGTCCGCCGACGTGCCCAGGATCTTGACCAGGGCCGGCACCGCCTTCTTGTCGCCGATGCGTACCAGCGCGCGGATGGCGACCAGCTTCGCGTTGTTGGCGCGCGACTTGATCGGCAGCGGCTTGGTGGCGGCGGCGATCAGTGGGTCGACCGCGTCGGTCGCCTTCATGTCGCCCAGCACGCCCGCGGCGATGGTGGCGCGGTCGAAGTCGTCGTCGCTGTAGTCCAGCGCCTCGATCATGACCGGCTTGGTGCGATCGTCCTTGTAACGGGCCAGCGCCTCCAGGTGCTCGGGGCGCTTCGTGTCCTGGTACAGCTCGATCAGCGCCGGCACGGCCGGGCGCGCCTTCTCGACGTCCATGTTGGCCAGGTGATCCAGCGCCTCCTTCTGGGTGCGCAGGTTCTTCAGGTCCTTGGCCCACGTCATGGGGTCATTGGGATCCCCCGTGCAGCCGAGCTGAGACAACGTGACGAGCGACAAACCGATCGCGAGAGCGAGCGAGAGCGAACGCATCCTGGGTCCTCCGTCCGAGCGGGAAATCCGCAGAGTTGACGCCGCGCTAGTCAACCACCGCGAGATCGAAAAAGCCAGCGACCAAATTGGCGGCGTCCGGGGTGTGCACCCGCGCCGATCGTGCGACGATGCGGCCCCATGCTGGTCCGAATCTCATGCGCCTTCCTGATGCTGGCCACCGTCGGTGGTGTGGGCTGCCGCACCACCGCATCCCCCGCGGCGCCAGCGCCGGCCGCGGCCGCCGCGCCCCCGCCAGTGCCGCTGGCGATGCCGGGCGAGACGCACCTGCGCGACGTCCGCCAGTTGACGTTCGGCGGCGAAAACGCGGAGGCCTACTGGTCGCCGAACGGCGCCGAGCTGATCTATCAGGCGCACGTGCAGGCGCACGCGGGGGCGTCGGGATGCGACCGCATCTATCGTTTGCCGGTCACCGCCGCGAATCCCCAGCCGATCCCGGTCTCCAGCGGGCAGGGCGCGACGACGTGCGGGTTCTTCCTGCCCGGGACGAAGGACGTGCTCTTCTCGTCCACGCAGCTGGCGGGACCGGCCTGTCCGCCGCCGCCCGATCGCTCGCGCGGTTACGTGTGGGCCATCTACCCCAGCTACGACATCTTCCGCGCCGGCGAGGACGGAAAGAATCTGCGTCCGTTGACCGACACCCCTGGCTATGATGCCGAGGCCACCGCCTGTCCGCTCGACGGCTCGATCGTCTTCACCTCGATGCGCGACGGAGACCTCGAGATCTATCGCATGAACGGTGATGGCAAGAACGTCCGCCGGTTGACGCACGAGGTGGGATACGACGGCGGCGCCGTGTTCGATGCCGACTGCACGCACATCGCGTGGCGCGCCTCGCGCCCGAAACCGGGCCCGGAACGGGACGAGTACCAGCGCATGTTGCAGCAAGGGCTGGTGCGGCCCACCAAGCTGGAGCTGTGGATGGCGAACGCCGACGGCAGCGACGCCCACCAGGTCACCTACCTGGACGCGGCGTCCTTCGCGCCCGCGTTCTTTCCGGCCCTGTCGCATGCGGAAGAGCGTCGGCTGATCTTCTCGTCCAACTACGGCGACCCGAAGGGCCGCGAGTTCGATCTGTGGGCGATCGACGCCTCGGGCGCGAACCTGGAGCGGATCACCACCGCCCCGGGCTTCGACGGGTTCCCCATGTTCTCCCCCGCCAGCGACCACCTGGCGTTCGCGTCGAATCGGGCCACCGCGCCGGGCCAGCACGACACCAACGTGTTCGTGGCGCGCTGGGACCAGAAGGTGGTGCGGCGTTACGCCGAGACGGGCGCCGATCGGGTCCTGGCCGACGTGCGCTGGCTGGCCGACCCGCAGCGCGAGGGACGGGGGCTGGGGACCGCGGGGCTGGTCGCGGCCGGAACGTACATGGAGGCGGGCCTGCAGCGGGCGGGGCTGAAGGGCGCCGCCGACAGCGGCAGCTTTCGCCAGCTGTTCCCCGTGCCGACGGAGATCCAGGTGGCGCCCGGGACGGCGCTGGCGCTGGGCGGCGCGGCGCTGCCCGCGACGGCGTTCACGCCGGCCGCCTACTCGGCGCAGGGCGCTGTGAAGGCGCCGCTGGTGCTGGCCGGTCACGGCATCGTCGATCAAGGGCTGGGCGTGAACGACTACGCGGGGCTGGACGTGCGGGGCAAGATCGTGGTGGTGCGGCGGTTCGCGCCCGACACGGCCGCGTTCAGCGCCGGCGAGGCGCGGCGCCGCGCCGGCGACGTCCGGCGCAAGGCGTTCACCGCGCGCGAGAAGGGGGCCCGGGCGCTGCTGGTGGTCGACGCGCCGACCGCGCCGGCAGGGGAGGCGGCGGCGGACTGGAAGCAGCCCGAGGAGGCGCCGTTTCCCGCGCTACGGGCCGAAGGTTACGGCGATGCCGGACTGCCCGTGCTGTTCGTGCACCGGGCGGCGTTCGCGAAGACGCTGGCCCGCCTGACGCAACGACAGCCGGTGACGGCCAGCGTGAAGGTGGTGTTGAAGGTGACCGAGACGCCTGCCTTCAACGTGGTGGCGCGCGTGCCGGCAGGCGTGCCAGAGGGGCAGCGCTTGCCGGGCGTGGTGGTCCTGGGCGCCCACTACGATCACCTGGGCCTGGGCGGGCGGCATTCGATGGAGCCGGAGACCCACGCGGCGCACCTGGGCGCCGACGACAACGCCTCGGGCGCGGCCGCGCTGGTCGAGGCCGCGCGCGAGCTGTTCGCGCACCGGGCGGGGCTGCGCCGCGACGTCATCGTGGTGGCGTTCTCGGGCGAGGAGGAGGGCGATCTCGGCTCGACGCACTTCACGCGGACGCCACCCACCGGCCTGACCATGTCGGACGTGACGGCGATGGTGAACCTGGACATGGTGGGGCGCCTGCGGGACAACCGGGCCGCGGTGCTGGGGACGGCCTCTGCCGACGAGTGGCCGGGCCTGGTGGAGGCCGCCTGCGCCAGCGCGCGCATCGAGTGCAGCGGCGGCGGCGCGCCGACCGACGGCTTTGGCGCCAGCGACCAGATGCCGTTCGCCGCCGCCGGGGTCCCCGTGGCGCACTTCTTCACCGGGACGCACCACGACTATCACCGGCCCAGTGACACCGCCGACAAGATCAACGCGGCGGGCGCCGCGCAGATCGCGCTGGCGGCCGCCGCGCTGGTCACGTCGGTGGCCAACCGGCCGGAACCGATGAAGGCCAAGCACGTGGACGCCACGCCGCCGGGTGGCGGCGACATGCGCAGCTTCGGCGCGTCGCTGGGGACCATCCCCGACTACGCCGGGCCGCCGGGTGGCGCGCCGGGCGTGCTGCTGGCAGGCGTGCGCCCCGGCGGGCCGGCCGAGGCGGCCGGTCTGCGCCGCGGCGACATCCTGATCAAGCTGGGCGCCCACGATGTCCGCACCGTGGAGGACTTCATGTACGCCCTGAACGCCAGCAAGCCTGGCGAGACGGCGACCGCCGTCGTGATTCGCGACGGTAGGCCGGTGCCGATCAAGGTGACGTTCCAGCAGGGCCATCGCTGACGGGTTCGTCGCGCTCGCCACCGTCGGCGCCGCCGGGCTATGCTCGGCGGTATGGCCGATCTCGTTCTCACGTTGCTGGGCCCTGACAAGCCGGGCCTGGTCGAGCTGGTGGCAGACGTCATCGCCGCGCACGGCGGCAACTGGGTGGAGAGCCGGATGAGCCACCTGGCCGGCAAGTTCGCCGGGCTGCTGCGCGCGGAGGTGCCCGCCGAGCGGGTCGCCGCGGCGACGTCCGCGCTGCACGCGCTGGAGGGGCGCGGCCTGAAGGTGACCGTGGAGGAGGCCGCGCGCGCCGAGACCTTGGGGGCGACGAACGACATGGAGCTGGAGCTGATCGGCCTCGACCGACCCGGCATCGTGCGCGAGATCTCGCAGCTGCTGGCCGGCAACGGCGTCAACGTGGAGGAGCTGACCACGAATCGGGTGAGCGCGCCCATGTCGGCCGAGATGATGTTCCAGGCGCGCGCCCACGTGCGCGTCTCCCCCGCCACCGACGTGTCCAAGCTGCGCGCCGACCTCGAGCGCCTGGCCAGCGATCTGGTGGTCGAGGTCAAGCTGACGCCCGTCGATCCCGACGGACTGCCCTGACCGACCGGGACGTCGAAGGCCGGCTACCAGTAGTACTGCATCCCGACGGCTATCGCTTCGACGCGGGTGTATTCGGTGAGCTGGCCGAAGGGGGAGCGGCCGCGGATCCAGTCGATGGAGAGGCCCAGGGCGTTGGAGGACGAACGCTCGGTGTCCAGGTTGTAGAGCAGCATGAGCATGGCGTGCTGGACGTACCAGTAGCCGGAGCCTGCGGCGAAGGTGGCGGCGCGGGGGTTCATTCCCGTGTGCGTGTACTGGCGCTTGCCGAGCAGCTCGTACGCCACCTCCAGTCCGAAGGCGCCGCGCCGCTGCCGTGCGCGATCGGCGCGCACCGCCACCGCCTGATAGCGATGCACCCCCGTGGAGCGCCGCTTCAAGGTGGCGGCGATGTTGTCGACCACACCGGCGTCCGGGCTGGCGCTGGCCAGCACGTTCCCGTCGTCCTGGCTGGTCCAGCGGAACTCGGCGCCAGCGCGCCACTCGGCGGGATAGGCCTCGTTCGGCAGCGCGCTGCCGAAGTAGGCGCTCGCGCCGCCGTAGGCGCGCAGCGACAGGTGGTTGTCCGCGAACGGGTAGTCGACGCTGAGGGTGACGGGCAGCGCCTGATACGAGGGGTTCGCGCGATAAGGCAGCAGCGCGTTCGCCGCCGGCGCCGCGTCGCCCTGGATCGTCGCCGCGGAGAGGACGTACTCGTCACCCAGGTGCGTGCTCTCGTGGAAGAAGCCGACCGACAGCGACAGGCGCTCCCACCCATCCCACCACGGGCGAAAGTCGAGCGAGCCACCGAGCCGGAAGTCGGTGTCGATGACTCCCAGAGACTGGCTATCGAAGTCCAGCAGCATGAACGCCGCGGCGTCGATGTTGACCTGCAGTCCGCGGGCGTAGCGGGCCCGCTGGGGGTTGATGTCGTACCAGGTGAAGACCGGCATCCGTTCGCCGAACGAGACGTCCCAGAAGCGGTGCGCGCCGTCTGGTGCGCCGGCCCGGGCGTCCGAGCCGGGCGCCGTCGGATTGCCGATGTCGTGCAGCGTGCCGGGGACCGGGTTGTCGCGGTAAAGGCGCATCCCGAAGTGGGGATCCCGCAGGCCGGCGCGCGTGTGTTCGAAGATCGTCTCACCCGTCGAGCCCCACTCGAAGCTGGAATACGGCCGGGGAGCCGTCGCGGTGCCCGGCGTCACCAGCGGTCCTGGGTCGACCTCGCCCGGTTCGGCCGTACGGGCCATCGCCGGCCACAGGAACGACGCGCAGCAAAGCGCGACGGATACCCGCCACGCCCCGGTGAACCGCCGGGCCCTCTGCGCACGCACGAACCGCATCGCCGTCTTATACATGACGTCGGTCGGGCGAATTCTTTCCGGTCCTGGGGCGGGCCACGCCGGCCCAGAAATGAAGATGGCCACGCCGGAAACCCGACGTGGCCATTTGAGTGATCGCGCCGTCGCGCTAGTTCAGCGTGGGCGTGGTCCAGTCGCGCCAGGTCGAGAGGTCACCCGTCTGGGACGAGGACGCCTTGACGACGCCGGGGGCGGTTCCCGTCTTCTTCAGGAACCGCTCGATGTTGTTCTTCAGCGGGGTGACCCACTCGGGCCGCGCCGAGCAGTGGGTGCCGCTCTGCACGTCGGAGTAGTAGGTCAGGTTGTCACCCACGCCCAGCGCCTTGTAGACCTCCAGGGCGCCCAGCGCCGCCACGTGACCGTACTTCGAGGCCAGCTCGCCGATGTGCGGATTCTCCATGATGAAGAGTCCGCGCGGCGCGACCATGGCGACCAGTTCGTGGGTGTCGATGGGGGCCACGGTGGGATCGCTGTCGATGGCCATCGACCCGTCGTAGTACCAGGGCTGCTCGCTGTAGGCGCTGGACATCGACTGCGGCGGGTTACCGTTCTCGCCCTTCTCGCCCTTCGCGATGCCCCGCCAGACCGGGACGCCGTCAGTGCCGGACTCGACCGGCATGGTCAGGGCGATGCGCTCGTCCAGCACGCCGGCGATGAAGGACCCCTTGCCGAAGCGAGAGCAACCGGAGACGGCGATCGCGTCGGGCTTGAGGATGGTGCTGCCCTGGGACGCGATCACGTCGATGATGCGGCTGGCGCCCCAGGCCCAGGCGGCCAGGAGCCCGGTCGAACCGCTGCCGCCGCTGTAGACGGTGTAGAAGGCACCGGACTGGTTGCTGCCGTGGCCCTTGCCCTCGGCCCCGACGTCGTACGGGTTGTAGCTGATGACGGCGACGCCTTCGCTGTTGAGGGTGGCGCTGTCCAGCGGCGGGCCGAAGCCGCCGCTGTCGTACTCGATGACGGCCGGGTAGGGCGCCGAGCCGCCGGTGGGCATCTTCACGGTGGCCGAGAAGGTGCTGCTCTTTCCGCCTGACATGACGTTGACCGTGATCTTCGAGCTGGTCACCGAGCCCGTGACCATGTCCGGCTTGGGCGGCTTCTTGCCGAGCGCGATCTTCTCGGCCGTCTGCAGGATCTCCTCGCGACGGCAGCGCCACTCGGACTTCATGGTCATCTCGGTGCCGTCCAGCTTCTTGAACGGATCAGGCAGCAACGCGATCTTCGTGCCGTTGCCGGGAATGGTGCCCACCGTGCAACTGGCGCCGCTGTCCTCGGTCGAGCTGGTGCCGATGCTGCCGGCCGTTCCCACGCTGCCGCCCGAGCCGGGCGCGCCGCCGGGCGCGCCGCCGCCCGAACCGGCGTGCCCGCCGGCGGTGCCACCCGAGCCGGCGCCGTGGCCGGCCACGCCGCTGCCGCCGGGCGCACCGCCGCCGGTGCCTGTCCCCTGGGCGCCGCCGCTGGCGCTGGCGCCGCCGGAGCCGGTTTTGGCCCCACCGCTACCGGTCGTGCCGCCGCTGCTCGCGCTGTTGCCGCCCGAGCCCGTGGCGCCGCCCGACCCGCTGCCGACCTGACCGCCCGACCCGGTGGCGCCGCCCGAGGCGGTGGTGCCGCCGCTGCCGGTCTTGCCGCCGCTGCCGGTGGAACCCCCGCTGCTGGCGTTACTGCCGCCCGTGCCGGGCTCCTGAGTCGACCCGGACCCGCCACAGGCGGCCAGACCTCCTGACAGCAAGATCGGCAACACAAAAGAACTGACAGCACGGCGACGCATGGAGCCTCCTCGATGGGGGAAGACGAACAAGCGCAAGCGGGGGAGTCCGCACCTGTTCGAGGGGGGATTTTCGAGCAATCGGATCATTCCCGGTTGCCCCGACTCCGATCACGGCGGACGCCGAAATTCACACGCCGCGTCGCCCGCCTGGCGGTGGTCGCCACACGGAGCGTCGAGCTCGACGTCAGGCTTGGGGGTCAGGCACGGTCGTCCGGAAGGACTGCGATCGGGAACGCTCGTCTGTTCCGCTCACTCTTCGTCGAGGGCGGGCGGGGAGGGGGGAGCTCCCCCTTTGCGGTGCGGGAGCGGCGCTCACGTCGGCGGTGCTCGGGTCCCTGCGGGCCCTGCGCTCCGGCGACGCGGGCGCCTGCACCATCGGCCTGGCGACCGGCGCGCAGACGCGCCGGTGCGGCCTCGGATGCACCGCAAAGGGGGACTCCCCCCTCCCCACCCGCACCTGGACAAGCCGTTCGCTCCACGCGCGAAGGCTGTCTGAACGGGAGACCAGACTGAACGGTCAGTTCGTGACAAGAGATCAAAACAAACCTTCAAGTAGGCGCCGTTCATCTCTGGATAATCTGATCAAGCGCCCCCACCGACCTGGCTACGTCCGCACGGGCTTGTGAACTTGTTGCCTGCGCGGGCCATGTTCATTCGGTCACATCCAGCGCGACGGTCCGGCATCGGGCGGCCTTCGAGCGTGGAGCGAACGGCTTGTTGAGGTGCCGGCGGGGAGGGGGGAGCTCCCCCCTCCCCGCAGGCCCTCGACGAAGAGAGAGCGGAACGAACTCCACGCCCCGCAAAAAACAAAACGGCCGGCCCTGCTTTCGCGGGACCGGCCGTGATGGACCGACTGGAGGCGGGGTAGGGCTATTCGGGGCCCGCCGCCTTCGTCTTCGGGATGACCGCGAAGTTGACGTTCTGGTAACCGGCGACGGCGCACGAGTACATGATCTTCTTCAAGACCTTGAACTCGACGCCCTTGTCCGACTGGATGATGGCGATGCCGTTGAACTCTTCACCCGGGTGCAACAACTTGTAGTTGTTCTTCAGCGTCACCAGCTTGTCGTGCAGCTCGGTGATCTTGAAGTCGCCCGTGTTCGAGTCCTTCATCAGGTCGTCGGCGGTGGCGACCTGGCTGCCGTCCAGCGTGACGACGTCCTTGCTGACGCCGATGACCGGCGCGCGCTCCAGCTCGGCCCAGTTCTGGGCGTTGGGGAGCACGATGTTCTTCTGGACGAACAGGATCTCGCCCGTCGCCGAGAAGGACATCAGCAGGAAGATGACCAACATCGTCATCATGTCGATGTACGCGACCAGGTTCAGGGGGGCGTCGAGGCTCTTGCGACCCGCGTGGGTCACCTTCGCCTTCGCGCCCTCCAGCGTGATCGAGCTGTAGAGGTGGCTATGTGGTGCGTGGATGGCCATGTGCTCGTCTTTCTTTTCCCAGGTCCCGCTAGATACCGGCGCCGCCGGCGTCTATCAGCGAGATGTCCGGGAATCGCGCGGTCAGCGCGGTGTCCATCGTTCTCACCAGGATCTCGAACTTGATCTGGTCTTCAGAAGCGACCTGAACATCGCCCTTGTCCGGGTGCGCATCCTTCAGCTTCTTCAGCTCGGTGCCGAGCTTCTCGTAGTCGTACTCCGTCCCCTTCTTCGGAATCGGCTGCTGATCCTGATCGGCGACGACATTGAAACCCTCGTCGTTGACCACCACCACCAGCTTGAACTGCTTCTCGGGAGGCGTGTCTTCGCCGGCCTGCCCCTGACCCTTCTGATGGGCCTCGAGGCGAGCCAGCTGGGACCACACCGCCGTGATCAGCAGGAAGGAGACCATGCACGTGAGCAGATCGATGTACGGAACCAGGTTCAGGTCGGCGTTGACGGATTTCTTTCCGCTTTTTCCGCCTGTATCAACTGAAACGCTCATGAGTTTGTCCTCAGGTGTCCTGAGCGGACAGTTGAACTAATACTGACCCTGCTGGCCGTGGCCGCCCTGCTGCTGGCCCGCGACGACCAGGTTCAGCGTCTCGACCGTCACCTGGTTGATGCCGTCGAGGATCCCCTGGGTCATGCCGTTCAGCCACGCGAACGTGGCCAGACCGACGATACCGGTGCCCAGGCCGAACGCGGTGCAGTTCATGGCCTCGGAGATACCCTTCGAGAGCATGGTGGCCTTCATCGAGGGGTCGACACCGGCGACGCCGGCGAACGACTTGATCAGACCGGTGATGGTGCCCAGCAGGCCGGCGAGGGTCGCCAGGTTGCCGAGCATGGCCAGGTAGCCGGTCCGCTTCTCGAGCTTCGGCAGCTCGCGCAGAGCCTCTTCGTCCATGCCCTGCTGCACGTCGTGGTCAGTGCCACCGGCGCGGCGCAGGCCGGCCGCCACGATGCGGGTCACGGGGGCCGGGCTGGCCTGGCAGGTGTTCAGCGCGCCCTGGATGTTGCCCGAGACGATCTGCGACTTCAGCAGCGACATCAGCTTGTCCGTGTCGACCTTGGACTTCGAGATGTACAGAAAGCGGTCGAACGTGAAGAAAATGACCATTCCGAACAACAGCAGAATGGGGTACATGCCCCAGCCACCCTCTTGAAAGTGCTCCATCAGAAACATGTGCGGCTCCTTGTGGTCTTTGGTCGAGAAAAGTTTTTGAAGGGGTTGGGCGGCTACCCGTGCAGGGCGGCCTTCGCCTGGAACAGCATGTTCGCGACGTTCTTCTTCACCTCGGCGATGTCGTCGAGGGCGTTCTGCGTCTTGCCGTTCAGCCACGCGAAGGTCGCCAGACCGATGATGCCGGTCAGCAGGCCGAACGCGGTGCAGTTCATGGCCTCCGAGATACCCTTCGACAGCAGGGTGGCCTTCTGGGAAGGATCGACACCGGCGACGCCCGCGAAGGCGCGGATGAGACCGGTGATGGTGCCGAGGAGGCCGGACAGGGTGGCCAGGTTACCGAGCATGGCCAGGTAGCTGGTGCGCTTCTCGAGGGCAGGCAGCTCGCGCAGGCCCGACTCCTCCATGGCCGCGTTGATCTCCTCATCGCTGCGGTTGGCGCGCATCAGGCCGGACTGCACGATGCGGGTCAGCGGCGTGGAGTTGCCGGCGCAGACCTTGATCGCGCCCTGGATGTTGCCCGCGGAGATCTGCGAGCGCAGGAGACCGACGAGCTTTTCCTTGTCGATGACGGCGCGGCGCAGGTACACGGCGCGCTCGATGACGATCGACACCGTCAGCATGAGAATGAACAAAATGGGCCACATCCCCCATCCCCCCTCGTGAAACGCGTCCGCTAGCATCTTCAGGATGGTCATCCGGTCTTCCTCCTTGTGTCCGGGAACGATCAGGAGCCTTCTACGAACTTGCCAGGGAAAAATTGGTCAGGCGGCGCCCAGGCAAATTGCCCCGTCTCAGGTGCGTGGAGCGCTGACATAGCACGAGCAGTGCCACCTGCATAGAGCCGGAATGCCGAGGAATTTGCGTTTTTCCGTCCCTGTGAACCGGGGCATTTCGCCCCGATGCGGGGAAATTCGGGGCAGTCGATTCGGTGAGATCGCTTGCGAGGAATCGGTTCCGGCGTGTCGGGCGCGTCGGCGTCCGGTCGACTTTTCGGCGCGCGCAGGAGGCTGATCGGTCAGAGCAGGTCGCGGCCGGGTATCACGCTACTCGTGCCGAGCCGTCGCGGCTTACCCGATGGCGCTCATACAATGAGGCGGCGCACGGAGAGGCGACCGCGGCGCCTTGCACGCGCGCGACGTGCCGCGCTTGCCGAGGGGTGCTGACGAGCCGAGAGGAGAGGTGGAGTGGGCGCAGAAAGA
>Ga0070658_10002046_pt1 | contig 16912 bp, 7 predicted proteins | sample KBSC13metaG_FD_64664 | JGI IMG/M metagenome (GOLD analysis project Ga0070658, IMG submission 64664) | Corn rhizosphere microbial communities from Kellogg Biological Station, Michigan, USA - KBS C1-3 metaG | ecosystem: Host-associated > Plants > Roots > Rhizosphere > Soil ...
GAACAAGTGACACGAGCCGGGCTTATCCACCCCCGAGCGCTTGATGTAATCCGATACCAACAGCCCCAAGCTGCGCGTGCCGATCGAATCGCCCGTGAGCGCCAGGAACAGCGCCCCCTCGTCGTTCGCCAGCGCGATCTGTGGCCTGACCTCATCGAGGTACTTCCGGATCCACGCAAGCGCCCGCTCGCCGATCGGAATCAGCCGGTCCCGCTTGCCCTTACCCTCGCGGATCATCACCGTCCCGCGCTCGTGATCCACGTCATGCACGTGCAGGCTCACCAGTTCGGCCCGCCGCATCCCCGTGCTGTAGAACGTCTCGAGCATCGCCCTGTCTCGAATGCCCAAGCTGCTCGTCACGTCCGGCACGTTCAGGATCCGCTCGGCCTCCTCGGCGCTGAGCACGTGCCGCGGCAAGCGCTTCTCCACCCGCGGCATGTCGATGTCAGCGGCCGGGTTCGACAGGATGCGGTGGTTACGCACCAGCCACCGGAACCACACCTTCACCGGCACCAGCCGCATATGCTGGCTTCTGCCCGACAGCGCCTCACCGTTTTTCTTGCGATATAGGAACAAGTAACGCTGATAGCGCTCCAGCACCGGACGCGTCACCTCCTGCGGGCGCGTCACGCCCCGCTCGTCGCACCACGCGATGAACGCGCGCAAGTGCGTCTCGCGGTGCTCCACCGTCCCCTCGCTGTAGTTGCGCATGCGCATCCACTCCAGAAACGGGCGCATCTGGTGATACAGGCTGTACGGATCGTCGGGCGGGCCGATCACCGGCAGCGGCGCTCGAGGCGTTGTCCTCTTTCTCATTTCGCACTCCTAAATAACGCGGGCTAAAGAAGAGGCCAGCGGCTGATCCACGATATACGCATCGGTCGCCACTCCGACCGATTCAGCCGCACGGCCTTTCTCTGTCTGGCCTTGCGCTTGATCCACCCACCCCGACCCGCCCCCGACCAAGGGCCGACCGGACCCCGACCGATTACCAGTTTGCCCCGACCGTTCGGCATCGTTGTCCAGTTCCAAGAGCCCCATCAAGTGCGGCCGTCCGTCGTCGGTGCCGTCGTAGCGCAGCTCGTACTCATACGTCAGGCCCCGCAGGCCTCGATGCGACAGCACGTATTCAAGCTCCACCAAGCGCGATAGATGCACCTTCAATTGCGTATCGCCCCAACACGTCGCCTCGCGCACGTCGCGGCGCGTGAAGCGGAATTCGCCTTGCTTTTGCGCCGTCGCCGCGCACCGTTCGTTCACCCACGCTTGCAACAGCTTGAGCAAGCGCCGCGTTTGCGGCGGCAACTCATCGAGCGTGCGACCTAGCACCTCGTGCGCGATCCGGTTCGCCAGCGCGATATCGCCTTTCGTCACCTCGATGTACGTCAGCGTCTCGCCCCGGTGCGTCACCGTCTTATGTGGCCGCTGGTACTGGTGTAGCAGCGCAATCGAGCGGATCAGCGTCAGATATTTCATGTGGTCCCGGCGCGTGCGCGTCTTGTCGTCCATGAACGTCAACTCGTTCGCGTACGGGTTCACCACGTGCATCGGTTTTAGTAGCCGCTGCGCGTTGCGATGCAGCTCGACGATGTGCTGCCGATCCGTCTCGGCGAGCAGCCCTTCCAGCGTTTGCTTCGCCCGCTGGCGCGCGTGGATCTCGCGCGTCTGCTCGCGGCTCTCGTTGATCGTCAGCACCAAGCACCGATTCAGTAACTCCTCGTCGACGTCGATCGCCGTCGTCGTGAGCATCAGCATCACCGGCCCCTTCACGCGGTACTGCTTGGTCACCAGGTTTCCCGTCGCCTCGTCCTTGCCCGTGCTCGCAATCGTCAGCTCGCCGTCGCTTTGCAATAGCTTCAAGGCATACGCCGCTTGCCGCACGCCTTCTCGGCAATCGCCAGGATCTTGTGCTGCAAGTCCGTCTCGCCCAGGTAGAACAGGCTCTGCCCCGTCATCGCGCTGTACTGGATGCGCTCTTCGTCGGGCATCAGATCGAGCACCGCGTCCATCAGCGAACTCTTGCCCGCCGCGCTGCTCGATTGGATCAGCACCGCCAGCGGCGCATCGAGCTTACGGCTCACGGCCGCCAGATACCCGGCCAGCAGGTTCGTGCGCTCACCGACCACGCCGCAGCGCGCCATGTCCGCCTCGAGCCGCTCGATCAGGTTCGGCGCCTTGAGCCACTCCACCGCCGCGGCGTGCTCAAGCGCATCGAGCTCGACCCGCGCCTCCTTCGGTGTCAGCGTCGCCCGGATCGCCTCGTCTTGCATCGTCTCGAGCTTCAGCAGCACCCGCCCCAGGTCGCGCTTGAGCGTGTCCTCTTGGCTACCGAGCTCGACCGATGCCGCCTTCAAGTATTGCGCTCGCGCCTTCGCGCTGTACACGTCCAACGTATCGACGTGGTACGCCCCATCCACGCCCGCCCGACGCACCTGCACGTTCACCCGCATCTGCTCCGGGCCCAGGTTCTTTTGCCAACCTCGAATGCGCCACACACGCTCGCCGAACGTGAACACCAGCTCGCCCGCGGCTGTCTCTTCCACGCCCCCGTCCTCGAGCGGTTGCGCCGTCGAAGACGGGGCCGGCGTCTCTTCCTTCGTCTCTTCCTTCGTCTCTTCCTTCGCCTCTTCCTTCGCCTCTTCCTTCGCCTCTTCCTTCGCCTCTTCCTTCGCCTCTTCTTTAGCCCGCTCAACCTGCGCAAGCCTCGGCGCCTCGCTCGGCTCAGTTGTGGCGGCTAAAGAAGGGAGGGGGTCTTCCTTCATCACTTCTTCAACCGGCGTCGACTCCACCACTGCCGTCGGCGCCGGTCGCTTGCCCTTGCCGATCCATTCGGCTTGCTGCAGCAGCACGCCCAGGCTTTTTTCCGCCGGCGCCACTTTGCGCGCGTACTCGTTCGCGTCCATCCCCTTCGGGAACAGTACACGCCACGTCTCAACGCCCGCCTCATGCAATTCAGTCGCGAGGTTTTCCGCTGCGGCATTGCCCGCGTCGTCGCGGTCATACGCAATCCATACACGCTCGGTGCCGTGACGTTTCAAGGCCGCCCAATGGTCTTGCGTAAAACCGTTCACACCGTACGCCGCGATCACGTTGCGATATCCCGCGCACCAGAACGTCAGCGCATCGATCAGCGCCTCGCACACGATCACTTCCCGGCTCGCAATCAACGCCGCTTCGTTCCATACGCCCGCCAGCGGCAACGTCAGATACAGGTGCTTCGGTTGATTCGCCGGGATCTTGTGACCCGGCGCAATGCGCCGGCCGTACAGTTGCCTCACGTCGCCTGTTTCCAGATCGAGCACCGGCACCACCAAGCATCCGTTCAGGTGCTCATGGCCCGAGGCGCGGTATACGCCCACCCGCTGCAGCTTCTCGCGCACCTCGCGCCCTTCCTTCGCATACCCCGGCGGCAGCCGGTACGTCAGGCTCTTGTTCGCGTAGCCCAGCTTGAACGCGTCGATCAGCTCGCCATGCACAAGCGCACGCTGCGTCAGATACGCCTGCGCCTCCGGGCTTTGCTTCAGTGTCGCGTGGTACGTCTCGGCCACTTGTCGCAGCAACACTTGTTCATCGGCATCGGCATCGGCAGCTAAAGAAGGCAGGTGCCGCGCGTGCGAACGCGCCACGCCCACTTTTTCCACACCCCCGATCGGCGCATCGTTGCGCAGCAGCTGCACCGCGTGCGGCAAGCTCACGCCTTGGGTTTTCATCACCCAATCGAGCACAGTGCCCGACGCCCCGCACCCGAAGCAGTGGTACACGTTCTTCGCCTCCGACACCGACAGGCTCGGCGTGTCCTCCGCGTGGAATACGCAGCGCATCACCCAATCCTTGCCGCGCTTTTTAAGCTCGTGCCCCTGCGATTCGATCAGCCGCAGCAGCGACACCTCGCGTTTCAATCGTTCCAGTTCGGCATCAGGAATTCGAGGCATCGATCCGTCCTTCGGGAGCGCGCGCACCGCGGCTCAGAAGGCCGCTAACCATTAATTGAGAGAAGACGTACCGCTTAACAAGCGCGGGCCGAGAGTGCTACCAACACTCTCGGCCCGCTGACCACCACCAACTCTTCACAGGAGAGTCGATCATGGCTGACGCCGATCTTAAACCATCCGCCCAACACGCCGAACGCTGCGTCACCGTGCAGCAATCGCAGCGCTATCAACCGCTCTCGCGGTTCAAGCCCGGCGCTCGTCGCAATGCCCCGCCACTCGTGCCTTGGTTCAAGCTCTCGGGTCGATGGCTCGAGCATGCCGGTTTCGATCCGGGCCAGCGACTAAAGGTCGAGGTGCAGCTCGGCAGGCTTGTCATCACTCATGCCTGAACGGACACCTGCGAACGGCCCCGGTAATACCCGGGGCCACCGCGCTACTTCGGCTTGTCCGCTTCGTCGTCCTTCACTTTGTAGCTGTCTCGAGCCTTTTTGTAGCTGTTGTCGAAAGGTTTGATTTTTAGAAGATGGGCGCGACTAGCATACCCGCCGACAGCAGCAATCCCAAAGCCGAGCAGGAGTAGGAAACCACCGTACGGCGCGGGTGGCACGAACTGATAGGCGAGAAACATAATTAATAGGCCAACCAGAATAAGTGCTATACGAACCCATTGCTTAAAATTTCCGTCATCAATAAACCGAATCCTCACCGTTTCCCACTCCAATAATTTACAAAATTATTCCAATAGCTGTTCACCCCATTATGAATCTTCGACCCATACGGACTATCACTAAACCAGTTCGACAGCTCATTCAATCCCGGCCCCAGCTCGGGGTATTTATCAGATACTCCATTCACTATTATGTTGGACACACCTGACGTTGCATATTGACCGACGTTAGGCTTCACTAGTTGCGCCAATGCGTCCGCGCCGACACCTACGACGGTTGATCCAAAGGCCACCGCCTGCAGTCCCGGCGCATACGGAGAAGGAACAGAACCAGCGACGGCAGCAGCCGACCCCAACCGTCCCGCATTCGTCGATATCATCGACGCAGCGTCGGCGGTGGTGTTCCTCATAAAGTTTGCGTCGTCATTATTGAACTGCGTAAACGGCCCGGTAACCTGTGGCAAATTCAATCCCGAGCCACTGCTCGGCGGCGCATCGTATTTATAACCGGTCGGCACTTGCCCCGGCGACGCAGATCCGCCGTACATGCTGATGTACTGCTGTAACTGCGGGTCAACCGGAACCGTACCTTGCGTTAAAACCGGCTTTCCATCGGCGGTCGTCCCGGCATACATCCACGTAGCCCCAGAGTCGGTCGGCGCTTGGTTCCCAACCAGCGTGTCCGGCGCACCGGAGACATACGTGCCATCAGCCGTCACGCCCATCATGCGCATCTGGTCTTCAATCTGCTGCTCCGTGTACTTGCCCCCGCTCTTCTCAGCCAACTTCTTGGCGATCTTCTTATCGTCGTCATGCAACTGCCGATTGTAAAGATCAGCCGCCGTTCAGGTACCGATACTGGGCTTCGTAACTTTCAGGATGATCAAACAAGATCGCCATATGTGAGGTTAAAAACTTCAGTTGATTCTTTAGAGACGGTCGCGCTTCATCCCCAAACACTTTCATCAGTAGGCGAACGCAGAACATCTTTTCAGGAACTTGCGGCCACCCGGACGTTACGCTTAAATTGAAAGCTCCGCGCACGTAGGGCTCGCCCTCCAAAACTACAACTTTTCCGGAATTCTCCAGCACATATAAAAAATTATCGTCGCGAATCACAGCGAACCCCAGTGGCTGCAAGGCGGCACTAATCTCTGATATTGTTTGAGAGTACTCATGATTCATCTTGATTACCTCTTAATCATGGCGGAAGTAGCGCTATCGTATGTGTACCCACGCTGCTGCAGGTAATCGTATTCACGTCCGAAACCGCTTCGTACCACGGTACCATCGGGCAGCGTTCGATTAAGAGCAGAATCCGTTGGCTTAGTAACCAGCACAATGTTGTCACTGCGACTAATTGCTTGGTCCAAGAATGGTTGATTGACTTCATTCCAGAACTGATCGGGTGTCTTGTACATGTTATCCGGAACATTCAGCACATTGAAGCCTCCCGGCTTATCGCCAAAGTTTGTAGTCTTAGGATAGCCAAGCTGATCATTGATAACATTGTTCATATCCAGAGCAAAGCTACCAAGTACTGTCGTGGTCTTGCTCGGGTCCGCAGTTACGACTACCCCGCTGGGCGAACCGACAGGGTCGACATACGCAGTGCCATCTCTATAGAAATTGTTGGACGTGTAAACGCTCTTCGACCCTGTAGCATTCCCAGCGTTCGCGGACTGCATTGTGCCTGGGCTGCCGAGTACGGCATTTCCGGCAGCTGAACCAACGCTGATCGCTCCGTAGGTCAGCCCAGCCGCATATGGACTCATCCCAAGGCTTTCGAGCACCTGCTGGCCATATGTCGACGTCTGGTTACCGCTCAGCATCTGCGTGAAACCAGCCTTCGAGTAGTCGAGGCTCGTGCCTGCTGCCGTTAGGCCCAGCCCACATGCAAGCACCGTCTCGCAACCTGCGGTAGCCACACTCACAGCGACGGCAACCCCCGTTACGCCCTGTACCGCCCCGACGGTGCGGTTCGACATCTGATTCCGGTCGTACCAGTCGTTGAAGCCGTCGGCCGCCCCGTAACCGTCAAAGGCGCTCGCGCTTTTCAGCAAACCTTGCTCGGTCGTGTACGCCTGACCTTCGTTCTGCAGTTGCACCAGCGCTGCCTTGTTTGGATCGCTGTCTGGCACGCCCACCGCACATTGCGTCAAAGCACATTCGGCTGCGGCCAGCTTGTGTTGCTCATCGGCGCTTTTCCCCTTCTCCAGATCCGCCAGCTTTTTCGCTTCATCCGGATGCAGTTGCCGATTGTAAAGATCCGCCCCCAACGCCCCATTCGCCCCGCTCATCGCGCCGCCGGAGCCACCCACCGCACCACCCACCAACGCGCCGGCCGCCCCCGACACGATATTGGACAACAACTTCCCGCCCAGCGTGCCGTCCAGCGTCGGGCTCAGATACGCACTTGCCATGTCGCCCGCAATCGTACCGGCCACCGCCCCCGCGATATTCCCCCCACCCATCGCCGCGCCTACCCCCGCCACGATCGCATGCAAGCCCGTGCGCCCCGCTCCGCCGTTGTCGCTCCACAGCGCCGCATCGGCATTGGCCGCGTTCAGATCCGCTTGAGCCTGCTGCGCGGCCACATCGTCCTTGGCTTTGTTTGCAGCGTCAAGGCGCGCCTTTGCCGCGCCCGCCTTACCCAGCGCTTCCGCCTCCAAATGCTGCGCAATATCCCCCGCCACGTTCATCCCGACCTGCACCGTCTGCGACTGCAGCGCCATCCCGTCCTGCACTTTTTGCGCATCGAACGTGTTGGTCACCGACCCGTTCGCATCCTTCGTATCGCGACTCAACCCTTGCGTGCTGTCATGCCCCGTCCCCGCATCATCGCGCACCGTGATCGTGCCCGCGCTCACCGCCGCGTACGTCGTGCCGGATGTGCTCTCGCTCGTCCCCCCCGTCCCCAACCCAGTCGGCCCCATCCCCATCGAATTCGACGGCCCAGGCGCCGCATTACCCGTTGGTACCGGATTGGTAAACGTCACGCCGTCAGGCGAGCTCTTGCCTCCCGCCGCACTCGCGCTAAAGCCCACGCTCGAACCCGAGTAGCTCGACTCGTTGTGCAGATTCGTGTAATCGAGCGTCTGCGTCGACAAGCTGTTCTTCTCCGCGCTCGCCGTACTGGCAATCACGCCGCCATCCAACTGCGTGTGCTTGCCCACGTTGATGTCGAACCCACCATCGCCCGCGTAAAGACCCGTTTGCGCCCCCACCGACTGATAGCGGTCCTTGATCGTCTGGTCGCTCGCGCTCGCGCTGCCGCTCACTGTCTGGCCGTAGCAGATCGGCGGCACGCAAATGCTCGCCTGGAACCCACCGCTCATCTGCTCGCTGTCGTATTTGCTCGTGTCCTGCTGGCTCTGCACGTTCAGGTCGCGGCCCACGTTGGCATCGATCGTGTTACCCGCCACTTCCGCACCGCGCAGATTCGCATCGCGCCCGCTCGTCATCGTGAACGTATTACTCGCGCTCACCTGAGTGTCGCGATTGGTCTCGCTGTTCCCGTTCGCATTGCCCTTCGCCATATTGGCGGCGAGCTCGATCGTAAAGCCGTTTTGCTGCCCGCCAAGACCAAAGCCAACCCCGATGCTGCCCCCGCTACTGCTGTTGCTGCTCTTCTGCTGGCTCGTATCCCTCGCGCTCTCCAGGTTGATGTCGCGCGCCGCGTTCAACGTCACGTCTTGGCCCGAGATCTGGGTGCCGCGCGCGGTGATGTCGCCATCGGTCGCGTTTCCGTTGGCGTCTTTCGCGCCGCTGCCCGTCGCCACCACATCCACCGTACCGCCCGCGTGCAAGGTGCTGCCATCGTTCGTCAATGCACTGCTTTGCGAATCGCTATGGCTGGTGCCGCCGCCCACACTTACGGTCACCTTCACCAACGGCTGCGCGGTCTTCTTCGTCGCAGCGTACTGCTGCGCCACGTTAGTGGCGTTTTCGACAGCCAACCCCGCCTGCGCCAGGTCAAGCGCCGCCAGCCGCGAGTCCTTCGTATGGCTCGCCTGGTCCATCGCCTGATTCACAGCCGCAATCGCATTGCCCGCGGCACCGCCCAGCGCTAACGTCACCCCGAACTGACTCGAGCTCTGGCTCATGCTCGTCTGCGTCGCGTCCGTGCCCGGGTCGAGGTTCACGTTCTTGCCGATCAGAGTCAGGTCCTTGCCCGCGCTCAGATCCGCGCCGGCAACTGTCAAGTCTTGCTTCGCATCGAGCGTCACGTTACCGCTGCCGCTTACGATCTGGCTGCGGATATTGCTTTGCGTCTGCCCCGCCGCATCTTGCACGCTGTGGCTGCTGGCCATGCCAACGCTAAAACCCGTTGCAGTCCCGTTGCTGCCCAAACTCCCGATCTGCCTGCTGCTCGACTCCTGATGGCTATTGTTCGTCTCGAGTCCAGCCAATACGTTGATCGCCCCCTGCTTCGCGACCAAATCGACGCCATCGGTCCCGCTGATTCCCGAGCCGATCACGTTGATATCGCCCGTCTTGCTCTGCACCACCACGCTGTTACCCGTTACGACCGACGCGGTTTGCGTGGTTTGGGCCTGCGTGCCGTTCGAACTGCTGCGGCCCGCGTTGTACGGCGAGGAGCTCACGCCACCGCTGTTCGCCGTCCCCCCCATCCATCGGGCAAAGTCGCCCGGGCTCGGCGCCGCGAGCGAAAAACCCGTGCTCGAACTACTCGATTGCGAGCTCTGCTGAAGCTGGTCGGTCGACGCCTGCAACGTCACGTTACGATTCGCTGTGAGAGACGTGGTGCCGCCCGCGGCAATCGTCGAACCGATCACCGCTAGATCGCCATCGACCGGCATTCCTTGCGCATCCTTGATCGCCCCGCCCGTCGCCGTGATCGACACGTTGCCGCCGCCTCGAATCGAACTGCCTGTGTTGTTCAGGCTCGACATGTCGGTCGTGCTCGAACTGCTGGTGCTTCCGTAGGACACGGAGACCGACGGCATATCGCCCGCGCTCGCCCCGATTTCGTTCGCAACACTCTGCCCACGGTGAAATGCGTTGCCCGAGGCAGCATCGGCCTTGAGATTGCGCACGGTATCGAGCGGCGTTCCGGTAACGGCGACCGAAATTCCACTCGAACGGGACGACTGCTCATCGTGCATGTGATCCGTATCCTGGCCCGGATCGATCGTGACGTTCTGCCCTTGTATCGCGATGTTGCCTGTCTTGCCGGTCGTGTCGTCCTGCGCCTTGGCCGCGATTACATCGCTGCCCCCGATGTGGACACCGGCGCCCGAGACGATCGACACGTTCCCCGCGACGCTGCCTATCGTGCTGCGTGACTGGCTCTGTGTCACGCTCGTCTCGTGGTAGTTGTCCTTCGTCTCGCTCGATCCGTAGCTGATGCCAATGCCGCCCGTACCCGAGAAGCCCGAATGCTTCACGTCGTGATACTCGGTGTCCTGATAGGTGTCCGCGGCTGCGGCGATATTGATGTTGCCCTTCGCGCTTAGCGCCACATCGCTTGTCCCAACAATGCTGCTGCCGGTCACATTAAGGTCTTTGCCGCTCGACACGCTCACGCTGTCGGCCGAAAGCGCACTGCCGTCGGCAAGCGTCGTCGTTTGATCGATGTGGTCGGTCTTCTGCGTGCTGCTTGCGAAACCACCGTGCGACGAGTTTTGATCGGCCTTGAAAACGTGCGTTTCTGTCACAGTACCGATGTTGACATTGCCCGTCGCCGCCAACTGTAGCTTGCCCTTATCGAGGTCGATGGAGCTGCCCGTCACGTTGATATCTTTACCGGCCACCACGTTCAGGTTGTCACTGCCGGTCACGCTCGTTGCAGTGACCGCGTCATCCAACGTGTGCAGCGTCTCGGCATAGCTTCCATGGCTGTCGCTGCCGGAACTATTGCTGTTTATGGTCGATGTCGCAACGGCAGCCTGCAAGGTTACGTTGCCGCCCGCGACGATCGTACCGCCGCCGCCGAGCTTCATCGTCGCGCCCGTCGCGGTCAAATCGCCAGCCACGCCGATCGTGGATGCGCCGCCCACTTTCACGCTGCTACCGGTATCGCTTACGAAGTGCGTGTTGGACACGCCGTTGGCACGCTCGACCGACTTCGTCTCGCCCGTCTGCTGTGCGCCGAGAATCCAGTTGCCGCCAATGCTCATGCCGAGCGTCCCGCCCACGCTCAAAGCGCCGGCGTTCTGCTCAAAGTTTCCGCCCGTCACAATGGCGGCGTCACCTTTCACGTCGATGCTCGCAGCAGGTCCGAGCGTGTTCGTCACGCGCGTCGCTCCTGTGGAGCTGACCTGATCGAGGGTCTTCACCGCGGTATCGAGCGTGAGGTTTCCGCCCGCTTGCAACGCAAGGCTGCCTGCGTTCACGGTAGCCGACGTCAAGTTGATATCGCCCGTCGTGGCGAATGTCGTCAGCCCGCCGCTTTGCAGCGTCCCAAACGCGCTATCGATACTCTTGCCCGTTAACGTGAGGCTGTTCGTCCCGCGAATCGTGCCGCTATTCGTGATGCCCTGCGTGTTTTCCAGGTCGATGTCGGTCGCCGCGATAACCGGCCCATTACTCATATTCTCCTGGCTCGCCTGCGCCAGATAGACCACCGGCACGAGTACCGATTGCCCGTCGACAATCTGCGTCTGCATGATGACGACGTTGCTCGTCAACTGTGCCACCTGCTCGGGCGATAGGCCCGTGCCGGGCGCCAGATCGAGCGACTTCGCGAGCTGCGCGCCTGAAGTCATCAGGGCTTGGAATTCGTCCTGCATGTTCGCGTAGTTCGTCAGCACCGACTTCCCGGTCATCGACAGGACCTGGTCCTGCACGAGCTTCTGCTCGTAGAACCCATCGCCTAGCCGCATCTGGATCTGCCCCGGGTTCATGCCCATCTGCTGGAAGTAGTAGTCGCTCGACAGCCACTGCTGCTGACTCGTGAAGGCCGGATTCGTCTCGACCAGGTACGGCGCGTTCGGCGCGGTATCCATGTGGAAGAGCCCGCCTTGCGGCACTGTGATGTTGTTGAGCACCTTGACCGCCGTCGCAGCCGCAATGGTCGGATTGTTGAAGTTCGCGAGGCCGCTGTAAAGAAGACGTCCGCCGTGGATTGCCACCGCCACCGGATGCCCGCCACCGCCCGTACCAATCGTCCCGCTCACCGACCCCGCGCCGGTACCCGACACTGTCTGCCCCGGCAGGAGCCCGAGAGGCGTTACGCCCGCGTTGCCCGCGATGTTGTTGATCGTCACGCCCGTGCCGCTCAGGGTAGCACCCGCCGTGAACGAGGATTCGTATGCTGGCAGCGCATACGTGCGAATGTCCGCCGGCGCCGCCTGCGTGTAGCCGCCCGGACGGGAGGTGACGAACGAAGCATTCCCAAACGGGAGCTGCCAGTTGTATTCGCTGTTGTCGTAGTTGTCGTAGTGATATTGTCCCGAATACGTCACCTGCACCCGGGGCGCGGTCTGACCTTGCCAGCTGTTCTGGTCGAGCGTGGCGGGCGACGCGAGGTTGCCCGCCGCGGCCACCTGGCTCCAGTAGTTCTGGAACGTCCCGACCGATGACGCTTTCAGGTTGCCGCCTGCGATGATCTGCGATTCCGGGCTAACAGACGTAACGGTGTTGGCGACCGCGTCGCCCGTATAGGTCGTGTACTGATAAGTGCTGTTCCACTGCCCGCCATGCGGCGGATCGGTAGGCACGCCACCGATCAGCGTCGGGGCACCCGTGGAACCCAGGACCTCCGGATTGCCCGGCCCACACGCGGCCATGTATGTGGCGTCACAGCCTGCCAGGCTGATGCCAAGGCTCGTCAGCAGCGACGGATCGATCGACGACGTGAAGCCGCCTGTGGTCATCACGCGGCGGGTGTTCGTCACCTGGTTTGCACCGAGTTCCATGTCGCCGGCCGACTGGATCAGAGCGGACTGGTTCCGGATCAGATTCGCGTTGGTGTAATTGCCGCTCCCGTCCTTGCCACCGGCCAAAACCACTTTGCCCAGACCGTAGATCGCGGTCATCGCCTGCGTGTCGATCGCGGTTGTATCGTCCCGATTCTCGATGTCCGGCGCGAGCAGTTCGAGCGTGCCCGCGCTGTCCGTCGCACCGATCAGCGCGGTGGTGCCCAAATTCGATAGGCTTTGGGTGGCATTCAGCGACACGCTGCCGCCTACGATCGTGCCCGTATTGGTGAGCGTGTTCGAGTGCGTGGTCAGCAGGCCGCCGGCCGCGAACGCCCCCGTGTTCCCGATGTCGCCGGCATTGATGTTGAGCCCGTTCGCGGCCACCAGGGCGCCGCCATTGCTGAAGGTGCCGGGCAACGTGAAGCTCAGATTGTGGCCCGCACTGAATGCGTAGTTCGGCGAAGTGGTGAAGTTCCCCTGCAGGTTCAACGAAAGATCGTTGACCGCACTGTACGTGCCGCCGCCTGCCAGCGCATTTGCGGTGACCGACAGATTCCGGGATGCGTTAATCTGGCCGCTCATGGCGGTCAGCATACGCGTCGCAATCCCGACGTCGCCCGTAGTGTTGGCGACATTACCGATTTCCCCGCCGGTGTTGTCCAGATTACCGGTGTTGATCTGCAGGTTCGCCCCGCTCAGTTGCCCGCCTTGCGTGTTGGAGATCGACGTCGCGGTCAGCGTCACGTCGCCGTTGCCGCTGATCGAGCCCATGCCGGACGCACCACCGGCATTGCTGTTGGTGATCTGACTGCCCCCGTTGATCGTAGTCGCGCCATTCCCAAGATTGGTGATCGCCCCGCCCGCGTTGCCGATCGACGATGCGGCAAGATTCAGCGTGCTACCGGTCGCCGCGCCACCCGCGCCGATGACGCCTCCGGCATTGATGAGCTGGCCACCGCTGCTAGCGCTCAACCCCGTGCCCGACGACAGCCGTCCATTCGTGTTGTTCAGCGTGTCCTGAACGGTCGCGGTCATGACTCCCTGCGAAGCCAGCTTGCCCCCAGTATTGTCGAGATCGCCGACCGACACTGATGCCTGCCCATTGGTCACGATCTTGCCACCGACATCCGTCAGCGACCCGGTTCCATTGCCCGGGTCGATCGTGAGCGTGCCGGTGCCGGCATGCGTAATGGTTCCGCCGTTGTTGTTCAATGTCGCCGGGGTAAGCGTCAGATCAGTGCTTTCCGTCTGGATCACGCCGCCGCTCGAGTTGTCGAGCGTGCCGCTCACGCCAAGTCCCATTGTGCCGGTCCCAAGTTGCGTGATGGATCCACCTTCGTTCGTCAGGTTCGTGGCGACAAGAGCGAGGTGGTTCGTCGTGATCTTCCCGCCGCTGTTGTCGAGCTGCGGAGCCGTTGCCGATACGGTATCGGCGCTGATCGTCCCGTTCGCATTCTCCAGCGACGCTGCGTTAGCCGTGACCGTCTGCGCGCTCAGCGTCCCACCGCTGTTGTCCAGCGTGCCGGTGACGGCGGTGTTGAGATTCTGCCCGGCCGTGATGCTGCCGCCGTTCGTCAGCGACGCAGCCTGCACCGTGTTATTGCCCGATGCAGCTATCGTGCCGTTGGTGTTCGCGATGACCGAACCGCTCGTGACGCTCAGGTCCTCGCTCGATTCAAGCTGTCCGTTCGTATTATTCAATGCAGCGGCAACAGTCGCATTCAATCCAGTCTGTCCGGAGATCGTGCCGCCTGTGTCGTCTATGCTGCCGACCGACAGGTTCGCCAGACCGTTCGTCACGATCTTGCCGCCGACATTCGTCATCGATCCCGTCCCGCTGCCCGCGTCGACCGTCAGCGTGCCGGTGCCTGCATGGGTAATCGTGCCGCCGTTGTTGTTCAGCGTCGACGGTGCAAGCGTCAGGTCCGAGCTGTTGGTCTGGATCAGGCCGCTGCCCGAATTGTCGAGTGTGCCGCTGACATTCAAGCCCATTGCCCCCGAGCCAAGCTGGGTGAGCGCGCCGTTGTGATTCGTCAGATTCGCGGCGCTTACGCTGATCTGGTTCGCGGTGATCTTCCCGCCGCTGTTGTCGAACTGCGGCGCCGTGACCGACACAGTACTGGCGCTGATTGTCCCATTCGCGTTCTTGAGCGACGCCGCATTCGCTTTGAGCGTCGTGGCGCTCATCGATCCGCCGCTGTCGTCGAGGGCTCCCGAAGTCGTCACCTGCAAGTTCTGCGCGGCCGTGATCGTGCCACTGTTGGTGAGCGTTGCCGCGTTGACCGTCGCATTGCCGTTGCCGCCGATCACTCCGCCCGTCGCGCCCTGCGCAGTCGTGCCGGCCGCGTTCGTGACCAACCCGCTCGCCGTGAGCGTGAGGCCGTCGCCGTCGCCCGACACGATGCGCCCGGCCGTGTTCTGCACGTTCGCGCCCGACACGTTCACCGCACCGGCCGCTTCGAGCCGGCCCGCGGTATTGTCGATGTCCCCGCTCGACGCCACGTTGAGCGCCTGCGCCGACGTGATCGAGCCGGATCCGTTCTGAAGGCTGGTAGCCGCAATCGTCGCTATGCCGTTCGTGCCAATGCTGCCATGACCGTTGTCGAGCGCACCGGTCTGGACACTCAGTGCTCCTGTGCCCGCCTGACTGATTGTCCCATTCGCGTTGGTCAGGCTCCCCGGGCGGATCGCGGTGTTTTGCGCGTTCGTCGTGACCGTGCCGCCGGTATTGTCGAACGCGCCCGATGCGGCCAGCGTCGTGTCGCCCGCGCCCGTTTGCGACAGCGTACCGCCACGATTTGAAATACCACCTGCCGTCACGCTCAATTGCGCGGCGCTCACCTGCCCCTGATCGTTCGTGACAGTCCCCGCCGCATTGGCCGTCAGGCTGCCGCCCGCTTGCAGCGTCCCGCCCGTATGGACGATGTTGCCCGTGTCGCCACCGGCACCGGTCGCCGTCAGGGACGTATTGCCCTTCGCCAGCGTTTGCCCGCCTGCCATGTTCAAACTGCTACCCGACAGCGCGAGATTGCCTCCCGCCATCTGCTGCCCGTCGGCAGTCACAGCACCCGAGCCCGTCACCGCGAGGCTGCCTGTTACCGTGACGTCGCCGTTCGCTTCGACTCCCGCACCGAGTGAGCCGGTCGAATTGACGCTGGCACCCGTGACAGCCGTGTTGCCGAGCGCAGCGATCGTGCCGCGGTTGATCAGCTGCCCCTCACTATTCACCGTGGTATTTTGCGTCGCATAGACGGAACCACTGTTCGCCACGTCGCCCGCTGCGGCGATCACGACGTTGCCGTTCGCACTCGTCGAGCCTGACAGCGTTACCTTGCCCTGGTTACTGATCTGCACATCGCCGGCTTGCGACGCAATCGTGCCGGCGCTGTTGACGCCAACGCCTGTGTCCGTGCCGACTAGCATGATCTTGCCTGCGTACATGCCACCGAGCTGCGCGACATCGATCGCCACGCCCGGGCTGTTGCCATCCGGGCCGAGCGACTGCACGCCCAGATCGCTGTGACGTACGTCGTTGTTGCCCGCCACGACGTTGAGCGACTGACCCGCCCACACCTTGCCGTTGATGGCCACGCTACGCGCGATCAGGTCGACCTGATCGACGTTGCCGCCGTTGAGCCCCGCCGATCCGATCTGGACCTGGCCTCCCGTCACATGGAACGCATCCAGGCTGCCCGTGCCGCCGAAAACCGGCGTGCCAGTCGTCAGGATGCCGCGACTCGTGTTAATGAACCCGCAACCATTACAGTAGATGCCGGCCGGATTTGCGACGACCACTTCGGCCTTCTGGCCCGCCACCTCGGTATAACCGAGCAGCTGGCTCGCATTGCCGCCCACGACCTGGTTGACGATTACGCGCGCACTGCCGGCACCGAGATTCGCGTTGCCGGTCACGTAGCCCCCGAGCTGGGTTTGCACGGTGGTTGCCGAGTTGTTCAAAATCAAACCTGACGGGCCGACGTTGTAGGTCGTGTAGGCGTTGTTCGACACGCCGGCTGCATTCGGTGTGGCGATCTGCACGATCGGCAGCCCATTTGCCGTCACGCCTACGGCCGGCCTGCTGCCTGACGTGGGCGCCGCGACCACTTGCGCATCGGCCCACAGCGGCTGCATGCCGAGCGCACATAGCGCGGCAAATGCGACGTGCCGCATCGACAGCATGTCAACCACGCGCACCTGTGCGCCGATCAAAGTTGCGCAACGATGCGTGCTACCAGTCGTACCCGCCGAGCGCCCCTTTCCTGCACCCGTTGCTGTCTCCTGCACAGCCGTCCAGAGACCGCGAACGGCATTGAAAATGACGCGATAGATATTCTTGTTCATAGCAGGAAACTCACGCTGAAGCCCGCCACCGGCCAGTGGTTCGGGAAACGAGCCGGCTGGTACAACGGACCGCCGATGAATACGTC
>Ga0070658_10002050_pt1 | contig 16901 bp, 12 predicted proteins | sample KBSC13metaG_FD_64664 | JGI IMG/M metagenome (GOLD analysis project Ga0070658, IMG submission 64664) | Corn rhizosphere microbial communities from Kellogg Biological Station, Michigan, USA - KBS C1-3 metaG | ecosystem: Host-associated > Plants > Roots > Rhizosphere > Soil ...
ACAGGAAGAAAAACATCGTGAACATGGCTGCGCCGACCGCGACTGCGATGCCGTTCGCCGACGACAGCGCCCGCATCCGGAAGATGCGAAGCGGCACCAGCGGTTGCGCAGTGAACGCCTCAATCAGCACGAACGCGACCAGCAGCGCGACGCCAATGCCGAGCGTCGCGAGCGTGTGTAGCGAACCCCAGGGATGGTTGTTCGTACTGACGATCGCGTAGACGACGACGGCGAGCCCACCTGTGACGGTGATCGTGCCGGGAATGTCGAGCCCGCTGATACCGCGGACCTGCCCGCGTGATTCGCGTAGCGCCATCACGGCGGCGACGAACAGCAGCACCCCGATCGGCACGTTGACGAACAGCACCCACCGCCAGCTGACCAAGTCGGTGAGCACACCGCCGGCGAGCGCGCCGAACGCGCCGCCGCTACCGGCTACCGCGCTCCACACGCCGAGCGCACGAGCCCGCGCCCGATGTTCGGTGTAGGTGGTAGTGAGCAGGCTCAGCGTCGACGGCGCCAGGATGCCGCCGCCGAGGCCCTGCGCCGCACGAGATAGTTCGATCATGGTCGCGTTCTGCGAGAAACCGCCGACCAGACTGGCCGCGGTGAAGATGCCGAGCCCGACCAGGAAGATCTTCTTGCGCCCGAACAGGTCGCCGGCCCGGCCGCCGAACAGTAGGAACCCGGCGAACGTCAGTGCGTAGGCGTTCACGATCCACTGCAACTGGTTGCGGTCGAGCCCGAGGCCTTGCGCCGACGGCGGCTTGGCAATCGACGGCAGCGCCACGTTCACGATCGAGATGTCGAGCACGACCATGAACTGCGCCACGCAGGCGATCGCCAGCACGGCCCACGCCGGGACGTGCGCATGGACCTGCGACTCGCCTCGCTCTGCTCGTTTCTCAGCTGGCGCCGGAGTCGGTGCTGAATGTCCGAAGTCGGTGTTGCTGGTCATGATCGGTGGCTCTTCCTGCTCGTGCGGGTTGTGCCTGTGCGGGGCGCGCCCGGGGATGAGTGCGGAACTGGCGTAGTCGGACTCTAGGAGCCCAACCTAGGGAAGCGCTCTGACATTTCTTGCGGCCTGCTGGTACGCGGACAGCCTGGCCGCTGGTGTCAATACCAAGACGAGTGGTAGGCACAGATTGGGACACATTGCGCCGGCTAAGGAGTGACTCGATGGCGATCGCGACGACGAACCCCGTCAACGGCGAGATCGTGAAGTCGTTCGACCCGATGTCCGAGCACGAGATCGAGGTGCGGCTGGCTCGCGCGTCGTCCGGCTTCGAGGTGCTCCGTCGCACCTCCTTCCCCGATCGCGCCGCCTGGATTCGTGCGGCGGCCGACATCCTCGAAAGCGATGTTGAGAACATCGCGCGGACGATGACCTTGGAGATGGGCAAGACGCTCGCGTCGGCGAAGGCCGAGGTGCTCAAGTGCGCAAAGGCTTGCCGTTTCTACGCCGATCGCGCCGAGGGCTTCCTTGCCGACGAGCCGGTTGACGCGAGCGCGGTGTCAGCACACAAGGCCTATTCGCGCTACCAACCGCTCGGACCCGTCCTGGCCATCATGCCGTGGAATTTCCCGCTGTGGCAGGCGATGCGGTTCGCTGCGCCCGCACTCATGGCGGGCAACGTCGGGGTGCTCAAGCACGCGAGCAATGTGCCGCAAACCGCGTTGTTCATGGAAGAACTCTTCCGGCGGGCCGGATTCCCGGAGGGATCGTTCGAGACCTTGCTCGTCGGTTCAGATGCCGTCGAGGCGATCATCGCTGATCGCCGCATTCGGGCCGTCACACTCACCGGCAGCGAAGCGGCCGGCCGTTCGGTAGCCGCGATCGCCGGACGCGAGTTGAAGAAAACCGTGCTCGAGCTCGGCGGCAGCGATCCGTTCGTGGTCATGCCGTCTGCCGACATTGAGCACGCCGCCGCAGTGGCCACTACTGCGCGCTGCCAGAACAACGGACAGTCGTGCATTGCAGCAAAGCGATTCATCGTGCACGACGACATTTACGACGACTTCGCCGCCGCGTTCGTCAAGACCATGTCGGCGTTGACGATCGGCGACCCCATGGACGAGGGCACCGACATCGGTCCGCTCGCCACCGAACAGGGCAGGTCGGACGTCGAAAAGCAAGTGGCTGACGCGGTTTCTAAAGGTGCCACCGTCTTGTGCGGCGGGCAGCGGACGAACCAGGCCGGCTGGTGGTACCCGCCGACCGTGGTCGCCGATCTCACGCCCGAGATGGCGATGTATTCGCAAGAAGTATTCGGACCAGTGGCCGGTCTTTACCGCGTGTCGTCGATCGACGACGCGATCCGGCTGGCGAATTCGACGTCGTTCGGGCTCGGTTCGAACGCGTGGACGTCGGATCCCGCCGAGCAGGAACGGTTCGCCACCGAACTCGACGCCGGCGCGGTGTTCGTTAACGGCATGACCACCTCGTACCCCGAACTACCGTTCGGCGGGGTCAAGAGTTCTGGCTACGGAAGGGAATTGGCGGCCGACGGCATCCGCGAGTTCTGCAACCACAAGACCGTGTGGGTCGGCGGCGATGGCGGTTCGTCGTCCGGCACTTCGTCGTCCAGGGCTGGAAATCACGCCGAGTAGCGGGCGTACGCATCGGTTATTGGTCGGCTCGCAGGTGAGTCGAATGGCCATGGTGGTGATGGCGGCCGTGCCTGCCGGCTCGGCCGTGACGGGCTGAGTCGACTGCTTGATGGGCAGCGTGTTCACGGGCCAGGGCACGACGAAACTCCATACCGTGAAATGTTCCTGAGGTTCCGACTAGGAGCACGCCGATCACCATCGTGGTCAGTCCGAATGCTTCGAGCGCAAGTGCGAGTGGCGTCACATGCAGGTGCTCTTGGAACACGACCACGCCTACTGCGATACCCGACAGTGGCTCCGATGCGGTGAGCGCAGGAAGAGATGCTTGTAGGGGTCCGGCTTCGAAAGCGCTTTGCGCCAACAGAATTCCGACGATTCCGATCAATACCAAGACGTACGGCGACCAGTGCAGGAATGCCTCGGCTATTCCGTTGTGAAACGCTTTTGTGGTGCGGCGGGTGAGCCCGTCCTGGATGCCGAAGAGCAGCCCGGCACCGGTCGCGAGAAGCATCGCCCTGGGTGCGCCTTGATGACGGCGCGCGGCGATCACGCATACCTCGGTGAGCGCCGCCAATCCCATGGCCAGCGCCCAGCGCGGTAGCGAATCGCCGTCGGGATTACCGCCGCTCGGGCGTCCTCCGACGATGAACGCAGCGACGCCACCCGTGAGCAGGAGGGCGCCGAGCCACTCGCCCAGACCCATCGCCTGCCGGTACAGCAGCCGGGCAAAGATCAACGCAAACAGCAGGTTGGCGGTAAGAATCGGCTCGACCAAAGAAACGTCGGCCTTGGCCAATGCAGTGCCGGAGAGCAACTGCCCGACGACCATCATGGCGATACCGCCGAGCCAGATCGGCTGGTGAAGTAGGTCCAACAACAGCCGGAATCGTAAGAAGTCCGCCGGCGGCGCCGATTGTGCGGCATGTTGCTGGAGCACGAAGCCGAAGCCGAGGCACAGCGCAGCGGCGATACTCAGGCCGTAGATCACGTGCGCGTCGACGTTGCTGCCGTCATCTCACCGCCTACCCTTCGCCTGAGCTTGCATCGATGGCGAACGGGTAGACGTTGGTAGCAACAACCGATGCGGACGACGAAAGGCAGCACATGCGGGTAAGGCGCTTGCTCACCCTCAGGCGAGATCTCGTGATCATGATCGCAGTACCCCTTGTGGCGAAGGGTTTGTCGGTTGCTGCCGACCAATTGCGTGCCCGCCGCGGACCGAGCCGAACCACTGACCGCCTTGATCAGGCCGGTCGCTTGCTTCGCAAGGTACAACGCTTCGTTTAGCGGTCGTGCTGTTTGGCGCCCTGCTGTTTGGCGCCCTGCTGTCTAGCCGCCCTGCTGTCTAGCCGCCCTGCATCACACGTCTAAGCAGTGCCCGCGCCGGTACGGCCACTAGCCGCCCTACCGGATTGTTGTCGGCGAGCGCGGCTCGGGCGGCGTTCGAACCGCAGGCTCCATGGACACCACCGCCGGGATGCGCCGAGGCCGACGCAAGGAACAATCCGGCGATCGGTGTCTCTGCGCGCGCAAGGCCAGGTGTAGGGCGAAAGAACAGTTGCTGGTGCAGAGCCGCCGTCCCGCCGCCAAGAGCACCACGTTCGAGGCTTGCGTTTTCGGCGTCCATCGCGAACGGACTGTGAGCAACCCGCGCTTTGATGCAATCGCGAAATCCAGGAGCGAACGTTTCGATGTGGGCTTCAATGCGGTCGGCCATCGCTTGGGTTTCGCCGTCGTCCCAACTGCCGGTGATGTTGTCGGGGCCGGCGTCGCTGCGTACTCGCTGCGGCACGTGTGTGTAGGCCCACAACGATTCCGTGCCCGCTGGTGAGCGGCTCGGGTCGGCGGTTGTCATCTGCCCGACGAGCAGGAACGGCTTCGACGGCACCTCGCCCATTGCGATCTGTGCGCTGTAGCGGGTGAGGTCGTCCATCGAGTCGCCGACGTGCACAGTGCCTGCGGACCGTGCAGCTTCGGCGGTCCACGGCACCGGCTTCGACAACGCCCAGTCGACCTTGAAGGTCGCCCAATCCCACTGGAATCGTCGGATGTCGTCACTCAAGCGGGTGGGCAGATCGCTCCATCGCACCAAGTTGCCGTAGAGCGAGGTGGCCGGTACGTCGGCCAGAATGGCTTTAGCTGCTGAGAATTCTTCACCGTCGGAGGTGCGTACGCCGACGGCCCGGTTCTCGCGTATCAACACTTCGGTGACGCGCTTGTTGCAGATCAACTGGCCGCCGGCAGCCTCGAGCCGGCGAATCATTGCGCCGCTCAACTCGCCCGCACCCCCCGCTGGTACAGGAAAACCGACCGAATGACCGAGCATTGCAAGGATCCAGCCGTACATGCCGCTCAGCGGCTCCTGCGGACTGAGATCGGCGTGGAGCGAATTGCCGGCGAGCAACATCGCCGCGTCGCCGCGGAATTCTTCTTCAGCGAGACGGCGTACTGGCAACATCGCGAACCGGGCGAACCGCAGGCCGCCGGCCAGTCGCAGGTTCGCGCCGAGCCGCAGACCGGCCTTGATCGGGGGAAACGGCGTGACGATCGCCTTGAGCAGTGCAGGATTCACCTGCTGCCAGACAGCGTGCAATCGGCGCCATGCGTCACCGTCGCCAGCTGCCAGGGCGTCGGCTGCGGCAGCGGTGGCGTCGACGTCGCGGAAGAGCGTGGCGCACCGGCCGTCGCTGAATGGGTGCGCGAGCACGGTCGGCGCGTGCAGCCAGCGCAGGCCGTGCTTTTCCAACTCCAACTGCTTGATGACAGGAGATGCTGCAGCCAGCGGGTAGAACGCGCTGCAGTGGTCGGAGACGAACTCCGGGTCGACGTAGCGTCCGCTGCGCACGGCACCGCCCGGTTCTGGCTGCGATTCGAGTACGAGCACCGACCAGCCGGCGTCAACCAGCAGGTTGGCAGCAACCAACCCGTTAGGGCCGGAACCGATGACTATTGCGTCGACGTCCACGCTGCCCGCCGTACCCGCTGCATTGCCGGTCACCCCTCGCAGAGAGTTCGTAGAAGGACAGGGGATCGATAGGGGCGTGAGTGGGACTTGGGGCGTGTCCGGTGGAGCGCGCTGTGTCGGCTGCTGTGCCAGGGGTATGCCGTCGCCGTGGCCGTGAACCGAAGGTACATGCCGTTCGAACCAGCCTCGATCTTCGGGGTATTGCGCGACGGCACCAGCTACGCACGTTGGGTCGTCGGTACGCGCGAGATTCGCTCGGTAGACGACGACTGGCCCGCCGCCGGAGCCCGGTTGCACTATCGGATCGGCTGGGGACCGGCGAAGAAGGATGACGAAACGAAAGTAGTGCGGCTCCAGGACGGCACCGAACTGGAGTTGGAGGCGGTCGGCCGCCCGCTCGGCAGTGCGCGGGTCGACTTCCGCGTCGACGCCGTGCGTGACGGGTCTCTGGTGACCATCATCGAGCATCCGCTGAGCGGCCCACTGAGGACGTACCACAATCCGGCTTTTGAGCTGCTCGTCTTCTTGCGCAACGTCGAAACGTTACGGCGTTTGGAGCGAGAAGTGCGGCGGACGCGGCATCTCGAAACGGGTTAGATCACTTCGGGACCGACCACAGGCCGGTGATCTCGGCCAGGTCGGCGAGTTGGAAGTCGAGCCACTTTGTGACGTCGTTGGCGCGCACGATTTGCGCGGCCGCTTCACGAAGGTCGCGTCGCTGAGTCGTTGGCATCGTGAGGGCCTCGTAAAGGGCATCGGCTTGTTGCTGAATGTCGAAGGGATAAAGGGTGACAGCGAACGCGCCGAGCTCTTCGTGCGAGCCGGTGCTCTCTGACAGTGCCAACACCGCGTTGCGTCGCGAGACCGACACCGCTTCCTTTGCCACGAGGTTCATGCCGTCGGCGATCGAGTTGACCATCACGACGTCGCAGATCGCGTAGGCCGCAACGGCGGTGGGGAAGTCTTCGTGCAGGCGCAAGTCGATCGGTGCTTCACCTGAGCGCGTGTACTTCGCATTGATCCGCGCCACGACGGCACCGATGCGCCCAACGTATTCGGCGTATTCGGGCACGTCGAGCCGGCTGGGTTGCAAGAACGCGAAGAACCGCACTTTGCCGACAAGCTGCGGGTGGTCGTCGAGCAATCTCTCGAAGGCGAGAAAGCCGCGCACGATGTTCTTCGAGGGGTCGGTGCGGTCGACCCGGACGATGAGTTGGCCACCCTCGGCTTCCATCCACTGCTCGACATCGTCGAGCCGGCCTCGCACGATTTTGCTCGACGCCGTTTCGGTGAGTGCGTCGACGTCTATCGAGATTGGATAGGTCTTCGCGGTGACTGTGCGCGGGCCGACTTGCACGGTCATCTTGTCGAGGTTGATCGAAAGGCCCAGCAATTCCTGCGCGCACAGGAGAAAGTTGCGAGCAAACCGCTCGGTGTGAAATGCCACTACATCGTTGCCGAGCAGGCCGCGCATCAATCTTTCGCGCATGTCGGGCGGTAGCACTCGCCAGGCGTCGGGTCCGGGCCACGGGATGTGCACGAAGTGCGAGAGGACGACGTCGGGGCAGCGCTGCCGAATCAGGTCGGCGACCAGGTAGAAGTGGTAATCGTGCAACATCACGAGGGCGCGGCCGCCGCATTGCTCGACCTCGTGTGACACCGCATCGGCGAACGCGCGGTTGACCGCGACATAGCCATGTTCGAAAGCGTCGCGCTCGCGGGTGCCGATGTTGGGCGAGCGGGTGAGGTCGTACAGGCCGTGCTGGATGAACCACAGCAACGGGTTCGAGATCACCGAGTAGAAGTCGTCGTGTGCCGCCTGCTCGAGTTCGACCATGCGGACCTGCAAGACGGGAGCGTGCTGGTCGGCCGCCTCGGCCTGGTCGCTGCCGGGGTCAAGCTGGTCGTCGATGATGACCGGTTCGGATTTCATTGCTACTGCGATCGAACGGCCCTTGTGTTCGGCCGCGACCGCGATGTCTTCCTCCGTGCTGGCCGCACACACCCATACAGCATCGTCGAGTTGACCCATCAAACCGACCAGCGCCGTGACGAGGCCACCGGCCCCGCGGCGCGCGCGCCGCCGTCCACGCTCTTTTCGGAACTGCACGGGTGCCCGATGCGAGGCGACGATGACGGGGATGGCCAACTGGCCCGCGTCGATTGAGCGGCGCGCCGCGAGCGCGCTGCTTTGGCGCTGAATGTCTTCGGTGCGCTGGCTCACGAGTCCTTGTCTTTTCGTCGGCTGCGTTCTTCTGGGCAGCTGCGTCGACGCCGGCCGGCGGTTTCGGCGGCTGTCCTGATCATTTCCCCGTGGCGCCCGCTCCACGCCCGGCGGGGCGCGGGTGGCGGTTGTCAGCAGGTAATGGCAGCCTCCCACGCATGGCAAAGGCAACTCCAATCCGTGTGTACCTGCAACAAGGGCGCACCCGCGTGTTCGCGTGCGCAGTCGATTGGCCAGGCTGGTGTCGTCGAGCGAAGACCGGCGAAGAGGCACTCGAGGCGCTCGCCGAATACGTGCCGCGTTACGCACCCGTCGTCGCAAGAGCCGGTGTCGCCTTCCCGGCCCACGCCAGCGAGTCGTTCGAGGTGGTCGAGATCATCCCGGCACCACCGGCACCTGGGTTCTCGGGCGTCGATTTCGGCACGATTGACGAGCCGTGCAAACTCGACCGGCTGCCACTGAAGGGCGTCGAGGCCAAGCGGGTGGCGGCCATCGTCGAGGCCTCGTGGGCCACGCTCGACGACGTGGTGGCGAGCGCGCCACCCGAACTTCGCAAAGGACCGCGCGGCGGCGGCCGCGACCGCGACAAGGTCGCCGACCACGTGCTCGGAGCCGAGGCGGCCTACGCGCGCAAGCTCGGCCTGCGGCACAAACAACCCGCATTGCACGACGTTCAGGCGATCGCGGCTTTGCGCAGCGACATCGTTGCCTCACTGCGGGCCGGCGGTGACGCTCCTGCGATCGAGAACGGTTGGCTGCCGCGATATGCGGCCCGGCGCATCGCCTGGCACGTGCTCGACCACGCGTGGGAGATCGAGGACCGCAGCGGTTAGGTTGGCGCTATGAGCCAATCGACGTCGTCCGGCGGTTCGCCGGGAACCGGTTCGCCAGCCGACGCAATCGCCGACACCGCCGGCACGTCAGCCGGGAACTCTGCTGGCAACTCTGCCGCGAACTCGGCCGCGAACTCTGCTGGCAACTCGGCCGCCAACTCGGCCACGAACTCTGCTGGCAACTCGGCCGCCAACGCCGTGGCGTTCGCTGGGTTTGCGGCGGCGGCGGTTGACGACCTGCTGGCCCACCAGCCGGTGCTGGCCACGTCGTTGGGTGACCACCGATTCGACGATCGCCTCGACGACTGGCGGCCGGAGGCGATTGACGCGCAGGTGCAGATGTTGTCGTCGCGGCTCGCCGAGCTGAATCGTTGGCCAACCGATGCGCTACCGGTTGATTACCGCGTCGACGCCGAGATCCTCGGCGTCCGGCTTCGCGAGCGTCTTTTCGAGCTCACGCAGACTCGAGAGCACGAGTGGAGTCCGCTCGTTGCCAATCCCGGCACCGCGCTTTACCTGTTGTTGGCGCGTGAGTTCGCACCGCTCAGCGACCGGTTGCGCAGCGTTGCGGCCCGACTCGAACAGGTGCCGGAGCAACTTGCGGTGTCGCGAGCGACCCTGTCGTCTCGACCAGCGGTGTCGTCTCGAACAGCCCTGTCGTCTCGAACAGCCCTGTCGTCTCGAGCAGCCGCGGGTGGGATGCCGCGGGTGCACGTCGAGACCGCGATCGATCAGTTTTCGGGCACGCTCGGCTTGGTCGACGGTGAGATTGCGCGGCGGCTGCAGGATGTCCCTGATTTGGCACCGATCGTCGGGCCGGCGCTAGAACGCGCGCACGACGCGCTCACCGAACACATCAGCTGGCTGCGCGAAAATCTTGAGGGCGCGACCGGCGATCCGCGGTTGGGTCAGGAGATGTTCGGCCGCAAGCTCGCACTTGTGCTCGATGTTGAGCGCTCGCCCGAGCAGGTGTTGCAAGCGGCCCTCGACGACATCGAGCGGGTCGAAGCAGAGCTCGCCGAGGTGGCGGCGACGTTGGGCGGTTCGCCACGCGAAGTGCTCGACCGGTTGGCGGCTGACGCACCCACCGACGAAACCGTGGTGGCGATCGCGCGAGAGGCGCTCGCGGAGGCCACCGAGTTCGTCGCCGCGAACCGGCTCATCACGATGTATCCCGACCCAGTCGAGGTGATCGTGATGCCCGAGATCCATCGAGGCGTGGCAGTTGCCTACTGCGATCCACCGGGACCGCTCGACCCGCCAGACGCACCTACCTTCTTCGCGATTTCTCCCACGCCCGCCGACTGGCCGGCGGCACGGGTTGAATCTTTCTATCGCGAGTACAACGTGCACGCGATGCGCAACCTGGTGATCCACGAAGCGATGCCGGGTCACGTACTGCAACTCGCGCACAGCCGGCGCGGACCGGTGCCGACGAAGGTGCATCAGACGTTCTGGAGCGGTCCGTTCGTCGAAGGGTGGGCGGTCTATGCCGAGCAGGAGATGGTTCGGCGGGGGTTCGGCGGAGCGCCGGTGCGTATGCAGCAGCTCAAGATGCGGCTGCGGAGCGCGATGAATGCCCTTCTCGACGTGCGGGTGCACTGCGACAACCTGAGCCAGGACGACGCCATGGCGCTGATGGTCGGCCGCGGTCATCAAGAAGAAGGCGAAGCCACCGGAAAATGGCGCCGCGCGTTGCTCACCAGCGCACAATTGTCGACGTATCACGTCGGCGTGACGCAGGTGAACGAGATCGTCGGCCGGTTGCGGGCGGCGCGCCCTTCGTCGTCCGACCAGCAGGTGCACGATGCGGTGCTGTCGTTCGGCAACCCGTCGCCCCGGCACCTACCCGCACTACTCGGGTTGGAGTAGAACGGGGAGGCCCGCTGCGGTAGCCGGCCGGCAGGAATAGTTGCACGCGCAACTAGGTTCGAATGAGTGCCCGGCTCCTGAGGAGGACCCCATGCCCGCCGTGACTGTAGACAACACGCTCGTGCTTCCGCGCCTGCCCATCGTCGACCCGATGATCAATGCGGATCGCCCGGTGGTGTCGGTGACGACAGCCCCTTCGGCATTTGAGGGCGAGGGCTTCCCGGTTCGCCGCGCGTTCGCCGGGGTGAACCTGCGAGCCCTCGACCCGTTCATTCACATGGACCAAATGGGAGAGGTCGAATACGCACCGGGTGAGCCCAAGGGCACGCCCTGGCACCCGCACCGCGGATTCGAAACTGTCACATACATGATTGACGGCCTATTCGAGCACCACGATTCCAACGGTGGCGGCGGATTAATCACCAATGGCGATACTCAGTGGATGACTGCCGGCAAAGGCATCTTGCATATCGAGACTCCGCCGGAATATCTCGTCGCGAGTGGCGGGCTTTTCCATGGATTCCAGTTGTGGGTCAACCTGCCGAAGTCGAACAAGTTCGCCGCGCCGCGTTACCAGGACATCCGCGCGTCCGAGGTCTCGCTGCTGACATCGCCTGACGGTGGTGCGCTGCTCCGGGTGATCGCAGGCGATGTTGCGGGCCATGCGGGTCCGGGAATCACGCACACGCCGATTTCCCTTGTGCACGCGACGTTGTCGGCGGGTGCATCGGTCACACTTCCCTGGCGCGCCGACTTCAACGCGCTCGTCTATGTGCTCGGTGGCATCGGCTCGGTAGGGGTTGACCGTCGTCCGGTTCGGATGGGTCAGCTCGCCGTTTTCGGTGAAGGTGACACGCTGACGTTCGCGGCGAACGAATCGCAAGAATCGCGCAGCCCGTCGCTCGACGTGCTTATTCTAGGTGGCCAGCCGATTCGCGAGCCGGTCGCTATGTACGGACCGTTCGTCATGAACACCAAGGCCGAAGTAATGCAGGCATTCGAGGATTACCAGAAGGGGCTCCTCGGCTCCATCCCGGCCGAGCACGTCAAGGTTCCGCACGGTGGTGTGCACGGCGAGACGACAGCCGACGACGTCGAATAGGCGGCCGGGTCACCGCGAAGGGTTCGCGTAGTCGCTGATCCGGCCGCGCAATGCATTGCGCTCGCGCGTACCCGTTGTGTGAAGGCGTTCGGCGGGCATTCCCCCAAGCGGCCGAGCGACAACAGGCCGGCTCTGGGGTGGCCCGACCGAGTTCAGGCCGATGCGGCGAGCGGGGGCGACACTGTCACCATTCCGTCAGGACGCAGCGTGACCCGCCAGTCGTGACGATGGATGAAATGGTGATGAAACCCGCAGAGCAACGTCATGTTCTGCACTGACGTTTCTCCGCCGTCTACCCAATGGATGATGTGGTGCGCCTCGCAGCGCGATGGCGACGCGCTGCATCCGGGCATGACGCAACCCTTGTCTCGTAACATGAGCGCTTTTCGGATGGGCACCGTTGCCGTTCGAGACGATCTCCCGACATCAAGCGGCTGGCTCGGCCCGCGAAGCGGTGTTGGCAACGCGTCGAGCAGCCATCTCGGCAGCGCATCGGGAGGGCGGCCCAGCAGCGAGGCGGACGGCGGCGCTGCCTCCGTCGTCCGGCCACGGAGCCCGGGGGAAAGCTCGCCCGGTTGGGCGATCACGCGGGTGACGACGGCATCGCACGCAATGCGCCGTGCGGATTCGGCGCCGATCAACCCATTGGTGCGGACGAACCCGCCGAAGGCTAATTCGGCCGGCACCGTGTTTTCGCGGCGTAGTGTGGCTAGATCTACCGCCACTGTTAGATGCGGGCGCTCGCTTCCAGATTCGGGCAGGTCGCCGGAATCGAGCGACCGCCGGGCCATCTCGACGAGTGCGTCGGCTCGGCGCTGTGCGCCGGTGCGTGGGTCGATATCGCCGGCTGGCTTGCTCAGCGCCTCTATCGCCGTGCGCACGATGGCAGTTGCCTCAGCATCAAGCGATCCACGGATGGAGCCGGTGCCTTCGAAAGTAACCGCGACGTCGAACCAGCGTTGTTCGTGATGGCGCTCATCGACGCCCGCCTGGCCATCGGGATCGACGATGTGGCGCAACCGTCGCGCAATTTGTGCCACCCGGCTGGGATCGTGCGATTTCCCTGCTTCGAGCAGCACAGGCTTGGCGTCGGCCTGTAGCGCTGGTGGCAGCGGCTCCAATCCGTCGGTGACGGCTTTCACATGCGGGTAGGAGATATCGCCGTGTGAGAATGCCGTCGCTAGCGCCGGTCGCTCGTCGATCTGCAATGCGACATCGACACGGCCGCGTGCCGCACCGCTCGAAAAATGACAGACGTGCCGCAGAAACGCAGCGGTTGTGACGTAACCCGCTTCCCCTGCAGCACCGCTGCGGTGCGCTCGTGCGACTTTGCTCATCCAGGCGGATTCGAGCCGGTCAATTTGCCGCCGCAACGCATGGATTTCGTCGAGCACCACAGCACCGTGGCTCAGCTCATCGCCCGAACGCTGTAGTTCGTCGACTACACGCTCGAGTTCGGCTATCGCTGACGCCAAGATGCTCACCCCCCGGTTTGTGTTTCGTTACGAGCAAACTTATCGCGGTCTACTGACAGAACTGTTCAGCAAAAACCACGTTGTGGATGACGGAAAACCAGCCTGGGGAAAACCGGCGTGGGGAAGACCGGCCTGGGGAAAAACCGGTCTGGGGAAACCGGCCTGGCGAAAAACCGGCCTGGCGAAAGCCGATCTGGCGCCGGCCTCGGGAATCCGGCAGCTGTGTCGTAGCGCGGTGCCGTCCGCCAACCGAACCCGCCCTGTTGGCCATCGGGGTTGGCCATCGGGCCGCCTGGCTTGTCAACCTGTTGACTATCGTTGACTTCGTGACAACCGAGGACGGCGACGCGACTGACGACGCAGCCTTTGCGCGCGATCGTGCGACCGCTGACTACTACGATCAGCGCGCCCCCGAGTATGACGAGTGGTACGAGGGCCGTGGGCGCTTCGCCGAACGAGACCGGCCCGGCTGGCACACCGAAGTCGTGCAACTCGCTGAGTTCGTGGCCAGTCTGTCGCCGTCCAAAACTATTGATATCGCTTGTGGCAGCGGATTCTTGACCAGGCACGTTCGGGGTTTCGTCGTCGGTCTCGACCAGAGTCGCTCGATGGTGGCGCTTGCGCAGACGCGACTGCCGAACCGAACAGCGCTCGTCGGCGATGCGCTGAACCTGCCGGTCGCCGATCGTGCATTCGATCGTGTGCTGACTGGTCACTTCTACGGTCATTTGCCGCCGGCCGAACGTTCGGCATTTCTGGCTGAGGCTTGCAGAGTCGCACCCGAACTCGTCGTCATCGATTCGGCATTGCGGCCCGGTATCGAGCCTGAGCAATGGCAACAGCGCGTCCTCAACGATGGTTCAACGCATCGAGTTTTCAAGCGCTACTTGACCGCCCGCCAACTCGCAGAAGAGATCGGCGGTGAGGTTGTGTTCAACGGTTCGTGGTTCGTCGCCGCGAAGGCAATCCATGGTCCGTTGCCTTGACGGCGTCAGCGGCCTCGGCTGCACGCAAACCGATCACTTGGCCCGTTCGTCAGCCAGGCGATCAGTATTATTCGGGCCGAGCACCTGCAATCCGTCTCGCCAGTCGCTCGGCCGTCGTCCGGACCATCCGTGCCAGTTCGGCGCGGCCAGCGTGCGTGGCCACGGCGACCGACGGGAACGTGCAACTCACTGCGGCGGCCGGCCGCTGCCCGTAATCGAGCACGCAGGCAGCGACCGAGGCGATGCCCGCAGTGACGTGGCCGTCTTCCTCCGACCAGCCGGCGGCGCGCTCCCGAGCCAGCAGTTCGCGCAACTCGATCGTTGTGCGCGGCCCTGCTCCGGTGCGGTCGACGAAGGCGTCGCGGTTGGGGAACAGCGCGCGTACCTGCGCACGCGGTAGCGCCGCCAACATCGATCGGCCGCTGGCAGTCAGATGCGCGGGCAACCGCACGCCGACATCGGTGACGAGCACCACCGGTTGCCGCAGGTACGCACGGCCGGTGGGCGTCTCACTGTGCGCCGCCTGATCGGCCCTCGGTTGCTCCTTTACTACGTACAACGTTTCGCGCCCGTGAAGTACGCCGAGGTGTGCTGTGTAGCCGGTCTGCTCGACGAGCCGGCGCAGCAGGGGCCGCGCCAGCCGCTCGAGCGGATCGTTACGTACGTATGCCGAACCCAGCTCGAAAGCGCCGACTCCGAGTCCGTATGCCCGAGCCTCCGGCAAATGGACGACGAAGCCCTCCCGCTCGAGCACCGTCAAGAGGTGGTAGATCGTCGAGCGTGGCAGCCGCAGCTCGCGCGCAATGACGGCCGCTGGTACCGGGCCGGGATGGCTTGCCAGGCAACGCAGGATGGCGATCGCGCGGCTCACTGCTGGCACGTTCGTCATGGCGGTCCGATCAGCATGTCGCGGCGGTCTCGCCACCACTGTCTGAAATACCAGACACAATCGTAGGCGCGGTGCGCGACAAGCGCGGCGTGCTCGCGGTCAACTAGCGATATGGAACTGGGCGAGCACGCTTCGCAGGGCACCGTGGAGGACGTCATCGAGCGCACCGTCGAGGGCATCGCTGAGGTTGCCGTCGGTACGCAACCACTTTCCGCCGACGACGTGGTCGCGGTTGCCCGGCGGGGCGCGCGCGTCGTCCTCAGTGAGGAGGCGCTGGCTTGCATCGGTGCGGCACGCGAGCATGTCGCCGCTCTTGAATCGTCCGGCAACCCTGTCTATGGCGTCTCGACCGGATTCGGTGCGCTCGCCAGCCGGCACATCGCGCCCGAACTGCGCGCACAGTTGCAGCGTTCGGTCGTGCGTTCGCACGCGGCCGGAAGTGGCGCCGAGGTCGAGCGCGAAGTCGTGCGGGCGATGATGCTCCTGCGGCTGCGCACCATGGCGACCGGTCGTACCGGTGTACGCCCCGAAACAGCGCAAACGTATGCCGCGTTGCTCAACACCGGCATCACCCCCGTCGTCCACGAGTTCGGGTCTCTTGGTTGTTCCGGTGATCTCGCGCCCCTTGCGCATTGCGCGCTCGCGCTGATCGGCGAAGGCAATGTGCGCGACGTGAACGGTGTTTTCATGCCGGCGGCGCAGGCGCTTCAGACGGCCGGAATCGCACCGATTTCGTTGGTAGCAAAGGAAGGTCTGGCACTGATCAATGGCACCGACGGCATGCTCGGCATGCTCCTGCTGTCGTGCGCAGACCTTGCGTTGCTGGCCAAGGATGCTGACGTCGCAGCGGCGATGAGCGTCGAGGCAATCCTTGGCACCGATCGAGTGTTCGCTGAAGACCTGCAGGCGCTGCGCCCACATCCCGGTCAGGCGGCGGCCGCTCATAACCTGCGTTCGCTGCTCGCCGGATCGTCGATCGTTGCGTCACATCGCGCCGATACGACGCTCGTCCAGGACGCCTACTCGCTTCGCTGCGCACCGCAAGTGGCGGGCGCTTTTCGCGACACGCTCGACCACGCAACCACGGTTGCGAACCGTGAACTTGCTGCAGCGATTGACAATCCGGTCGTGCTGCCCGACGGACGCGTCGAATCGAACGGCAACTTCCACGGCGCCCCACTCGGCTACGTGCTCGACTTTCTCGCCATCGCCGCGGCTGATCTGGCTTCGATCAGCGAGCGCCGCACCGATCGACTGCTCGACGTTGCACGCTCGCACGGGTTGCCTGCATTTCTAGCGGGTGACCCTGGCGTCGATTCGGGTCACATGATTGCGCAGTACACGCAGGCCGCCCTGGTCAGCGAATTGAAACGGCTGGCAGTGCCCGCGAGTGTGGATTCGATTCCGTCGTCGGCGATGCAAGAAGACCATGTGTCGATGGGCTGGTCGGCCGCGCGAAAGTTGAGACGTGCAGTCGATGCGCTGACCCGCGTGCTGGCGATCGAGATCCTCACTGCAGCGCGGGCACTTGACCTGCGCGCGCCACTCGAACCCGCCGCGGCTACGGGTGCAGTGGTTTCTGCCTTGCGTCAACGGGTTTCCGGGCCAGGTGGCGATCGGTGGCTCGCTCCCGAGATCGAAGTGGCTGTGACGATGACGGCAGATGGCAGCCTCGTTGCGGCTGCTGAACGCGTCGTCGGTCCGTTGGTGTAACTCGAAAGGAGTTGGTCGTCGTGATCGGAGCCCGGCCGGTGCGCGCACCGCGCGGAACGACCAAGACATGCGTGAGCTGGCCGCAGGAAGCCGCGATGCGGATGCTCATGAACAATCTCGATCCCGAGGTCGCCGAGCGGCCCGACGATCTCGTGGTCTACGGCGGCACCGGCAGAGCCGCGCGCGACTGGGCGAGCTTCGACGCGATCGTACGCACGCTACGAACCCTGCA
>Ga0070658_10002052_pt1 | contig 16890 bp, 15 predicted proteins | sample KBSC13metaG_FD_64664 | JGI IMG/M metagenome (GOLD analysis project Ga0070658, IMG submission 64664) | Corn rhizosphere microbial communities from Kellogg Biological Station, Michigan, USA - KBS C1-3 metaG | ecosystem: Host-associated > Plants > Roots > Rhizosphere > Soil ...
TCGCGTTTCTTCACCTCGGCGACATCGTAGCGCGCGCCATCCAGGTCGTGGAGAATGCCGTTCATCGTCTCTTCGGACTTCGGCTCCAGGCGATTCCCACCCCGGCTGTGCAGTTTGGCCGTAAAAGGGAAGCGCTTTTCGGGAGCGATCGGGGTGAGCGTGGCGGTCAGCGACCAGTACTCTTCCGGCACAAAGGCCATGATCTCCCGTTCGCGTTCGCAGATGATGCGCACCGCGACCGACTGGACGCGCCCTGCCGATAACCCCTTCTGAATCTTCTTCCAGAGGATCGGCGAGAGTTTATACCCGACGAGTCGATCCAGCACCCGGCGCGCCTGCTGCGCATTGACCCGGTCCATGTCGATCGTTCCGGGATTCGCGATGGCATGCAGGATCGCGGGCTTGGTGAGTTCGTTGGCCTGGATGCGCTGCGGGTTCTTGATCTTCAGGGCTTCCGCCAGATGCCACGCAATCGCCTCCCCCTCACGGTCGGGGTCGGAGGCGAAATAGACGTTCGTCGCGCCTTTGGCCGCGGCGGTGAGGCGTTTCATCACATCGGCGCGATCTTTGGTCGTCTCGTAGGTCGGCGCGAAGTCGTTCTCGATGTCGACGCCGAGCTTCTTCTCCGGCAGATCGCGGACATGGCCCATGCTGGCTTCGACTTCGTAGCCGGCGCCGAGCGCATTTTTATAGGTTTTGATCTTTGTCGGGGATTCAACAATGATAAGGGATTTCGCCATTGCGATGTTACTACCTTCTGTGAGACGGCGGTTTCAACCACCCCGTCCGTCGTTCTCGCGGTGTCCTGATTGCAAGTCGGTGTATGTTACCATCATGTCACCGCGGTTTGTCAAGCACAATCAGATAAACGATCGGAGGAAAAGAGGATCAGAACCGGCTCTGGGCGGTCTTGCGGAGGGCGGGCAGAAGTTCGGAGGCGGGCACATAACTCGTCGTGGCGAAGAGGATATGACCCTGCGGATCGGTCAGCAGAGTCGTGGGATATTCGGTGACATTGTAGTGCTGGACGGCCTCGGTCTCCGTCTCGCTATCGACCACCACGCACACGAAACTGCGGCTCAACTCCACGATGGCCGGGTCCGTAAAGGTCTCGGCATCCATCTTCGCGCACCAACTGCAGCCGGACGCGTGGAAGCTGAGCAGCAGGGGACGGTGCGTCTTCTGCGCCAGTTTGAGACCGGCCTGGTAGCCGTGTACCCAGACCGGTTCCGTGACGATACGATTCTCGCGCATCGCGCCGAGCACCCCGGCACCGACCAAGACGGCCAGCAGCGGCAGCCAGCCGATGATTCGTGGATGAAACAGTAGTCGCTTCAAGCAGTAGGACCTCTCAGGCGGCGGCACGGAAGATCGGAGTCAGATCGCGAGCATACGTCTGTAGCTCGGCCTGTTCTTCGGGAGTGATCGGGCGGAACTCGGCGGCGAGCTGCATGGCCAGGCGGAACAGGCGCGGATCCCCGGGCGGGATCGCGGCGGTGATCGGCAGGGAGAGCGTGAAGCGCAGCGCCAGCTCGGCCAGATGCGGATCGGTGAGCGGCTCATACCAGCAGTGCGGGAAAGAGCGCACCGCACCCTCCTGCCAGTTGGTGCGCGCCATCGCTTTCAATGCCAGACGGGCGACCCCCTTCTCCTCGGCCTTCGCCAGGATCTGCGGCCCGAAGTTGCCTTCCGTCCAGGTAACAAAGTTAATGGGAAACAGCGCGGAGGTAAAGTCGAACAGTTCCATGGCGCGAATCGCGGCCTCGGGCGAATGCGCGGAGAATCCTATGTTGCGAATCAGCCCCTCGTCCCGCGCCTTCACGATCGTCTCCATGGCGCCGCCGGGTCCGAACGCCGTCTCGACCTCTTCCACGGTGGTGATTGCGTGCAGTTGGTAGAGATCGACGTAGTGCGTCTGCAAGTGTTTCAGAGAGCGCGTCAGTTCGGCCAGCGCCCCTTCCGCGTCCCGGCGTCCGGTCTTACAGGCGAGAAACGCGTGGTCCCGACGGCCCTGCAATGCCGGCCCCAGTCGCTTCTCCGTCTCCTGCTCATGTCCGTAACTGGGCGCGACATCGAAATAGTTGACGCCATGATCGATGGCTTCTGCCACGATACTGTCGGCCTCCGACTGCGACATTCCGGCGACGACGATCGCGCCGAATCCGATAATAGAAAGCTCCTGCCCTGTCTTGCCATAAGCCCGTCGCTGCATCTTGTCCCATCTCCTGACCCGATTTGCGTGTTCCCTTATTCTACACTATTCTTGACCGATTTTCCTGCGCAGGATTCGGTGCTTCCGTCCTTTGAATGGACACGTTCCGTTTGGAGCAGGCCATCAGGTTTCCTGCCCCAAGACCACTATGCCATAGAACTCCGACGCTGCTAGAACCTATCGAACATGTCTTCGTAATAGAGGGAAACTCACTGCAATTGCTAGTAGACCAAAACGCATCGTGCCTCATTGTATGAGATCGATCGGAAAGATTTAGTGAAGAAGGATGTCACAATGAAGAAATGCCGTGTTCCCCTCATAGCGCTGCTGGAGTTGGTCCTCATTGTCGGAACTATTACCGCGCTTATTGTCCGCGCCTATCGATACGATCAGAACAAGCGCGTCCAGGCGAATGAATTACTTCGCCGATCTACGGCAAAGGCGACCAGGGAACTCGCGGCTAAACACAACAGTGCGTCTGCCTCTGTCCGCTCGATCCAGGCAGGGTTGACACAGACAGACTGTGTGCGTGCCGGCGTGTTTCAATATGACATCTCCCATTACGGCCACTTCTATAACCCCTACATCAACCTCTATTTCCTCAGTGTCGACGAGAAAGGCGGCGATCCATCCCCGGCGTTACTCCGTAGCCTGCAATCGAGCCATTTCGTTCTGAAGGGTGGATCCCAATGCGACGTGATGCGCTCGGAGGTGTTCGACAAGAGAACGAAAGAGAACGGTTTGTTCTTCGATGTAAATAGTATTGGGTTTCTTTCCACCACGAAAGCAAAAGTCGAAGGCAGGGTCGGCAAAGGTTTTATGGCGGGGCTAGGCCTGGAATATATCGTCGAACGGATCGATGGGACGTGGAAGGTCACCAGGTGCAATGAAATGGTTGTCTATTAATTCACAGTATGTTCTGACTTGGCTGCTTCAGGCAGTCTCTGGCGGCAGGATATCAGCAATGGTTATAGATGCGTCGGGATGCGTCGTCACAGTGATCGCCTCGGTTTCCGCGTGGATGGTGACGACTGTGTATTCCCCGTCGGTGGGTTCTCGGTGGATGTAAAGTTGCCGAGCGTTGAGGTCGAGAATCCAGTATTCCGGGATTCCGGCGCGGGCATAGAGGCGGGTTTTGACGATGAGGTCGGTGCGAATGGTCGTATCGGAGACTTCCACGACGAGGCGCAGATCCTCCGGGCCAGGATGTCGGTCAGCGTAGGCATCTTCCGCTTCATGGGTTACGGCGACATCTGGTTCCGGCTCGTTGTAAATATTGTCGGGGGCCGGCAACGTTATCGGGGATTGGACCCACACGACATCCAGTCCATAGAGAGACGCGAGGAGGCGCATCAGGCGTTTGAGCGCATTGGAATGCGCGGGATTTTGACCCATTTTGCTGATAATCTCTCCATCCAGAACTTCGTTGTTACCTTCGAGGATGCCCAGTTCCGTCAGTCGGTCGCAAGCCGCGACGGTCCAGCGATAGCGGTTGGGAAACAGCTCCAGTTCAGGAGCGACCAATGTCTGGCTCATAGCATTTCTCCGGCGTGCGCACGCCATGATGATAGTTCAATTTCCTTTGATACGATTATACCGAACCTACAGCCCTAAATGGCAACTCTCGCGGAAGCGTTCGTATAGGAAGGTATGCTGTCTAATAAGGAGAGATGCGGGCGAATCACGGCTTCAGAAATCGATTTCTGAAGCCGTGTGTTGTAATGTTTGCTCGACAACGTTCGCCAAGCATGAATCGGGCGTTAACTGGTAGAATAAGGATAACGCAAATGTCGTTTGTAATTATCGGTAGCATCCTTCTCTTTCGTCCGTCCCATTAGTCTAGAGCCGCCCATCGGGGCGCAGAGTGGAGGCAGTATGTCGGTGTTTCTTGCACTGATGGTAGCCGGGTTGACCGGACTGATCGTGATGGCGATCCCGGCGTTTGGGCGTCATGCACATATCGGCACGTCGCACGGTATCGGCCCGGCGGGACACGGTGGTCTGCCTATTGGGGCGGGGCACGGCACAATCCAGGCAGGAGCCGCTGCGGCAGGCCATGCACTGACGGCGGCTGGTAATGGAGCGGTGCAGGCAGCAAGCAACTCCGCGAACAACCTCCGATTTGTGCCGTCGCCGCGCATGATATTCAGCGTGCTCGCCCTCTATGGAGCGTTCGGGAATGCGCTGCATGGCGCACTGCATCTGTCGAACGCAGTGTCAGCCCTGGTAGCGATCATTCCTGCGGTGCTGCTGGAGAAATTCGCGGTGACGCCGCTCTGGAACGCGATGCTCTCATCGCAGGGCAAACCCTGCTCGCCGTTGGAAAACCTGACGCTCTGCGAAGCCGAAGCGGTAACGCCATTTCGCAACGGCAAAGGCATCGTAGCGATGGAGCGGGACGGGCGGCTGGTGCAGTTCTCAGCCCAACTGCTTCCGGAGCAGGCGCATCTGCCCGTTCAGGTCGGCGATCGCCTCCGCGTCGAAGAGGTAGACACCGCCCGCGAACGCATGACGGTAACAGTGTTGTAGTAGAGCCCTACGTTCATTGGAAGGTCAAGCCAATACAATTATAACGTGTCTTGGGGCGGTCAAGGGGTTAGCACCCCTCGCTACGCGCCTTCGGCGGATCGTCCTTCGGACGAATTGACTGATCACATCCTCGTTCCATCCAACCATGTCGGTTTTAGGTAATGTGCCCGCGAAGGCGGGCCTTCGGCGCGAAGCGCCTCTAGCGAAGGAATTCATTCCATCGCGTCTGGCGGTTTTTATGGGTTGCATGAGGTGGGGCAGCGCGTGCGCGCCGCACCGGAAAACAGGAGAGCTTCGAGATGGAAATATTTGTACTGATAGGCGTCGTCGCCGCCGTTCTCGTACTGACGTCGATCGTGGTCACGACGTTTCTGCGCAGCGTCGATGCAGGGCAGATCCTACTGGCAGGGCGCGGCGGCAGCCTCAAGATATTTCGCGGCCCGTGCAAGGCCCTGATCATCCCGGTCATCACGCAGGCCCGGCAGATCCCGGCGCAGGCCATCAACGTCGATATCGAGATCACCGACCAGACCGCGGACATCGATTCCAATGGACGCCCGGCACCGGTAAAGGTGACCGTCAAAGCCTCCGCCATCGTCAGCGTCGGTGAGAACGATGCGATGGTCAACACCGCGGCGAACAAGTTCTTCTCGAAGCCGCAGGCGGACCAACTCTCCACTCTGACCGACGTGCTCTCTTCCGCAGGTCGGCGCGCCATCAACCTGCTCCGCCATGAGCAGCTCTTCAATACCCGCTCCGCCGCTTCCGCTGCGCCTATCTCGAACGCGCTCGCGGTTCCGGGGATGGTCGGCGGTTCCCTGGTGCAGGCGGACGACGACGAACTGGCGGTGATCATTAAAGACGCCTGTTCTCGCGAACTGCTCGATCTGGGACTGACCTTTAACAGCCTCAATATCAAGGCGGTCATCAGCGAGGTCGCGGAGGCTCGCCGCCGAGAGTCGGCGGCACGCGCCAAGGCCAGCGCCGATGTGGTGCAGGCGCAGGAAGAGCAGCGCGCCCGGATCGCGCAACTGGAAGCGGCGCAGAAGATCAACGATCAGGAGAAAGCCCTGAACATGCAGATCGCCTCCAACGGCGCCTCCATCGCCCAGGCCGAAGCGCAGAAGCAGGCGGCGGTGCGCCAGCAGCGTGAGGCGGAACTGGCCGCAAGTCAGATCACCCAGGCCCGCGCCGATGCCGAACAGAACGTCATCCAGCAGGAGGCGGAAGGCCGCGCTCAGGCGGCCCGTATCCGCGCGATCGCCGAGGCCGAAGCCGACGCCATCCGTATGAAAGCGCAGTCGCTGATGGAATCGGGACAGGCGTACCTGGACCTGCGCAAACTGGAACTGGCCCCGGCCCTCACCCGCGAAGTCGCCGGCGCGCTCGCCAATGGACAGTTCGTCAACTTCGGCTCCTCGGGCGAAGGCGGCCACAGCGCCGCGGCCTCCGGATCCGACGATGTGATGCGCGTGGTGCAGACCCTGATGGCCGCCCAAGTCGTCGGCAATGCCAACGGCGGCGCGAACACCAACGGCAAACAGCCCTATGTCCGCCGCGACAACAGCGATCTGCTGGCCCTCGCCAACATCGAGCCGGACGCGGGAACACCACGCCCGCAACTCAACAGTCCGGCGGCGAACGGCACTCCGACGGTGCCGCCCGTCCCGCAGCGCCCACAAGTCCGCAAGTAATCTGCCCACACCAGGGCCGATTATGGTGTACAATAGAAGGCCGACGCCGAGCACCTGCTCCGTCGGCCTTTTCGACGTTTGTGCATGGATCGTATTACTCCGGCACTAACATGCCTCCGTGCAGAGCACGGCACGCCGAAGGCGCGTAGCGAGGGATAACATCCCTTGATTCCCCGTCGGCCTTTTCGACGTTTGTGACTGGCAGGAAAATGGAATGCAACCTTTTGTTGGAATGACAATCAAAGAGCTTGAGGCGGTCGCGCAGGAGAATGGCGAGCGAGCCTATCGCGGCAAGCAGGTCGCGGCCTGGATCTATCAGCGAGGCGCGACGGATATCGAAATGATGTCCGATCTGCCGAAGGCGTTTCGCACCGCTCTGGCCGAAAACTACACCGTCGGTCTGCCCGAGGTCGCGCATCGTGACTCCGCGCCCGATGAAACCGTCAAGTATCTCTTACGTCAAGCAGATGGTCAGACGATCGAGAGCGTCTATCTGCCCTACCCCGATCGCGTCTCGGTCTGCCTCTCGTCTCAGATCGGCTGCGCCGCCGGCTGCCGCTTCTGCGCGACCGCGCAGGGCGGGCTGATGCGCAACCTGACCGCCGGGGAGATCCTCGGGCAGTTTTTACGGATGCAGGCCGATGGCGCGCGGCGCATCTCCCATGTGGTCTATATGGGCATGGGCGAACCGCTCTGGAACTACGACGCGACCGTGAAGAGCCTGCGCCTTCTGGGGAACGAGGTCGGCCTGTCGTTTCGTAATTTAACTGTATCCACTGTCGGCGTCGTGCCGGGAATTCGGGCGCTGGCCAAAGAGGAACTCCCGATCACGCTGGCGCTGTCGCTGCACGCACCGGACGACGAGACACGTGAAGCGCTCATCCCGACCGCCCGCAAGTGGAAACTCGATGAGATTCTGGATGCCTGCGCCGAGTATGTGCGCAACACCCATCGCAACCTGACGTTCGAGTACCTGATGATCGGCGGCGTCAACGACCGCCCGGAACAGGCCCGCGCCCTGGCCGCCTTGCTGAAGTCACGCAAACTGCCGGGAAACGTGAACCTGATCCCTTTCAACTATGTCGAGACGCCGCAGGGCTTTCGTCGCCCGGAACGCGAGAGCGTGCAGCAGTTCCGCGAGGAGTTGGAAAAGGCCGGACGTGTCGCGACCATCCGCATGACCCGCGGCCACGCGATCTCCGCCGCCTGCGGCCAACTCCGCCGCACCGTCGAACCCAAATTGCCCAAGCGTCCCGCCGCGGAGATACCGCTGCTCCTACAGACCGATTAGAGGAATAAACAACTTGACCAGAGGAGTACCGAGTTTAAAGGTGATAGGAGCGACGCTCGTCCTGTTGGGGATCGTCGGCTGTCACCGTACCAACTCCCCTTCTCAAAGCAGGCAAAATCCGGGTACTATGGCGCAGGTTCCGGAAGAGGACGAAACGAAGAATTTGACGGGCGAGGTCAAGGGAACCAACTGGCATATCCCCTGGACCATCCGTAATATTAAAGGTCAGACCGTTCCGGCCCTGATCGCCGATGCGCGCAGGGGCGAGATGAATAACCTCGACGAGGGTTATGCGCTGCGTCTGCACGGCGTTACAGCTCAACTCTTTCAAGAGGGCGTCCATGCCGCCGATATCGTGGCCGAGCAGGTAGATGCCAACTCGGAAGAAAAGATGATTATCGGCACCGGCGGTGTACGCGTCACCTCCCTTACCAACCCGCCAGACACGGTTGTCACTGCGGATAAGATCACCTGGGATCCCCACTCCTTCAAGATGGTGGCGGTCGGACACGCGAAGGTGATCCAGACGCCCCGCAACGGCGGCGTACCCATTTCACAGACCGGCGGACGAATCATGTTCGATACTAAGTTTCAGAAGTTCGAGGTCAAGTCGCAGTGAGAAAGTCAAGGTTCATGCGCTCTCTTCCTTTATCGTCCGGCCGCCTGGTGATGGTCAGCGTTAGCGTCCTGTGCTTTGGTCTGGCCACCCAAACGTTCGCTGGACAACAGAGCAAGTTGTCTTCCCCTGCGGAGAAAAAGCCACGGGCGAAACAGGTTGCTTTGCTCTCCGGCAAACGCAAAGCAGCGCCACCACCCCAGGGGGAGAGAGCGAAATCCCAGTACGGGGATCTCTCCGTCGTCTCGAACGGGGTGGCGGGTGTCGTTGGCACGGGAGATATACGCTGGATCGGCCCGAATGTCGAAATCGACTTTCCCGACAAGGCCAGTAAATCGGTGCTGCATGTGCTTGCCGATGATGCGCGCGTCTCCCGGGTCGGCAAAAGCGAGTATGGCCTGATCAAGCTGACAGGAAACGTACGGTATCGTGTCGTGCAACAGGCGGAGGATGGGGAGCACATCCTGGAAGGTACGGCAGGCAACGCCATCCTCCAGCGCACGAAACGGCATATGGAGTTTACAGGCGGAGTCCGCGCGAAGCTGACCGACGCGGCACGCTTTAAGGGTCCGGCGACGCTACGCACCGGCAGCCTGAATGTGGCCATGGAAGCCAAACCATTCCGCTACACGCTGGACGGCACCGCGGCCAACAACGATATCCAGTTTACGCCGTTACAGACGAAGGCTCCTAAAGAAGGCGCTAAGGCGCCGCCTCCGTCGCCGCTTGGGACGATTCACATCTTTGGTTTCCGATCCGGCGAACTTCGATTTGGTCAGGCGATCCATCTACAAGGTGCGACGACCACCTGCGAGTTTGCCAGCCCGGATGAGTTGACCTCCTGGCGCTTACAGGGCGAACAGTTCGACGGGGAGTTCGTGCCCGACCAGTCTGACCTCCAGCGCGCGACGGTAAAGGACAACGTCAAATTCCATCTCGTTCAGCCCACCTCCGACAAAAAGTCGAAAAAGACCGCGGATGGAACCGCTCCCAAGGCTTCCTATGTTCGCAGTGACGCCGGACAGGAGATGGTCGTTCCTGGCCCATTTACGGTCAGTTTTGGAGACCCGGTCCACATGGAAGAGCCGATGGTGGGATCGGGGGGTCAGAGCGCTACACTCTATGTAAAAAAATTCGAAGATGGCCTCACCTATCACATCGACGACCTGCAGCACACGACAAAATTCCACACGCAACTAAAACCGTTCGAGGAAGAAGAGCCCAAACCGGTCGTGCCCCCTGTACCGAAAAAAGCACCGTAACGCTTCTGAAAGCGCTAGAGAATAGAACCATTTGGAAATCCGTACTACAGATCTGATGAAATCTTACCGCGGGCGCAAGGTCGTCAACGGGATCAGCATCAATGTCAATCAGGGAGAGATCGTCGGGCTTCTGGGGCCGAACGGGGCCGGGAAGACCACGACTTTCTATATGATCGTCGGGCTTGTCAAACCGAATCGGGGCCAGGTCCTCTTCGATGGACAGGATGTCACGCGTCTGCCGATGTACCGGCGGGCGCGCAACGGCATCGCCTATCTGCCTCAGGAGGCATCGGTTTTTCGCAACCTCACGGTCGAAGAGAATATCCATCTGGTTCTCCAGATGCGCAAACTGTCCCGCGCGGAGCGCAAGGCGCAGGCCGACAGACTGATGGAAGAACTGCATATCACAGATCGCCGCCATAGTCTCGGCAAGACTCTCTCCGGAGGAGAGCGGCGGCGCGTGGAGATCGCCCGCGCGCTGGCCGCCAAGCCGAAGTTCATTCTGCTGGACGAACCGTTCACCGGCGTGGACCCGAAGGCCATCGAGGATATCGAGAAGATCATTCAGCATCTGACGAAGTCGGAAGAGAAGATCGGGATTCTGATCACCGACCACAATGTGGAGGCGATGCTCCGCATCATGGAGCGCGTCTACCTGATCGCGGACGGCGAAAAGCGCTACGAGGGTTCCGCGACCAATCTGCTCAACGACCCGGCCGCACAGGAGGCCTACTTCGGCCAGTCCTACGGTATCCATCGGGATGTCGCCCGTCTGGCCGCCGAAGAAGAGCTGCGCCGCATGAGCCACGAATACGATTCCGAACTGGACGACCCGGTTCGTTTCAAGACGCCGGATCCCCAGGATCCCGGGAAGCCAGATGAGGACGACGATGCGGCTGCTGGATAGACTGATACTCAAAGACCTCATCGGGCCGTTTATCAACGGCTTTCTGATGTTCATGATCCTGGTCTTCGCGGCCGGCTCCCTCTTCCAGGCGACGGAGTGGCTCGTGCAGGGCATTCCCACGATCACGGTGGTGAAGCTGGTCCTGTTCAGTATCCCCAGTCTGATCACGCAGGTGCTGCCGATGGCGATGCTGCTGGCCGGCCTGCTGGGTTTCGGGCGCCTCTCAGCCGATCGTGAGGTCGTGGCGATCTTTGCCGCAGGCATCGCGTTTCCCCGTATGGCGCGGATGGTGCTGATCATGGGCGCTCTTGTGAGCATCATCGCTTTTGCCTGGAACGACAGGGTCGTCCCGGCCGCCAGCACCGCGTTCTGGGACCTGAAGATCGAGACGTTCAAACATATCGGCAAGGAAGATAAGCCGCTGTTTCGGACGATCGACAATAAAGACAGCAAGGGCGTCGAGGAAGCGGTCTCGGTGAATGGCGGTTACGACGCCAAAGCCCGTATCTTCCGCCGCGTCAATATTCTGAAATTCGACCCGAAGCCGGAACGACGCGGTCAGCCGCTTGTCAATATCTACTGTGATCAGGTGCGTTTCCGAGACGATCACAGCGAGAAGGCGACCTATGAGCATGGCTACTTCACGCTCTACCGGCCCGATTCGAAGACCGGCGTGGTGGAGGGGATGACCGTCACCTTCGACACACTGACGCTACTGCCCAACGGCGCGACCATCGGCAAATCGTTCGAAGAGGTCTTGAAGTCCGACGTCACGGATCCCAACCGCCGAAGCTTCCGCGATCTCCAGAAGGACATTCAGATCGCCCGCAAAGCCGGCGAAGATGTCCGCGGGCGCGAGGTCGATCTCTACGGCAAGATCTCGCTGCCTTTCGCCAGCTTTATCTTCGGGATCGTCGGGGCGGCGCTCGGATGCAATACGGCGCGCGGCAAAACCGTCGGCTTCGGCACCGCGATCTTTATCGTTTTCATCTACTGGGTGTTCTATCACGCGTTTTTCGTCGTCGGCAAGAACGGTTCCCTCCCGCCGATCGTTGCCAGTTTCGTCGCAGATATTGTCGGCGCGGTCGGCGGGATCATCCTCGCCGCGCGCGTCGGGCAATCGAAGAAATAACGCCGGATGTCGTCTCGCGCGGCGCTCGCTTCGGATTCGCGTCGCACCTTCTCGCCAACGGGCGGAGCTTGCTCTGCCCTCTCGCCTCATCAGGGAGTTTCAGGACATGTTCTGGACACTGCTCGCCCTACTCCTCTGGATCGTACTGGGTGGGTTTATTTCCTATTATGGAGATCTGCAGGGGCGGCGCTGGGGCAAAAAGCGCATCTCCAAATTCGGCCTGCGTCCCAAACATACCGCCATCCTGATCACCAGCATCACGGGCGGGGTCATCTCCTTGCTCAGCGTACTGACTCTCTTCTTGATCGTGCCGCCGGTGCGTGACGTGCTGCTCAACGGCGAAAAAGCGATCCGGGAGAACAAAGAGCGAAACGAGAAGGTGAAGCAGGAGCAGGCGTTTACCTCTCTCCAGTTAAATGACGAAAAGAAACGCCTGCAGATGCTGGCGGGCCAACTCACCCAGACGCAGGCGCAGTTGGAGCCGCTGAAAAAACAGACCGACGAACTGCGCGGCCAGAACGCTGTTCTCATGGCGCGTAAAGCGGAACTTCAAGCGCGCGCCACCATGCTGGAAGAGCAGGTTCAGAGTTCGGCGCACAAGGTGCAGGCGGCGCAGATCAAGATCGCCAGCCTGAATCAGCTCTCCAAACAGTTGAAGCTCCAAAACGAGAACGCCGCAACGATCAACTGGGACCTGGGCAAGGACAATATGGCCAAGACCCGAGAGATCACCGCCCTCAAAAAGACTTCCACCGACCTGCAGGCCGATATCGAGAAACTGCAGCAGACCAAAGCAGGCCTCGCCGAGCAGATCCCAATTCTGCAGGCAAAGTACGATGGAGCGGACAGTGCCTATCATAAACTTCTCGATGCCAATGCCGAGGCGAGTCGGGACCTGGATACACAGATCGCGGCCCTGAAACAGGAGCGCGACGATGTCGCTCACCAGCGCGACCTGCTCTATTCCCAGATCGCCGGGGACAACCACGAGTTCGCGCAGACCTATCTGGCGATGCGTGGAACAAAACTGGCGCTGCGCGCCGGCAGCGAACTGTCCCGCCTCACCATCAGTTCGCATGAACGCCCGGAGCGTGTGCGCGCCGAGCTGAACACGCTCCTGGATCGGGCCGCGGCCAAAGCCGGCCAGTACGGCGCGACGCGCGGAGAGAACGACCGCGAAGTCACGATCGTCACCAAACACATCCTGACATCCAACGGAACTGCAAACGAAGCGGCCAGCCTCTCGACCTTTACGAACGATCTTGCCGGGCGCGACTATCCCACCTGCGTGATCGCCTATGTGGTCTATAACAGCCTGGCTGGCGAACCCGCGCTCGTCGATCTCAATCTTCAGAAGGTCGTTCCCGTCTACGCGGCGGGCGATACGGTCGCCTCGCGACACATCGATGTGCACAAGGCCACCGACGAGATCTTTGCCAACGTTCTGGAGTTCCTCCAGCGTGAGGTGAAGGAGGCCGCCATCAAGAAGGGAATTCTGCCGCAGATCGATCCCCAGAGCGGCGTGCCGGAGGTCGGCGTGGTCGGCTACAGCGATCTCTTCCGGATCACCGAGCAGGTCCGACGAATGGGAGGAAGTGTCAAAATCTCGGCGGTCACCCGGCGCGCGCTGACCTCCGACGATTCTCTGGATGTGGAACTTCGTGCCGAACGGGTCGCGAACGCGAAGCCCGGCACGCAGGAGATCTCCGCTGCAACCCTGCGTTCTCGCCATTGATCCCGGCAGCGCCAAATGCGGTCTAGCCATCGTGGCGCGCGACGGTGTCGCGCGCTTCCAGGCCGTCGTCTCGACCGAGAACGTCGTGGCCAGAGCGCAGGAGTTAGCGGTCCTCCACCGGCCCGATGCGATCGTCGTCGGTAACGGCACCGGATCGAAGCCTCTGCTGCTACAGTTGCAGGCGGCCGGCCTTCCCGCACCGCTCGTGCCTGTCGACGAATCGTACACCTCCCAGGCCGCGCGCGTCCGCTACCTCGACACGAATCCTCCGCGAGGGTGGCAGCGGTTGGTGCCGCGAAGCCTCCGCACTCCCCCTGTCGCCTACGACGACTACGTTGCCCTCATCCTCGCCGAACGCTACTGGCAAACACGGACCTAGATAAAGAATCTCTGCCGAAACGAGGAGACCTTGATGTCCTTGCTCAGCCGCTTGTTGATACAAAGAAAATCACATGGAAAACCTCTTCTCGCGATGAGACCGTCACCAGGGAATTGTGGCCCGCTCTCAGGCGTATTCGAGGCAGAGGTGCGGTTCCCTAACTTCTGCGCTTCCCGCATCGACCATTCCTGATGAAACGATTATGAAACCGTTGTACGACTGTATTGCAGAGGGGCGCGAAGCGCTGGCGCAGGGCCGAGGCGATTTTGGCGCCTTCGCGGGTTCGCCGGTCGAGACGCTGCTGACGCTGCTGTGGCACGAGGCGCAGGAGGTCCGCCAGGCAGCGGCGCGCGCACTGCCTGGCGGGGATCGGGATCGCTACCACGAGGCGGACTATGGCTATTTCACGGAGGCTTTCCTGCGCGAGTTGGCGAGTCGCTGCGCCGTAGCCCCTCTCCAGCCTGCCGAACGGTATGGGGCTGCCGCTGAGGCGCTCCGCGATCTGATCGGGCAGAGCACGCGGGATATTCGCGCGATGAGCGGAATGCACTACTCTTTCCTCAGCAGCGCGCTCTATCTCGCGCTCTTCGCCACCTGCCGTGATGCGCTCCTGGCCGCCAAACGCCTGCGATCCAGCGAAGTGCACGAGGCTCTGTGCGGACTGCTGTGGAATCTGGCCGCCGTATCCGGCAGTGGACGCTTGAATCCGTCGGATACGCTGCTGCTCATGGACAACGCGGCGCTCGCCCTGGCGTTTCTGCCGCCGGATGAGATCCCGGCCTTCTGGGAAGCGCTCTCACACACCAATCCGACGCGCCGCAGTGCGGTATCTCCCGCGCTGCGCCATCTTACCGATCCGCGCGCGGTACGCTATCTGCTCGCAGCCTTGCCGCTCCAACAGCCTGAGATCGCGGAGCCGATCCTCGTCTGTCTCGGGCGTCTGGGCGATCCCCTGGCCCTCCCCCTCCTCCACGAGTACAGCCGGAGTTCGAATCGCCTCTTGAGCCGGGCCGCGCGCACCGCGATCGACGCTATTCAGCGTGCCTCGCAGCTTCAGCCTGCCCGGACTCTGCTGCGGCCCTCCACGCCGGATCCCCAGGAACTGCTGCGCTCTCTCGTCGCCGATCCGGAAGATACCGACGCACTGCTGCGCCCGCGAACAGACCCCGAACGGGAGGGAAACCGATAGTGCACCCAGCATCGGATTTGGCCCATCTCTCGACCTTCCCGGTCTTCCGCCATCCTGCTCCGACACAGGTTCTCGCGGCCTGGGACTCTTCGCTCGTGAAACTCTGGAGCGCAGATCACGCGATCGCGGCGCAGGCGGCAACCGCTCTCTATGCCGCTGAGCCGCCCGATAGGGAACCGACCGCACGCGACTTGGAAGCGATTCAATGGTTCCTCCAGCAGTTGCATGCACAGGATCCGCACCTGCCGACTACGGACGAAGGCCGGTATCAGGCCGTCGTCGTCGCTGTCTGGCGTCTGCTGCATCGGGTGCGCGAGACGCCTGCGCAGCTCTTTGTCGAGGATTCTCTGGCCGTCGCCCTGCGGCCTGTCGGTCGGCTGCAGGCCGGCGCGCTGACACCGGAGATCTGCGCGATCCTCTACGACTACCACCGCGGTGTCGGGACCCCGCACCTCACGCGCCCTCAACGTCGGCAAATCCAATCGTTGCTCGCTGCCGCTCTCGCCTCTTTACCACCGGAGGAGATGGAAGTTTTCTGGGATAACTTGCACAGTTCGAATGCGCTCATGCGCGGAGCCATGTGCCTCGGCCTGGAGTGGCTCACCTCCGACCACGCCGTTCCCCACCTGCTCTGCGGACTGGATCGGAGCGCCGACAGCGAAACCCGGTTCGCTATCGTCGATAATCTGGCGCGTATCGGCGATCCCCGCGCCCTACCCCGTCTCTACACGCTGCGCCGCACCTCCGCGCTCACCGACTGGCCCCTCTCCCGCCGCATCTCCGCCGCCATCAGCGTCATCGAGCATTTGAATCGCGGCCAATCGCAACGCTCCCTCCTGCGCCCTGCCCAGGCGCCCCCTGCCGATCCTACCACCTTGCTCCGCCCCGCCACCGAGTCGGATTTCGAGACGGCGACCCTTCTACGTCCGCCCGATCCCCCTCCACCGTCTAAAAGGAGTACCCCATGAAGGTCTCGCATCCTGATCGGTGTCGTACCTGCGGGACGCCAGGCGTCGTGATCCTTCTCGGCCGTTCTCGACCGGGTTCCGTCATCCTGAGACGCTAACGCGATAGCATTCGGAAAACGCCGATCTCGGCAGGGCAGCGGTAACGGAAGGGCCGGCCGGTCACTCCGAGGCCACGGTTGACATATTGCCTCGCCTTCCCGTTGGCGTACCACCCTGCGACCTGGTTGCAGTGGAGATGAAACTTGACCACGAAACGTGGAGAGGGAAACTTCAAGGCGATCTGACCGCCGTGGGTGTGGCCCGAAAGGATCAAGACGTCCCGTTCGGGCACCATCTCAATCAATCCGGGATGATGGGAAAGCACGATGGAGGTACGCTCTGTCGGCAGGCCCGTGAGGGCGCGCGGGATATCCGGCTTGCCTTCCTTAAGGTCGTCGATGCCCGCGAGAAAAAGGCCATGCGGCAGTTCATAATTCTCGTTCTCCAGCGCGTGAATCTGAGACTGCTGCATCAGGCGTCGTGAGCCGACGATTCCACGCCGATGATCATGGTTGCCGAACGAACCGAAAATCCCCGATTTGGCCCGCAGACGCAGCAAAACGTCCTTCAAGGGAAATTGGGCATCGGTGGGATGGTCGTCCAGGTAGTCTCCGGTCAGCAGAATGAGATCCGGCTCCAGGGCGTTGACGCGCTGGAGCATCTCTTCGTAGACCGCTCCGGTGTTTCCGAAGCCTGCATGAATGTCACTGAGGTGTACAAAAGTCTTGCCGTGCCAGAATTCCGAGAGGCCATGCATCGGAACGTCATGCGTTGTGATTTCCAGCATGTAGGGCGATTTGCGCCCGGTATCCACAGGTATGAAGGTATTGCTCACGTTCCGATTCATCGCTCCCATTGCGTCGTCCGCCGTCAGGATCACCCCTGCTGCGCCCTTTCCGCTCTCTGTTCTTTCATCACGGCCAGCCCGGCAACGAGG
>Ga0070658_10002055_pt1 | contig 16882 bp, 20 predicted proteins | sample KBSC13metaG_FD_64664 | JGI IMG/M metagenome (GOLD analysis project Ga0070658, IMG submission 64664) | Corn rhizosphere microbial communities from Kellogg Biological Station, Michigan, USA - KBS C1-3 metaG | ecosystem: Host-associated > Plants > Roots > Rhizosphere > Soil ...
TCGACCAGGTCATGGCGCACGCACGCCGCGACCACCCGGACGAGTGCTGCGGCGTCATCTCCGCCGCCGGGGACACGGCTGCCCGGGTCTTCGAGATGGAGAACGCCGAGCGGTCGCCGACCGGGTTCACCTTCGACAGCGCCGAGTGGCTGCGGGTCTACCGCGACATCGACGACGCCGACGAGGTGCCGTGGGTCGTCTACCACTCGCACACGATGACGGAGGCCTACCCGTCGCGGACCGACATCCGCTGGTCGGAGACCGCTGGCTTCCCCTACTGGCTGCTCGTGTCGACCCGGTCCGACGAGGACGAGGTGCACGCCTACACGATCACCGACGGGGTCGTCACCGAGGTCGAGCTTCAGCTCACCCCCTAGCTCACGAGGCAGAGGGTGAAGCCGTCGTGGCCCTTGCTGCCGACGGTCTGGATGGTCGTCGCGTCGACCCGTGGGTCGGACCGCAGCAGGTCGAAGAGCTCCCTGGTGCCGACCACGTCGGCGTCGGTCAGCGAGGCGTCGGCGACACGACCCTGGCGAACGGTGTTGTCGACGACGATGACGGTGCCCGGGTGCGCGAGCCGCAGCACCTGCTCGACGTAGCGCGGGTTGTTGCCCTTGTCGGCGTCGATGAAGGCGAAGTCGACCGGGTCGGACAGGTTGGGGAGCGTCTCCAGAGCCGGGCCGACGAGGAACTCGACGTTGCTGAGGCCCGCGGCTGCGAGGTTCTCGCGGGCCACCGCCGCGTGCTTCTCGTCGAGCTCGAGCGTGGTGACGCGCTCGGCCGCCCGGGCCAGCCAGATCGTCGAGTAGCCGCCGAGGGTGCCGACCTCGAGGACGTGACGTGCGCCACACATCCGCACGAGCAGGTGCAGCATCTTGCCCTGCGCGGGCGACACCGCGATCGGCGGTAAACCCGCGTCGGTGCTGCGCTTCAGGGCTCCGTCGAGGCTGGTGTCGGGCTCGAGCAGAGCCTCGACGAGGTAGTCGTCCACCTGGCTGAAGAGGTCCGTGGAGGCGTCCATGGGCACAGTCTGTCCCACCCGTCGGAACACGCCGGGCGCCCGGTCGTGTTCACTAGACACCCGAGACAGTCACACGAGGAGCAGCACAGCCATGGCCATCGAGGTCCGCATCCCGACCATCCTGCGCACCTACACGGGCGGGGAGAAGGTCGTCGAGGGCAAGGGCGACACGCTGGAGGACCTCATCGAGGACCTCGAGTCGCGCCACGCCGGCATCAAGGGCCGCCTCATCACCGAGGAGGGCAAGCTGCACCGCTTCGTCAACGTCTACGTCAACGACGAGGACGTGCGCTTCCTGGGCTCGCTCGAGACGCCGCTCAAGGACGGCGACTCGGTGACGGTCCTCCCGGCTGTCGCCGGCGGCTGAGCCTTGCGGTTCGACAGCCTGATCGAGTCGCTCGGGCGCACCCCGCTCGTCGGCCTCCCCCGGCTGTCGCCGTCGCCCGACGTCCGCCTCTGGGCGAAGATCGAGAGCAACAACCCGACGGGCTCCGTGAAGGACCGTGCGGCGCTCTACATGATCGCGGCGGCGGAGAAGGAGGGCCTGCTCCGGCCCGGCGTCACGGTGCTCGAGCCGACGAGCGGCAACACCGGAATCTCGCTCGCCATGGTGTGCCGGCAGCGCGGCTACCGGCTCATCTGCGTCATGCCGGAGAACACCTCGATCGAGCGGCGGCAGCTGCTCACGATGTACGGCGCCGAGATCGTCACCTCGCCGGCGGCCGGTGGCTCCAACCAGGCGGTCGCGGTCGCGAAGCAGCTCGCTGCGGAGAACCCGGACTGGGTGATGCTCTACCAGTACGGCAACCCGGCCAACGCCCTCGCCCACTACGAGACGACCGGCCCGGAGCTGCTGGAGGACCTGCCGACGATCACCCACTTCGTCGCGGGCCTCGGCACCACCGGCACGCTCATGGGCACGGGACGCTTCCTGCGCGAGAACAAGCCCGGCGTGCGGATCATCGCCGCCGAGCCGCGCTACGGCGAGCTGGTCTACGGCCTGCGCAACATCGACGAGGGCTTCGTCCCCGAGCTCTACGACTCCTCCGTGCTCTCCTCGCGCTTCTCGGTGGGCCCGCGCGAGGCCCTGCGGCGCACGCGGCAGCTCGTGGAGGAGGAGGGCATCTTCGCCGGCATCTCCACCGGCGCGATCCTGCACGCCGCGCTCGGCGAGGCCATGAAGTGCGTGCAGAAGGGCGAGTCGGCGGACATCGCGTTCGTGGTCTGCGACGGCGGCTGGAAGTACCTCTCCACCGGCGCGTACGCGGGGACGCTCGAGGAAGCCGAGGCGGCCCTGGAAGGCCAGCTCTGGGCGTAGCCTCTCCGCCGTGAGCGACCAGCCGATCGGTGTCTTCGACTCCGGCGTGGGCGGGCTCACCGTGGCGCGGGCCATGCTCGACCAGCTCCCTCACGAGGAGCTGCTCTACGTCGGCGACACCGCGCACGGGCCCTACGGGCCGCTCCCGATCGCCGAGGTGCGCAAGCACGCGCTGGCGTGTCTCGACGACCTGGTGTCGCGCGGGGTGAAGATGCTCGTCATCGCGTGCAACAGCGCGTCGTCCGCGTGCCTGAGGGACGCTCGTGAGCGCTACGACGTGCCCGTCGTCGAGGTCATCGCACCCGCCGTCCGCCGGGCGGTGGCGGCGACCCGCAACGACAAGGTCGGCCTGATCGCCACCGCGATGACGGTCGCCTCCGGGGCGTACGAGGAAGCCTTCGCTGCAGCGCCGCAGGTCACCCTGACGTCGGCGGCGTGCCCGCGGTTCGTCGACTTCGTCGAGCGAGGGGTGACGACCGGCAGGCAGCTGCTGCAGCTCGCCACGCACTATCTGGAGCCGGTCGTCGCCGCTGACGTCGACACCCTCGTGCTCGGCTGCACCCACTACCCGCTCCTGACCGGCATGATCAGCCTCGTCGTGGGGGAGGGCGTGACGCTCGTGAGCAGTGCTGAGGAGACGGCCAAGGACGTCTACCGGGTCCTCGTGCGCGAGGGCCTCGAGCGCGATCCCGAGGCGCCCGCGCCGCAGCACCGCTTCGTCGCGACCGGTGACCCGGAGCCCTTCGCCAGGATCGGCAGGCGGTTCCTGGGTCCTGAGATGGGGAACGTGTCGAGCATGGCGTCGAGCGCGGTGGCGAGCCGGGAGGCACCGGGAGTGGAGGCGTCGTGCAGCTGACCGTTCTCGGGTGCTCCGGCACGTTCCCGGGGCCCGCGTCGCCGTGCTCCGGCTACCTCCTCGAGCACGAGGGCTTCCGGCTCGTCATCGACCTCGGCGCCGGTGCGCTCGGCAACCTGCAGCGGCACATCGACGTGCGGGAGGTCGACGCCGTCTACATCAGCCACCTGCACGCCGACCACTGCATCGACCTGGTCGCCTACTTCTACGCGCGCCGCTACCACCCCACCGGCATGCTGCCGCGGCTGCCGGTCTACGGGCCGGCAGGGACGGGCTTCCGCATCAACGCGGCGTTCGAGGAGCCCCCGGTCGAGGGGTTCGACGAGGTCTATGACTTCATCGAGGTCGGTGCCGGGACCCACGACATCGGTCCGTTCAGCGTGAGGTCGGCCGTCGTGCGGCACCCCGTCGAGTGCCACGGCCTGCGCATCGAGGCGGCCGGCCGCGTGCTGACGTACTCCGGGGACACCGCCTCGTGCGACACGCTGGTCGACCTCGCCCGCGACGCCGACCTCTTCCTCTGCGAGGCCTCGTGGCCCTCGGTGCCGGCGCCCGCGGAGGGCATCCACCTCACGGGCCGGGAGGCCGGCTCGCACGCCGCAGCCGCGGGGGCGCGCCGGCTGCTGCTGACTCACCTCATGCCCTTCCACGACCCGATGGCCATGCTCGCCGAGGCCAAGGAGACCTACGACGGCGAGCTCGAGCTCGCGCACACCGGGACCACCTACCAGGTGTAGCTAGCCTGGCGCGCATGACTCGTGAGGACGGCCGTACCCCCGACCAGCTCCGCCAGGTGACGATGACCCGTCGCTGGCTCGACCACGCCGAGGGCTCCTGCCTCGTCGAGTTCGGCAAGACGCGCGTCCTGGTTGCCGTGTCCGCGACCGAGGGAGTTCCCCGGTGGCGCAAGGGATCCGGCCTCGGCTGGCTCACGGCGGAGTACGCCATGCTGCCGCGCGCGACGCACACCCGCTCCGACCGCGAGTCGGTCAAGGGGCGCGTCGGTGGGCGCACCCATGAGATCTCGCGCCTCGTCGGCCGGTCCCTGCGCGGCGCCGTGGACCTGTCGAAGCTGGGTGAGAACTCGCTCGCCGTCGACTGCGACGTCCTCCAGGCCGACGGCGGCACCCGTACCGCCGCCATCACCGGCGCCTACGTCGCCGTCGCGGACGCCCTGGCCTCCCTCGGCCGCGAGTCCGCCCTCGTCCGGTCCGTGGCCGCGGTCTCCGTCGGCATCATCGACGGCACGCCGATGCTCGACCTGCCCTACTCGGAGGACGTGCGCGCCGAGACGGACATGAACGTCGTCGCGACAGGTGACGGCGACATCATCGAGGTGCAGGGCACTGCCGAGGGCGCGCCCTTCTCGCGGTCGGAGCTGGACGCGCTCATCGATCTCGCGCTGGCGGGCACCGCCTCGCTGACGGCTCTCCAGCAGGCCGTCCTGGCGCAGCCGCTGCCGTGACGCGGGTCCTGCTCGCGACGAAGAACCTCGGGAAGGTGGCGGAGCTGCAGCGCATCCTCGTCGGCTTCGAGCTCGAGGGGGCGTCGTACGAGCCGGGCCCCGAGACCGGCGGGAGCTTCGCGGAGAACGCCTTGGCCAAGGCGCGTGAGGGGGTCGCGCACACGGGGCTGCCTACGGTGGCCGACGACTCCGGTCTCACCGTCGACGCGCTGAACGGGATGCCGGGGATCCTGTCGGCGCGCTGGTCGGGTGCGCACGGTGACGACCGCGCCAACCTCGAGCTCGTCCTGGGTCAGCTGGCCGACGTCCCTGACGAGCGACGTGGCGCAGCGTTCGTGTGCGCCGCCGCCTACGCCCTGCCCGACGGCCGCTCCGAGGTCGTGCTCGGCGAGCTGCGGGGGACGCTGATCCGCTCGCCGCGCGGGAGCAACGGCTTCGGGTACGACCCGATCTTCGTGCCCCTCGGTCATGACGTGACGTCGGCGGAGCTGTCGCCCGAGGACAAGGACGCGATCAGCCACCGCGGTCAGGCCTTCCGCGCCTTGGCGCCCCGGTTGACGGCCGCTCTGTCCTCCTGACGCATGCGGCGTCTGGACCTGGACCTTGCGAGAACCGTCAACTCACGGTTGACGAATCACATCGTCAACCGTAAGTTGACGGCATGGCAGAGCAGCTGAACATCCGACTCGACGACCTCATCGCTGCGATCCGCAAGGTGCACGCCGATCCGCTGGAGCAGCTCACGGATGCCGTGATGGCAGCGCAGCACCTCGGGGAGGTCGCCGACCACCTCATCGGCCACTTCGTCGACCAGGCCCGGCGCTCGGGTGCGTCCTGGACGGCGATCGGCGAGAGCATGGGGGTCACGAAGCAGGCCGCCCAGAAGCGGTTCGTGCCGAAGGACATGTCCGAGGGCTTCCAGCGCTTCACCGTGCGGGCCCGCAACGTCGTCGTCGCCGCGACCAACGCCGCCTCCGAGGCGCAGAGCGCCGAGATCGCTCCCGCGCACCTCGTGCTCGGCCTGCTCGCCGAGCCGGAGTCGCTCGCCACGATGCTGCTCACCAAGCAGGGCGTGACGGCTGCCGCCCTCAAGGAGGCGGCCCTCGCCGCGCTGCCGCCGGCGGCGGACAAGGTGCCGGCGCTGATCCCGTACGACGCGGACAGCCGCAAGGTCCTCGAGCTGACCTTCCGCGAGGCGTTGCGCCTCGGGCACAACTACGTCGGGACCGAGCACATCCTGCTGTCGCTGCTCGAGCACGAGGGCGGCTCCGGTGTGCTCTCCGGGCTCGGCGTGACGAAGGAGAGGGCCGACGCCGACGCCGCCGAGATCCTGTCAACCCTGGCGAAGTAGCTCCGCCGCCGCCTCGAGCACCGTCGTCATGTTCTGACGCAGCTCCTCCGACCGGCGCGCGATGGCACGTTCCGCCTTGTCTGGGCGCTGCTCGCAGAAGATCCGCAGGTAGGTCTCGCCCGGGCCGTGTTCCATCCGCTGCGTGACGACCGTGCCGTCGCCGTCAGGGCCCAGCGAGTAGCGCCACGTCGCACTCGGGGAGTCCGGCGGGCCGACCGTCCACGCGAACGAGGTCGGCGGCCGGTCGTCGACGACCCAGCAGCTGACCTCCCAGTCGAGGCCGAGGTCCTCGATCCGGTTGCGGCCGGTGAACGTCGTCGCGCTCGTCCAGGTCGCGGACTCGTGCTCGGGGCCGAGGCCGGCCATCCGCTCGACGTCGTGCAGCAGCGCGAAGACGACGTCTGGCCGTGCGTCGAAGCGCACCTGCACCTCGACCGCCATCTGCTCGAGCTCGACCACGTGCGCGCGGGGGGATTCGAACCCCCATGCCCGAAGGCGGCAACCCCTAAAATTGCTGTGTAAACCAGTTCCACCACGCGCGCCCCACTGTGCGGTTGATGCTACGGCTCCGGGCGCATTTGCCGACACCAGGTCGCGGTCTGCGCGTGGCAGTTCGGGCACAGGCAGCGCAGGTTCGCGAGGCGATCCGCCGGCCGGCTTGATGCCCAATCGGCGCATGACCTCGGCGTAGCTGTCGGAGGCGGCTACGGCGACGCGCAACTCGTCGTTGGAGTAGGTGCCGCGGGGAGATCTGCTCCAGTGCGAAACGTCGATGTCATGGTTGCTCAGTCGGGCCCACATCTCTCTGCGTCGCGAAGGGGTGATCTCGACATCGAGGTAGGTGAGGAACTCATTCATGTTGCCCACGAAGGCCGCTCCGACGACCAGGGCGACCAGGGGGTACTTGGGCTGAGGCATGCGGGCACGGTCGCGGCGGGCTCCGACGGAACGAGGCCGCAACCTTCCAGGGCTGTGGAGGGAAGTCCGCAGTGGGCCACGCGAGGCAAGCAGACATCTAGGAGAGGCGGTTGTCCTTCATGAGCTTGGCCACGTGGCCGGTGGCCTTCACGCCGTAGAGGGCCTGCTCGACCTTTCCGTCGGCACCGATGAAGAACGTGGACCGGATCACCCCCGTGACGGTTTTGCCGTACATCATCTTCTCGCCGAAGGCGCCGTAGGCCGCGAGCGTCTCCTTGTCGGGGTCGGAGAGCAGAGGGAAGGTGAGCCCCTCCTTCTCGACGAACTTCGCGAGCTTCTCCGGCTTGTCGGGGGAGATGCCGAGGACGGTGAGGCCGGCGTCGTTGAAGACCTGCAGGTTGTCGCGGAAGTCGCACGCCTGCTTGGTGCAGCCGGGCGTCATGGCGGCCGGGTAGGCGTAGAGCACGACCCGCTGTCCCTTGAAGTCGCTGAGCTTCACGGTCTTGCCGTCGGCGTCGAGCAGGGAGAACGCAGGGGCCTTGTCGCCGGGCGAGAGTCGGGTCACGGGACGACCCTAGTCAGCGAGCGCGTCAGCAGCGGCCGCGCTCGCCGGGACGCAGTCCCAGCGCTCCTCGATGCGGCCGTAGCGCCACAGCAGGAGGGCGAACGCCCAGACGCCGACGAACAGACCGACGATCAGGTAGCCGGCGTGGTTCAGGTTGAAGCCACGCGCGTAGTCCCAGAAGCCGCCGGACAGGTCGAGCTGCTCGGAGAAGACCTGCGCGATCTCGAGGGCGCCGATGAAGACGGCCACCACGATCGACAGGCCGGTGATGACGAGGTTGTAGTAGACCTTGCGCACCGGCCGCGAGAAGGCCCAGCCGTAGGCGAAGTTCATGAACGAGCCGTCGATGGTGTCGAGCAGCGACATGCCGCCGGCGAACAGCAGCGGCAGCGAGAGCAGGGCCCAGAACGGCAGACCCGCGGCGACGGACGTGCCGGCGAGGACGAGCAGGGCGATCTCGGTGGCGGTGTCGAAGCCGAGGCCGAAGAGGATCCCGAGGGGGTACATCTTCCAGCTCGTGTCGATGGACCGGGCGATCGGCCCGAAGAACCGCATGAGGAAGCCGCGGCTGTCGAGCTGCTTCTCGAGCTCCTCCTCGTCGTAGACGCCGCGCCGCAGGTCGCGGAAGACCCGCAGGATCCCGACCATGACGATGACGTTCAGCAGTGCGATGAGGAGCAGGAACGTGCCGGACACCGACGTGCCGATGAGCCCGGTGTAGTGGTGCAGGGAGCTGTTCTCGTCGCGGACCTGCGAGCCGAGCGCCTTGGCGCCGAGGCCGAGCAGGACGGTCAGCGCCATGACGACCGAGGAGTGCCCCAGCGAGAACCAGAAGCCCACGGACAGCGGCCGCTTGCCGTCGGCCATGAGCTTGCGCGTGGTGTTGTCGATCGCCGAGATGTGGTCGGCGTCGAAGGCGTGCCGCATGCCCAGCGTGTAGGCGAGCGCACCGGTACCGAGGCCGAAGGTCGTCTTCGTGTCGATGCGGTAGTGCCCGCGCGCACCGAGCCACAACAGCACCCCGCCGCTCACGTGGAGGCACGTGATGAAGGCGAACATGGCGGCCAGGCGGCGCCACTCGTCCGGCTGCAAGCGCTCCCGCAACGGCACCCGGGACAAGGGGCGTTCCTGCATGAGGGTCACGCTGATCGACCCTACCTAGTTGCGAAGACTTCGCAACTAGAGGCGCCGGGCCAGCGTGAGGCTGAAGTCGGACGCCTCGTCGGTCCACGTCGTCACCGGTGCGAAACCGGCCTCGGCGAGCTCCTCGCGGACGCCCTCGACGCGGAACTTCGCGCTGGTCTCCGTGAGGATCTCCTCCCCGGCGGCGATCCGCCACTCGAGGCCGAGCAGGGGGACGGAGAGCGCGCGGCGGGCCCGCAGGCGCATCTCGATCCGCTCGTCCACGGCGTTCCAGACCGCGACGTGGTCGAAGTCGTCGGGGTCGAGATCGACGTCGAGCTCTCGGGACAGCACGTGCAGCAGGTTCTTGTTGAACGCGGCCGTGACCCCGGCGCTGTCGTCATAGGCGCGGACCAGCCGGTCGGCGTCCTTCACGAGGTCGGCGCCCAGCAGGAACAGGTCGCCCGGCGCGGTGGCCCGGTAGACGCGGCGCAGGAACTCCCGGCGCGGCTCCGGGGTGAGGTTGCCGATCGTCGAGCCGAGGAAGGCCACCATCCGGTCGCCGTCCGTCCCGGGCAGCGGCGCGAGCTCGTCCTCGAAGTCGGCGACGATGCCGCGGACCTCGACGTCGGGGAAGTCGCGCGTGATGCGCAGCTCCGCGTCGTGCAGCGGCGGCTCGCTGACGTCGAGCGGCACGAACAGGGCGGGTCGGACCGAGTGCAGCAGCAGCTGCGTCTTGCGGGAGTACCCCGCGCCCAGCTCCACGAGCGTCCCGACGTGCGGCAGCTCCTGCGCGTGCGCCTCGAGGATGGCCTGCTCGGTCCGGGTCGGGTAGTACTCCGGCAGCTCGGTGATCTCGTCGAAGAGCTGGCTGCCCTTCTCGTCGTAGAACCACTTCGGCGGGATCTCGACGGGCCGCTTGCCGAGGCCCTCGCGGACGTCGGCGGCCAGCCGGCCGGGATCAGGCGCGCGGCGCACCTCGATGCTCATCGGGCCAGCCTCAGACCGGAGAAGGCCCACCGGGAGTGGGCGGGGAAGAAGTTGCGGTACGTGATGCGCTCGTGCCCGGGCGGTGTGGCGCACGACGCCCCGCGCAGCACGTGCTGGTCGTTCATGAACTTGCCGTTGTACTCGCCGACGGCACCGGCGGCCGGCCGGAAGCCGGGGTAGGGCAGGTACTGCGACGCGGTCCACTCCCACACGTCGCCGACCATGTGCTCGCCCGCCAGGCCGGGGTGCAGCCGCGCGAGGTCGAGCAGCTGCCCGCGGCGGGGTTCGAGGTCTGCCGCGGCGACCTCCCACTCGAACTCCGTCGGCAGCCGGTAACCGGCCCAGCGCGCGTAGGCGTCGGCCTCGAAGTAGCTCACGTGGACGACCGGCTCGCCCAGGCGAAGCTCGCGTACGCCGGCTGTCGTGAAGGTCATCCAGGTCCCGTCGACGTCCCACCAGTAGTCGGGCGAGCGCCAGCCCTCCTGCTGCACCGTGTGCCAGCCGTCGGACAGCCACAGGTCGGGCCGCTGGTAGCCGCCGTCGGCCATGAAGGCCAGCCACTCCTCGACGGTCACGGCCCGGGTGGCGATCTCGAAGTCCGGCAGCAGCACCTGGTGGCGAGGCCCCTCGTTGTCGAAGGAGAAGCCGCGGTCGGCCCCGACGTCCTTGATCCCGCCGGTGACACCGCGGAAGGCGAGCGGCACCGACGCCGGGTTGTCCTCGGCCGGACGGCTGATGTAGGCGGGTCCGAAGGCATGACGCGACAGCAGGTGCTTCACGTCCATTACGAGCAGCTCCTGGTGCTGCTGCTCGTGGTTGATGCCGAGCTCGAGCAGGGTGAGGACGGCGTCGGCGGGGTCGAGCTCGAGCAGGGCCCGGACTGCGCGGTCGACGTGCTGCCGGTAGGCCCCGACCTCGGCGATGCCGGGCCGGGTCACGAGACCGCGCTCGGGACGCGGGTGCCGCGGCCCGACGGCCTCGTAGTAGCTGTTGAACAGGAAGCGGAAGCTCGCGTCGTAGGGCTCGTAGCTCCTCGACGCCAGCACGAACTCCTCGAAGAACCAGGTCGTGTGCGCCCGGTGCCACTTCGTCGGCGAGGCGTCCGGCATCGACTGCGCCGTCTGGTCCTCGGCCGACAGGGGCGCGGCCAGCTGCTCGGTCAGGGCCCTCGTCTGCGCGAAGCGCTCGACGAGGGACTGCGTGCCCACCAGTGACATGTGATCACCCTTCCCCACGCGTCTGACAGAACGCGCTCAGCCCGGGAGTTGTTCTCCCACTGGTACTGCGATGTTCAGGACGTTGCCCTCCGGCGCGAGAGGGCAGCTCCAGCGCGGGTCGTAGGCGCACGAGGGGTGGTAGAGGAAGTTGAGGTCGACGACCACGTCGCCGCCGAGGTCGGCGCCCTTGGCCGTGTCGAGCAGGTATCGGCCCGCGCCGTAGGACGACTCGCCGGCGGTGAGGTCCTTCACGGGGACGAACAGGCCGCCCGAGTAGTCCGTCAGCCACCAGGCGTCGAGCGGACCCCAGGGCGTGCGGAGCAGCCCGATGCGGGTCATCCCGACGCCGCCCGAGAGCGTCCGCTCGAGGGGGCTCGCCGGCTCGAGCGGGACCTCGCACCTCCAGGCGGGGTCGTACGCGGCCACCGGCAGCCCCGTCCGCCGGCGCGGGTCGTCGGCGGGCAGCGGCGACTCGGGCGACGTCCGGAAGAGCGCGTCACGACCGGTGCGCCAGAGCTCGTGCGCGGTCGCGGGGTCGGGTGCGGCGCGGACCGCGGCGTAGAGATCGACGACGGTGCGTCTCCAGGAGAGCAGCTCGCGGCTCATCCGTGCGGCAGCTGGTCGAGCAGCCGCAACCACACCTCGGTCTGCGTCGGGTAGCTCGCGACGGCGTGCCACAACCGCTGCAGCGGCACCTCGCCGGCGATCGCCACCGTGGCCGCGTGCACCATCTCGGTGACACCTGGGCCGAAGAACGTGGCCCCGACGAGGCGGTCACCGGCGACGACGAGCTGGGCCCATCCGAGGTTGTCGTCGGCGTAGAGGGAGCCGCCGGCCGTGTTCCCCAGCTCGTACGCCACGGTCGTGACGTCGAGGCCCTTGTCACGGGCGGCCCGCGCCGTGAGCCCGACGGACCCGACGGGCGGGTCGGAGAAGACCACCTGCGGGACGACCTCGTGGTCGGCCGTCGCGGCGTGCTCGGACCAGGATCCCTTGATCTCCAGGCCTGCTGCGCGAGCCGCGATGACCGTGCCGGCGACGCGGGCCTGGTACTTGCCCATGTGGGTCAGCAGCGCGCGACGGTTGACGTCGCCCGCTGCGTAGAGCCAGTCGAAGCCGTCGACCCGCATCGTGTCGTCGACGGTCAGCCAGTCACCGTCCGTCAGGCCGACGCTGTCGAGTCCGAGGTCGTCGGTGCGCGGTCGACGGCCCAGGGCGACGAGCACCTCGTCCGCCTCGACGCTGCTGCCGTCGTCGAGAGCGACCGTCACCGACCCGTCGCGGACCACGCGGGTCGCCTCGCAGTCCAGCCGGAGGTCCACGCCCACCTCCCGCAGTCGGGACGCCACGCGCTCGGCCGCCTCCGGCTCGAGCCCGGTGAGGACGCGCGGCCCGCGCTGCACGAGGGTGACCTGCGCCCCGAGTGCCTGATGCGCGAAGGCCATCTCGACGCCGACGACGCCCCCGCCCAGGACGACGAGCCGCCGCGGGACCTCCCGGACGCTGGTCGCCTCCCGCGACGTCCAGGGCCTCGCCGCGGCGAGGCCCTCGACGGGAGGTACGACAGGCGCGGACCCGGTCGCGACGACGACGGCGTGCCTCGCCGTGAGGGTGACCCCGTCGACAGCGACCTGCTTCGCACCGGCGAGGCGGGCGTGTCCGCGTACGACGGCGATGCCGGCGCCCTCGGCCCACTGCACCTGCCCGTCGTCCTTCCAGGAGCTCGCGAAGGCGTCCCGCCGGGCCAGCACGGCCGCCACGTCCAACGGCGCCACGGAGACCCCCGGCAGCGCCTTGGCCTCCGAGAGCAGCTCCACGGGCCGCAGCAGCGCCTTGCTCGGCATGCAGGCCCAGTACGAGCACTCCCCGCCGACGAGCTCCGCTTCGACGAGCACCGCCGTCAGACCGCCGCGGGTGGCGTAGTCGGCGACGTTCTCGCCTGTGGGCCCGGCGCCGACGACGATCACGTCGAACGTCGTCGTGGGCAGGTCGCTCGCCAGGTGGTCGTGCGGCACGGCTGCTCCTCGGGGGACGAGTGCTCCGTGCTGACCCAACCACAGCGTCCTGGCGCGTACCGAGCCGCCCTCTCGCGCGCGCTCCCGGCAGGTGGGCAAGAATCGGTGTGACGAGAACCGCAGGACGAACAGGAGCACGCGTGGCCACCGACGGCACGGACAGCACCGCCAGCCCCGAGGACGCCACGCCGCGGCGCCCCCGCACGGCCGCCGAGCAGCGCGCCGCCCGCGCGGCCGCGGCGCCCGAACCGCAGGGCGCCGAGCCCCCTCCTGCCGCGCCCGCGGCTCAGGAGGCGGCTCAGGCGAAGCGGGCCCCGGCGAAGCGCGTCGCCAAGAAGGCCGCCGCCACGCCACCCGCTTCCGCGAGCAAGGCGCCCGCGAAGAAGGCGCCCGCAGCGAAGAAGGCGCCCGCGAAGAAGGCCCCCGCCGCCTCCCCTGCAGCAGCGCCCGCTGCGGCACCCGCTGTGCCTTCCACGGCCACCGCGTCGGCCACTCCCGCCGCGTCGAAGCCGGCCGCTCCCGAGCGGTCCTGGTCGCAGCCCTCGAGCCCGACGACCTCCCTGCCGCCGGTGCAGCCGGGCGTGCCGATCACCAAGCAGCACGTGGCCGGTGCGGCCGCCGTGCTGGGTCTGCTCGTCCTGCGTCGCCGGCGCCGCAAGAAGCGCCGCTGAGCTCACTCTGAGCCCAGCTTGGGCCCAGCTTGGGCCCAGCTGGCCTCAGCGGCTCTCAGCGGCTCGTGGTGTCGATGCCGAACACGTCGTGCACGAAGTCGCGGGCGCACTGGTCCTGAGCCGTCTGGTCGCCCGGGTGAGCCCGCTGGCAGTCCTGGAGGCGCTGGAACGCGCTGAAGTTCGCGATGAGCACCCCGTAGACGACGGCGGCGAAGGCCAGCGTGACGATGCCGAGCACCGCGCCGGCGGTGGCGACGCCCTTGTTGCTCGCCTCGCCGCGCTTGGCCCGGTTGCGGCCGATGAAGCCGAACACGATGGCCAGCACGGGCGGGATGACGAAGCCGAAGAGGCAGAACGACACGATGCCGAGCACGAGCGCTGCGGTGCCGAGACCGTTGCGGCGGGAACCGAGGGGCGCCGTAGCGCCGTACGGCAGCGGCTGGCCGTACGGCAGCGGCTGGCCGTAGGGCGGCGGTGTGCCGTAGGTCGGCGGCGCGGCCGGCGGCTGGGCAGGCTGCTGCGGGACGCCGTAGGGATCTGACGGCGGGGTGAACGGGTCCTGCGGCTCGGTCATGGCGGAGAGTCTTGCGCAACAGCCGGCCGGAGACCGGCTGTGGTGGGATGGACGTCGTGCCCAGCCCAGGACATCGTTGGCTCGCCGGCGCCCTGCTGGTCGGCGCCGGTTTCCTGGCCTCGCCCTCGGCCCTCCCGGTGTACGACGGGCTGCCGAGCTCCGACGAGCCGTACCGCTACGTGTCGCCTCCGCCCGGCGCCACGAAGACCGCGCCACCGACGTCCGTCGCGAGCGACACCCCGGTGGTCCACGGCACCAACGCCCAGGGCTTCTCGCTGCAGACGGCCGAGGTGGGTCCGCAGCTGTCGGTCTTCGTCCCGCAGTCGGCGCTGCGTGCGGCGCGCGGCCCGATCCACGTCGCGATCGCACCGAGCGCACCCACGGGTGCACCGCCCGGGCAGGTGGCCAACGGCAACACGTACACGATCACCTTCACCGCGGCGGGCGGGCCCGTCACCATGGACCCGTTGCACGCCGCCATCGCGACGCTCTACCTGCGTTCGACCGACCGCTCGACGCCGCAGCCGAACATGTACTACCGCGCGGCCGCGGCCGATGCGTGGCAGGCACTGCAGACGACGGCGGGCGGCTTCGACGTGCGGGTCGCGGCCTTCAAGGGACCCGGGGAGTACCAGCTGTTCCGCGCGCCGCAGGCCGCCGCCGAGAAGAAGGGCCGGAGTCCGGTGCTGGCGGTCGTCATCGTGGGCATCGTGGTCCTGCTCGGCGCAGTCGTCCTCGTCATCCGGCTGCGCGCCGCCCCGGAGTGACCAGGGTCGCGCTGCTGGTCCTCGCCTTCGCAGCCGCGGTCGGCCTGCGGGTCGCGATCGGCTGGCCGGTGGTCGCCCCTGACGTGCCTGCGGCGCTGGCGTTCGCGGCCGCGCTGCTGGTCGTGGCACTGGCCTGCGGTACGCGCGTCCCGGTGAGCGCGCGGGCTGTCGTCATCGGGCTCGCCGGGCTGGTGCTGGTGTGCGCACCGGTGGCCGTCGACTCCGTCTTCTCGGCCCGGCCGGTCGCGGGGACCGAGGGCTTCTTCCCGTGGGCTGCAGCGGTCGTGGTCGTCGCCACGGCGGAGGAGGTCTTCCTGCGCGGGACCCTCTACGACGCGACGGAGCGGGTCTGGGGCGCCAACGCCGCGATCGTGCTGGGGGCGGTGTGCTTCACGGCGCTGCACGTGCCCCTCTACGGCTGGCACGTGGTGCCGCTGGACCTCGCGGTCGGTCTCGTCCTCGGCGGGCTGCGGCAGGGATCGGGCACGCCGCTGGCACCGGCGGTGACGCACGTCGGCGCCGACCTCGTCGGCTGGTTCCTCCGCTAGACAGGGTCCTCGTCCGCCTGCGGGCGGCGCAGGACCAGCACCGTGATGACGATGAGGACCAGCACGCCGCCGCCGAGGAACAGCGCCCGGGTCAGGCCGATCCCGCCGGCGGTGATGGGCTTGGACCCGGGCAGCCGCACGACGGCGTAGTCACCCGAACCCCGGAACTTCGTGGCCAGGTTGTCGCGGCCGTAGCGGGTGCTCGGGATCTCCTGCCAGGCGGCCGTCGGGGTCGCGCGGTAGGCGACTACCGGGTTGGGCTTGGTCATGACCGCGGCGCGGAGGAAGAGGAATCCCGAGGCGTCCGGCGTGACCGTGACGGCAGGGGTGGCGCCGACGCGGTAGGCGTTCCCGTCGAACGTCCCGCGGGGTGCGCTCCCGTCGGGTGGTAGCGGGTCGGCGGTCAGCTTCACGGAGGCACCGGAGCTCCGCAACGAACCGGACGACAGCGACAGGATGAACTGCGGGCCCTGCTCTCCGGTCTGGTACTCGACGGAGTCGACGAGGCCGCTGTTCGTCGGCACCGTCTCGGTGGCGCTCGTGGGAGCCGGCTTCTTGCCGGCGTAGCGGTAGGGCTCGTCCGTGCCGACGCCGTCGTAGACCGGCACGGCCGTCGGCGAGGCGAGGAAGCCGATCGTGACGAGCAGGGCGCCGGCAAGCCAGCGCCTCACGCGTTGCTCGCGAGCGGCAGGGCGATGAGGACGAGCGAGAACGCGGTGTAGAGGACCATGGCGAGCAGCCAGGGGTACTCGCTGCGTCGCGCCGACGCCTCGTCGGGTGCGGAGCGCACGAGGTAGCGGTGGGCCAGGACGACGGCGATGACGTGCACGGCGACGATGACGACGAGGGAGACGTACCAGTTCACCCGCGCCGGCAGGACGTTGATGTTCGCCTCGAACTCGGTGGCTGTCCCGTAGCCCGGGTTCCGCACGAGCACCCAGAGGTTCTGCAGGTGGATCATGAGGTACTGCAGGTTGTGCGCCAGCAGGTAGCCGAACGCGATCGGGACGAGGCTCGGCAGCAGCCCGGCGAGGGCCTGGAAGGGCGTCTCCCGGTGCCGTCCGGCACGGGTCGCGCCGAGGGCGAAGGCGAGGAACACGCCGAGCACGACGAGCACGAGCACCCCGAGCGCGAGGGAGCGGAACACCTCGATGTCGCCGGTGCTCGCGCCGTAGGTCCGCAGCTCGAAGCGGCCCCACTGCGGGGTGTTGAGCAGGCCGTCGAAGTTGATGCTCACCAGCAGCAGCAGCACGAAGACGACCCGGCTGATCGAGGCCTCGAAGGGGACGTCGAGACCGCCGGCGAAGCCGGGCCGCCCAGGAGCGCCGAAGCGCCAGCGGCCGAGCCGCCCCCACGCGTTCCAGAGCGCGCTGAACACCTCGCCGTGCTCGCCCCAGGCGGGCCCGTAGAGCATGCCGAGGAAGAACGACGCGACCCCGTAGAGCAGCAGCAGGACGCCCACGAACGACGGCTTGACCGTCGTC
>Ga0070658_10002057_pt1 | contig 16873 bp, 12 predicted proteins | sample KBSC13metaG_FD_64664 | JGI IMG/M metagenome (GOLD analysis project Ga0070658, IMG submission 64664) | Corn rhizosphere microbial communities from Kellogg Biological Station, Michigan, USA - KBS C1-3 metaG | ecosystem: Host-associated > Plants > Roots > Rhizosphere > Soil ...
CGACCGCCCTTTTCGAATTCGGAGGAGGTGGCTTTACGCCACCTTCTGCAGGACGCTGTTCAGCTTCTGCGTCGCCAGTTCCTTGTCGATGCGCTCGACGGCGGCGAGCTCGCGCGCCAGGCGGTCGAGAGCGGCCTCGTAGATCTGCCGCTCGCTGTAGGACTGGTCCGGCTGGCCGGCGTTGCGGTGCAGGTCGCGCACGACCTCCGCGATCGACACCGGGTCGCCCGAGTTGATCTTCGCTTCATATTCCTGGGCGCGGCGATTCCACATGGCGCGGCTGACGCGGCTGCGGCCCTTCAGGGTGACCAGCGCGTTTTCCATGATCTTGCGCGAGCTCAGCTTGCGCAGGCCCGACAGCTTCGCCTTCATCACGGGGACGCGCAGCATCATGCGCTCCTGCTCGAAGGAGATGACGAACAGCTCGAGCTTGTGGCCGGCGATTTCCTTCGCCTCGATGTCCACCACCTTGCCCACGCCATGGGTCGGATAGACGACGAAGTCGCCCTTATCGAACGCAAAATCCTTTACCGCCTTCACAGGCGGCTTCTTAACCGGCTTGGCCATGTCCAATCCCTTCACTCTAAGCCCCGCTTTCAGCGATACCGCGACCCACCGCGCACACTCCCCTGTGTGCCCGTTCGGCTACCGCATCGGTAAGTTGCTTTCGGATACCGACAGGCGACCGAACTAGCGGCAGACCGGACCCCGGACTGCTTCCAGCCCGAGCGTTATATCAGAGTTTGGGCTTGGAGTCGCGCGTGATGTTGCATTTCGGCAACGCTTGGGCCATGCGAAGGCTGCATGGCATCGCAAAGATGGCGTGAAAAGACTGAGAAAGCGCTAAATCTAGCGCCCGGCCTAGCGCTTGCCCGGCTCTTTGCTGAAATACTTCTTAAACTTGTCTTTTTCGTCCTTGAAGGCTTCGGCGTCGGCCGGCGCCTCGCCCTTGCGGGTGATGTTCGGCCACTCCGCAGACAGGCTGCGGTTGAGCTCCAGCCACTGCTCCATGCCCTTTTCGGTATCGGGCACGATGGCGGCGGGTGGGCACTCGGGCTCGCAGACGCCGCAGTCGATGCATTCGTCGGGGTTGATGACCAGCATGTTGTCGCCCTCGTAGAAGCAGTCCACGGGGCAGACTTCGACACAGTCCATGTACTTGCACTTGATGCAAGCCTCGGTCACGACGTAGGTCATCAAACGCTCCTAAATCGCCGGCGTGTTAACGCGCGGGCGCGGTTGGCGCAAGGCTTCCGAAGCGCACATCCGCGCTCAAACAGGCCCACGCGGCGTGGGGTCAATCTCCTCATACAACGCCCTGGCCTCGGTCGCCGGCCCGCGCCGCTCGCCCAGGGCCACCACCTTGACCACCCGGACCTTCGGACCGAGGGCGAATGTGAGCACGATGCCGGGTGTCACGACGGTGTGGGGCTTGTCGGTCACGCGGCCGTCGACGCGGCAGCGCGACTTCTCGATGTAACGGGTGGCGAGCGAACGGGTCTTGAAGAAGCGGGCGTGCCAAAGCCACTTGTCGAGCCGCATTGGCGCCGTGGGCTATTTCTTCCCGCCGAGCTTCAGCTCGAGCAGCTTGGCGAATGGCGAATTGGCCTCGGCGTCGCCCTTCTTTTCCGTCGTCGCATAGAGGCGCAGGGCCGGCCCGCCCGAATCGCGGCGTGGCGGCCGCGAGTCGCGGCGGTCGCCGCGCGGCGGACCGTCGCCTCTCGGCTTGCCGCCGCCGGGCTTGCCCTCGGAGCGCGGCCCGTCCTGGCGCGGGCGGTCGGGACGCTGGCCGTCCCGCTTGGGTGCGTCGGCGAAGAACTGACGCTCGTTCGGTTTCTCCGGACGCTCGCGGCGACGCTGGTCGCGGCGCTCCTTCTCCTGCAGGCGCTGGCGCTCGCGCTGCTCCTCGCGCTCGCGCACGAAGCGCGGCTTCACCGAAAAGGCGAACAGCGGGCCGTTCTCGTCCGACGGCGGATGCACGCGATAGCCCAGTCCGCGCAGCACGTCGGCCATCTCGGGCTCCGAGCAGCCGACCAGCGACATCATCTGCGGCGTGGCGCGGAACCAGCCCGGCGGCAGCGGCCGCTGCGCGATCTTCTTCGGCTCTTCGGCTTTGGTCTCTTCCGGCGTGGCGGCGTCTGCCTTTGCCTCGTCGCTCTTTGACTCGTCGGCTGGCGGCCGCGCGACCGTCCTGTCGACCGCCGGCACGGACTCCTCGGCCTTCGCTTCGACGACAGGTTCCGGCGCGGCTTCGACGACAGGCTCGGGCGCCGGCGCGGAAACTTCCGGCACGGGTTCGTTCTCGCCGAACGCGGCGGCAACGATGGCCCATTCGCTGATCTCGCCGTCGGTGGGGGCGGACGGAATCGCCGGCGCGTCGCCCTGGGTGGCGCCCGTCGTATCGGCCGGGGCGTCGTCCCTGGCCTCGGCCTTCTTTTCCTGCTGCTGGGCGCGGCGCGCGGTCTCGCGGCTGTCGCGCACGGCGGCGCGCGCCATCGCGGCCAGGCGCTCGACCATATCGGCGCGGATCGCGTGGTTGCCGAGCGGGATGTAGCCGATGGTGGCGTAGAAATCGCGCTCGGCGCCGGGCTGCAGGTCCATCGACGTGCGCCCCTCGGCCGGCAGGGTCGGGATGGTGTCGCGGTTCTTGGCGATCATCCAGAGGCCGGCGCGCAGGCGGATCGGCACCGGCTTCAGCATGCTGGGGAAGTAGAGCGTGAACACGCCGACTCGCACGCCGAGCTTGGCCAGCGCCTTGCGGTCTTCCTCGGCCAGTTCGGTGAGCTGCTGCTCGATCGGCTTGCGCTCGATCACGCCCAGGCCCTCGCAGAGCTGGAAGACGATGCCACGCGCGCCGGCGGGGATCTGCTCCGACGCGGCGCGGGCGTCCATCAACTCGCTGAGGCCGAGGCGAATGCGGGTCTCGACCCAGGTGGCGGCGCGCTTGCGCACGTCCTCGCGCGCCGGCCCGTCGAGCAGATCCGACGGCAGCGCCTCGACCTTGGGCGCCAGCACGTCGCCGCTCGGCAGCAGGCGGGCGACCGGTCCGCCGCCCCAGCACACGCGGAGCTGCGAATCGAACACCAGCGCGCCGTCGGCCGCGCCGGTGAAGGCGGCCAGGCGCGTCGGCAGGTTCTCGCGCAGCGCGCGCAGCGCGGCGCTCAGCACCGCCTTCTGGTCGGTCTGCTCTTCGGTCTTCTCGGGAACGAAGCGGAAGCCCTCGATGCGTCCGAGATGTTCGCCCTCGACAATGACCTCGCCGGCCTCGGCGACTGACGTCGTCATTTCACCCTCATCGCGCAATCTTCTTACAAGCATCGCCGCCCGTCTATCGACAAACCTTTGGGTCAGTCGCTGGTGCAGCACGTCGGACAGCCTGTCCTCTATAGCGCGGGCGCGCTCCTGCCAATGCACCGCCCGCTGAATCCAGTCGGCGCGGTGCGAAATATAGGTCCAGGTCCGAACGTGCGCGATGCGTGCCATCAATGTGTCGATGTCGCCGTCGAAGCGCTCCAGCCGTTTGACGTGGCTTTCGATCCAGTCCTCGGGCAGGCGCTCGCCGCCCTGGCTGAGGTGCATGAAGAGCTGGCCGAGCAGCGCGGTGTGCTCCTCGGTCATGGTCTTGCGGAAGTCCGGGACCTGGCAGACCTCCCAGAGCAGCTTGACCCGCGCCGGCGCATGGAGCCGCGGCAGGAATTCGGAGTGCTGGGACAGGGTCTGGAAGGCGAACTGATCGTCTTGTTCGCGAACCCTCTGCAGGACCTCGTGCGGCGGCTGGCGGTTCAGCGACGCCAGCAGCGCCGGCGCCGAGCGGAAGTCGAGCGTCGCGTTGCGCCACTGCAGGTCGCGCAGCGGGTCGAAGCGATGGTTCTCGATCGCCTCGACCGTCTCCTCGTCGAGGCCGCCGACGTCGATCGTCGTGCCGAACGTGCCGTCGTTCATGTAGCGCCCGGCGCGGCCGGCGATCTGCGCCAGCTCGACGGCGCGCAGCTGCCGCGACATGCGACCGTCGTACTTGCGCAAGCTCGCGAACCAGACGTGGTTCACGTCCATGTTGAGGCCCATGCCGATCGCGTCGGTGGCGACCAGGTAGTCGACCTCGCCCGACTGGAACATCTCGACCTGGGCGTTGCGCGTGCGCGGGCTGAGCGCGCCCATCACGATCGCCGTGCCGCCGCGATGGCGCCGGATCAGCTCGGCGATGGCGTAGACCTCGTTGGCCGAGAAGCCGACCACGGCCGAGCGCGGCGGCAGGCGCGTCGCCTTCTTCGGCCCGACGTAGGACAGCTTCGAGAAGCGCGGCCGCGCCACGATGTCGATGTTGGGCAGCAGCTTGTTGAGCACCGGACGGATCGTGTCGGCGCCCAGCAGCATGGTCTCGTTGAGCCCGCGCGAATGCAGGATGCGGTCGGCGAAGAAATGGCCGCGTTCGAGATCGGCCGCCATCTGCACTTCGTCGACGGCAAGGAAGGAGACCGGCCGGTCGAGCGGCATCGATTCGACGGTGCAGATGAAATAGCGCGCGCCCGGCGGGACGATCTTCTCCTCGCCGGTGATCAGCGCCACCTTGCCCGCGCCCTTGATCCTGACCACGCGGTCGTAGTTCTCGCGCGCCAGCAGGCGCAGCGGGAAGCCGATCATGCCCGACTCGTGGCCGAGCATGCGTTCGATCGCGAGGTAGGTCTTGCCGGTGTTGGTGGGACCGAGGACGGCCGTCAGGCGGCCGGGCTCGCTGGCGAACGACATTGGCCGACCTTCGCGCGCCGGCGCGGCGGAAGCAAGGCGGCGGGGCTCTAGCCGGTGACGTTCGGCTCGAGCTTGTTGCAGCCGATCATCGCACCCTGGTCGGCGTGCTGGACCAGCACCGCGATGCCCTGGCCCGATTTGAAGCGATCGGCCGGCACGGTCCAGCTCGCCGCCGTGCCCTTCCAGCGGGCGATCGTCTCGAGGCGGCGCACGACATTGAAGTTGTCGAGCGTGCGGCCGGTGTTCTCGCCGCGCGGCACCGGCGTGGCGTGGCGCGGATCGTAGACGGCGAGGGTGACCTCGGCCGGCTCGGCCCCGATCTCGAAGGGCGCCAGCGTGATGGTGAGCGGCCCGTCCATGACGCGCGTGAGCTGCGGCGTGGCGCGCTGCGGCGACTGGTGGCGCGCGGCCTCAAGCATTTCCTCGATCGAGTCCCTGGTGATTCCGGGCTCGTGCGTGACGCCATCGACGACCATCTCCGGCGTGTAGACGTAGCGCTGGCGCAGCACGCGGGCGTAGGTGCGCTGCCGGTCGGTCATTTCGCGCGTGGCGAACGGGTCCTTCCAGCCGATGTAGTCCCAGTAGTCGACGTGGAACGACAGCGCCACGATGTCGGGGCGCGACCGCAGGGTGCCGAGCTGGGCGTCGGCCGGCGGGCAGGAGCTGCAGCCTTGCGAGGTGAAGAGCTCGATCGCCCAGGGCCCCCCGGGCGGGGTGGCGAACGCCGGCCCGGCGGGCCCCAGGGAGGCCAGAAGGGCCGCCGCGCTGCCCGCGAGGACGGACCGGCGGCCGGGAACAAACATGGACATGGGCCGAAGATGGGCGAGGGCCGCCTCACCTGCCAATCAAGAAACGGATAGCGGTTCGCCACCGCCGCCAGGCGGCTCCGCTGGCCGGCTGGACTCGGCAAAGGTAATATTATAACAAATCACCATGCACGGACCTGTTTCGCCCGGCACCGCCCTGCTCGCCATGAGCGCGCCCGCCCGCGTGGCCGCCGCGCTGGTCGTGGCGGCCGGCCTGTGGCTGTGCGTCTGGTGGGCGCTCTGACATGAGTGCCGCGACACCTGCCCTCAAGCTGGTCGATCTGACCGTGAGCTACGACCGCCATCCGGCCGTGCATCACGTGTCGGCGGAGATTCCGGCCGCCGAGATGACCGCCATCGTCGGCCCCAACGGTGCCGGCAAGAGCAGCCTGCTGAAGGCGCTGCTGGGCCTGGCGCCGCGCATCGAGGGCCGCATCGAATGCTCGGCCAAGCGCATCGCCTACCTGCCGCAGCAGGCCGAGATCGACCGCAGCTTCCCGATCTCCGTGCTCGACACCGTACTGCTCGGCCGCTGGTCGCGCTTCGGCGGCTTCGGCAAGGCAGGCAAGATCGACGTCCACGACGCCCGGCATGCCATCGAGTCGGTCGGCCTGGGCGGCTTCGAGCGCCGGCCGATCGACACGCTCTCCGTCGGCCAGTTCCAGCGCGTGCTGTTCGCGCGCCTGCTGCTGCAGGACGCGGATCTCGTCTTGTTGGACGAGCCGTTCGCGGCCATCGACGCCAAGACCGTCGTCGACCTGATGGACGTGATCCGCCGCTGGCGGGCCGAGAAGCGCACGGTCGTCGCCGTGCTGCACGACATCGACCAGGTGCGCCGCGAATTTCCCAATGCGCTCCTGCTGGCGCGCGAACTGGTCGACGCCGGTCCGACGTCGCGCGTGCTGTCGGCCGAGAACCTGCTGCGCGCCCGCGCCATGGCCGAAGCCTGGGACGAGCATGCCGGCGCCTGCGAAGTGCCGATGAAGTTGAGCGCGTAGTGCGCGCCCGCCGTCATCGCGACCCGGGGTGACGGGCGTGCTTCTCTACACCTACCTGATCGAGCCGTTCGCCGACTTCGCCTTCATGCGCCGCGCGCTGGTGGCGTGCCTGGCGCTGTCGGTCGCCGGATCCACCATCGGCGTGTTCCTGATCCTGCGCCGCATGAGCCTGATGGGCGACGCGCTGGGGCACGCGCTGCTGCCCGGTGCGGCACTGGGCTTCCTGCTGGGCGGCCTGTCGCTGCCGGCCATGAGCCTTGGCGGCTTCGTGGCCGGCATCACCACCGCGCTGGTGTCCGGTGCGATCGCGCGCTTCACCTCGATGCGCGAGGACGCGAGCTTCGCGGCGGCCTATCTCACGTCGCTGGCGGCGGGCGTGCTGATCGTCTCCCTGCGCGGCTCGGCGATCGACCTCATGAACATCCTGTTCGGCGCCATCCTCGCCGTCGACAACCAGGCGCTGATCCTGATCGTCGGCACCGCGACGGTGACCCTGGCGGGACTGGCGGCGATCTACCGGCCGCTCGTCGTCGAATGCTTCAATCCGGGCTTCCTTGCCGCCATGGGCGCGCGCGGCGCGCTCTATCATTCGCTGTTCCTGGCGCTGGCCGTGCTCAACATGGTGGCGGCGTTCCAGGCGCTCGGTACCCTGATGGCGCTGGGGTTGATGCTGCTGCCGGCCGTCGCCTCGTCGTTCTGGGCGCGCGAGGTCTGGTCGATGACCCTGATCGCCGTGCCGGTGGCATTCCTGTCGGGCGCGATCGGCCTGCTGCTGTCGTTCCACGCCGGCCTGCCCTCGGGGCCGACCATCGTGCTGGTCGCCAGCCTGTTCTTCCTCGGCTCCCTGCTGCTGGGGTCGCGCGCGTCGGTGCGCTCAAGGTTGTCGCGTCCGGTCCATCTTCGCGGCTAATCTCCCGGCAATGACAGTGGACACCAACGGGCAGGTGGCGCTCGCGGCCTTCGCCATCGGCGCGTGCTTCGGCGGGCTGGCGCGCTGGTCGGGCTTCTGCCTGCGCGGCGCCGTCGAGGATGCGCTCACCACGCCGAACGCGCCGCGCCTGCGCGGCTTCCTGGCGGCCATGGTGGTGGCGCTGGTCGTCGTGCAGGCGCTGGTGCTCGCCGGGCACCTCGATCTCTCCAGGGCCGTCGTGCTGCCGACCACCCTGTTCTGGGGGGGCGCGCTGCTGGGCGGCGCCCTGTTCGGGGTCGGCATGACCTTGACCGGCGGCTGCGGCACGCGGCTGCTCGTGCTGGCGGCCGGCGGCAATCTCCGCTCGGTCGTGTCGTTCCTGGTCTTCGCGCTGGTGGCCTATGCCACGATTCGCGGCGTGCTGGCGCCGGCGCGCGCGCAGCTTTCCGCGGCGACGACCGTCGGGCTGGGCGCGCAGACCCTGCCGCTGGCCGTCGGTGCGGTCTTCGCCGCCGTGGCGCTGGCCTTCATCGCCTGGCGGCGCGTGCCGCCCCGTCATCTCGTGGCCGGCGTGCTGATCGGCCTGCTGGTGCCGGCAGGCTACCTCGCCACCGCTGTGCTGGGCGCCGACGATTTCGAGCCGGTCGCCGTCGAGAGCGTCAACGTCACGCGCGGCGGCGGCGATGCGCTGGTCTATCTGCTGACCTTCACCGGCGCCAAGATCAACTTCGGCATCGCCTTCGTGGCCGGCATCTTCGTGGGCGCACTGCTGGTCTCAGCCGTGCGGCGCGACTTCAAGCTGGTCGGTTTCGAGCGGCCGGCCGACATGCTGCGCTACGCCGGAGGGGCCGCACTGATGGGCATGGGCGGTGTGCTGGCGCTCGGCTGCACGGTGGGCAATGGTCTCACCGGCGTGGCGTCGCTGGCGCCGACCTCGTTCATCGCCGTGCCGGCGATGGTGCTGGCCGCGGCGGCCACGATGAAATGGCGCTGGAGGAACGGCCCGTGAGCATTCCGCTGAAGACGACCACCGCCAACGGCATCCACATGCGCTATGCCGAGATGGGCCCAAGGGAAAGCGGAGCTCCTCTCGTGCTGTTCTGCCACGGCTGGCCGGAGAGCTGGTATTCGTGGCGCCATCAGCTCGCGGCGGTGAGCGCCGCGGGCTTCCGCTGCGTGGCGCCCGACATGCGCGGCTACGGCGGCACCGAGGCGCCCGAGGGCGCCGACCAGTACACCCTGATGCATCTCGTGGGCGACATGGCCGAGCTGGTGAAGGCGCTGGGCGAGACCAAGGCAATCATCGTCGGCCACGACTGGGGCGCGCCGGTGGCGTGGCATGCAGCGTTGTGGCGGCCCGACCTGTTCCCCGCCGTCTGCGCGATGAGCGTGCCCTATTCGCCGCCGGGCCATGTCGACATCCTCACGGCGCTGGCCAAGCTCGGCATCACCGACTTCTACCTGCAGTACTTCCAGAAGCCCGGCGTGGCCGAGGCCGAGCTGCAGAAGGACATCAAGGCCGCGCTGCGCCGGCTCTACTACACCGCCAGCGGCGACCTCGACGACGACAAGAAGGGCTTCGGCCGCCTGCCCGATGGCACCCTGCTGGGCAACACCGCCGATCCCGCGACCCTGCCGGCGTGGCTCGGCGAGGCCGACCTCGACTACTACACACAGGAATTCACGCGCGCGGGTTTCCGCGGCGGGCTCAACTGGTACCGCAACCTCCGGCGCAACTGGGAGCTGGGCGGCCCGTGGCGCGGCCAGCCGATCCGTCAGCCGTCCCTCTTCATCGCCGGCAAGAAGGACGGCGTGCTGCGCTTCCCCGCGGCACAGGCGCAACTCGATGCCTTCCCCAAGACGCTGCCCGGCCTGCGCGGCTGCCACCTGCTCGACGGCGCCGGCCACTGGGTGCAGCAGGAGCGCGCCGACGAGGTCAATCGGCTGCTGATCGAGTTTCTGAAGGGGCTTTAGGGGGCTGGGGGCGCGCCACCGAGGCGGAGGCTACTCCGTCGTGAGTGGCGCGATCATCCGCTGGATCATGAAAGACGCGCGACTGGAGTCGCGCGCGCCCGGCAATTGCTACTTCTTCTCTTCGAACTTGAGCGCGGCGCCGTTCATGCAGTAGCGCTCGCCGGTCGGCTGCGGGCCATCGGGGAAGATATGGCCGAGATGGCCGCCGCACTTGGCGCACATGACCTCGGTGCGCGTCATGCCGTGGCTCTTGTCGACGGTGACGTCGACGGCGGCCTTGTCCAGGGGCGCCCAGAACGAGGGCCAGCCCGAGCCGCTCTCGTACTTGGTCTTCGAATCGAACAGCGGCTCGCCGCAGCCGGCACAGCGAAAGACGCCGGTGCGCTTCTCGTGGTTGAGCGGGCTGCTGCCGGGACGCTCGGTGCCGTGATTGCGCAGCACATGGTGCTGCAGCGGATCGAGTTCCTTGGCCCATTCGGCGTCGGTTTTCTGGATAGCGGGTTTCTTGTCCATCATGTCCTCCGATATGGCGATCATTGCTGGCGATAAAAGGGGGCTAGGCAAGCGCGCGCAACTCGGCCGTCGCGACCGACAGCATCGCGAGGTCGAGCTGGCCCGCGGCCGCGAGTTCTTCCCTGAGCCGGTCGACCCGCTCCAGCGCGGTGACGCGTGTCTGGCTCCAACGCGCGAGCGCGGCGTCGGCATCCGATGCACCTTGCGGGCCAGCGGCACGCAGGACGGAGCCCAGCAGCTCGGCATGGATCGCCGCCAGCTCGTCGAGCATCGAGATCGCGGCCTGCGACGGCCATTGGCCCTCGCGCGGCAGCTTCTGGGCGCCGATGCCGAGCGCGGCCAGCGACAGCCGCTGGCCCAACTTGAAGTAGACGCGCGCGGCGTCCTCGATGCTGCAGCCGTTGGCACGTGCCGCCAGCATCAGGTCGCCGGCGCCGGCCAGCGTCTGCAGCGCCGCCGCGCGGCGGGCGATCTCCGCCGGGGCACCCATGGCCTCGAAGGCGGCGGCGCGTTCGCCGAGCGCGGCGCTCTCGGCCTCGCCGACCAGGGAGGGCGGCAGGTCGCCCAGCGCCCGCACGGCGGCGCCCAGCTGTTCGGTCGCGGCCAGGGTGTCGATCGGCTGCGGCAGCCGGCGCAGGGTCCATTGCACGGCGCCCGTCAGGAAGCGCTGCGTGGCCACCAGCATGCGGATCTGCGCCTCGGCCTTGAGCGAGGAATCCAGCGCCTCGATGTCGGGCCACAGCTCGCGCAGCTGCCAGGCGTCGCGCACCACGGCGAAGGCGCGCGCGATCGCGGCGGCCGATGCACCGGTACGCTGGCCGACGGTGCGCACGAACGTCGGCCCGCAGCGGTTGACCAGCGAGTTCACGACCTGCAACGCCGCGATCTCCCGGCGCAGACGGTGGGCGCGGATCGCCGGCTCGAACTTCTCCTGCAGTGCGGTCGGGAAATAGCGCAGCAGCTCGCCCTCGAGCAGCGGATCGTCCGGCAGGTCGGATTCGAGGATCTCGTCGTTGAGGTCGATCTTGGCGTAGGCCAGCAGCACTGAGAGCTCGGGCCGCGTCAGATACTGCCGGCTGGCGCCGCGCGCGCGCATCGCGGCGGTGTCGGGCAGGAACTCGACGGCGCGGTCGAGCCGGCCTTTTCCCTTCTCCGGCCGCTCCAGCGCGCGCATGAAGCGCTCCAGCCGGTCGTGCTCTTCGCCGGCCTGCGCCTCGGTCACGCTGACCGACAGGCTCTGCTGATAGTTGTGCCGCAGCACCAGCGCGCCCACCTCGTCGGTCATGCCGAACAGCAGCGCGTCGCGATCCGCGGCCGCGAGCGCGCCGCGGGCGATGGCCTCGCCGGTCGCGATCTTGATGTTGACCTCGTGGTCCGACGTGTCCACGCCGGCGGAGTTGTCGAGCGCGTCGGTGTTGATGCGGCGGCCCGTCAGCGCCGCCTCGATGCGGCCCTTCTGCGTGAAGCCGAGGTTGGCGCCCTCGCCGATCACCCGGGCGCGCAGGTCGGCGGCGTTGATGCGCAACGGATCGCTGGCGCGGTCGCCGGCGTCGGCATTGGTTTCGCTCGACGCCTTCACGTAGGTGCCGATGCCGCCGAAGTACAGCAGGTCGACGGGCGCCTTCAGGATGGCGCGCATCAGGTCGACCGGCGTCGCGGTCGGGGTCTCGATGCCGAGAGCGGCGCGCGCCTCGGGCGACAGGGCGATCGACTTGGCGGTGCGGTCGAATATGCCGCCGCCCGCCGAGATCAGGGTTTTGTCGTAGTCCATCCACGACGAGCGCGGCAGGTCGAACAGGCGCTGGCGCTCGGCGAAACTCGACGCGGGGTCGGGGGTGGGATCGAGGAAGATGTGGCGATGGTCGAAGGCCGCGACCAGCTCGATCTCCTTCGACAGGAGCATGCCGTTGCCGAACACGTCGCCCGACATGTCGCCAACGCCGGCAACCGTGAACGGCGTGCGCTGGATGTCGGTGCCCAACTCGCGGAAATGGCGCTTCACCGATTCCCACGCGCCGCGCGCGGTGATGCCCATCTTCTTGTGGTCGTAGCCCGCCGAGCCGCCCGAGGCGAAGGCGTCGTCGAGCCAGAAGCCGTAGTCGCGCGCCAGCGCGTTGGCGATGTCGGAGAAGGTGGCGGTGCCCTTGTCGGCCGCGACCACGAGATAGGGATCGTCGCCATCGTGGCGCACGACGTTTTCCGGCGGCTTCACCGCGCCCGCGACGTAGTTGTCGGTGATGTCGAGCAGGCCGCGGATCAGCGTCCGGTAGCAGGCGATGCCTTCGGCCTGGACCTGCTCGCGCGTGCCGCCGACGGGAGGCCGCTTGACGTAGAAGCCACCCTTCGATCCCACCGGCACGATGACGGCGTTCTTCACCATCTGCGCCTTCATCAGGGCGAGGATCTCGGTGCGGAAGTCCTCGCGCCGGTCGGACCAGCGGATGCCGCCGCGCGCCACCCGTCCGCCGCGCAGATGGATGCCTTCCATGCGCGGGCTGTAGACGAAGATCTCGACCAGCGGCCGCGGCGCCGGCAGCTCGTCGATCGCGCGGCTGTCGACCTTGAAGGAGATCCACTCCTTCTCCTGCCAGTAATTGGTGCGCAGGCTGCAGCGCACGGCGTTCAGGAAGCGCCGCAGGATGCGGTCCTCGTCGAGCGTCGTCACCTGCTCCAGCTCGGCCGCGAAGGTCTGCTCGATCGCGGAGATTCGGGCTGTGCGCGCCGGCGCATCGGCCGCGCCGAGGGCCGGATCGAAGCGCGCCACGAACAGCTCGACGATGCCGCGCGCGATCGCGGGATACCCCGCCAGCGCCCGCTCCATGTATTCCTGGCTGAACGGCAGGCCGGTCTGGCGCAGGTACTTGGCATAGGCGCGCAGCACGGCGATCTCGCGCCACGCCAGGCCCGCGCCCAGCACCAGCCGGTTGAGGCCGTCGTTCTCCAGTTCGCCCGCCCACAGCCTGTCGAGCGCCTCGCCGAAGCGCGGACCGGCCGCCGCGAGATCGACTGCGGATCCGTCGGCCGTCTCGACGGTCAGCACCTGCAGCGCCACGCCCTGCCCGCTGTCCTGTTGGCCGCCGTCAGCCCGGAGCTGGAACGGCACCTCGCTCAGCACGCGCAGGCCGAGGTTCTCGGCCTGCGGCAGGATGTCGGACAGCGCGACCGGCGCGCCCGGATGGAACAGGCGCGCCGTGAAGCGATGCGGCGGCTCGCCGGGCGCACGGTCGAGGCGAACGCCGAACGGCCGCCCGCCCAACGCCGCCTGCAGCGCGTCGAGGTCGGTCGCCGCGTGATCGGCGGCGAAGCTGTCGCGATAGGTCGCGGGGAAGTAGTCGCGCCACCTGCGGGCGGCGGCGCGGCCCTCGGCCTCGCCCAGCCGGGCCTCGAGCGCGGCGCGCAGCCGGTCGTTCCATGACGTCGCCGTGTCGGCCAGCCGGCGCTCGAGGTTGCCGAGGTCGGGCGCGGCGCCATCCGGCGTCCGCAGGCGCAGCGTATAAAGGGCATGGGCGAGTGCCGATTCGTCGCTCGCCAGGCCGCTGACCGACGTCACCTTGCCGTTCCAGGCCTGTTCGAGGACGGCGATGAAGCGCTCGCTCAGAGCATGGTCGAAGCGCTCGCGCGGCGCGAAGACCAGGCAGGTGGCGAAGCGCCCGACAGGATCGCGGCGGGTGAACAGCGCCACCTGGCGGCGTTCCTGCAACTGCAGGATGCCCATTGCGTGGTCGTAGAGCGTGTCGGCGTCGATCTGGAACAGTTCGTCGCGCGGATAGGCCTCGAGGATGGCGAGCAGCGCCTTGCCGTCATGGCTGTGCGGATCGAGCCCGGCGCGGCGCACGACACCGTCGACCCGCGCGCGCAGCAGCGGCACGTGCTGGGCCATCGCGTGATAGGCGGCCGACGTGAAGAAGCCGATCAGCCGTCGCTCGCCGGTCACGCGGCCGTCGCCGTCGTGCGTCTTGGTGATCACGCAATCCATGGCGCCGCTGCGATGGACGAGGGCGCCGCGGTCGGTCTTCACGATCAGCAGCTTCTGCGGGCCGCGGGCGAAGCGGGCCATCGCCTCGCCGCCGCCCAGGCCCTCCTCGAACAATCGGATGTCGTCGCGGCGCAGGATGCCCAGCGCCGAGCCGGGGATCAGCTCGTAGCGCAGGCCGCCCGCGGAGGCCGCATCCTCGACGTAGCGATAGCGCCGGTGGCCGAGGAAGGTGAAGTGGTTGGCCTCGAGCCAGCGCAGGAATTCCTCATGCTCGCCGCCGTCATGGACGCCCGCATCGGTGGCGTGGCCAGGGGCGAGATCCTCAATCGCGTCGAGGCAGGCCTGGCGCAGCGGGCGCCAGTCCTCGACGGCGAGCCGCACCTCGGCCAGCACGCGGGTGAGGGCGGCGGCCAGTTCGTCGAGCACCAGCGGGTCGGCCTGGCGGTCGATCTCGATGTGCATCAGCGACTCGCGCGGCGCGCCGTCGCCGGCCTCGCCCGCCAGCTCGCCCAGGTCGCCGTCGAGGTCGCGGCGCACGGCCATCACCGGATGGGCCAGCAGGTGGACGGCGATCTCGCGGCGATTGAACTCGTTGGCGATCGAATCGACCAGGAACGGCATGTCGTCGTTCACGATCTGCACGACCGTGCGGCGGCTTTCGAAACCGTGGTCGGCCATCGCGGGGTTGAGCACCCGGACCTTGGCGATGCCGGGCAGGCGGCGGCGGGCGAAGGCCAGCAGGGCCGCCGCCGCGGCGGCGCGTTGCTCGACCGGCGCGGCGGCCAGGTCGCGGTCGGCCACCCGCTCGTAGAGGCGACGGGCGAATTGGGCGGCGCCCTCGCTGCCGGCGAGCTTGAGGGCGGCCAGGCAGATGGCGTCCAGGCCATAGGCCAAATCCTGGACTCTCGGGCTGCCGGTGCGCTCCAAAGCCGTCGACATAAGCCTTTTCCTTCCGCCCCCGCGTGGTGGGGATGTTACGCCGCGTTGTGACAATCTGACGACGAAGATTGGCGTGGCCAGAAGTGCCGACCGCATTTGGCCTTTCGGCCGGTGCCCCGACGACGGCTGGCCGAATCCATGGCGTTTCTGTTTCAGGCCCAAGGATTCCGCGGCAAGGCGCGTTTTGTTCTCATTCTTTGCTGCACCTGCGAAGGTTCGCAAACAAACGAAAAATCAAATTTTGGAATGTCTATTACTGGTGATGAATCAATCGGTTAGACACTAATTCTTCAGATTCACAGTCGAGGAATAAAATTGGCGATGACACCCGGGAGCAGCGGCGTATCATCAATGGATAGTGGGGAGCGAGAAACCGCTCCCTAGATGTAGGTATCTTCCACAAGGTGTCTTATCCACATCTGTGGACAACAAGAAAAAGGGGGCCGCAAGTGTTTGATGTCGTTCAAGTTCGCAGCGGTGCGCGCGTTGTTACCGATTCCACCCGGGATGCCCGCCTGACGGTGTTCGGCAAGGCTACCCTCTCCGACCGGTATCTCCTCCCGGGAGAGAGCTACCAGGACATGTTCGCGCGCGTCGCCTCGGCCTATGCCGACGATGATGCCCATGCCCAGCGGATTTACGACTACATGTCGAACCTCTGGTTCATGCCGGCGACCCCCGTGCTGAGCAACGGCGGCACCTCGCGCGGCCTGCCGATCTCGTGCTTCCTGAACGAGGCCAACGATTCGCTCGAAGGCATCGTCGGCCTGTGGAACGAGAACGTCTGGCTGGCGGCCCGGGGCGGCGGCATCGGCTCCTACTGGGGCAATCTCCGGTCGATCGGCGAGAAGGTCGGCATGAACGGCAAGACCTCCGGCGTCGTGCCCTTCATCCGCGTCATGGATTCGCTCACCTTGGCGATCTCGCAGGGCTCGCTGCGTCGAGGCTCGGCCGCGGTCTATCTCCCGGTCAACCATCCCGAGATCGAGGAATTCATCGAGATCCGCCGCCCGACCGGCGGCGATCCCAACCGCAAGGCGCCGAACCTGCACCACGGCCTGCTCATCTCCGACGCCTTCATGCGCGCGGTCGAGAACGACGAGGAGTGGGCGCTGGTGAGCCCGAAGGACGGTGCCGTCCAGCGCAAGCTTTCGGCGCGGTCGCTGTGGATCCGCATCCTGACGGCGCGCATCGAGACCGGCGAGCCGTACCTGGTCTTCGTCGATCACGTGAACAAGGCGATGCCGGAGCATCACAAGCTGGCGGGCCTCGAGGTCAAGACCTCGAACCTGTGCAGCGAGATCACGCTGCCGACCGGTGTCGACCATCACGGCAAGCAGCGCACCGCCGTGTGCTGCCTGAGCTCGCTCAACGTCGAGACCTACCTCGAGTGGCAGGACCATCCGACGTTCATCGAGGACGTGATGCGCTTCCTCGACAACGCGCTGCAGGGCTTCATCGACAATGCCGGCACCGACTTCGCCAAGGCGACCTACTCGGCCATGCGCGAGCGCTCGGTCGGCCTCGGCATCATGGGCTTCCACTCGTTCCTGCAGGCCAACGGCATTCCGATCGAAGCCGTGATGGCCAAGGTGTGGAACAAGAAGATGTTCAAGCACATCCGCAGCCAGTGCGACCAGGCGTCCAAGACGCTCGCCAAGGAACGCGGTGCGTGCCCGGATGCCGCCGACTTCGGCTTCGAGGAGCGCTTCTCCAACAAGATCGCGATCGCGCCGACGGCGTCGATCTCGATCATCTGCGGCGGCGCCTCGGCCGGCATCGAGCCGTCGGCGGCCAACGTCTACAATCACAAGACGCTGTCGGGGTCGTTCGTGGTGCGCAACCAGTACCTCGAGAAGCTGCTCGAACAGAAGGGCCGCAACGACGAGGACACCTGGACGTCGATCATGACCGACCAGGGCTCGGTGCGGAACCTCGACTGCCTCGACGACCACGAGAAGGCCGTCTTCAAGACCGCCTTCGAGATCGACCAGCGCTGGTTGATCGAGCA
>Ga0070658_10002058_pt1 | contig 16872 bp, 19 predicted proteins | sample KBSC13metaG_FD_64664 | JGI IMG/M metagenome (GOLD analysis project Ga0070658, IMG submission 64664) | Corn rhizosphere microbial communities from Kellogg Biological Station, Michigan, USA - KBS C1-3 metaG | ecosystem: Host-associated > Plants > Roots > Rhizosphere > Soil ...
CCCCACTCCGCCGCGAGCACGACGAGATCGAGGGTGTGCACGGGTTTCACCTTCAGCCAGGCGGAGCCGCGGCGGCCCGCGTCGTACGCCGCGCCGAGCGCCTTCACCACCACGCCTTCGTGCCCGGACGCGACCGACGAATCGAAGAATGCCTGTGCCTCCGCCGATGACGATGTCGCGATCCACGGCACCTGCAACGACGCCGGCACCACGTCCGACACCACTGCCTGCCGGTCGCGCAACGGCAGGTCGAGCAGGTCCGCGCCGTCGGCGTGCAGCGCGTCGAAGACGAACATCGACAGCTGCACCGGGTCGCCGCCGCCGCGAGTCGCGGCCCGCGCGCCGGTTTCCTGGAACGGCCGAGGACGGCCGTCGGAGCGCAACGCGATCGCCTCGCCGTCAAGCACGACGGATCGAACCGGCAGCAGCGCTGTCGCGCGCACGATCTCCGGAACCCGCGCCGTGACGTCGTCCAGCGACCGGCTGAACACCGCGATGTCGGCACCGTTGCGATGCACCTGCACACGGATGCCGTCGAGCTTGCGGTCAACGCGCACCTCGCCGAGCTTGCCCACGGCCTCGTCGACCGACGACGCCGTCGAGGCGAGCATCGGCGACAGCGGCCGGCCGACCTGCAGCGCGAAGCCGGCCAGCCCTGCCGCCCCGTCCCGCAACGACGCCTCGGCCACCGGCGCCAGCGCTCCGCACAGCATCACGGCTCGACGGACCTGTCCGATGTCAACCTTGGCGGCGCGGGCGATCGCGTCGACCATGACGCCTTCGAGCGCACCTTGCCGCAGCTCGCCGGAGATCAGCCCGCGCAGGAACGCCTGTTCGTCGCTAGTGGCCCGGGCGAACAGGTCGTGCACGAGCCGGCGCCGCTCACCGGCGGAGCCGGCGCCGGACAGCAGCGAGACCCGCTCGAAGACAGCGTCGGTCTCCGCGACGGTCAGCGAGGGCCCGGCGGCCGCCGGCGGCGCGTCGCGAAGCGTGGCCCAGCCGACGCCGGTGCGCCGCTGCCGCAGGTCCCCGGACAGCCACGGCACCACGATCGCCGCGTCGTCGGCGCCGGCCTCGCCCAGCAGTTGCGCGATCCGGCCGATCTTCGCGGTGCGGCTCGTCGTCGCCGCGACGTCACGCCAGGCGGCGACGGCGTCGGCGAGGTGCATGCAGCACATTGTCACTGCTCTGATTCGGGACAAATCGTCCTCCCGGCTATGTCCTGCGGGTGACACCACGGCGTTTCGCCTCAATAAATGGATCGGCGACCCCGACCATCTCCGCATGCGCCGGCCGTCCCCCCGACTTTCTGCTGGCGTCGTCACCGCCCTGCTCTGCGGTGCCACGGCGCTGTCGCAACTCGTCTCCGGCCCGGCCGGCCATGCCGACGTGGCCGCGGTCGCCAAGGTGCCGAGCACGCCGACGACCGCGACCGCCGTGTCCCCGGCGACAGCCGCGAGAGTGGCGGCCGCGACGACCGCGACCCGAGCCGCCGCGTCCGTGCCGCAGGTCGTCCCCGCACCCGATGCGACGCTGGCCTCGGCGATCAGGTCGCGGATGGCCCGCTCGACGTCGCATGTCTACGGCGTCGTCGTCGACGTCGACGGCGTGGGGCGTGTCGTCGACATCAACGGCGGCACGTCGCTGCTGCCGGCGTCGACGGAGAAGCTGTTCACGACACTGCCCTTGCTCGAGCAGCGTTCCGGCCAGCGACTCGTGACCACCGTGGGCGCCGCCGGAGCACCGGCCGCCGGCGTCCTGCACGGGGACCTCGTCATCCGCGCCAGCGGCGACCCGACGATGATGGGTGCCGGCCTGATCGACCTGGCTCGGCAGGTGCGTGCGCACGGGATCCGCCGCGTCACCGGGCGGCTCGTGCTCAACATCGGCTCGCTGCCGATCGCGCCGACCCGACTCGGCTGGAAGAGCTCCTACGTGCCCGGCGACATCGGGCCGTTGTCGCCCTTCCCCGTTCACTACGACACCTGGCGCACGGCTGCGTCGTACGTCGCGCATCCCACCACCGGCAACCTGCTGCTGTTCCGCAGCAAGCTCGCCGCCGCCGGTGTGCACGTGGTCGGTGGCAACGTGGTCGCGCGGTCCGGCAGCACCGCGACGGTGTTCGCCCAGCACTCCTCGGCGACGCTCGGCGCGACGGTGGCGCACACATTGCGCTGGTCCGACAACTTCTACGCCGAGCAGCTCCTGAACGTCGGTGGTGGATTGGCGCCGGTCGTCTCCGCTGCCAGTGCCGCCGGTGCCGGCGGAAGCGCAACTGACGGCTCCGGGCTGTCGTTGCGCGACCGTCGTACGGCGCGGGGCGAGGTCGCGCTGCTGCACGCCGCCGGGCGCGGACCGGCTGCCGCATCGCTGTTGGCGTCGCTGCCGGTTGCCTGCAAGAGCGGCACGCTGTTGCACGAGATGTGCAACACCTCGGCGGCCGGCAAGGTGTTCGCCAAGACCGGCACGCTGGACCACGTCAAGGCACTCGCCGGCTACACCACGGATGCGCGCGGCCGGTTGGTGACCTTCGCGTTTCTCACCAGCGGCGACGTCAACACCAGCACGGCGATGAACGCGATCGAGCGATCGATGATCGTGCTGCGCCACTACGCCGGCTGATCTCAGGGCAGGCTGATCGGGCACACTGCCCGCGTGCAGGTCGTCCGCGTCATCGTCGCCGTAGCAGGCGGCGCGCTCGTGCTGGTCACGGTGCTCAGCGTCACCCGGACACTGATCATCCCGAGGGCGCGCCGGGGCATGGTCGCCCGCGTTGTCGCGCGCGGTGTCGACGGCGCCTTCCAGTTTCTGGTGCGCAGGGTCCGCAGCTATGAAGAACGCGACCAGCTGCTGGCCGGCCAAGCAGCAGGGTTTCTCCTGGCGCTTCTCGCCACCTGGTTACTCGGCTTCTACCTCGGCTTCGCACTTCTGCTATGGCCGCAGACACACGACGCCGGCATTGCGTTCCGCGAGAGCGCGAGCTCGCTGTTCACCCTCGGCTTCGTCGCGCCGAACAGCGGCGGCACGACTGCGTTGGACGCCATCGAGGCCGCCGCCGGCCTGATCGTCGTTGCCTTGCAGATCGCGTACCTGCCGACGTTGTACGCCGCGTTCAACCGCCGGGAGACCGAGGTGACGCTGCTCGACGCCCGCGCCGGCTCACCCCCATGGGGTCCGGAACTGCTTGCGCGGACGAGATATGGAATGCGCACGCGCACCGACGACCTGCCGGCGTTCTACTCACTCTGGGAGCGATGGGCGGCGGACGTCGCGGAGAGCCACGCCAACTACCCGGTGCTGCTGCGGTTCCGCTCGCCTCAGCCGCTGTCGTCATGGCTCGTCGGCCTGTTGGCGGTTCTCGACTCGGCGGCGCTGTATCTGGCGCTGTGTCCGTCGCAGGAACGCTACGAGGTGCGGATGGCGGTGCGGATGGGCTTCACCGCGCTGCGGCAGATCGGAAGTGCAGTGGGTCTGCCCGTCAACGTCGATCCGGATCCCGACCAGCCGCTCGCGCTGTCCTACGACGACTACCTCGCGGGCGTACAGCGGCTGCTTGATGTCGGCTTTCCGGTCGAGCGGACCGCCGAGCAGGCCTGGCCACATTTCCGCGGCTGGCGGGTCAACTACGAGTCGCTCGCCTATGCGATTGCCTACCGGATCGATGCGGTGCCGGCGTTGTGGTCGGGGCCGCGGCGATGGACGAGCGAGCCGATCCCGCCGCGACGGCCGGCGACCCGCGTGGCCAGCGATGCTCGATGACGCGCGGCTCAGTGCCGGCGCGCGTCGTACTCCTTGAGTGCCGCTTCGGCGGCTAGCAGTTCGGCGCGCAAGGAGGCGGCGCGCTCCTCGACGACGGATCGGCACGACTCGATCGTCTCGGTGACGGCGTCGCGGACGGCGGTGTCGTCGACCAGGTCCGCGAACGCTTTGACCGCGCCGGGTCGCACCGGGCTCGACTTGGCGATCCGCCGTGCCCCGCGGGCGGCCTCGACGGTCCAGTCACCGTCGTTGAAGCGCAGCGTGACGACGAGCGTCGGCATGCCGCGCCGATTCGCGCGGCCCGCGGACGGTGCCTTCTTCGCGGACCTCTTGGCACGGGCCGGCGCCGGGGTCGGAGCAGCTGCAACCGCCTTGGTGGAGGGCGGAGCCTTCTTCGCCGGCGCAGCGGCGGGGGGCGTGGCCTGCTTCGCTGCTGCCTTCTTCGCCAGCGGCGCTGCCTTCGCCGGGGCGGCTGCCTTGGCCGGCACGGCGGCGGCGCGCCCTGACATCCCGAGCTCGTTCGGCGCGAACGGCACCTCGTCGCGGCCGAGCCGGACGACGATGAACTCGCCCTCCGACGGGTTGCCGATCCGGATGATGTTGCCGCGCGTGCCGGCCGGCACGGCGGCGGACGCGGTGCGGACGACGACGCGTGGCGTCTCGCCCGACTGCACCCTGGCCTTGAGCGCGGCGACGTCGGCGTCGCTCAATGCGGGCGGTCCGGCGGCTGCCTTCTTGCGCGGTGGCACGGCGGTAACACTAGAACGCCGCGTCATCGGCGAACCGGCGTACCCATTCGTACATCGCGATCCCCGATGCGACGCCCGCGTTGATCGACCGGGTCGACCCGTATTGCGGGATGTGCAGCACCTGCGCGCAGATCTGCCGTGCCTCGTCGGAGAGACCGGGTCCTTCTTGACCGAGCAGGAAGACACAGCGTCGCGGGACGTCCGCGGCGGAGATGACGACCGAGCCGGGCAGGTTGTCGATTCCGACCACCGGCAACTGGTCGGCGGCGGCCCATTCGGCGAAGGCCGCGAGAGTGTCATGGTGGCGGACGTGCTGGTAGCGATCGGTGACCATCGCGCCGCGGCGGTTCCAGCGGCGACGCCCCACGATGTGCACTTCCGCGGCCAGGAACGCGTTGGCGTTGCGTACGACGGTGCCGATGTTGAGGTCGTGTTGCCAGTTCTCGATGGCGACGTGGAACGGGTGGCGGCGGGTGTCGAGGTCGTGCACGACCGCTTCGCGCGTCCAGTAGCGATAGCGGTCGACCACGTTGCGGGCGTCGCCGTCGGCGAGCAGCGCCGGATCCAGCCGAGGATCGTCCGGCCACGGCTCCGGATGCGGCCCCACACCGACCTCGCTCATCGGCTCATGACTACCGCATCCGTTCCTGCGACCACATCACGCCTGCGCCCGGCGGGTACTCGTCAGGTTATGACGACGACGAGCAGCGCCTCCACCCACGCGAGGGTGACCGCCGACGAGGTTTCTCGCAAGGCAGCACTGGAGGGCGCGTTCAACCACCTGCATGATGCAAGGCAAGAGGTCAGCACGGCGCTGGACCGCCTCGGTCATTCCGACGCCAAGCTGGCGAAGTGCATCGCGAAGGCGGCGAAGCGGGTGAAGAAGGCGGAGCGCAAGGCGCACAAGCGGCTGCAACGCATTGACACATCGATGTACCAGACCGAGTAGGGGCTTCGGCGCTGGGCCGAAGCGGTGAAATCGGGGTGCGCCGCTCAAGATCAACACCTGTCTGACCCGACTGCGCAGTCATGGTGGCGCGAGTCCAGTGGGGCGTGGTGGCGGCGACGTGGCTGCTCATCGTGCTGCGCTTCGGCTTCGTCCATCGCCGGGCGAGGGCCGACCGCCACTTTCACGACGCCCTCGAGGTGCTGCGGGTGCTCGCGATGAGCAGCGCGCCGGCGCCAGGGCAGACAGACCTGCAGATCCCGCGGCAACGGAGCGCGCCCTGCGAAGTGAGCGACCAGGCGCCTAGCGCAGTGAGCAGGTGAGCGGCAGCACGTTGCCGGCAACCGGATAGGCGCGGCAGATCGGCGGTCGGTCGGCATGCGCCGTACACAGCCTCGACTCTTCGTCGAAGCGGTCGCACCGATAGGCGTGCATCCCGTCGCTGACCTCGCCGGTTGCGTGCCAGTGCTGCGCGGCAAAGACGAGGTCTTCCGCACCGGTCGTCGTCGCGGACTGGCGGATGTCGGCAGGCCCGAGCGGATACCAGACCGGGTCGCAGCAGGCGCCGCACGCGGAGCACACGGCCATGCCCGCCAGAATAAGGTTCGCCAGCATTGGCCCGGCACAATGGCCGACGTGACGTCACTGCCGGACTGGTTGTCGAGCACGCTCGCCTCGGACGGAGCCGCCGGCACCGGCGCGCTGCCCGCGTGGATTCGCGCACTGTCGCCCGAGCAGACGGTCGTCGGGCCTGCGCTTGTTGTCGCGGTCGGGAGGGACGACAACTCGCCGATGAAGCAGGTGCCCTCCGCTGTCACCGTGCCCGGAACGGTGCTCGTGGTGGCGGGCGCGAGTGAGTCCCGTACGGCGATCCTGGGCGACCTGGTGGCCGCCGACCTGGTCGGCGCGGGCGTCGCGGCCGTCGTCACCGACGGCCTCATTCGCGACTCGCGGGCGGTGGCGGACCTCGGCCTGCCGGTGTGGGCGCGTGGTGTCACCCCGGTGGCGAGCCGCAAGGACGGCGTCGGCAGTGTCGGAGGCGCGGTCGTGATCGGCGGTGTTCCCGTTTCGGACGGCGACGTGGTTGTCGCCGACGCCGACGGCGTCGTCGTCTGGCCGCAGGCCGATGTCGCCGACTTCGTCGACGCGGCGGACGCGAAGCGGCGCGCCGACGACGCGCGCAGCGCCAGGTAGCGTCAACGGGTGGTGGACAAGCTCCCGATCCAGATGCTGCACGATCGCGTGCTGGTCGTCATCGACCCGGACATGGGGGAGCGCCGCTCCAACGCGGGAATCGTGATCCCAGCGACCGCGAAGATGGGTCGGCGGCTGCAGTGGGCCGAGGTCGTCGCGCTGGGGAGCAATGTCCGCACTGTCCAGATCGGCGACCGGGTGCTCTTCGACCCGGAGGAGCGGGCCGAGATCGAGTTGCACGGAACGTCGCACGTGCTGTTGCGCGAGCGCGACCTGCACGCGCTGGCGAGCGAGCGGCTGGAGGAGACCTCCGCGCCCGGTCTGTATCTCTGACGCCGTATCTCTTACGCCGGGCAGGAACAGCCGCGTCCGCGCCTGGGTTTACCTTGGCGTCAGGCAACTGAGAAGGACGTGATCATGCTGTTCTCCCGGCAGAAGACCCAGATGGTGGACGCAGCCGAGGCGCTGCCCGGCCGCGACGTGCGGCCGTTCTCGGTGCCCGCTCGCCACTTTGTGCTCGACACCCCGCTGGAGCCGCCGTACCCGCAGGGGCTGGAGACGGCCTACTTCGCGCTCGGCTGCTTCTGGGGGGCCGAGCGGCGGTTCTGGGAGGTCGACGGTGTCTACACGACCGCGGCCGGTTACCAGGGCGGGTTCACGCCGAACCCGACGTATGAAGAGGTGTGTACGGCGAAGACCGGCCACGCCGAGGTCGTCAAGGTCGTGTTCGACCCGGCCAAGGTGAGCTACCGCGACCTGCTCAAGGTGTTCTGGGAGGCGCACGACCCGACGCAGGGCATGCGGCAGGGCAACGACGTCGGGACGCAGTACCGCTCGGCGGTCTACGTCACCTCCGACGCCCAGAAGCAGGCGGCGCTGGAGACCCGCGACCTCTTCCAGCCGGTCCTCAACACGTCCGGCTACGGCGACATCACGACCGAGATCGCCGACGCCGGCGAGTTCTACTACGCCGAGGACTATCACCAGCAGTACCTCGCCAAGAACCCCAACGGCTACTGCGGCCTGGCCGGCACCGGCGCAACCTGCCCGGTTGGCGTGGCAAGGACCAGCTAGCAGCCGCGTCCGCGGGAAGACCGCCTATGCGGCGACGATCGGCGCGGGCGGCGTTGTCGCGCAGGCGATGCAGCCGCCATCCTCGAAGAGGATGATTCCGTTGCAGAGCACGTACCAGCCCTGCTCGCAGTGGTCGACAACGATGGCTGCAGCAGTTGCGTCCGCAGCGTCAGCGGCCGGGCATAGGGGGAAGTGTGTGCAGTTCACCAGCCACCTCCGGGGGACTCGAACCCACTAACGAGTTAGTCGTTCGATAGGTGATGGCTGGTTCGCCATCGAGCTGCTGAACGAGGTTGCAAACCATGACGGATCAGGACAAGGAGCAGCTGTGAAGGTGCGAATTGGTCTTGGTCTCGGTCCGCTGCGGCCCGATGACGACTTGGATGCACTGCTTGCTGCGATGGAGCAGCGCGGCGTGGATTCACTCTGGTTGTCCGAAGCGGTGACCACCCCGTTGCTCGACCCGGTCGTGGCGATGGCCTATGTCGCCGCGCGCACGCAGTCGGTGAAGGTCGGCACCAGCGTGATGGTGTTGCCGGGCCGGCATCCGGTGCTGGTCGCAAAGCAGCTCGCGTCCTTGGCCCGGCTCGCGCCGCGACGCATCCTTCCGGTGTTCGGGTTGCAGGCGGCGCGGGCGCATGAGCGTGCGTTCTTTCCCGTCGACGGTGGCAGCCGCGCCGCCGTCTTCGACGAGGCGTTGGTCCTGGTACGACGGCTGCTCACCGAGGAGCGCGTCACTTTCAAGGGCAACTTCTACTCGGTCACCGACGTCGGCGTGGGCTTCGTGCCGGCGCGTCCGCTCGACATCTGGCTGGGCGGCACGGCCGAAGGAGCACTGCGTCGAATCGGCCGGCTCGCCGATGGTTGGCTGGCGAGCTTCGTCACTCCGGACGAGGCTGCGGCCGGCATCGACGTCATCAAGCAGTCCGCGGCGGAAGCGGGTCGCAGCATCGAAGAAGACCACTACGGCGTCACGATCCCGGTGGCGTTCGGCGACGTGCCCGAAAGCCTGCTCGCGTTCGCGCGCGCACGCCGTCCCGACCGCGATCCTGCGCCGCTGTTTCCCGTTGGCTGGGATGCTGCCGCGCAGCTGGTGCAGCGGTTTGTCAGCGTCGGATTCACCAAGTTCGTCATCCGCCCGGCATTGCCGCCGGACTCGTGGACGGACTTCGTCGGCGAGTTCGCCGACCACATGCTGCCGCTGCAGAACTGACGTTCAACTTCGCGCTGGCGACCACTCCGGCGGTGTGTCCGGAAGAAGAGCGGTTGTGGCCGCGAAGATCAGCGGGTTCTCGTCGTTGAGCTCTTCCAGGGATCGCCCAGCGGTTTCCGGCAGACCGCGTGCGACGAGGAGCAGCGAAACCAACGGCCCTGCGCTGAGAACGACGACTGTCATCGGCATGCCGCCGGTCAAGGTGAGCAACGCAGACCCGAGCAAGAAGCTCAGCCCCTGACCGACGACCGATGACGTGTTGCCGACGGCGCGTGACATCGCGCGCAGTCGCGTGGGGAACAGCTCGACGCTGAACCCGCCGAGCGTCGGCCAGGATCCGAACTGCCCGACGTAGGTCAATGTCAACGACGCGAACAGCGCCGGCGCGCCTCGCGCCACCAGGAAGAACAACAACGGCCCGGCGACGCTGAGCAACAGGAACGTGCAGCCAATCAGCTTTCGACCGTAACGATCGCTCGCACGACCGGCAGCAACGAGGGTCGGGATGGCGGCGGCGCCGGCTGCGACGATGAGAAGGCTTGCCGTGCTGGTGCTGACATGCCGTTGCGTTTGCAGGAAGTCGACGACAAAGACGCTCGCCTGGGTCAGAAGACCGCCGGTGATGGACGCCGCAACGATGACGAGAATGCGCCGTCGATGTGGAGGGCGCCACAGTTCGCTGGCACGGCGGGCGAGGTGTTGTCCGGATGCAGCCGTGGTGTATCTCGTCGTCTCCGGAAGCGCACGGCGCATCAAAGCAACCGCGATGAGGACCGGCAGAGCCGCGACGTACAAGCCGCGCCAGCTCACCCCGAGCGGTGCCAGCACCAGTCCGAACAGCAGCGCGCCGGAGCCCGCACCGAGCACGTCGAGCATCGCGAGCATGCCGTAGCCGAAGCCGCGAAGATGCGCCGGGAACTCCTCCGTGATCACCGTCCATGTGAGGCTCACCTCGAGCACGAGGAACAAGCGCGCGACCATCTGCGCGACTCCGAACATCACCATGGTCGAGCTGATCGCGGTGGCCGCCGTCGCGACCGTGTAGCCCGTGATCGACACGAGAAGCAGCCGGCGCCGGCCGAAGCGGTCTGCCTGGCGGGCCAGCGCAGCAGCCGGCAACGCCCCGAGGAAGAGCAGGGCGATCCAGGCCGACGCACGCGATTGCGTCAGGTGGAACGTGTCGCGGATCTGTGGCAGGGCCACCGTGCCGACGTTGAGGTCATAGCCCTCGAAGAAGCTCGCCGCCGCGAGCAGAGCGAGTAGTTGACGCTGCCGCTGCCCGAGCTCGGCGGGGATGCGCCAGATCACGCGACCTGCTCGAGGCGTTTGAGGATCCGCTCGCGTTCCCTCGGCAGCAGCGTCGCGTCGGACAGACGGGCCTGCATGGCGATGGCTATGTGCTCGTCGGTCGGGCGCGGTTCGCACGCATCGAGGAACAGCCGGGCGAACAAGTGCTGCCCGATCGTGCCAACCAGCCGCTGCATCGGCGGTCCCGGCACGACGGCCATGTTGATGACGACCCACGCCACGGCCGGGTCGGCCTGCGCCGGGCCTCGGGCGGAGTTCTGCCAGTCGATGATCATCGGCCCGTCCGGCGTGAGGATCACGTTGTCCGGATGCAGATCGAGGTGCAGGACACCGCCTTCGCCATCGCCTACGGGACGCATCCATGCTGCGGGGGCGACTGCATGCACCGCGTTGTGCAACTCCGCAAGAGTGCGTGCATGACGCCGAAGCCGCCACGGCCGGCGACCGAGGTCCGCGAGCATCGTCGGTCCGTACAGGCGCTGCATGACGATGTCGGTGCCGGACACGTCGTAGACCTCCGGCACCGGCACGCCGGCGTCGTGCACGTGCCGCATGAACGCACCCTCGTACGACGCGTCCATCGCGGCGTCGCGGAAGCGACGCAACACGCGACCGCCGCCGATGTCGTAGACGTCGGCACAGCGGCCGCGGCCGATCAGTCGCGCCCCGGTCGGCGCGCCCGTGGTGCTCATAGTGCGCGAGGTGCTCGCCGGAACATGGCCGGCGCGTTCTTCGGTTCGGACCGGCGCGGGTCGATCCGCACGCGCTCGACCGGTACGAGCGCGGACGCCTCCTTCGCCCACTCGGCGATTGCTGCCGACAAGTGCTGGCCGAGTCGGATCGCCAGGGCCGAGTAGACGGCGTCCGGCACGGTTTCGAGTGCCGTGAGGAATTGTTCGTAGTCCGCGGCTGCAGCGCGAGCTCCGTCGTGGATGTCGCCCAGCAGGTCGGCTGTGCGGCCGGGCTCGCGCCGGTGTCCGAAGAGGACCTTGAGAAGGAACGGCAGCCGGAACTGCGGCGCAGGAAGCTTCCCCTCGTCGATCCAGCGGTCGAGCTCTTGCTCGCCTTCGACGGTCAGCGAGAAGACCCGCTTGTCCGGCAGCCCTTCCTGTGAGACGTCCCTGCCGGCGACCAGCCCGGCCTCTTCGAGGCGGGAGACCTCGGTGTAGACCTGCGTCTTCGAGATCGGCCAGAAGTGCCGGATCGAGCCGTCGACGGCGACGTGGATGTCGTAGCCGGACATCGGCGCAATCGACAGCAGTCCGAGGATGGCGTAGGAGTTTGTGGTCAATTCCGGCATAGGCAGATCTTGACTAGTCCAGTCTGAACTAGTCAACCGAGGTCTAGTGGCGGCCTAGGACAGATCGTCGCCGTCGAACTGGATGAGCGAGTCGAGCCGACGCGCGAGATCGACGCCGGCGGAGGTGAGATCCGTGTCGCCGGTGATGAAGCCGTCGCGCATGTGCACGACGCGCCCCGCGTGGCTTGCCACCTTGAGGTCGTGCGTGACCATCACGATCGTCTGGCCATCGCGGTGCTGTTCACGCAACAGGGCCATCACCTGCTCGCCGCTGTCGGAGTCGAGGTTGCCCGTCGGCTCGTCGGCGAGAAGCACGGCTGGCTGCATCACCAACGCTCGTGCGATCGCCACCCGCTGCTGCTCACCACCGGAAAGCTGGCTCGGATAGCGGTCGGCTTTGGCGGCGAGTCCCATTGCATCGAGCAGCTCGGCGATACGCCCGTTGTACGAGCGCGGCCGCATCCCGCAGAGCACTGCGGGCAACGCGATGTTGTCGTAGGCAGTAAGCGCCGGCATCAAGTGGAACGCCTGAAAGACGAACCCGATGCGCCCGTTGCGAATCGCCGCCAGCTGCGTTCGGCTCAGGCGAGACAACGGTTCCTCGTCGAGCCAGACTTCGCCGGTCGTCGGCACATCGAGTGCTCCGAGCAGGTGCAGCAATGTCGACTTGCCGCACCCCGACGCCCCGGTCACGGCGAGGAACTCGCCCTGAGCCACCGCGATGTCGACCCCGCGCAACGCCTCAACGCGACTGTCGGCCGAGTCGGCGTAGACCTTGGTGACGCCACTGGCCCGTAGCCGTGGCGGGGCGGTCACCGCTTGTGTCCGTCGCGCGCGGCGAGTCGTCGTTCGCACAGCTCCAGCCATTTCACGTCACCTTCCAGTCGCAGGATCGCTGCGTCCAGCAGCAGCTGGGTCGGTAGACCCACGCCAGGTTCTTCGCGTGCCCGCACGAGCTCGGCCAGTGCGCGCACCGCTTCGTCGCGCTGCTCGACGAGTAGCGGTAGCAACTGGTCGTCACCGAGGAGCAGGGCGACGAGCACCTTGTGCACCATCTCGTCGCGCAGCTGCACCGTCGGCCGACCTGGTTCCTCGAGCCATCGCCGCAGCTCCTTCTCACCGACCTCGGTGAGCGAGTAGACCTTGCGGTCGGGAACTGCTTCTTGCGGTACGACGTCACAGGTGACGAGGCCGTCGCGTTCAAGCGCCGCAAGCGCGTTGTAGACCTGCGCGATGTTCAGTGGCCACGTGCCGCCGAGGAGCTCTTCGAAGACGCGGCGCAGCTCGTAACCGTGTCGGGGCCCCTGGTGCAGCAGGCCCAACAGCAGGTACTTGAGCACGAATGACCTCACTTGTGTGACTAATCACCCATGTTTATAGTTCGCCCAGATCTGTCCGGCAAGTGGGGTGACGCGATGCGGATCCGAGGCTGGCTTCGCGCAGTTCGGCTGCTCAACCGTTGCGGCGATCCGCCGGCGCAAGATGCGGGCCGCGCTAGCGGCGGTGGCCTGCGGAGCCAGGTGTCGCCTTGGTGTCCGCGGTCTTCGTGACGCAGCACAGCGTCACCGTGTCGGTCGCTCAGGTGTCGCGGTCGCTGGCGGGTCCAACTCCGTTGCGCGTGGTCGGACCCAGCAACCGCGGTGGTCTCGAAGAGAGCATCGTCGCGAAGGTTCGCGCAGTGCCGGGCGTCAAGGCCGCGGTGCCCGTCGTACAAACGGTTGCGCAGGCGCAGGGGGATCGCGGCAAGGCACTCGTGCTCGCGCTCGGCGTCGACTGCTCCATCGAGTCGATCGTGGGACGGTTCGGGTGTGCGCCGGACGCGATCGCTGCCGCGCGACCCGGCGAGGCGCCCGCGATCAGCCCGACACTGCGCACCTTGCTCGGGGCGCGCGCCACCTTGCGGACCGACCTCGACGTGATCCCGCTCGCGAAGGCCCAACACCTCGACCCGCTCTCCAGGCTGAACCGCGGCAGGGTCGCGGTGTTCCCGCTGCCACAGGCGCAGCGCGAGTTCGAGCGGGTCGGTCGACTGGATGCGATCTACGTCGACCCCGTCCCGGGCACCAACGTGGGTGCCCTGCGCGACCGGTTGCGAGCGGCCTTGCCCCAGCAGGACCAGGTGCTTCGCAGCGATGAGCCACCGGCCGCGGCGAAGGACGGCACGTTGCTCATTCCGTTGCTCGGTCTCATCGCGATGATGGCGCTCGGGATCGCCGGCCTGTTGGTTTTCAACGTCGTGAGCCTGACGCTGGCCGAGCGTCGCCGGGAGCTTGCGATCGCCGGGGCGCTCGGCTCGTCGGATCGCCTACTCGTGTCCGGTGCCTTGTTCGAGAGCGTGTTGATCGGGGGAGTCGGGGGAGTCGCCGGTGTGGTGGCAGGGATCCCGCTCGCCGCGCCGGTGATCGGCGCGATCTCGAAGCAGGTCGCGATGTTCACGGGTGTGCACGTGCATCTCGCCGCGAGCCTGTCGACTGTGTGGATCGGTCCGGTTGCCGGTGCGGTCAACGCTGGTGTCGCCGCACTTCCCGCCATCCGCCGCGCGACCCGGGTCGACGTCGTACGCGAGCTGCATGCGCGCACCGTCGCGGACGCGCCGAACGGCACCCGGCAGGCACGCATCCTCGTCGTCCTGCTCGCGTTGACGACGCTCGGTGTCACCGCGGCATTGGCCGGTGGCCGGCACTATGCGACGTCCGCCTGGCAGCCACCGGTAGGCGTCATCGGGTTGTTGGTTGCTGTCACGGCCAGCCTGGCCGCAACGATCGTCTTGGCGCCGCTGATCGTGCAGGCGCTCGTGCCTTGGGCCCGCACTCGCGGCGGCGCTGTTGCTGTTGCGATCCGGCAGTTGGCGGCGCAGCCGCGGCGCGCGGGCATCGCCGCCGCTGCGGTCGCCGGGCCGGTCGCGTTCGCGGGCATCCTCGCGGCGTCGATCCCGGCCATCAATGATCAGACGACGCGGTTGTTCGACCGGGTCGTCGACGGCCGCGTTTTCGTCTCGACTCAGGACTTCAACAACACGGCAGAGCTCGACTCGAAGGCTTCGCCGCTGATCCGGCAGCGGCTGGCACAGCTGCCCGGCGTTGCCTCCGTCGACGCACAGATGTTCATCACCGCTCCGGTCAACGGCAGCCGAACCGCCGTCACCGCCATGGACAACGACCCGGTGGCCTACCACGTGATCGAGGGCACTGCCACGCGCGCCGTGCTGCAACGCGGCGACGTTCTCATCGGACCGGCGCTTGCACGTCGTACGCATGCGCACGCCGGTTCGACCCTCACCGTCGTTGGCATCTATGGGCCGACGCGGGTGCGCGTCGCCGGCATTTGGGGCGACCCCAACACGGTCGGCGCCGCGATGACGATGAGCGTGCCGCATCTGGTCTCCTTGTTCGGCCGGCAGCCACCTGAGGCGCTGTTCGTCCGGCCGGCCAACGGAGTTTCGGCTGAGCAGCTCGTGCAGACCATCACGGCGGCGCATCTCCAGCCGGGCCTGCAGGTGTTGACCCCCAGCCAGTTCCTCGCGTCGTTGTCGCGCAGCGTGCGGGCGATGCTGCAACCGTTCTGGACGCTGCAACGGGCGTCGCTGATCGTCGCGCTGATGGGCACGCTGTCGACGTTGCTGCTCGTCGGAGTGCAGCGTAGGCAGGAGCTCGGTGTCCTCGCAGCCGTCGGGTTGTCGCCGCGAGCGCTGGCGCGGCTCACCCTCGCTGACGCCGCGATCGTCGGCGTCATCGGTGGCGTGCTCGGCCTCGCCGCGGCGCTACCGAACCGCCTCGCGATGATGAGTGACGCCGTGTTCGTGGCGGGGTCAGCCGCGAAGTTCCACCTCGACGCGCTCGCCGGTTGGCACTACGTCCTGCTCGCGATTGGCGTCGTGGTCGTCGGCGCAGCATGGCCGGCTTGGCGCACGTCGCGCCTGCAGGTGGTCGAGGCGCTCCGCGCCGAATAGCGCACCCCACTCACGACTTCGAATGGCAGGCGACCACGACACGCCGTGAAAAGGGCGCAAATGTGGTCGCCCGCTGTTCGAAGTGGCGTTAGAGCTTGGACAGGATGTTGTCGCAGCTGCTGACGTCGACGCCGCCCTTCGGCTCGACCTCGAGCTCGGTGATGATGCCGTCTTCGATCACCGCGGCATAGCGACGCGAGCGTAGGCCGAGCCCGAAGCCTGAGCCGTCGAACTCCAGACCCATCGCCTTGGTGAAGGCGCCTGCGCCGTCGGCGAGCAACAGCACCTTGTCGCCGACGCCTTGCGCCTTTCCCCAGGCCTCCATCACCCATGCGTCATTGACCGCGATGCACGCAATCGTGCTCACACCCTTGGCGCGCAGATCATCCGCCTTCTCGACGTAGCCGGGCAGGTGGATCTTCGAGCAACCTGGCGTGAACGCGCCCGGCACCGCGAACAGCACGACCTTGCCGCGGCCCAGCACGTCGAACGTTTGGACGTTGTGCGGCCCGCTGTCGGCCATGGTCTGGACTGCGATGTCCGGAATCTTGTCGCCGACGCTGACTGACATGGTGCGTGCGCCCCTTCCTATGAGGTTGGCACCGAACGTACCTCGGACAACGCACGGCTCGCGCCCGGGGTTCATCTAGGCCGCGTGGGTCACCGGGCTGAGCCAGTCGGCATCGCCGGGCTCACCGGCGCAGATCTCCGCCGAGTTCGGTACTCCGGGTGTCAGCACGTCGATCAGCAGCGTGAGCGGGATGCCCGCAGCGAGCAGCTCCAGTGGAGCGGGCAGTCGATCCATTGCTCCTCCTCGCGTAGTCGTACTAGTGCTTTCGGCCCAGACCGAACTGGACTTATCCCCCCGAACGGGTGATCGTGGCCTGGACATGCCCGTCCGTGACGCCCTGGTCAGGACACGGGGCCGCGATTCGATACGGTCCGAATATGGGAGAGACCGTCGAGTTCCGCAGCAACGGTGACACCGCGTCCGGCTATCTCGCTGTCCCAACCAGCGGCGCCGGGCCGGGCCTGCTCGTCATCCAGGAGTGGTGGGGCCTGGTGCCCCAGATCAAACGCACCGCCGACCGGCTCGCGGACGAGGGCTTCGTTGCGCTCGCGCCCGACCTGTATCGCGGCGACTACGCCGAGCACACGGAGATGGACAAGGCCAACGAGCTGATGCAGACGCTGCCGCCGGACCGGGCGGCGCGCGACATGTCCGGGGCGATCGACTTCCTGCTCGCGCAGGACGCTGTCCGCGGCAACAAGGTGGGCGTGATCGGCTTCTGCATGGGCGGCATGCTCACCCTGATGATCGCCGCGTTGCAGGGCGACAAGGTCGGTGCCGCCGCGCCGTTCTACGGCGCGCCGCTCGGT
>Ga0070658_10002059_pt1 | contig 16868 bp, 14 predicted proteins | sample KBSC13metaG_FD_64664 | JGI IMG/M metagenome (GOLD analysis project Ga0070658, IMG submission 64664) | Corn rhizosphere microbial communities from Kellogg Biological Station, Michigan, USA - KBS C1-3 metaG | ecosystem: Host-associated > Plants > Roots > Rhizosphere > Soil ...
TTGACGTGCCCGGCCATCCCACCTACAACGAAGACGCAAGCGTACGCGAGGACACCGGCAGACGGCGAAGGCCTGTAGAGAAATGAACGTAAAAGCAGTGATATTCGACATCGACGGGACACTGGTCGATACGGTGGACATGCACGCTGAGGCGTGGCAGCGGGCCTTTGCCGAGTTTGGCAAGCAGGTCGATTTTGTCGACATCAGGAGCCAGATCGGTAAGGGCGGAGATCAGATGCTCCCCGTTTTTTTCAATGACGACGAATTGCGGGAGATCGGTGAGAAGTTGGAGAAGCGGCGCGGCGATATTTATAAAGAGGAGTTTATGCCAAGGGCAAAACCATTCCCCGAGGTAAGGGAGCTCTTTGAGCGGATACGTCAGGAAGGAAAGCGCATCGCTCTGGCGTCGAGTGCGCCACAGGACGAGCTTCAGTATTACAAAAAGCTCTGCAACATCGCCGATCTGCTCGAGGAGGAGACGTCAGCGGACGACGCGGAGCATTCCAAGCCGGAGCCCGATATCTTTGAGGCCGCAATTCAGAAGCTCGGCGACGTCGAGCCGGGCGAGTGCATGGTCGTCGGAGACTCGCCGTATGACGCTGAGGGGGCGGCAAGAGCGGGAATGCAGACCATTGGGCTGCTGTCCGGCGGATTTTCGAACGAGAGCCTGGTCGGTGCGGGCTGCATCGAGATATACCGCGATCCGGCTCAGCTCCTGACGGCCTACGACAGCTCCGCAATAGCGAAGTAGCCTCGGCGTACCTATAATTCACTAGTGCAAGAAATCGTGAATGTTGTCGGCGGTGGTCTCGCCGGGGTTGAGGCTGCCTGGCAGGCTGCGGAGCAGGGGGCCGAGGTGCGGCTCTTTGAGATGCGCCCCGTGATGCAGACGCCTGCTCATCGTACCGATCAGCTCGCCGAGATCGTTTGCTCCAATTCTCTCAAGACAGATGAACCCGGAACCGCTCCGTATCTATTGAAAGAGGAGCTAAGGCGAGGCGGCTCGCTCGTGCTGGAGGCTGCCGAGGCGACTCGGGTGCCCGCAGGGGCAGCGTTGTCGGTAGATCGTATACGCTTTGCCGAATATGTTACCCGCCGGATCCAGGAACATCCGCGTATTGAGCTTGTCAGGGAGGAGGTTACCCGCATTCCTGACGACGCAGCGACGATAATTGCGACCGGCCCGCTCACGTCCGAGGCTTTGACGGCCGAGATCATGCGGTTCACGGGCGACGATCAGCTGTACTTTTATGATGCGATCGCACCTATAGTTGCGGCGGACTCGATCGATATGTCGATCGCCTTTAAAGCCGCGAGGTATGACAAGGGGGGCGACGATTACATCAACTGTCCGATGTCGAGAGAGGAGTATCAGGTCTTCTTTGACGCGCTTGTCGAGGCGAAGTCGGTGCCATTGAAGCGATTCGAGGACACACATTGGTTTGAGTCGTGCCTGCCTATCGAGGAGATCGCACGGCGCGGTGTCGATACCCTGCGGTTTGGTCCGATGAAGCCCAAAGGCCTGCGTGACCCGCGCACCGGAGAGGAGCCTTACGCCTGCGTACAGCTGAGGCAGGAGAACCTGATGGCGGATGCGTACGGGTTTGTTGGGTTTCAAAACCATCTGAAATATGGTGAGCAGGAACGCGTCCTGCGTCTGATACCGGGGATGCAGAATGCCGAATTCCTTCAGTTCGGGCAGATCCACCGAAATACATTCATCAACAGCCCGAAGATATTGAACGAGACTCTTGCGACCCGCTCGAACCCGCACCTCTTCTTCGCCGGGCAGATCACGGGCGTGGAGGGGTACGTTGAGTCGGTCGCCACCGGCTGGATGGCCGGTCTGAATGCCGTGCGTACACTACGTGGCGAGGTTCTTTTGACCGCCCCGGCGAGCTCCGCCATTGGAGCCTTGTGCAGGTATGTCTCGAACGTCGAGACAAAGAACTTTCAGCCCGTGAATATCACCTTCGGACTGCTGGAGCCGCTCCCGCCCGAGCTTCGCAAAAAGCTCAAGCGCAAACGCGAGCGGCATGAGGTGCAGGTGGAGAGAGCCTTGAAGGATTGGGATGAGTGGATGCGGACATCAACTCCTGTTGCCCCATCGATCTAGCAAAGCTACGCTGGTCACGGTTTCTGCATCAAACGTAGCGTCCAAACGGCCATACCTCACGGTGATCAGATCAGTCGTCCTTTTAATGCTTCTAGTGTCTGTCGCGGGCATCTCCTCTGCGCAGTCGGGCCGGGCAAAGGCGACTCCAACACCGACACCGCGGAAGATCACGATAGAGGGGCCGTCGGTGATCGACCTGCCTGCAGATACCCCTCATACCAAGCCATCTCCGGCGAGTACCCCGGACGACGTTATCAAGGTCGAGTCGGCACTCGTTCCGATTCCCGCGGCCGTTTTGGACGAGCGTGGGCGCGCGATCGGCGGACTGAAGCTTACCGATTTTGAGCTAAAGATCGACGGCAAGCCGGCTGACATAGGCGATATCTCTCGTAACGAGACGCCGATCCGGTTGGCGATGCTCTTCGACAATTCGTCCAGCGTAATGATCGCGAGGGACTTTGAAAAGGATGCGGCGGTGCGATTCTTTCGCCGTGTCGTGCGGCCCGACAAGGACCTTGCGGCGCTCTTTTCAGTAGCCGACTACACGAGGCGTGAGCAGCCGTTTACGAAGGATGTCGACCTGCTCGTCAGAGCTATCGAGAACTTTCCCCAGCCTGCGGGTGCGACGGCTCTGCTGGACGGGATCATCGAGGGTGCCGAATATCTAAGATCGGCCGAGGGCCGGCGCGTGATGATCATAGTTTCCGACGGCGAGGACACGTACAGCGACCTCAAGACGACGCTCGACGGTGTCTTAAAGTCACTCCAAGTCTCGAATGTGCAGGTCTTTGTCGTGGATACCAAGGACTTTGAAAACTTCAAGCGTACGGGTATGCGCGGAGGTAACGCCAATATTCGCACGCTCACGGCAGAGCGGCGTATGCAGGAGATAACCCATCAGACCGGCGGTGAGGTCTATTCGCCCATTGATGAGGACGAGATGCGGGCCGCCTTTGACCAGATCTCCGCTGAGCTGTCGCAGCAATACATCCTCAGCTACTATCCGGAGGACGACTCCGGGCAGAAGGGGGCCTTTAGAGAGATCTCGCTCTCGATCAAGGGCAAGCCCGCCTATCAGGTCCGCACGCGGAAAGGGTATTATGTGCCGCGAAGGTAACAGCTTTGGAGCAGCATCTTCAGGATTTTTTACAGCACCTGAAGTATGAGCGGAATTTGAGCCCTCATACGCTGCGAAACTATGCCTCCGACCTTGGCCAGTTTCGCGATCACCTGTGTGCTGTTGAGAAGCGGGAGGACTTTCCCGTGGAGCAGATCGATCGGCTGACCATACGGGAGTGGATGGCTGAGCTGCACGACGGACACAAAAAGACGTCGGTCGCCAGAAAGCTGGCGAGCCTGCGCACCTTCTTTCAATTCCTGGTTCGTGAGGGCAAGCTTGAGACGAACCCGGCAAAGCAGGTCGCTACTCCAAAGATAGAAAGGAAATTACCTAACCATCTCTCGATGGAGGATGCTGTGCGGTTTGTCGAGACGCCCGATGTGGGTACGGACCTGGGGCGGAGAGACCGGGCGATACTCGAGTTTCTCTATGCGACGGGCATCCGGGTCGGCGAGCTGGTGGGCATAGACCTGCAGGATGTGGACTTTCGTGAGCGTATGGTGCGCGTGACCGGTAAGCGTAAAAAGCAGCGTATCGTGCCCTTTGGTGAGCCTGCGAGCCTGGCCCTGATGCTGTACCTGCAGGAGACACGAGAGACGTTCTTGCTGAACGCCCCGGTCACTGATCGAGACCCTAAGGCGCTATTTCTCAATTACCAAGGTACACGCCTTACTACGCGTTCGGTGGGGAGGATGATCGACAAATACATTCGTCAGTGCGCGGATATTCACTCGATCTCGCCCCACTCATTGAGACATACATTTGCGACGCATCTGTTGGATTCCGGTGCTGACCTGCGGGATATTCAGGAGCTGCTTGGCCACGCACGGCTCTCGACGACCCAGATCTACACGCAGGTCTCCATGGAGAAGATGATCGAGGTGTACGATAAGGCCCATCCAAAGGCGTGATGGTCTATTATTAGCACTATGACCGGAGACGAAGTACGCGCGAAATTCCTGGATTATTTCGCCCGCAATGGGCACAAGGTAGTGCATTCGGCGCCCTTACTGCCGGCGAATGATCCTACCCTGCTGTTTACCAATGCGGGGATGAACCAATTCAAGGACGTATTCCTTGGAAACGAGAAGCGCGACTATACGCGGGCGGCATCCTCACAAAAGTGCATTCGTGCCGGGGGCAAGCACAACGACCTCGACGAGGTGGGCAAAACGGCCCGTCATCAGACGTTTTTCGAGATGCTCGGGAATTTCTCCTTCGGGGACTACTTCAAGGAGGAAGCGATAAGGTTCGCGTGGGAGTTGATGATGGACGAGTTCAAGCTTCCGCTGAACCGCCTGTGGTTTACGTATTTCGAGGGCGACGCCGAGGTGCCCGCCGATACCGAAGCGCGTGACCTCTGGATCAAGATGGGGGCTGATCCCGCACGAGTGCTGCCCTTTGGGCGAAAGGATAACTTTTGGCAGATGGCGGATGTCGGCCCATGCGGTCCAAACACCGAGGTGAACTACTACATGGGCGATGACCCGGACGATCCGGAGAAGAACTCAGCCTTCTGGGTGAACGGCCCCGGCGATACCACGATAGAGTTTTGGAACCTCGTTTTTATGCAGTACAACCGTACGCAAAACGAGGATGGCACGTTCTCACTCACTCCGCTCCCCGCACCGTCAGTCGATACAGGCATGGGGCTCGAGCGAATGACCGCGATCATGCAGCACGTCTCAACAAACTACGAGACCGACCTCTTGCGACCGCTCGTCGAGTACACTGCAAGCTTGAGCACAGGAGGTTAAATAAATGGTCCGGACGTGGCCAGTGATCGTTTTCCTTATCTTCGTCATGTGTTCGGCCCAGGCGATCTCGTCGCGGGGGCAGATCGCCGGAGGTCTGGATGAGACGGAACGCACATTCCTTGGTGGTCATAATTACATAGTGGGGACCGTTTTCGATCCCGACGGCTTTCCCGTAAAGGTGCGAACGCCGATACGACTCAGCTCATTGACCCAAAAGGAGGTACTGTCGAGCACGGACGATCAGGGGAAGTTTATCTTTAGCGGACTCCCAAACGGCACTTACACGATCTCTGTCGAGGCTACAAACGAATACCAGACAGCAATTCAGACCGTTGACATAGAGCTGTCCCGAGGGACCCCGCCGCAGAGTTTTGCAGTATCACTGCGATTGCAAACCAAGCCGCGTGCGAGCACACGCCCCGGTGTCGTAAGCGCGGAGACAGCCGGGATCCCGAAAAGAGCGTTAGAACACTACCGGAAGGCTCAGTCCCTCTCCGACGCGGGAGACGCAAAAGGCGCTGTCATGGAGCTTCAAGCGGCCATCAAGGAGTACCCGGACTTTGCGGCCGCTCTGACCGCCCTCGGTATCCAGCAACTAAAGACCGGAGATCTCGACCTGGCCGACGTCAGCTTTCAAAAAGCGTTGGCGATCAAACCTGACAGCTTTGAGGCGACCGTCAATCGTGGTATCTGTCTTTTCAGGGGGAGTAAATTCGCGGAAGCGGAGAGTCAGCTTCGCGCATCGATCAAGTTAAAGGGCGACTCTGACGTCGCACATTTCTATCTCGGGCGGACACTGCTTGCGCAAAATTCCCTGGACGACGCTGAGAAGGAACTCACGGCCGCTCTCGACCTGAGCAAGGGGTCGCTCGTTGAGGCCTACCGGATGCTCGTTCAGCTATACATTCAGCGGGACGACTTCAAGAGGGCCATCAAGGCCCTGGATACCTACCTAGCGGCAAAGCCGAATCCGGCGGATCTCGACCAACTGCGACATACACATCTTCAACTCGAAAAGGCTATGGCCGCCGTCGAATCTCAGAGGAAGCCGTGAGTCTCTCGCTTCTGGTAATAGAGGGTCAGCCGCTCACGCGACTGGCTATCGAGACGCTCGTCAGAGGTGTCGACGACATAGAGCGTGTTGAGGTTGCAGCTGACCCAAAGGTGGGATTCCGGCAGTTCACGGAGATGCGGCCCGATGTTACGATACTGGGGCTGCGTTTTCCCGATTCCTGCTCTATAGACGATCTTGAGAAGTACCTTGCAGAGGTGCCGTCAGCACGCATACTTATGCTGGCGGACCACGCCGGAGACGGGGAGATCCGACGTGCTCTTGAGAGAGGAGCCCGTGGATACATTCTCAAGAACACGGAGCCTCGCGAATTGCTCAACGCGATCCGAACCGTGGCCCGCGGGGGTAAATACATTCCCGAGGAGATCTGCGAGATCCTCAATGAGCACCGCGGCAGTGAGGACCTGACGCCGTCGGAGCAGAACGTTCTGGCAATGCTGGTCGAGGGACGCTCGAATAAACAGATCGCGTCAGGACTCAATGTGTCAGAGAACACGATCAAGACGCATGTGCAGAATATCTTTGGAAAGCTTGGCGTCGACGACCGCACCTCTGCGGTGACCGCAGCGATACGACGCGGCCTGATAAGAGTGGATATATGATCTTTAACGAACCGATAATCGAGTACGCGGAGCAGCACACGTCGGACGAGAGCCCCATACTCCGGGAGCTGCGCGAGTACTGTTATCGGGAGCTGCCGGAGTCGAGCGGTATGCTCTCGGGATTTGTCCAGGGCCGGATACTTGCTATGTTTTCGCAGATGATCCAGCCGTCCGTCGTGCTGGAGATCGGCACTTACCTCGGATATTCCGCACTTTGCTTTGCCGAGGGGCTCGCCGAAGGCGGAAAGGTAATTACAATAGACGTACAGGAGGAGACGAATAGGATCGCTAAATCCTACGTTGCCCGGACAGAGTACTCCACCCGTATCGAGTTCTTATTGGGTCCTGCCACCGAACTGATCCCGACGCTGCCCGAGACCTTTGACCTTGTCTTCATCGACGCTGATAAGCCGAATTACAGTAATTACTTTGATATCACCATTGAGCGCGTGCGCCCGGGCGGCTTCATCATCGCCGACAACGTCCTATGGAGCGGAAAGGTCCTGGACAAGATCAAGGATGTCGAGACACAGGCTCTGGCGGATTTTAGTGATAAGGTCCTCTCCGATGAACGCGTGGAGAATGTCCTGCTGCCAGTACGCGACGGCCTGATGGTCATGCGTAAGAAAGATGGCCGCCGCCGCACGTCTGACGACGAGATCCCCGTCTATGAACTCTCTATCTGAGCTCACCCGAATTGGTGATTACAAGCGGGCGGAGTAGCGATAATCTTCTTGTATAGAGTTGCGGCTTTGAATTTTTGCGGGAACCTCCTGCGAAACCTGAAGCCGCAAATTTGCGAAGAGACCAAGGAGTTTTTGCGATGATCAAGATAAGGCGGTCAAAAGAGCGCGGCCACGCCAACCACGGCTGGCTGGACACGTACTACAGTTTTTCGTTTAGTGACTACTACGATCCGCGGTTCATGGGTTTCAGGAACCTTCGGGTGATCAACGAGGACCGGATAGAGCCGGACCAGGGGTTCCCTAAGCACGGCCACCGGGACATGGAGATCATCACTTATGTGATCTCCGGCGAGCTCTCGCACCGTGATTCGATGGGCAACGGCGAGACGATCCTCCCCAACGAGGTCCAGCGGATGACGGCGGGCACGGGAGTCCTGCACAGCGAGTACAGCTCGCCCACGGACAAGACGCACCTGCTGCAGATCTGGATCCTCCCGGAGAAGGAGCGGCTAGCGCCGGGGTATGAGCAGAAGAAGTTTCCTCGTGACGAAAAGCGAGAGACCCTGAAGCTCATCGCATCGAAAGGCGGTGACGACGGCTCGGTCCACATCAACCAGGACGTCAGGCTCTATGCCTCAGTTCTCGCCGAGGGCAAGAGCGTCACGCATGAACTCGGCAAGGGCAGGCACGCCTGGGTGCAGCTCATCTCGGGAGCACTGGACCTAAACGGACATACGCTTGCGGCGGGTGACGGTGCGGCTGTCTCGGATGAGAGTTCGCTCAAGCTGGCGGCAATGGAGAGTGAGACAGAGTTTTTGTTGTTCGATCTGAATTGAGGGGGTCTCCCGCTCCGTAGGCTTGGGGCTGATCATCATCGCGTTGATCTAGGCCAGCCCCGTCATCCTTTTGGGCTTTAGCCAGCTTGGGCTAAAGCCCTTTCCTCGTTGTGTCCTATCGACCGTTGCCGGGGAGGCGACGGCAATTTGTCCCGAGCAGAACCCAGCCATGCATTAGGCGAAGAGCGGCGCGTCACGCAGCCGACATTCGAGTTTCGGACTTCTGCTAAAATACAACTTACATGCTGACTCGTGAGCTGGAAGAGACGCTGAGCCATGCGGTCGATGAGGCCGTGCGGCACAAGCACGAATTTGTCACTTTGGAGCACTTGCTCTTTGCGTTGCTCGAGGACTCGAGTGCGCGGGACATTCTCTTTCATTGCGGTGCGCAGATCGACGAGCTGGCGAGAGCATTAGAGGAGTACTTTGACAACGTTCTCGAGAAAATGCCCGCGGACGTCAAGACGATGCCGGAGCTGACGTCGACCTTTCAGTCGACGATCAACTACGCGGTGCTGCAGGCCGAGGGCAGCGGCCAGGCTGCGGTCGACGGAGGCAATATCCTGGCGGCACTGTACCAGGCGGAGCAGTCCTACGCTGTCTACTTGCTCCAACAGCAGGGCATTACCCGTCTGGATATCCTCAATTTCATTGCCCACGGCATATCCAAGATCGACCACGGGAATGGCGACGACCCGTTCCCGATGTTCGACGGCGGTGACGAGGACGATTTTGACCCCGAGGGGGGCCCGCAGCGTAAGAAGCCGCTTGAGAGTTTTACGACGGAGCTTGTCGCCCGGGCGGCGGCGGGTGAGATCGATCCGATCGTGGGCCGTACTGCCGAGATAGAGCGGACCATCCAGATCCTCTGCCGGCGGAAAAAGAACAATCCGCTATACGTGGGTGAGCCCGGTGTAGGTAAGACGGCTTTGGCGGAGGGGCTGGCTCTCAAGATCAGTGAGGGCAATGTGCCCGAGGTGCTAAAGGATGCAAAGGTATTCGCTCTCGACATGGGAGCGGTGCTTGCCGGCACGCGCTATCGCGGAGATTTTGAGCAGCGGTTCAAGGCGATCATCAACGAGCTGAAGGGACAGGAGAACGCCATTCTCTTTATCGACGAGATCCATACGATCGTCGGTGCCGGTGCGGTGTCCGGCGGCTCTATGGACGCCTCAAATATTCTCAAGCCTGCCCTCGCGGCGGGTGAGCTGCGCTGCATCGGATCGACGACCCACGCCGAGTACAAGGCGGCATTCGACCGTGACAGGGCTCTCGCCAGACGCTTTCAGCGGATCGATATCAACGAGCCGACGGTCGATGAGACCTTCCAGATCCTGAAAGGCCTGAAGCGTTTTTATGAGGAGCACCACGGCGTCAAGTACGGGAACGACGCCCTGAAAACGGCTGCGGAGCTTGCCGGCAAGTACATCGGCGACCGCTTTCTCCCCGACAAGGCGATCGATGTGATCGACGAGGTGGGCGCCTCGGTAAAGCTTTTGCCGGAGAGCAAACGACCGAAGAAAGTGACCGTGCAGATGGTCGAGAACACCATCGCACGCATGGCCAAGATCCCGCCAAAGACCGTCGTTGCAAACGAGAAGGAACGGCTGAAAACGCTTCGCGAGGACCTCAAGCGGCACATTTTTGGCCAGGATGCGGCCATCGATGCTGTGGTAGATGCTATTCAGATCTCGCGTGCCGGACTAGGCCATGAGACGAAGCCTGTGGGTTCGTTCCTCTTCTCGGGGCCGACCGGCGTGGGTAAGACGGAGGTTTCTAAGCAGCTGGCCGAGACGCTCGGGGTCGAATTCATGCGGTTCGACATGTCGGAGTACGCGGAGCCGCACACGGTTTCCCGATTGATCGGAGCACCGCCCGGATACGTCGGGTTCGACCAGGGAGGACTGCTCACCGAGGCGATCATGCGCACGCCGCACGCGGTGCTTGTGCTCGACGAGATCGAGAAGGCGCACCCGAATCTTTTTAACCTGCTGCTGCAGGTCATGGACTCTGCTACGCTCACGGACAACAACGGTAAGAAAGCGGATTTTCGCAACGTCATTCTCATAATGACGACGAACGCGGGCGCCCGCGAGCTTTCTTCAGGCGGCGTCGGATTCCGAAACGCCTCGGATACAAAAGGCAATGCTAAGGGAGCGATCGAGCGAACGTTCACGCCTGAGTTTCGCAACAGGCTCGACGCATGGGTCCCTTTCCAGCCGCTAGACATCGAGATCATCAAGCTGATCGTCGACAAGTTTATCCGGGAGCTGAATGGCCAGCTCGCCGAGAAGCGGGTCGTCGTCAGGCTAACCGAGGAGGCGCGTGAGTGGATGGCAAAGAATGGCTTTGATGCCCGGTACGGAGCACGCCCGATGTCGCGTCTGATCCATGACCGCATCAAGCAGCCTCTTGCCAGCGAGATCTTGTTCGGCAAGCTCGCCGACGGGGGCAGTGTCCAGATCGGCGTCAAGGACGACAAGCTGGACCTTGAGGTTGCCGATACGCAGCTCGAGCCCGCTGCTTGAGCCGCAGATTCCCACAAGGAAACGGATCGAATGTCCACGACTGACGTTCTCATTGTCGGTGCGGGTCCCACAGGGCTCGCCCTCGCCTGCCAGCTGCTCCGATACGGGATCGACTTCACGATCATCGACACCAGGGAAAGAACGACCGAGTACTCCAAGGCGATCGGCGTGCAGGCACGGACGCTGGAGATCTATGAGCAGATAGGGCTGGCACAGCCCCTGGTAGATCGCGGGCTCATTGTAGAAAAGGTGCGCATGTTTGCCGGCGGCAAGATGCGCGGCGAGGCGGCATTTAACTCTCTCGGCGAGGGGCTCAGTCCGTATCCCTACGTTCTCATGGTCGAGCAGGGCCAGCACGAGGCCGTACTCTACGACCACATCCGCACACAGGGAAGAGACGTCACGTGGCGAACCGAGCTTGTCGACTTTGCTCAGAGTGACAGCGGAGTAACCGCGTACGTACGGCATTCGGATGGACGGGACGAGACGATCGACGCCAGGTACATGGTCGCCTGCGACGGGGCAAAAAGCCTGATCCGTCATAAGCTCGGCCTCGAGTTTGGCGGCAGCACATTCGAAAGGATGTTCTACGTGGCGGATGTGCTGATCAACTGGGAATACGGACACGATGCACTGCAGATCTTTCTGATGAAAGACCAACTTCTCGCGTTCTTTCCCCTAAAGGGCGATAGGCGCTACCGCATCGTCGGCACCTTTCCTGAGGAGTATGCGAAGGACGAGGGCGACATTCTCTACAGCGAGATCGAGGAGCAGATAAAAAAGGACTCGGATCTTAAACTAGACATCGGCGACGTTAACTGGTTCTCAACCTACAAGGTGCACACGCGGCACGTGAATAAGTTTTCGGTGGGGCGTGTCTTCCTTGCAGGTGACGCCGCCCACATCCACTCCCCGGCCGGTGCGCAGGGGATGAATACTGGTATTCAGGACGGCTACAATCTCGCGTGGAAGCTGGCCTGGGTGATCAAAGGTAATGCCAGCTCAGAGCTGCTCGCGACCTATAACGAGGAACGCCTGCCAAACGCGGAGACGCTGACCAGGACGACGGACCGGATGTTCGGATTTGCGGCGAGTCCGGAACCCGTGAAGATGTTCACGCGGCTATACGTCTTTCCGTACATCGCACAATTTCTCTTTAGCCTCGATCCGGTGAAGAAGTTCATCTTTCCCCGTATCTCGCAGATCGGGATCAACTACGAGGACGGGAGCCTAAGCAAAGGTGAAGGGCAATTCAGTGTCAAGGCAGGTGACCGAATGCCGTGGCTCCTTATAGATGGTAAGAGCATCTACGAGGACCTGCGCGAGCCTAGGTTTCACCTGCTCATCTTCCATGACGGCCAGACGGAGATACCACCGGCGCCCGCTGACCTGATGGAGCAGTGGGACGGGAGGATCGATTCACGCTCTTATTCGCTGTACCCCCATGTCGCCGAAGTGTTTGGCTCGACCCGCTCCTTTTACATGGTGCTGCGGCCCGACAATTACATCGGGTTGATCTCAAACGACTTTGATCCGGAAATACTCCGGGCGTACCTCACCAAAGTCACGCGCTGATCAGTCACCATTGCCGATCGGATCGCCGGGAGGAGTCCTTAGCGGCTCGCTCTGTTTACGCGGCGAATCGGGACGGCTGAGGAATCTCTCTACGTCATCCGCAATGCCGCGGTAGTGGACCGCATTTTCCCCAACGACCGGCCGCTTGACAGTCACCAGGACCGTTCGCAAGCCGTCCGTCGCGACAGCACGGACCTGCGGCTGCGCACTCTCGTCCCCGGCGAGGTCCATCAGGCGTTTCACGAGCAGGCTTTGGATGACGCGCTGAATGGCAGCTTCTTTTGTGTTCGCAGGCATTGGGGCCCAGGCGGTTTTCACAAGCGCACCGACGACCTCGCTGAAATGCGGATACGACTTGTCCCGGGCATTGAAATCGATCATCCGCGCCGCACGGTTTGGCTCGAGCAGGTCGCTGATCGTGAGATCTGCGGCGATCTGTGCCGCACCAAGCGGGTCGAAGATCGGATTGGTCGATTTTGCAAAGGTCTCTGACCGCACCGACCGCTGACCGAATGCCTGAGGGGGAATGAGCCCCAGAATGCTGTCGGAGATCACCAGCTCTGAGGGCTTGATCGTCTCGAGAACAGCGGCAAGGGCCTCGCGCTGTTTTTGTGCAGGCACGATCTCGTTCACCGTGGCCGGGATCGGACCATCCTTCTCGCGTACCGAGAACGTGTAGTAGACGCCGCCGAGTTCACGGATGGCGGCTGTCAACTGATAACGGTGATGCAGGTAAAGCGGGAGGAACTTGTTCTCCAGCTCAGACAGTGGGGCTCCGACCCGGATGTTGCGCAGGCCAAATTGCTCGAGGCCGATCCGGCGGACAGCCATCTCGTGAGTAAGCATCGCGACCGGGTCATTCCCGTTGTCCCATAGGTTGGCGAGCGGATTTGCGGCGTTTCGCGGCCGCGCGTCCTGGTCGGACAGGAACAGCATCCCGTTAGCGACGCCCTCTCTGACGATCTTGTTAAGCTCGGTTTCCTCATCGGCTCCGGGAGCGAACTGGCTGTAGCCGTAGCGAATAGCAAACTTATCGTAGGGTCCGATCCCCACCGCATACGCGTTGCTGAGATCGAGCTTGCCATTCTTGATCTCGACCATCGGTGCCGGGTAATCCATCACCGATCCGCGCCCGTATGTGCTGGCGGCGAAGTTGTGTGCGAGCCCGATGGTGTGGCCCACCTCGTGTGCAGACAGCTGACGAATACGAGCCAGCAGCATTGCGTCAACATCAGCGGGGGATTGGCCACCGATCAGGTAGTCCAGATCCGGCAGCAGTGAGAAATCGCAGGATGCTCCCGCAGATCCGTACTGCGGGGCTAGGCCTGATGCGAGCAGGAAGTCCTGTCTTGCTCGTTGAGAGTCCAGTGTGACATCACCCTTGATGATCTCGCCGGTCCTCGGGTCGACGACATCCGAACCAATAGACCACCCGCGCGTGGAGCGATGGACCCAGTTGATCACGTTGTAGCGGATGTCCATCGGATCGGCGTCCGCAGGCAGCACCTTTACCTGCCATGCGTTTCTGAAGCCCGCCGCTTCAAAGGCCTGACTCCACCAGGATGCTCCCTCGATGAGGGCGTCCTGGATCTCCTTTGGAGCACCGTTATCGACGTAATAGACGATCGGCTTTACGGGTTCACTGACGGGAGCCGTCGCGTCCTTTTTCTGGAGGCGAAAGCGTGCGACGAAACTTTTTTCAAGGTCCTCGGTGATCCGCGTCCCGTAGTCGAAGTAGCTGATCCCGAACATACCGACTCGCGGATCCGCACGCCTCGGTTTGAAGTTGCCGTCCGGCAGCTCGATGAACGACTGCCGCTCACGGACCGTCACGTTGCGGCCGTTGGGCGTGACGCCCTGCACAAGATTTCCTGCGGGACCGGCGGTCGAGAGGGTGATCGTGGATTCGACCTCGGTATTTTTGGGGAAGCCTTTGGTATTCGGCAGGTAGAGCGCACTTCGGCTCTCGTCGAATGCGTACGTACCTTGCTTATTCTGATTGAGAGCGTCCGCGACACCGTGAGCGTCTCGTATCAAGAAGCTCGTCGCATCAACAAGTACGTGATCGCCATCGCCGGCCTCGACCTTGAATCCGAAGAGTACCGACCTCGCGAAAGAATCTGCAACGGAGCGTTCCTCGGCAGGGTTGCCGCTGGTCGTCCTAAAGTCGTAATTCGGCTGTACAAGGAGTATCTTGTTGCCGGCTCGCTCAAACCTGACGACGCGTTCCTGACCGAGCTGGTTGCGGTCGAGTCCGATCGGGTTTGAGCCCACCCCTGCCGTAAGCGATACGAGATAGAGAAACTCCTGGCCGGGCCGGTCGATCTCGAGATAGATCTTACCGTCGTCATTGTTTAGATAGAGCGGGATAAAGCCGTCTATCTTTTGCATCTTTTCGGTAAAGGCGGCGATAGACTTTCGCTGGGCCTGTACAAGAGAGGCGGATGACAGGACAGTGAGGACCAGGACCAAGATCCATGCTCTTTTCATATGCTATTTCGCTCGGGTGACCTTTGAGGTTATCGATCCATAATACTGTCTAGTGAAGATCAACGAAAGGGTAATTCAGCTCAACGACAAGCCGGTCAATGCACGCGGGAGGTATGTCCTCTACTGGATGCAGATGTACAAGCGTGTGGAATATAACCACGCGCTGACCTGGGCGGTCCGCAAGGCCAACGAGCTAAAGCTGCCGCTCGTCGTCTACGAGGGGCTGAAGTACTACTATCCCTGGGCAAATGACCGTCTGCACACATTCATACTCGAGGGCGTGGAGGAAAAGCGCCTTGCATTCGAGAAGCTCGGCATCCGCTACATCTTCTACCTGCAGGAGAACGACCGCTCGCCTAAGCAGACCGTTGCCCGCCTGATGCGTGAGGCTGCACTCATAGTTACGGACGATCACCCTTGCTTTATTATCCCGGAGCACAACGCCCGTACAGCGGAAAGAGCCAGTATTCCGCTGCATGTCGTTGACTCCAATGGCGTGATCCCGATATCGAAGTTTGATAAGGAGGAGTACGCTGCCTACACGATCCGGCCCAAGATCAAGAAGCTGCTGGATATCTATCTGCGACCCTTCGCAGAGGAAAAACTCCACATACAGGAGCCGCATCTGCAGGTCGACTGTCCTGAGACGCTGATCAGCCCGTCGAAAATCGCTTCGCTGGTTGCGAGCTGCGATATAGATCACTCAGTACCTGCCTCAGGTAATTACAAAGGGGGTACGAAAGTAGGGCGTCAGCGTTTGGAGCACTTTGTCGACAAGATCCTGCCCGGTTATGAGGTGTCGCGGAATAAGCCGGATCGCGATGGGTCGTCGAGGCTGTCGTCATACCTGCACTTCGGGTTTTTGTCATCGCTCGAGATCGCCCTCGCTGTTCGAGATTCTGACGCACCCCAGGGAGCAAAGGACGCGTACCTCGAGGAACTGATCGTCAGACGCGAGCTTTCGTTTACGCTGACGCGCCACAACCCCGGTTATGACTCGTTGAAGGCCCTGCCGGACTGGGTACACCGCACGATGCGCGAACATGCCGGCGACGAACGGCAATTCGTCTACTCGCTTGAAGAGCTGGAGGCGGGTGAGACGCACGATGAACTGTGGAACGCAGCTCAACGCGAGATGGTCGCCACGGGCGAGATGCATAACTATGTGCGAATGCTGTGGGGCAAGAACGTGATCGCGTGGTCACGCACGTACGAAGAGGCTTTTGAAATTCTTGTGCACCTAAACAATAAGTACTGCCTCGACGGGCGCGACCCAAACTCGTACGCGGGCATCCTCTGGTGCTTCGGCAAGCATGACCGGCCGTGGATGGAGCGGCCTGTTTTCGGCACGATCCGCTACATGACCAGCGGCAGCACGGGAAAGAAATTCGACTCAAAGGCTTACATCGCCTGGACAAAGACCCTCTAGACTGAGATTTAGCTTGTAGACTGACCGATCTTGGCCTATAGTTAGGCCCATGCCTAAGGAACCTATTGATATCCGACAGATGTTCCACGCATTGGGCGACCCGACACGTCTTGCCGTAGTTGAGAAGCTCAGCCGTGGCCCTAAGAAAGTGACCGATCTTGCCGCTGACTTTGAGATGGCGTTGCCCTCGTTCACCCAGCACCTTAGCGTGCTGGAGCGTTGCGGGTTAGTAAGATCAGTAAAGACGGGGCGGGTACGGACGTACTCACTGGTCGCAAAGCGGCTGAGAGCTGCGCAGGACTGGCTCAGGTCACAGCGAAAGGCCTGGGAAAAGCAGAAAGGCCGCTAACGGTAAGGCGTCCACCTTTCTTTCCAGTCAAAAGCTTCCAGACCGGTGAAACGTTTCTTGTAGTCGTAAAAGGATTCCCCCTCGTAGGCGTAGCCATGGTAGTAATAGCCGCGACCGTGGTGCTGCGCGTACTGGATCTCCTTCAACATGGTGTATATCCCAAGACGCCTGTCAGAATGACCGGGGTTAAACATCGCATAGATACTGGAGAGCCCGTGGGTGCTCATCTCAAAGAAGCTGGCCGCGACGAGATCATTACCGAGGCTCACCCGGAGCATCATCCCGTCCGTCGGGACGTAGGAGGGCTG
>Ga0070658_10002060_pt1 | contig 16868 bp, 15 predicted proteins | sample KBSC13metaG_FD_64664 | JGI IMG/M metagenome (GOLD analysis project Ga0070658, IMG submission 64664) | Corn rhizosphere microbial communities from Kellogg Biological Station, Michigan, USA - KBS C1-3 metaG | ecosystem: Host-associated > Plants > Roots > Rhizosphere > Soil ...
TACCAGGGGTACTCCCACTTGTCCGGCATGGAGAGGACATCGGCATTGTACAGGTGACGCCACTCGTGATTGCGTCCGCCAGAACGCTCCGCTGACGGCGCGACGGCATTCGGGTCGCCGTTGAGCCAGTCCTCGACGACGAAGTGATAGTACTGCTTCGACCACATCATCCCCGCAAATGCCTGGCGCATTACATTTTTTGCATCGGGTGAAAGCGACTTGGGTGTGACGGTCGCGTAGAACTGGTCGGCTTCCTTGATGCGGGCGTCGAAGGTCGACTCAAAGTCCTTGGCGGAAAAGTGGCCATCTGTAAAGCGGAGTCGGATCTGTCTCGATTCACCAGGCGGTATCGTCAATACGTAGTGAGCCGCCGCCTTTGTGCCTGTCTGGGCAGGGTTGACCGCCGACTTCACACCATCGACGATATAGCGTCCAATGCCGTCCTTGACGTACGCCGTGGGATTGGGCCGCCCGAAGAGGCGCAGTGCGTTCGTCTCGTTTTCGGTAAAGAGGAGCTCAGGCGTGACGCCGTCGTCAAGGCAGTAAAGTCGCCGAATGCCGTACTTTAGCGTGTCAAGGTCGATGGCGTGGGGGTGCAGGTTGGGAGTGAGCCGGCTCAGCTCCGGCTTGCGCTGCGCGGGACTGTGCAGATACTCCGCCCAGCTGGTGTGATGACCCCACGACCAAGTGTTGCGGAACCAGATCGTGGGCGCGAGGTGCAGCACGGCCTCGTCGGGACCACGGTTATGCGCGGTGACACGGATGAGGATGTCCTCGACGTCCGCCTTCGCATACTCCACAAAGACGTCGAAGTAGCGGTTGTCTTCGAATATGCCCGTGTCGATGAGCTCGAACTCCGCCTCGTGTCGAGTGCGCCGCCTGCTGGTCACCGTGAGGTCTTCGTAGGGGTAGGCGGCTTGCGGATACTTGTAGAGAAACTTCAGATAGGAGTGGGTGGGGGTGCTGTCGAGGTAGTAGTAGTACTCCTTGACGTCCTCGCCGTGGTTGCCTTCCGCGCCGGTTACGCCATAGAGGCGTTCCTTGAGAATCGGGTCGTGGCCGTTCCAGAGCGCGACGGAGAAGCAGACTTCCTGGTGCCGGTCGCATATGCCGCCGATGCCGTCCTCGTTCCAGCGATAGGCTCTCGACCGTGCATGGTCGTGCGGCATGAAATTCCAAGCGTCACCGTTCGCGCTGTAATCTTCGCGCACCGTTCCCCAGGCCCGCTCGCTCAGATACGGCCCCCATCGTTTCCAGTGGTGTGTCCGCGCCCTCGACTCCGCCAGCCGCAACTCTTCTTTAGTCAACCGCATGTCAGGAGATTTTACCACTGTCGCATCAGGGGCGTGGATGATATTTATCGACAATTTACAGGCACTGGTCTACTGGCAGGTGCTATCATGTCGTAGTAATGGACAATGCCACATTTTTTGCAAAGCAGGCACACACGATGTTTCCCCATCATCAATCCACCATCGACCGAATCGTCGACAGTTTTTCGTCACAGGCGGGAATCGACGGCGTCCTGCTCGGCGGCTCGATTGCGCACGGGTTTGCCGGCGAGACGTCCGATGTCGACATCATGATCGTTGTCTCGGACGATGAGCACCGTCGACGGATGTCCACCGGCGATTTCCACTACTACAACACCGATCTGTGTACCTACGACGGTGGCTATGTCGACGGCAAGTTCATCTGCCCGTCGTACCTCGACGATGTCGAGCGTAGCGGGAGCGAGCCCGCGCGGTTCGCCTTTGCCGACGCCCAGGTGTTGTTCAGCCGGACCGCCGGTCTCGACGAGCAGGTCCGGCGCATCGCCCAGTACCCTGTCGAGGGCAAGGCCGACCGGATTGCCCGGTTCTACGCCCAGCTAGAGGGATGGCGCTGGTATGCAAGTGAAGGCGCGAAGCGCGGGGACGATTACCTGCTGGGTCTTGCCGCGAGCCGCGTCCTTCTCTTCGGCGGGCGGATGATTCTTGCGCATAACGAAACCCTATTTCCGTACCACAAGTGGTTTACGAAGGTGTTGGAGAACGTGCCAAACAAGCCGGAGGCTCTGATGGACGCGTTTCGCCTCCTGAGTCGAGAGCGTACCGTTGACAATATTGCGGCGTTCTGCGACCTTGTGCTCGGCTATCGACTGTGGGAGACGGACACTGCGCCCTGGCCCGCGCGGTTTATGACCGACAGCGAACTCACGTGGCGTGAGGGCGCGAGTCCGGTTGACGACCTCTAATCGGGCCGTGTCGAGACAAGCTTTGCCCGGTCGAGCTCGTCTCGACACGTTGTTCGCCTACCGTGTGACCAGCCGCAGCTTCTTCTCCGCCACTCCGATCCTGGCGATGGCGCCGCTGTTGAAGTCGACATAGTCGCTCTCGACACCGTCGCTGAAGATAACGCCGTTCTGCGGCATGAGCGATGTCATCTCCAGCGGCGTCTTCCCTTCGATGCGGCCGAAGATCATGTTCGCCGTGGACGTCCGGCTGACGAACGGTTCGCGCACACTGTACTGGAGATAGTCGGCGTCCCACGGCATGCGGTACGTCTCGCCGACCTCGATCTTCTTGTCGAATTTGCCGTAGTTCGACGCAATCCCGACCGCACCCGTGACGACCGACCGCAGCCATCCCGTCGACCCCGCACCGGTGCTGACGATCACGCCGCTCGACGACTGGTCCTCGCTTCGCCGTCCCCACTTGAGTCGATACCTCGCGGACACGTGCGTGCGCTGGCCGATGAAGAGATCGTTGACGGCGTAGATGGCCTGACCGTCGTTCAGCTCCGCCTTGGCCATTGAGATGGGCTGTACCCGCATTGCGCCGGCAAGTGTCGCCACAAGCGCCCGCTCGACCGTGCTGGTGGAGAACGGCACCAGGACGCCGTCGATCCTTTGCGGGTCCGGGTTGACAGCCAGCAGTAGCTGTTCGTCGAGGTACTTCGCGGTGTTGACCACGAGGCCGTCGGGGCCGGCCGTCAATATGAGATCGCGCGGTCCGAAGGTGAAGGTCGGCAGGAACCCCCGGTCGATCTCCTGACTGCGCACCGTCGACGGGATCGCGGTGCGGATCGTGTCGAGCGAGCGGCGGTAGACATCATGCGCCGCCCCGTACTCGGCGAACGACCCGCCCATGTGCTCGATATAGAACTTCGCCTGCGACGCCGTATTGAACCGCTCCAGCAGTTCTTCATACGCCGTCTTTCGCGTGATGACCACGATCTTGTCAATGCTGTTCATTGCCGTCTCCTTGGATGATCGCAAAGGAAGAGAGGAGATTTGGCAAGGATTTTAGGATGTACAGGATTTACGGAAATTGATTTATCTGACCAGTTCCTAACGCAGCGCATCCGGAACCAAAGCGACGGACCGGCGTTCTTCGCGCCCGGAGGGCGCTTCGCCTGTCAGCCACGTTTTTCATAAGCGTGGTCCGATGGATCTAATCCTGTCCATCCTTATATCCATATATCCATGCCAAATTCCTCACTCTTTCTCTTTGGCCTCCTACTTGCCCAGCAGCCCCGCGAGCAGTTCGGTGGTGATGGTCAGGTTGCCGATCTTGCCGGCGTTGTCGCCCATGCTGCGCATCGACAGTGCAAGGAGCAGCCGCGGATCTTGATTGGCGTATGCGCCCAGTTCCATCTGGATGGCCTTCGCCTTGTACTCGCCTTCCTCGACGAGGGCTTTGCCGCGAAACTCCGCTTCCTGAAGCGTGTTATTGCCGTTCAGCGCGATCAGTTTTTCACGCTGCTGCTCCAGGGTGATGTCCGTGTTCAGCTCGTTTTCCTTGATCTTCCGCTCCTCCTCGACGGCGGCGGCGCGACGGGCGTAGATGGCTTCGTCGGCCTTGCGCAGCAGCGTTTCGCGGTGCTCGGCTTCGAGCGCCTTCGCCACCTCGGGCGTCGGCTTAACCGCGACGAAGTAGACGCTGAGGAGCTCGACGCCGATGGCCTGCAACTCAGCGCCATTGCGGACGCGCTCGAACACGGTTGCCGCGATCGACTCGGAGTCGGAGAGCGTCTGCTCCAACGCACGCGCCTGGATTTCGCCGCGTGTCTCCTTCTGAATGATGTTCGTGATCCGCTGCGGCAGGCGGTCGGGATCGTCGGAGATGTACTTGCCGTGGACGACGTCGAGGGTGAAGTTGAGCAGCGACGCCGCCACGTCGACGTTCGCGATTCGGAACGTGCACTGGCCCTGAATCGTCACGCTCTGGAAGTTGCCGGTCACCTCCGTGAAGACGAAGTTCACGTCGCGGCTACTCGTCGGCACCGCAACCACGTGCGTGTTGTACGGCCAGTAGAAGAACGACAACCCCGTCCCCCTCCCGCTGACGTTGCCGCCGGAGTACTTGATGATGTAGTCGGTCGGCTGACCCTTGTAGAATCTCAGCATTTCTTTCCTCCAAATTTAGTGTTTAGTATACACTTATATCTAATATACCTTGTTAAACGTAAAAATAACACTTAATGTTTCGATTTTATTTTTAGGAGGCTGAATAGATTCTTCGTCGACCGTGACGCTGTCACTTGCGAGTCCGGTAAAGTTGCTGTACAATCCACTTGGTCCATCTCAACAATTTCACATGAAAGCCTCATTCCTACAGTCGATACTGGCTAATCGTCTCGCCGTGCTCGCAATTACGGCGGTGATCGGCGTCCTCGTGGCTCGCATGATCCACGACATGATGTCCACGCACGACCGCAAGAAGCGGCCGCTTCTGATGGTCTCGGTCGCCAACATCAGCATACTCGCGCTGATCTGGGCGAGCGAGTCGGCGTTTCAGAAGAGCGGCTGGCTGCCTTCGGCGATTGCCTGGCTGCCTCAGGAATGGTATCTCCCGGCTTCCCTCGTTCTTGTCGTCATCTCCCTGATCCGCAAAAGCCCCACCAGCGCATGGCTCAACACGTTCGCCGCATTGTTTGTGGCAGGCGTTTTGATGGGTCCGCATTTCACCTCGCCGGCCGCGCTCGCCAGGAGCGAGTCGATGTCCGTGATGACCCTCGACGTCGACCACTGGACCGCCGGAGCCAAGCCCGTGGCGGACCTGATCGTCAGCCAGAAGCCGACGGTTTTCTGTTTGCAGGAATCGGGTGTGGATGGTGGTGTAAAGGGCAAACCGCTGACGGACTTGCAGAAGTCGCTTCCGGCATACCATGTGATTCACGAAGGCCAGATGACGATCGGGTCGACACTCGCCATCGACCGCGTGTCCTCGACGACTCTGACCACGGGGCCGGCCGATAGCCCGGCGCTCGTGGCCGCCGTCCATAGCAAGTTCCACACAGTCAACGTGGTCGATTTCTGGCTGGTCCCCTGCGACACCAAGCGCGCCGTCAGTGACCCCAGCGGCTACTTCAAGAAGTTCACGCAAGACCGCGACACACAGGCCAAGGCCCTGCTCGGTGTCGACAAAGGCTTGCGTGGATTGTCGATCGTCTGCGGCGACTTCAACGGCCCGCCGCAAGTCTCCGGCTCCAAGCTCCTCACCGCCAAACTTGCTGACGCTTTCGAGCAAAGTGGCAACGGCTACGGCTACACTACTCCCGCCAAGATGCCCTACGTCCGCACCGACCGCGTGCTGATGTCCAAGGATCTCACGGCACAGGAAGTGTCGAACCCGGCCTGGTCATCGTCGACGCATCTCCCCGTCCTCGCACAAATCCAGCTTCCCGCCAAGTAATTGAGTGCCATGCCCAGAGCCCTGGATGGGCATGCAGACGCCAGACCGTCTGGGGCAAACGAGCAAGCGCACGGCGAACGGTCCCGCATAGGTTGATTCAGCCTATGGTCAATCGTAATTCTGAATATTTATGTAGACATAATATTCGACATCATGATATAATAGAATCAATATCGCCACAGGCCAATGCTAGCATCGACGCAGCGTGACAATAGTAAATATTCGGAGAAATCAAAATAACGATGCCCATCTAAAAATTTGATTAAATGCTACAACAAATCGTGAATAAATCAAGTTCTCAAAACAATATGGGAACATATGATCCCCAATTCGCGCCGATGATCGCGTGCCCATGCAGGACCGTACTGACACCGGGCCGCTCTGCGTGATTGCGCAACCATACGGCGAAACAGGACTCTATCCGCATAAGTGGATTCAATTCCCGGGGACTATCGTGGGAAGGCGACCTGAGCGAACATGGGGTCACCGCTCTCGGCAGAGGGCGATCGCGACGTCGTCCCAGAGAGAGCCGTTGGGGATGCGAGCGGCGTCGACAAGTTGGCGGGCAATCTCTTCCAGCGATAGGTCCGGCGACCGTACGATCGCGCAGATTTTGTCGAGGTCGGCGTACTTCCATAGCCCATCCGATGCCAGGAGAAGCGTGCCGTCCCGGAGTTCGGCGTTGAAGGGTTCGGGATAAGCCGCGCCGTAGCCGAGATAAGGCTTGCGTCGACCGTGGGTGAGCTTGTACTCCGAGGTCGGAAGAATGAGGTACGCGTCCGAGTCGCCGACGTACGCGCCTGTGATGCCGTCGTCCGTCACGACAGCAACCACTGCCGTTGTCTCGCCCGCGTTTTCGTCATCCGCAAGTGCCTGATCCATCTCGGTGAGGAGCCGGGTGAGCGCAAGGTCGTCCATGTCGTAATCGGCGGTGACGAAATAGTTGACGGCGTTCTCCACCAGCAGCGTTGCCGCCTCACCGCCGCCGGGTCGGCCACCCACACCGTCGGCCACGACCATCACCACGCCGCTGTCGAGCCGGAGGATGTCGACGCGGTCTTCGCCCTTGGCCGAGGCGGGGACGGTAATGTGGTAGCTTTCAAGTGGCATAATTGCGTCTTTTCGGCAATCGGCTGAAAGGCCAACAAGCGCAGCGGCCGTGCGGCTGAAAGATATCCGGCCAATTGCGCTGGACGCCCCAACGCTAGTTGGTTATTCGGGATATCGACCGGCAACGACGTCGTCTTTGAAGGCTCGTAGGGCGCGCTCGATGTCCTCGCCGATATGGGCGTACTGCTTGACGTGCTTGAGGACGCGCGCGTTGGGGCGAAGGCCGATGAGATCGCTGATGACAAGCACCTGGCCGTCGCAATGTGGGCCGGCGGCGATGCCGATGGTGGGGATCTTGAGGGCCTCGGTGATGCGGGCAGCGAGGTCGAAGGGGACGAGTTCGAGGACCACGGCGAACGCGCCGGCTTCCTCGACGGCGAGGGCGTCTTCGAGCACCCGCGCCGCGCTCTCCTCATCCTTGCCCTGCTTGGCGATTCCGGTCAGGTTCACGCTCTGCGGCTGGAAGCCGATGTGGCCCATGACGGGAATGCCGGCGTCGACGATGCGGCGGATAGTGGGAGCGATCGACGTTCCGCCTTCGAGTTTGACGGCGTTGGCGTGACCTTCCTGGAGCAGGCGGCCGGCATTGCGCACGGCCTCCTCCGGGCTGATCTGGTAGGAGAGGAACGGCATGTCCACCAGCAGCAGCGACGACCGTGTCCCGCGAGACGCCGCACGGCAGTGATGGAGCATGTCCTCCATGGTCACTTCGATCGTGTCGGCGTAGCCGAGCTCCTCGCGTCCGAGCGAGTCGCCCACGAAGACGATGTCGATGCCGGCCTCGTCGACGAGCTGGGCCGTCGGGAAGTCGTAGGCGGTCAACATCGTAATCTTCTCGCCGGCGCCCTTGCGTGCCAGAAGTTTGGGCACGGTAATTTTAGTTCGTTCCAAAGATGTCGCCCTTTATTGAGAAGGAAACAAACCCAACAGGCGCTGCGTCCGCATTTGGGCAGAGGCTTCCGCTCCTCTCGCGCTGGACGCCCCAACGCTAGTTGGCCATATCTATCCTCTATGATAGCAGGATTCCCAATTCGAATGGAACTTGTGTCAATTTCATTGCGCTATATAAGGTAGAAGACATGGAGGATACAACATGAAACGGACTCTAACAGCCGCCCTGGTGATTGTTGCGGGCACGGCTTTACTATACGGTTCGATGACGCAGGCAATGACGCGCAAGGGAGCCGGGAAGTTGACGGCGACGAACTTGATGGCGCATCTGGGACTTGACACCGATGCCGTCCCACACGCGCAGGGAGCGGCGCCGTCGACCATGCAAGCGACGTATACGGTCGCCAACCCGACTAACGAGACCATCACCTATCCGCAGCGCGGGCTGGCCGTCGACTGGAAGATCGTCGACAGCCACGGCGCCGTCGTGTATGATGCCAACCTGGGAAAGATCACGCCCCATATCATTGCGCTAAGAATTCTCGGGCCGAATGAGCACCAGGACTATTCGTCGACCGTCTCGCTTCAGGACCAGAGCGGCGCGCCGTTGTCGTCGGGCAATTACACGTTGCAGGCCTGCTTGGTCGGTGTCGACAATTTGAAGACGACCAAGAGCTTCACGATTAAGTAACGACACTCTCTCGGACGGCCCACGACGATAAACGTCATGGCTGAGCCGCCTCCGGCGAAACGTCCGTCCCGGACTACGGAAGGATCCAGGCTGGACTGGATGTTACGCTGAGATCAGCCCTTTGCGCCAGGCGAAGGCGGCGGCCTGGGTGCGGTCGGAGAGCTGGAGTTTGCCGAGGATGTTGCGGACGTGGGATTTGACGGTCTTTTCGCTGATGAAGAGGCGGTCGGCAATCTCGGCGTTCGACGATCCTTCGGCCACGTGCCGCAGGATTTCGAGTTCGCGATCGCTGAGGGTCGCGATGGGGTCTTCGCCGGTTCCCGCGCCGAGCGCGTGGAGGATCTGCGACGCGACCTGAGAGCTGAGCACGATCTGACCGAGTGCGGCCTTGCGGACGGCGTCGGCAAGTTCGGCGGGACCGACGTCTTTGAGCAGGTAGGACAGCGCCCCCGCGCGCATTGCGGGGAGGATCTGATGCTCCTCGTGGAACGATGTCAGGATGACGACTTGTGTCGACGGGCTGACACGCTTGACCTCCCGCGTGCACGAGACCCCGTCCATCCCAGACATGAGAAGGTCCATCAATACGACGTCCGGGACCAGCTCCGCACACCTGGCCAGCGCTTCCTCACCCCCGCCGGCCTCGCCCACGACTTCGATATCCGGCTGCGTCTCCAGAAACGCGCGGACTCCCTGACGAATGAGTGGATGATCGTCCACGATCATCACTGTAATCCGTTCGCTATCCATCCACCGTCTCCTTCTTCACAAATCCTATCGAGATCCGCACGCCTTCCTTCGGCTGCGAGGTAAGCGTGAAGCGGCCGCTGGGAAGCGATTCCGCGCGCTGTCGCATGTTGCCGAGGCCCATGCCGTCTGCGTTCGACGAGTCGAGACCGCGTCCGTTGTCGCAAATTGTCAGTTCGACCTGTCCCGATCGATCGTCGCACAATGCGATACTCACCATCGACGCCCTGCTGTGCCGGGCCACGTTCGACAAGGCCTCCTCCGCAATTGCCAGAAGCGCATTTGCCGACGTGGCTTGCACGACAGTTCCCGCGGCGACATCGACATCTACGGCAATCTCCGTCCGCCTCGACCAGTCGATGACGCGCTCCTTAAGCCTGACGCCGACATCAACGGAGGCTTCCTCGCTCAGCTCACGCAGGATCGATTTGAGCTCCTGCTGCATCGCGGCGACAAGCTTTGCGGCCTCGTCTAGGTGGACGGTGGTGGCGGGGTCGGGATAGCGCTCACGGGCAGCGCCGATCTGCATGGCCGCCGCGAAGGCTTGCTGCTTGACGGTGTCATGGAGGTCGCGGGCGAGTCGATTGCGTTCTTCAGAAGTTGCCAGTCGCTGCCTCACCGCTAGAAGATCGGCCACCTCGCGGGCCATGCCGTTGAGACGTCGCCCGAGTTCGCCGAGCTCGTCGCCAGGCTTCTCCAGCGCCTTCGCGGTGAAGTCGCCCTGGCTCCAGCAGGCGGCCGCCTCGGCCATCACCTCGAGCCGACTCGTCATCCCGCGCGACGTCATGTAGCTGAAGACACTGCCAAGGACTGTGGCGACAAACGCCATGAAGATCGTGACTAACAACACGAGCGAGCCGGAACCGATCAGCCAATCGCGATAGCTGATCGTCGTTCGCGCCCGCTCGAAGACAGCCCCGTTCAAGTGTCCAGCCGCGTCGAAGATGGGGTAGGCGGCCGCGTCGATGCCGACCGCGTCCTCGGTGCCGAGACGATCCGGACGTAGTTCCCCAGACAGGGCGCGGTTGAGTATGATGTGTTCGCCCGGCGTCAGCAGATTGTCGAGGTACACCCCCTCGTCTGCGCCGGCAATGGCCGATCCGGCGACGATCCGGCGGTCGCGCCCAACCACTACAATGGCGATGTTCTTCGGAAATGGGTTCACACCCATGTGAATGTTGATCAGTTTGCCGTGATGCAGCATGCTGTCCTGCTCGTCGCCGGCATGCAAAACGGCGTCGCGCTCGGTCGTGACGAGGTCACGGATACCGGGAGCGTCGACGGGGTCGCGGTCGACCATCGGCGCCATCGAAGCAGCCGTGTGCCTCGCGTGGTCGACCCAGGTCATCGGCCTTTGATGCATGAAGAAGAGGATATCGGTAAGCCAGGCCATCACAACGACGCCGATGACGAACGTGGCGGCGACTGTGACCAGAATATAGGAGAGCATCAAGCGCCACTGCAGCCGCTGCATCACGGACACGCGTGAGCGAGTGGGTCTGCCACCGCTCGGCGGCAGAGGTGATCGGGTAGTCGTCCGAAGGTCGGACTTCTCCGCGCGGACAGCTGGTTGGATCGAGGTCTGATGAGGCACAATGTTCCCTTGCTGAATTGTACCATTGACCCGCCTCCGCCTGCCTGCGCCCTGAGGCGTAGTGTCGATCCGCCGCAAGGCTGATTTGAAGGCCGCTGCATCTCGGTCGCGTGGTAACTCGATCGACCATACTAATCCGCATAACACGTCGAACGTTTACGTCTGGAGACCGATGACCCCGTCAGCCCGCACGTCGTAAAGTGAACTCGACACCCGGCAGATGCCTACACACTGCCGGGCTGTCGATTACAACGATCCGGAGGTCACTTCTATGTTAATTCGAGCACGCCGTCGACAGCGCGGCGCCACCATGGTCGAGTACGTCCTGCTTATCGCATTGATCGGCGTTGTCGCCATCACGGCGATGAAGTTCCTTGGAAACACGGCCGCAAACCAATTTACTAATGTTGGTACGCACATTCAGAACAGCAATTAACGGCGATGCCGCCGGCGCGCTTGCTGTTCACAAGCCGTCGACGGAGCCGTTATCATTCGCAGATCGGGCCGAAAACTCCAATCCCAATCCAAGGCGCGGGGCCGTGATGTCCCGCGCCATTCTTGTTTTTGAGTGTCACGCGCAAGGAATCTATGCCCTCGCCGCCTAATGGTCCCGTCGATTGAGATGCTGGATAGTTGGCGGAGCGCGGAGTATGCCCAAGTCGACAATTAAAGAGCGGAAGGTTCCGGTGGAGGAGGCGGCTACGCCCGTCCCTATTGCGCATTCGATTGTGTCGGTGCTGGTCCTGATCGCCGTGACCGTCGCCGTCTACGGCCGTTGCGCCGGTTTCGACTATGTCCATTGGGACGATCACCTGCACGTCTACCAGAACCCGTATCTCGCCTCGTTTTCGCCCGCGAACATCAAGCGCTTTTGGTCCGGACCCTATGAGGGGCTTTATATTCCCCTGAGTTACACCGTCTACGCCCTGATCGCCCGATCAGCCCGTATGCCGCACTTCGACAAAGCAGTGACGTCGGTGCAGACGACGCTCAGTCCTCATCCGTTTCACGCCGTCAACATCGCGCTGCATCTGTTGAATGTGCTGCTAGTCTTCGCCCTCCTGCGCAAGCTATTGGCCGGCAAATCGAAATCCGGCGTAGTGCCTGCCGTGGCCGGCGCGCTGTTGTTTTCGCTGCATCCGCTCCAAGTCGAGAGCGTAGCGTGGATTTCGGAGCTGCGTGGTTTACTGTGCGCGTTCTTCAGCCTTGCCAGCCTGCTTGCGTATACCAGCGCGGTGACTGATACGAAATCGACGATCCCGTTAACTCGATGGACTTACTGGGTCAGTCTCGTCCTCTTCGCGCTCGCGGGTCTCTGCAAACCGTCGACTGTGGCGATACCCCTCGCCTTGCTGGCTATTGACCGCTGGGCCGCCAATCGACCATGGCGTTCGGCGATTGCGTCGGCGATGCCCTTCGTACTGCTCTCGATCTACTTCGTCGTCCGTACCCACGGGGCGCAGCCGGTGCCCGATCGACTGCAAGTTCCGTTGTGGACGCACCCGTTCGTCGCCGGCGACGCCATCGCCTTCTATCTCGCCAAGCTCGTCTGGCCGCTCGGGTTGACGATTGACTATGGCCGCAAGCCACAGATCGTAATCGGCAACTGGTGGGGATACGCGACGTGGCTTGTGCCGGCTGCGCTGGCGGTCGTGGTCTATCGACTCCGCCGGACCATGCCACTCGTGGTGGTCGGAAGTGTCGTGACGCTGTCGATGCTGCTGCCGGTCCTGGGACTCGTCGCGTTCGTCTATCAGGACTACTCGACCGTCGCCGATCGCTACATGTACCTCGGGATGCTTGGACCGGCGCTGACTCTCGCGGTAGTGCTATCGCGATTGTCGAGCCGGAACGCCACCATCGCCGCGGGCATCGCGCTCGTCGCGTTGACGGCGGTTACTGTCGTGCAGGTCGGCCGCTGGCAAAACAGCTTCTCGCTTTTTGAATATGCGGTGCGGATGAACCCGGATGGATATCAGATGCGGGAGAACTACGGGATCGCCCTGAAGGAAGACGGCAAGCTCGACGAGGCTGTGGAGCAGTACAACAAAGGGATAGAGATCGAGCCGGGATACTCACGCCTGTACAACGACTTGGGCCTGGTGGAACTGGCAAAGGGCGACGTCAACGGGGCGATACAGTCCTTCCAGCTCTGTGTCGACCGCGAACCCGGCTTTGCCGACGGTCACCGCGACCTGGGAGCCGCGCAGTTGCAGACCGGCCAGACAGACGCCGCCGTCGTCCAATTAAAGCAGGCCGTCGACCTGGAGCCGCTGGAGGCGACCTGTCACAACGACTACGCGAACGCCTTGCTGCAAGCCGGCCGCGCGCAGGAGGCCGCCGTCGAATACCACGCCGCGCTCGCCATCGATCCGTCGATGCCGGAGGCCCTCTTTGGCCTTGCGGACGCGTTGGTGTCGACGGGGGATAAGGCGGGAGCGGAGGCGGCAGCGCTTCAGGCCATCGCCATCGAACCGAGTCTCGCCAGGGCCCATGGCGCACTGGCACGTGTCTTCGACGCACAGGGGAGGCTGCAAGACGCCGTCGCGGAATACCGTCAGGCCATCGCCCTCGCCCCGAGCGACGCGATGATGCACTACAACCTCGCCTGCGCCTACTTCAACCGCGGCGATCAAACCGACGCCATTCCCGAGTTACAGCAAGCGTCGACCCTCGACCCGAACCCGTCCTACTTCGACGGCCTTGGCCAGGCCTATCTCCTCAAAGGCGACCGCAACAATGCCCGCTCGGCCTTCGAGCAGGAGTTGAGGGTCAATCCGAATTCGACATCGGCGAAACAGGAGTTGGCGAAGCTGAGACGGTAGGAGAAGAGCAGGAGTTTATCCGCAGATGGACGCAGATGTTAGGAAAGAGATTTATCCACAGATTAAGACAGATTATGGTGATGTTCAGAAGGAGATAATAAAGATCTTCTATCTCTTATTCCGGAAATCACTGTAATCTGTCCTCATCTGTGGATAATTCTTCTTTCGTTCTTTCTTAGCTCTTGCCATAGCCCCGCAATAGCCCAACGACTTTGCCGATGATGCCGGCGTTGTCGGATTTCCTCAACGGGATGGGGGCGTAGTTGGGGTTTTGGGCCTGGAGCTCGATGCGGTTGCCGTGTCGCCAGAACTTCTTGACGGTGGCCTCTTCGCCGATGCGGGCGGCGACGATGTCGCCGTTCTCGGCGGTCGACTGCGACTGGATGATGACCAGGTCGCCCGGCATGATGTGCGCTCCCGTCATGCTTTCGCCTTTGACGCGGAGCAGGAAGCAGTCGCGCGCGTTGGTACGGAGGAGCTGGGCGGGGACGCTGAAGATGTCCTCGATGTTCTGAGTGGCCAGAAGCGGCGCGCCGGCGGCAATAGTGCCGATGAGGGGCAGCTTGACCATGCCCTGGTCGCTCTCCTTGGGTGTTTCGGAAAGGCGGGCGAGTACGCGGATGCCGCGAGACGTACGAGGGCCGTTCTTGCTCGATAGCCTCTCGATGAAGCCCTTCTTGTGGAGGGCGTCGAGGTGGATAGTCACGCCACGGAGCGAACCGATTCCCAGGCCAACCTGCATCTCGCGTATCGTCGGCGGATAGCCCTTGTCGGTGATATAGGTAACAATAAAGTTAAAAACTTCCTGCTGACGTTCGGTCAATCCCTTAGCCATCATTGTCCTCTTGTTGCCGCCCTATGTTCGACTCGGCATCCGGCTTGCCGCTATTGACGAGTGCGTGTCCATTGGTCGGCGTCGACTTACCCATCGCTTTGAGCAGCAGCGGGCTTGGCTGCTTCGGTCCACTGTCCTTGGCGCCGTCGCCCGGCATCATCTCGTACATCGCCTGGTACGGGTTGACGGGGCCGGCCGCTTCCTCGCGCTTGAGCTGCTCGATTCGAGAGTTAAGCTCAATGATCCGTCGACGGATCGAGATGCCAAGGAAGACCACCACGGGGATCGAAGCTAATAATAGCCATTTGTCTTCGACCATATGTTTGTATCCCGATCTAAGTGTACCCGAATATTTTAAATTTGGCGAATGAAAGTTTTTGAGAGGTAGAATCTTCGGGTTGTGAACGAAGAAACAGCCACCTATTTACTCTCGGACGCGGGGCGCGACCTGCTCACTCGTGTCGCGCAGGAGGCGCAATCAGACCCCGTGCGCGCGCTGATTCGGCTGCGGAAATCTGAGGACGCCGACCGCGTTACTGCCGCGTGGGAGATCTATGAGGCACGCAAGAAGTCTGCGGCGAAGTTCGGCGAACTTGGGGCGTCGATGTACTTTACGACCGAGGCGCTGGAGCAGGCGTCGAGCCCGGGTGCGTCGGCGTATCATGCCCGCCGCATTGTCGACAGCGGCAAGCGCAGCGTCGTCGACCTGTGCGGCGGCATCGGCGCGGATACCCTGGCGTTCGCCCGCGCGGGCCTGAGCGTCATCCTGTGCGAACTCGACCCGGTGCGTGCGCTGTTCGCCGCCGAAAATGCGCGGGTGGCAGGATTTGGCGACAGGGTTGAGGTCCGGTGCGTCGACGCGACCACTGCGCTCGACAGTCTCAAAACCGCCATGCCTGACGCGGCGATCTGGTTCGACCCGGCACGCCGTGTCGACAACCGGCGCATTGCCGATCCCAATGACTACCTCCCTCCTATTACTCTCTTGGCTCGGCTACACGGAGCCGGCTTCAAATCCGTTGGCGCAAAGCTGTCGCCCGCTGTCGATCATGGGGTCGAGCGGCCATATGGTGGCGAGTTGGAGTTCATCTCCGACATGGGCGAGTGTAAGGAGGCGCTGCTGTGGACGGGGGCGATGATGCGGGGGGAGGGGACACGCGCGGCGGTCATCGGGAAAAGTGGGACGTCGACGATCACGGCGACTCCGGCTGAAGAGCATGCCCGCCCAGAGCGGCCGATAACGCAGTTGGACACATGGCCCCCAGAGACACAATCTAGTTACCTCTACGAACCCGACCCTGCCGTCATCCGCGCGCACCTGGTGCAGGCACTCGCCGATCGGATCGGCGCGCACTTGATCGATCCGCACATTGCCTACCTGATCGGACCAGCACTCGTCGATACCCCCTTTGCGACAGCCTATGCCATAGTCGACCGCTTTGCATTCCACGTCAAGGCGCTCAATCGGGCGTTGCGGGAGCGCTCGGTAGGAAGGGTGGTCATCAAGAAACGGGGCTTCCCGCAAGAGCCCGTACAGGTGCGCAAGCAGTTGAAGCTCAGCGGCGACAATGAGATGACGCTGGTACTCACCCGCGTGGGTCAGCAGCACCAGGTGGTCCTGTGCCATCCCGTCTCGCGTCCCTAACGAGAGATTCTGCATTTGCTCGTATTTATCCCAACACTTCTCCGCCTGACGCGTCTTCTCTGTTGTAGGGCGTGCGACGCCGCGCTTATGCCACACAGATAAGGAGAATGAATAATGTCGACAGAGGATAATATGGACGAAGTACAGCCCGGCTTACGAGGCGGGGAAATTTCGAACATGGGAATGCTTGATCTCACCTCGGCCAAGACGCCCGCGGATCTTGCAAACATTAAGAGCCTTCATGACATTGGCGCAATCTTGATACCCGAGCATTTGACTGCGGCTCTGGCCGGGATCGAAATGCGCGATGTCGGAGCGGTTATTCCCATCGCATCCGGCGCTAACGTCAACATGATTACCGGGCAGACCAAGCTCACCGGTGAATCGCTGGCGGCAGGCGATCCGGAGACGGTTCTGGTTATCGCGGGACAGGTCATCGTCACAACGCGCGTGGATAAGGTCGGATATAAGGGCGTACAGATAGTCGGACAGGTTTTTGCGCCGAGGGGAAGCGAGACCGGCCTCGCCTCCAAAGTCAGCCGGCTAGCCGGTCAGTTGATTTACTATCCCGAAGGGGCAAGATTTTTCATCGGCGACGATACGGTAACAAGCGACTTTTTGGAAATGCTTCAGGACCCCACGCCGATCCTTGTCATGGGGCATCTCAATCTTGATGACGATATTAGCGCCGATCTGCTTCGGGAGAAGGTTTCCGAGATCGCATTGATGGGCGCAATGTCCGTGCCGCGCCATCTGGCTGCGTTAACGCAGTTCCTTACCGTTGAAAAGATGGGCGACATTCAGGTTCGAGACTAACACCGTGACGATCCCACAGCGACGTGACAGCACGAC
>Ga0070658_10002062_pt1 | contig 16849 bp, 18 predicted proteins | sample KBSC13metaG_FD_64664 | JGI IMG/M metagenome (GOLD analysis project Ga0070658, IMG submission 64664) | Corn rhizosphere microbial communities from Kellogg Biological Station, Michigan, USA - KBS C1-3 metaG | ecosystem: Host-associated > Plants > Roots > Rhizosphere > Soil ...
GGACATGATGAGGTTGCCGAGCTGGTAGGCGAAGCCGGGGAACATCGCACGGACGGCGCCCGGCGAGAGTTCGTTGAGGTGGACCGGGACGATCCCCCAGGCGCCCTGCACCGCGACCTGCATCAGGAAGGCCCCTATGCCTAGGAGCACCGGCGTTGAGCTGAAAGCCCATAAGGGAACCACGGGCAGCGCCAGCAGGCAAGCATAGACGATCGCGCGCTTGCGACCGATCTTCTCCGACCAGATCCCGAACCCGATGCCCCCCACGATCGCGCCGACGTTCATGATCGCCGTCAGAGTGCCTGTGAGCTGGGTATCGAATCCGTGCTGCTGCTGGAGAAAGGTGGGATACAGATCCTGGGTGCCGTGGCTGAACGCGTTGAAGGCGGCCATCAGCACGATCATGTACAGCGTAATCTTCCAGTGGCGCGCGAGCTCAGCGAGCGGGTTCGGTCGCTGCGTTTCGCGGCGCGCTTCGAAGACGGGGCTCTCCTTCACGTGGATTCGGATGAGCAGGACCAGGAGGGCGGGTGCCACTCCGACCATGAACATGCCGCGCCACCCGATCGTGTCGAACAGAAGGAAGTAGACGAGGCTGGCGACAAAATAGCCCGACGGATAGCCGCTCTGAAGCAGCCCCGAGACCGGGCCGCGAAGCTTCGGAGGAATGGTCTCCATGACCAGGCTCGCGCCCAGTCCCCATTCGCCGCCCATCGCGACCCCGAACAGGAAGCGTAGGACGAGCAGGCTGGTCAGCGATGGAGCGAAGCCGGACGCGAACTCGAACAGCGAGAAAAGGATGATGTCGGCCATGAGCACCGGCCGCCGTCCGAAATGCTCGGCGAGCCAGCCGAAGACGAACGCGCCGATCGGGCGCGCGGCGAGGGTCAGGAAGATCGCCGCGGAGACGCTTTTGATGTCCGTCGAAAACTCGGCGGCGATGGCCTTCAACATGAAGACCATGAGGAAGAAGTCAAACGCGTCGAGCGTCCACCCGAGATAGCTGGCCCAGATCGCGCTGCGCTGCGACGGTTCGAGCGACTTCAGGTCCGCGATCAAGCTCATGCACTGCTCCTCCCGAGAGGCGCACCTAGTGGCAAGCGCTTGGCCGCTCCGCAAGCGAAGGACCACAACGTACGTTACGGCCGGATGCCTAACCGAATTTAAACCATAGGCGCGTAACGCGGGCGATCAGGAGCATCGCTTGGGAAGTATCGGCCGCATTCTCAGGGCAGGCGGAAGCCCTCCGCAGGAAGAAACGCGCCCGGCGTCGGCGCGGGCGGAAGCGCTCATCCAGGAATTCGAGAATAGCGAAAAGGGCTGGTTTTGGGAGACGACCCGGGACGGCAATCTCGCCTACATCAGCGACAGCGTGGCCAAAGCGTTGGGACGTGAGGCATCCGATCTGCTGAATCGACCCTTCGCGGACCTCGTGTCGTCGGAAGCGTCGGAAGGCGCCTCCGCATCCGAACGCACTCTCGGCTTCTACCTGTCGTCGCACGTCGCCTTCCAGGACCTGATCGTTCGGGCCAAGACCAAGAACGAAATCTGGTGGTCGATCTCGGGACGGCCGGTCCATGACGAAATCGGGCGCTTCTTCGGTTATCGCGGGTTCGCTTCCGACCTGACCAAGATGCGCCAGTCGGAGGTCGAGCTCGATCGGCTCGCGCGCCAGGACTCCCTCACCGGGCTCGCCAATCGCGAGGCGCTGCGCCGGGCGCTCGACGATGCTTTGGTCAGCGCAGTTCGGCGGAAGCATCGCTGCTCGGTGTTCCTGCTGGACTTGGACCGGTTCAAGGCGGTCAACGATACGCTGGGTCATCCGGCCGGCGACACGCTCCTGCGTCTCGTGTCGCTGAGGCTTCGCGACGAGGTCGGCAAGCTAGGCCAGGTCGGGCGTCTCGGCGGCGACGAGTTCCAGGTCGTGTTGCCCGCCACCTCGTCTAAGGACGACCTAGCGAAGCTGGCGCAAGGCATCATCGAAAGCCTATCGCGACCCTATACGATCAATGGCACGGCGGTCTCGATCGGGGCCTCGGTCGGCATCGTCACGTCGGACTATGACGATCGCACGTCGGACGATTTAATGCGCGATGCGGACCTTGCGCTCTATGCCGCCAAGGCCGCGGGCAAGGGCTGCTTCCGCTTCTTCGAGCCGGAAATGCACGAGGCGGCGCGCGAGCGTCAGTTGATGGAGTCCGACCTTCGAGTCGCGCTCGAAGGGGGTCAGTTGCGGGTCGTGTTCCAGCCGAGCGTCAACGCCTCGAGCGAGGCGGTGACCGGCTTCGAGGCGCTCGTTCGCTGGGACCATCCCGAACATGGGCCTGTGAGCCCGGTGCTCTTCATCCCGCTTGCCGAGGAAATCGGCCTCATCAACGAGATCGGCGAATGGGTGATGAAGACGGCCTGCGAAGAGGCGTCGAAGTGGCCGGCGGAAGTGTCCGTCGCCGTCAACCTGTCGCCGGTGCAATTCCGGTCGCACTCGCTGCCGGCCACGGTCCGGGCAGTTCTGTCGGAAACCGGCCTGTCGGCCAAGCGGCTAGAGCTTGAGATTACGGAGGGCGTGTTCCTCAGCAACGACGAGCACGTCCACGAGATGATCGGCAATTTGAAGAAGATCGGCGTGAAGCTCGCGCTCGACGATTTCGGCACCGGTTATTCCAGTCTCAGCTATTTGCAGCGGGTCCCGTTCGACAAGATCAAGATTGATCGGTCGTTCGTCACCGGAGCGTCGGACCCGACGGGACGCAATGCAGCACTCATCCGGGCAATGGTGGGCTTGGCTGCCGACCTCAAGATGCAGACCACGGCCGAGGGCGTGGAGACGCAGGAAGAGCTCCAACTGGTGCGCGATCTCGGCTGCTCGCTGGTCCAAGGATACATCTTCGGCAAGCCGATGCCGGCGGACGAAGCGCTGGAACTCGCCAACAGGGGTGCGGCGACCCTGCCGGCGCAATATCCGCCCCGTGAGCCGCGCATGCGCATCATCCGCGCGGCGTTGCTTCACCATCAGGGGCGGGTGCTCGGCGCTCGGCTGCGCAACATTTCCAGCGGAGGAGCCTTGGTCGAGTGCCGAGAGGAAATGCCGGTTGGCGCGGAGATCCAGCTCGACTTCGCAGCTGGCGGATTGATCGAGGCAGAGGTGCGTTGGACCAAGGGCACGCAGTTCGGGTGCCAGTTCAAGGAAAAGTTCGACTTGAAGCTCCTCCAACAGACGAAACCGGCGGTCAAGTCGACCTCCGTCATGAGGCCCACGTACCTGACGGGAACCGACACCGGTTCGGCGGAGGGGAAATAGCATCCGGTGCCGTCGCGGAGAGTCGTCTGCCTATTGTGAACCCGAATTCATGGAACGGCTCGTTCCGAGGTCGCGTTGCTCTTTTCCGATTAGGGAAGGAGACCAATATGAAAACCGTCGTCTCAATCGCTGCCGCGACCGTGCTCGCCATGGCTGCGACTTCGCCTGCTGTGGCCCGTGAGGGCTGCGGTGAGGGGTTCCATCGCACCGCGAACGGCATGTGCCGCGCAAATCGGGGAACCGAGCAGCGCTGGATCGAAGGCCATTACTATCATGGCCAGGGATATTGGCACCAAAACCGGTGGTACCATCATCGCCATCGCCAGAATGGCGTCTGGGTTTACCTCTAAGCCGTGAGCGTCAGCCCGCGTTCTTTGCCAGCCACTGCTCGAGCCATTTGATCGTGTAATTGCCGGCGAGGAACTCGGGGTCGCGAACCAATTTCTGGTGGAGCGGGATGGTCGTTTTCATTCCCTCCACCACATATTCCTCGAGCGCTCGCTTCAGCCGGCGAATGCAGCTGTCGCGGTTGGAGCCATAGACAATCAGCTTACCGATCATGCTGTCGTAGTAAGGCGGCACCTTATAGCCGGTGTAGAGTCCGCTATCGACGCGCACGTGCATTCCGCCGGGCGCAACATAGTTTTTCACGAGCCCCGGGGAGGGCGCAAAGGTCTCGGGGTCCTCCGCATTGATGCGGCATTCGATCGCGTGACCGTGGAGGTGGACCTGCTCCTGGGTGCAGGAGAGGCCTTCGCCTGATGCCACGCGGATCTGCTCGCGCACGAGGTCGATGCCGCTGATCATCTCGGTCACCGGATGCTCGACCTGGAGCCGAGTGTTCATCTCGATGAAGTAGAACTCACCGTTCTCGTAGAGGAACTCGATCGTGCCCGCGCCGCGATAGCCCATCTCGCTCATCGCCGTGCGGACGATCTCGCCCATGTGATGGCGTTCTTTCTTGGTGAGGACCGGCGACGGCGCTTCCTCGAGCACTTTCTGGTGACGGCGCTGAAGCGAGCAATCCCGCTCACCGAGGTGGATCGCGCCGCCCTTGCCATCGCCGAACACCTGGAATTCGATGTGGCGTGGGTCGGCGAGATATTTTTCCATGTAGACGGTGTCGTCGCCGAAGGCGGAACGCGCCTCCGCAGCGGCTTGGCTCATCAGGCTCTCGAGCTGACTCTCTTCGGGCACGACCTTCATGCCTCGGCCGCCGCCGCCCGACGCCGCCTTGATCAGGACGGGGTAGCCGATCTCCGCGGCGAGCCTCTTCGCCTGGGCAACCGACTTGATCGCCCCATCGGACCCGGGGACTAGCGGAAGGCCAAGCTTTGCGGCCGTGCGCTTGGCCTCGATCTTGTCGCCCATCGTCCGGATGTGCTCGGGCTTCGGTCCGACCCAGACGATATTGTGGCTCTCGACGATCTCAGCAAACTGCGCATTCTCGCTGAGAAAGCCGTAACCGGGGTGGATCGCGTCGGCGTGGACGATTTCCGCCGCCGAGATGATGTTCGGGATGTTGAGATAGGATTCGGTCGCCGGTGGAGGGCCGATGCACACGGTCTCGTCGGCGAGGCGGACGTGCATCGCATCGGCGTCGGCGGTCGAATGGACCGCGACCGTCGTGATCCCCATCTCATGACAGGCGCGATGGATACGCAGCGCGATCTCGCCGCGGTTGGCGATCAACAGCTTCTTGATTTGCATGCGTGCGGCCTTCAGCCGATGATCAGGAGTGGCTGATCGAACTCGACCGGCTGGCCGTCCGAGATCATGATCTTCTTGACGACTCCGCCGGACGGCGCGGTGATCGGGTTCATCACCTTCATGGCTTCGACGATCAGCAGAGTGTCACCCGCCTTCACGGGCTTGCCGACCTCGATGAATGGGTTGGCCCCGGGCTCCGGCGACAGATAAGCCGTTCCCACCATAGGCGACTTGACGCTTTCGCCGGCCACTTCTTCTTTCGCCGGCTCGCCCAGGTCTTCCTTGGCATGCATCGGGGGAGCGCTGAGCGCAGGCGCCATCGGCGCCCCATAAGCCTGCGGCGCGCCGAGCAGCGCATGCGTCTCACGCTTGACCTTGATCCGTCGGTCGCCGTCCTCGATCTCGATCTCGGTCAATTCCGTGTCGGTGAGCAGCTGCGCGAGCTCTCGCACGAGGGCCGGGTCGATGCGCATTGCGCCTTTGTCGCCGGAGCCTGCGGGATCCTTCGGTGGGGCCATTACTCTTCCTGTTGTCTGCTTGGCGCAGCGCTCTGTCAGACGAGCGCGCTTCCGTCCACCCTCAACGCACTTGGCGCCAGTGAACTCCCCTCCTATTTGCAGGCCGCAATGAGCCTCGATGGAAGCCTTGGAGTCCGCGTCAATGGCGAGCATCGCCGCCTTCCCGGCGGAATCAGCATCGCCGAGATGCTGAATGAGCTCGGCCTCGACCCATTGCGCGTGGCGGTTGAACGCAATCTCGAGATCGTTCCGCGTTCGACGCTCGGCGAGGTGTGCGTCGAGGACGGCGACGATTTCGAAATCGTGCATTTTGTCGGAGGCGGTTGAGTGACGGCGCAGCAGGACATCAAGGCGGACACTTGGACCGTCGCCGGCCGGACCTTTACGTCGCGGCTCATTGTGGGCACCGGCAAGTACAAGAATTTCGAGGAGAATGCCGCGGCGGTTGGGGCTTCTGGCGCTGAGATCGTCACCGTTGCAGTGCGGCGCGTCAACGTCTCCGATCCCGGTCAGCCCCGCCTGACGGACTTCATCGATCCCAAGAAGATCACCTACCTGCCGAACACGGCCGGCTGCTTCACCGCCGAGGACGCCATCAGGACGCTTCGGCTGGCGCGTGAGGCCGGCGGGTGGAATCTCGTTAAGCTCGAGGTTCTGGGCGAGGCGAAGACACTCTACCCGGACATGCGCGAGACACTCCGGGCGACGGAGGCGCTCGTCAAAGAGGGCTTCGAGCCGATGGTCTATTGTGTCGACGACCCGATCGCGGCGAAGCAACTCGAGGAAGCCGGTGCGGTCGCGATCATGCCGCTTGGTGCGCCGATCGGTTCGGGGCTGGGGATCCAGAATCTCGTGACGATCCGGCTGATCGTTGAAGGTGCCGGCGTTCCGGTCTTGGTCGACGCGGGCGTAGGGACTGCCAGCGACGCCGCCGTCGCCATGGAGCTCGGCTGCGACGGCGTGCTGATGAATACGGCGATCGCTGAAGCGAAGGAGCCGGTGTTGATGGCGCGCGCAATGAAGGCGGCCGTCGAAGCCGGCCGCCTCGCTTACCTCGCGGGACGCATGCAGAAGCGCCGCTACGCCGATCCGTCGAGTCCGCTCGCGGGGCTCATTTAGTCGCGGTCACGATGTGCGCCGACATCGGCGCGTCGAACCCCACTTCCGTTTCGAATATGCGGAGTGCGTGCTCCGCGGCTTCGGTTGCATTCGCCAACGCCTCTGGACTCCACGCCTCGATCTCCGAGCGCATCGGAGTGCCTTGCGTCAGTGCAATCGCGACATCCCGAGCAGACGCTGCATGACTGCGCAATTCGACGGTCTCGATTTCGATCCGCTCAAACCCCGCAGCGCGGAGATCGCCGTGGATCGTGTCGATGTCGTGGTATCGGAAGGGCAGGCGCTCGTAGAAGGCCGCGGTCTCGTCCTGGAACATCTGGGCGAGGGCGGTTCCGACGACCTTGGTTGCGAGATTGCGTCCGACCTCATCCCATATTGCAAGCAAATATCCGCCGCCGGGGCGAAGAACGCGCCGCGCTTCGGCGTTGCCACGAACCTTATCCGGGAAGAACATCACTCCGAATTGGCAGATGACGAGATCGAAACTTTCATCCTCAAACGGTAGCGCCAGCGCGTCGGCATATCGGAAGACGACGTTTGATTGTCGGATCCGCGCGGCCGCCTGCGCCAGCATCGGCTCATTAAGGTCGGTCGCGATGATTTGTGCATGTGGAAGCGCCTGATGGAGCAGTTCGGTTACGACGCCGGTTCCTGACGCCGTTTCCAGGATAAGCTTCGGCTGCAGCCGTCGGGCCCGTTCGGACAATTCCCGGGCGTATGGGCGGAAGAATAGCGGAACCATGTAGCGGTCGTAAATTGCCGGGATCGAACCGGCGAAGACCGTGTCGTTTGGTCCTGCGCTTTGCATCAGACGGAACGGCCCCCGTTCGTCAAGCATTTCCAGATGGTCCGGAGGTGGACCATGGTGACGGCCATGACAGACTTCGTCAGCGAGCGCGAGGCGATGGTCGAGCGGCAACTCAAGCGCCGCGGTATCGTCGAACCCGAGATTCTCGACGCCTTCCTGACGGTTCCGCGGGAGGTGTTCGTCGGCGAGAGATACGCGCACCAGGCTTACGGTGACCACCCCCTTCCGATCGAGGCGCAGCAGACGATCTCGCAGCCATATATCGTCGCTCTGATGATCCAGGCCGCAGCGATCGGATCTGGCGACGTCGTGCTGGAGGTGGGCGCGGGCTCCGGGTACGCCGCCGCGGTCATCAGCAGGATCGCCTGCAAGGTCATCGCGATCGAGCGGCAGCACGAGCTTGTCGAAGTCGCGACGGAGCGTATTCACCGTCTCCAATTCGATAATGTCGCGATCGTAGAGGGGGATGGCACCAAGGGCTGGCCTGCAGAGGCGCCTTACGATGCCATCCTTGCTGCCGCGAGCGGAAGCCACGTCCCGGCTGCTTTGATAGGCCAGCTTGCGCCCGGCGGCCGCCTCGTCATGCCGCTTGGCCAGCCCGGCTGGGTTCAGGAACTCGTCAAGCTGACCAAGCAGGAGGATGGAACCCTAGAACAGGAGAACCTGGGCGCCGTGCGCTTCGTTCCTCTGATTGGCGAGGAAGGATGGAGCCATGCTTGAGCTGGACCTGGACGTCGGCGCGCTGATCCGTGATGCGGCCGAACCGTTGCCTGACATCGACGATCCCGCCTTCGGCGCTTTGTTCGATCGCTACGGCGACGCCCGCGTCGTGCTGCTGGGGGAGGCGAGCCATGGCACTAGCGAATTCTACCGCGCACGCGCGGCGATCTCGCGCCGCCTGATCGAATGCCACGGATTCAACATCGTGGCGGTAGAAGCGGACTGGCCCGACGCTGCGACGATCGATCGGTACGTGCGCCATCGCCCTTGGCGCGAAGGCGAGCTCACGGCGTTCGAGCGCTTCCCCACTTGGATGTGGCGCAATGTCGAGGTGGACGCCTTCATCCGCTGGATGCGTCAATATAACGAGGCTCAGCCGTACGCAGGCATGTGCGGGTTCTACGGCCTCGACCTGTACAATCTGTCAGGCTCGATGCGGGCGGTGATCGATTTCCTCGAGCAGCAGGACCCGGAACTCGCTCGCCGGGCACACAAGAGATACGCGTGTCTCGAGCCATGGGCCGAGGAGCCGCAGCTCTACGGCCGCAATGCGCTGCTTGAAGGCTATGCACGCTGCGAGGTCGGAGTCGTCCAGATGCTCAAGGACTTGCTGCAGAAACAGGTCGATTGCTTCGCGCCGGAATGCGACGAGTGGCTCGACGCCGCGGCCAACGCACGTCTGGTGAAGGATGCCGAGGCCTATTATCGAGTGATGTACGGCGGCTCCGCCGAGAGCTGGAATTTGCGCGACACGCACATGTTCGAGACTCTGAACATGATCCTCGACGCGAAGGGGCCGACCTCGAAAGCAATCGTCTGGGCGCACAACAGCCACATCGGCAATGCCGCCTTCACCGACATGGGGCGGCAGCGCGACGAGCTAAATATCGGGCAGCTGGCGAAGGAGAAATGGGCGGCGAAGGCGCGGCTCATCGGCTTTGGAACGCATGCAGGGACGGTCGCCGCCGCGGACGACTGGGACGAGCCGATGAAGATCAAGCAGGTCCGTTCGTCCCTTCCGGACAGCTACGAGCGGCTCAGCCACGACAGCGGCATTTCACGCTTCCTGCTCGACCTGCGTGAGGGCGAGGTCGGCCGGGATGTGAGGGAAGCGTTGATGGAGCCGCGGCTCGAACGGTTCATCGGGGTTATCTACCGGCCCGACACAGAGCGCTGGAGTCACTATAGCGAGACGATATTGCCCGGGCAGTTCGACGGCTGGGTCTGGTTCGACGAAACGAACGCAGTCACACCATTAGCCGGCGAGCAACGCCCCGGAGACGTCCGGCATGAGGACGAGACCTATCCGTTCGGGCTGTAAACCGTCGATTCTGTGCCGATTCGATACAGAATATGGTTAACGGCTGTTTACGATCTGTGGATAAGTGAGGCGGAAAACCGCGCCGCTGGGCGCTTGAAGCGACTCTTTTAACGTCAGATTGAAGGCATGACGTCATTCATCGTCGCATCCACTCAACTTGTCGATAAAAATGGAATCGTGGCTTCCGTAACATACTGGGTCGGGCACTCTCAGTCGTGGGGCTGAACGAAACTGATCTCGCAAGAGACAGTGCGTGGGAGGAAAAGTCTTGGGCGAGGGACTTCAAGCTATCGGCAGCTTCTCTGAGCCGATCGACAATTTGATCTTCGATCTTTCTCCACATAGTCAGCAAGTCAAACCTCACATGGACCGCGATTATCCTTGGCGGCGGCGCGCATATGATCGCACGCTTGCTTGCCCGGATCTTGCTCGCGCCATCAATGACTTCCTGAGTTCGGGCGTAGAGTTCGTATCGAACGACGATTTGCCAGTACGTCTCTGCGCATAAGATCTGTTCCGATCCGGTACGAAGAGATTTCGAGGGAGTAATTCCGGCTTTCTGTCGTTGTTCTTGGTGAGCTCGCTCGCGGGAGCATCGCATGGCTGGCCTGTTTAAAAGCGACCTAGACGATTTCGACGCGACGGCGCCGGAGGATTCGGAGCGGTGCGTGTCCGCGAAAGAATCTCTGCCGTCGCCCGCCGCCGGGAATTTCAAGGATCTCGAGAGGCTGCTGGAGCAACTCGGCTCGCCGCCGGTGTTCGAGCTAGGCAACCCGCTTCCGCAAGAGAAATTCATGCCGAAGCGGCGCATCGGAGAGTGCCACGCCTCGCACAACCGGGCGCTGTTCGGCGAGACTGACTAGCCGCGAGAGCGTTCGCGCAGCTTGGTGATCGTCGTCGCGTTGCTGATAACTTCGACGTCGGTCTTGCAGTGGAGCAGGCGAATGCCTTTCTGCTTCAGCGCTTTCTCGAGGGCGGGCGCGAAGTCCTCGGTGCCCTCGACGGTCGCAACGAAGCTTGCGCCGAACGCCTTCGCCAGAGCTGCGAAGTCGGGGTTGCTGAGACCGGTCGCGGAGATCCGTTGTGGATACTCCCGCTCCTGATGCATGCGGATCGTACCGTAGCTCGCATTATCGACGACGATGACCAGGAGGTCCGCGGCATATTGTGCGGCGGTCGCGAGTTCCTGGCCGTTCATCAGGAAGTCGCCGTCGCCTGCGACGCACACGACAGACCGGTCCTTGAAGCGGATCGCCGCTGCGACTGCAGCAGGGAGGCCATATCCCATGGTGCCGCTGGTCGGCGCGAGCTGCGTCGGCATCGGGCCGTAGCGCCAATAACGATGCCACCAGCCCGAGAAATTACCGGCTCCGTTGCAGACGATGGTGTTCTCGGGGAGTCGCTCGCGCATCGCCGCCACGCACGGACCGAGGTCGAGCTTCACGCCCTCGCGCGGCTTGGGTTCGGACCAGTCGAGCCATTCTTTGTGTGCGTCGTCCCCGCAGGAGAAGCGGACCAGGTCGGGGTCGATCCACTCGTCGACCATCTCGGCGAACTCGCCCATGTCGGCGCAGATCGGCAGGTCGGCATGATAGACTCGGCCGAGTTCGTTCGGGTCGGGATGGACGTGGACGAGTGTCTGGCCCGGATGATCCGGCGTGATGAGCGTGTAGCCGTCGGTCGTCGCCTCCCCGAGGCGCGGCCCGACGGCGATGATCAGGTCGGCGTCGCGGATTCGCTGCTGCAGCTTCGGGTTGGGGCCATAGCCGAGGTTGCCGGCATAGACCTGGCACGTGTTGCAGATGGCATCCTGGCGGCGGAATGCGGCGGCGACGGGGATCCCGTAGCGGAAGGCGAAGTTCGCGAAATGGTGGGATGCGCGCGGGCTCCAGTCGGCGCCACCGACGATGGCCACCGGAGAGGCGGCTTCCTTGAGCAATTCGAACAGCGCCTGGACCGCGCCTGGGTCGGGCTCCTCCGCGAGCGGTGGAACGCACGGCCGGTCGAGCGTCTCGACCTCGTCGCGAAGCATGTCCTCCGGCAAGGCGAGCACGACAGGACCCGGCCGTCCGGCGGTCGCGACGCGATAGGCGCGTGCCACATATTCGGGGATGCGCCGTGCGTCCTCGATCCGCGCTGCCCATTTCGCGATCGGACCGAAGAAGGCGGGGAAATCGATCTCCTGGAAACCCTCGCGATCACGGTCGCCGCGCGCAACGTCGCCGATGAACAGGATCATCGGCGTCGAATCCTGGAAGGCGACGTGCACGCCGGCGCTGGCATTGGTCGCACCGGGACCGCGAGTGACGAAGGCGACGCCGGGGCGCCCGGTCATCTTGCCGTCGGCGTCCGCCATGTACGCGACCCCGCCTTCCTGGCGGCAGACGATCGTCTCGATCTCCGGAGTGTCGTGCAGCGCATCGAGCACCGCGAGGAAGCTCTCGCCGGGAACGGTGAAGATTCGGTCGCAGCCCTGGATCCTGAGCTGGTCGACGATGATGCGGCCACCGGTGCGCTTGGTCATTGCGAGGCCTGTAGCGGCTGGCCGTGCGGGTGCAAACGGGCTAGGCGTCCGGCGCCATGTACATCCTCACCGTTACCTATCCGAAGTCGCCCGACGCGACGTTCGACTTCGACTATTTCCGTCAGAAGCATTTGCCCGAGGTCGGCAAGGCGTTCGCCCCGTTCGGGCTCGGCTATGCCAGCGTGCTGCGCGGCGAGGAAACGGTAGGCGGAGGCGAGCCCGCCTACTTCGCGACCACAATCCTCAGCTTCGCAACCGAGCAGGGCGCGCGGGACGCGGTGGCGTCGGACGGCGGACGGACGCTGGTCGCGGACTTCACGAACTTCACGAGCGTGACGCCGGTCATCCAGTTCAACACGGCGGTGCCGTAAGCACCTCAGGCTTGGTGAATGGCCTTCACCACCTGATAGCTTTCCAGCCCTTCCTTACCTCCTTCGCTGCCGAAGCCTGAGTCCTTGACGCCGCCGAACGGCGAGTCGGCTCCACTGATGGCGAAGGTGTTGATTCCAACCATGCCGCTTTCGACGAGGTCGCCGATCAAGTTGGCGCGGCGGCCATTCTCGGTAAAGGCGAAGGCCGCGAGGCCGAAGGGTAGGCGGTTGGCCTGCTCGATGACCTCCTCAAACGTGTCGAACGGGCGCGATACGGCGACTGGGCCGAACGGCTCGTCGTTCATGATCGCCGCTTCGTTCGGGACGTCCGCCAGCAGCGTCGGCTGGAAGAAGAAGCCGCCGTCGCCGCGCTCGCCTCCGGCCATCACTCGGGCTCCTTTGGCCTTCGCGTCCTGGACCAGGGTTTCGATCGCCTCCGGGCGGCGGCTGTTGGCAAGCGGCCCCATCTTCACGCCGTCTTCCAAGCCGTTGCCGACCTTCACCTTCGCGGTGCGCTCGGCGAAACCCTTTACGAAGGCGTCGTAGATGCCGCGCTGCACATAGAAGCGGGTCGGCGAGACGCAGACCTGGCCGGCGTTCCGGAACTTCTGCGGCACCACCATGTCGAGCGTCTTCTCGAGATCGCAGTCGTCGAAGATCAGGACCGGCGCATGGCCGCCGAGTTCCATCGTCACGCGCGTCATGCTGTCGGCGCACAGCCGCATCAGATGTTTTCCGACATTGGTCGAGCCGGTGAAGCTCACCTTGCGGATGACGCGGCTGGCGATGAGCGTCTCACTGACGAGGCCGGCTTCGCCGTGGACGAGCTGCGCGACTCCGTTGGGAATGCCGGCGTCTGCGAGGGCACGGAACATCTCCGTCCCCACGCCCGGAGTTTCGTGCGGCGGGCGGGAGATCACGGTGCAGCCGGCGGCGAGCGCGGCGCTGACCTTCTTAGCCAGCAGATAGAGCGGGAAGTTCCACGGGGTGAAAGTCGCGGTCGGACCGACCGGCTGGCGGATCACTCGACTGAGCTGACCCGCGGGGCGCACAAGCGTGCGGCCGTAGTCCCGCTTCGCATCCTCTGCGTACCAATCGAACAACTGCGCGGAGGCGAGTGTCTCGAGCTTCGCTTCGGTAAGGACCTTACCCTGCTCTTGGGTCATCGTCGCTGCGATCAGGTCGACGCGCTCGCGGATGAGCGATGCGGCCTTGTGCAGGATGGCCGCGCGCTTCTCGACGTCCGTCGCGCGCCATTCCGGCCAGGCGCGTTCCGAGGCCGCGAGGGCCTCTTCAAGGTCGGCCTTGGTGGCGTATGGAACTGCGGCGATCGGCGTGGCGTCGACCGGGTTGACCACGTCGTGGCTGTCGCGGCCTTCGCCCGATTTCCAAACGCCGTCGATGAAGAGCTTGAGGTCGGTTTCGTATCCCATGCGAGCGCAGATAGGCGCGGCTCGTTACGCCTGCAACTCGCCTCACATTCTTCATCGCTGTCCGAAACGGAGGATGTTGATGCTCGTCCGCGTCGCGGCTACCGCTACTGACAAAGGAGAAAGCAAGCATGACCAAGCAGGAACTCGTCGAGCGGATGCAGCAGGGTCAGGCGTGGGTGCCGGGCAAGCGCGTGAAGATCGACTTCGGCGGAAGCGAGGGTGCGGTGATGCTCGACGGCGCTGCCCAGCAGATCAGCGAAGAGGACGGCGCGGCGGACACCACGATCCGCGTCGGCTGGGACGACTGGCAGCAGATGGCCTCGGGCCAACTCGACGGGATGACGGCGTTCATGATGGGCAAGCTCAAGGTGGAGGGCGACATGTCCAACGCGATGCAGCTGCAGGGCGTGCTGTCGAAGCTGCGCAGTTAGTTCGTCGAACGGCTGTTGCCGCACGGGTGGCGGCTATTCAGGATGGCTGGATGCGATTGCCGATCGCGTTCCTGCTGCTGATCCCCACGCCGCTGTTCGCGCAGGCGGTGCCCGTGCTCGACGCAGGGGCTGCCCAGGCGATCATTGCAGGATGCGTCTCCCAGTCGAAGGCGAAAATGCAGAGCCATGCGATCGTGGTGGTCGACACTGGCGGCCACGTGATCGCCGCGCTCCGCATGGACGGGAACGGCAGCGGCGTCTTCGATTTCGCGCTTGCGAAGGCAGAAGCGGCGGCCGCCTGGGGTTTCTCCACCGGGCAGATGATCGAGGCGGCCAGGGGAACGCCAGGCTTCGCCAGCGCACCTCACGTCGTCATCGTGCCGGGCGGCGTGCCCGTTTACTCAGCCGATGGAAGGGTTCGCATCGGCGCGGTCGGAGTGTCCGGCGAAGCCCCGGCGGACGATGCGGCCTGCGCCGAGGCCGGGGTGCGTGCAGCGGGGCTTCGCACTGGCCATTCTTGACCCCTACGGCTGCGCAACTATTGGCGGCGCATGCAAAAAATCTATCCCAACGCGGAAGCCGCGCTCGAAGGGCTTTTGTTCGACGGAATGACCATGGCCGCGGGAGGCTTCGGCCTGTGCGGAATTCCGGAGCGGCTGATCGACGCCATTGTCGCATCGGGTGTCAAGGACCTTACCATCGCCTCGAACAATGCCGGAATCGACAATGAGGGTCTCGGCAAGCTGCTTCGGACACGCCAGGTGAAGAAGATGATCTCGTCCTACGTTGGCGAGAACAAGGAGTTTGAGCGGCAATATTTGGCCGGCGAGCTGGAGGTGGAATTCTGTCCGCAGGGAACGCTTGCCGAGCGGATGCGCGCGGGCGGCGCCGGCATTCCCGGTTTCTATACCAAGACCGGCTTCGGAACCCAGGTCGCCGAGGGCAAGGAGGTCAAGGAATTCGACGGCGAGGAATATATTCTCGAGCGCGGCATCCGCGCCGACCTCAGCGTCATCAAGGGTTGGAAGGCGGACGAGAGCGGCAACCTCATGTTCCGCAAGACCGCTCGCAACTTCAACCAGCCGGCAGCGACGTGCGGCAAGGTCTGCGTCGCCGAGGTCGAGGAGATCGTTCCGGTGGGTTCGCTCGATCCCGACTGCATCCACCTGCCGTCGATCTTCGTGAACCGGCTGATCCTCGGCGCGCCGTATGACAAGAAGATCGAGTTCCGGACCGTACGCCAGCGGGAGGTCGCGTGATCGCGGCCCTGTTCGCCGCTGCTCTGACGTCGGCACCTGCGGCCAATCCGGCCGACCTCGCCGGAATCGATGTCGCGGTCCGCGGAGTTTATGAAGTTATCTCTGGTCCGCCGGGGCAGAAGCGCGACTTCGATCGCATGCGCTCGATGTTCGCTCCTGGCGCGACGATGAAGGCGATCGGGCCGAAGGGCCTGCGCGGCGGAACGGTCGAGGATTATATCGCTCGCAACTCCGCGATCCTCGAGAAAGAGGGATTTACGGAGCGCGAGCTCGGCCGCCGCGTCGAAATCTGGGGCGGCCTCGCAACAGCCTGGTCGGCCTATGACGGACGCACCGCCAGCGGCAGTTTCCACGAGCGTGGAATCAACAGCTTCCAGCTCGTGAAGGTGGATGGAAAATGGCTGGTCGCTTCCATCCTGTGGCAGGAAGCCACTCCTGAAAATCCGTTGCCGGCAGATTTGATCAAGGGAACCGACAAATGAGTACGGAAACGCTGACCAAGGGTTGGACGCGCGACCAGATGGCGCAGCGCGCCGCGAAGGAGCTGCGCGACGGTTTCTACGTCAACCTCGGAATCGGGATTCCGACCCTCGTCGCGAACCATGTGCCTGCCGGCATGACCGTCACGCTCCAGAGCGAGAATGGGATGCTCGGCATCGGCCCATTTCCCTACGACGACGAGGTTGATCCCGACCTGATCAACGCCGGCAAGCAGACGATCAGCCAACTCCCGCAGTCGAGCTATTTCGACAGTGCGACCAGCTTCGCGATGATTCGTGGCGGGCATATCGACCTCGCCGTCCTCGGCGGCATGGAAGTCAGCGAGAAGGGCGACCTGGCCAACTGGATGGTGCCGGGCAAGATGATCAAGGGGATGGGAGGCGCGATGGACCTGGTCGCGGGCGTCAAGAAGATCATCGTCGTGATGGAGCATGTGTCCAAGAACGGCGATCCCAAGTTCATCCCTGAGTGCACGCTTCCGCTCACCGGCAAGAACGTGGTCGACATGATCATCACGGACCTTGCCGTGTTCCAGCGGCCGGACCACGACAGCGAGTTCAAGCTGATCGAGCTCGCGCCGGGCGTGACCCGCGAGGAAGTGCGCGAGAAGACGTCGGCGAGCTACGCGGAGTAGGTCCGGCTAGTCTGCCGTGAACAGGATTGCCGTGGTCCTGACCATCGGACGATTCGGCGGAACGGCCGCGCCCTTTGCCAGTACGTGGCTGCAGGCTGCGTCGATCAGCGACTTGGGCTGAGCCTTGCTTTCCGGAAGGACGGTGCAGGACGATGCCTGGCCCTGAGCGTCGACGAAATAAGCGAGCTTGACCGCAGCCGGC
>Ga0070658_10002063_pt1 | contig 16847 bp, 15 predicted proteins | sample KBSC13metaG_FD_64664 | JGI IMG/M metagenome (GOLD analysis project Ga0070658, IMG submission 64664) | Corn rhizosphere microbial communities from Kellogg Biological Station, Michigan, USA - KBS C1-3 metaG | ecosystem: Host-associated > Plants > Roots > Rhizosphere > Soil ...
TGCAGCGACTCCTCGGCGCCGGCGTAGTCGCCGAGCGAGATGCGGGTCCACCCCTTCTCGATGAAGGTGGACGCGCCGATGTGGTCGGCGACGATCGGGCGGTCGGCGCTGAACTCGGGGGCCGCGCTCGACTGGAGCGTCTTCCAGCGCTCGACGAGCGCCTTCGCCTCATCGCGGACGGCGGTGAGCTCGGCGAGGTCCTGCTCCAGCGACTTGCCGAGCGAGATCAGCTCGGCGCGCAGGACGTCGCGCTGGGTGGCGGCATCCGGTGCATCCAGCCGCGCGGCGAGCGCACCAACGCGCGCCCGGTGCACGGCGGCGCACTCACCCACGCGCGAGCTCCTTCGCTCCGGCGTCCTGCAGCGCGATGCGCTCCGTGGACGAGAGCAGGTATTCCACGTCCAGGTAGATGAGGAGGCGCTCGCCGCGGCGAATGATGCCTTTCACGTACTCGCGCGCCAGCCCACGAAAGAGCTTCGGCGGCGCCGAGAGCGAGGAGCGGTCGAATGCCGCGACCTCGGTCACGCCGTCGACGACGACGCCGATCCACTCGCCGCTCACGTTGAGCACGAGGATGCGTGTTGCGGCCCCGGACGGCGCCGCCGGTAGCTCGAATCGGCGGCGCAGGTTGACGACGGGCACGACGCGCCCCTGATAATCCATCACGCCCTCGATGTAGGCGGGCATGTCGGGCACGCTCGTCGGCGTGGCGTAGCGCAGCACGCGCTCGACGGCCACGATGTCGGCGGCGAAGTGATCGTCGCCAAGTCGAAACATGACGAGCTTGTCGGCGGCAGCGGTGGTCATGCGGGTTCCGGCTGAGGGATGGCCTGGCAGGCGGCGAGCAGTGCGTCCGCGTCCACCAGCGAGAGCAGCACGTCGTGATGCCGCACGACCCCGAGTACGACCGCCGCACTACTGGCAGTCGGCGCGTCGCGGAGCGTGGCGAGGTCGATCGGGCGCGCATCGTCCACATCGTCGATGACGAGGGCGAGCCGCGACCGGCGACGACGGAAGACCAGCGCGCAGGCACCGGTCTCCTGCGCGAGCCCCAGCGCCTGACGGGGCGAGTACACGGACGTGAGTGAACCGCGCACGGTGATGACGCCCAGCATGGCCGGCGGCATCTCGGGCACGTGATGAATGGGCGGCAGGTCGATCACCTCCTCCACGGCGGCGAGCTCGATCCCGAACCGCTCTCCACCGACGAGGAACACGAGAATCTCGGCGATCCCATCGCGCGCGCGAATCTTGTCGCGCAGGGAGCGGTCGTCGATCACGGAAGCTGCGTCGATGACGAGCGCCGGTGGCACCGACACGCGCGCGGCGAGCGCCTGTTCGGCTTCTGCCATCTCGGCCCGTGCGGCCTCGGCGCGCACCGCTTCCGCGGCGGCTTCCGCCGCGCGGGCGGCGGCGAGCGTCCGCGCCAGCTCCACGGGCGCTGCCAGTCGGCGGCGCGCCAGGGGCGGCACCGCCGTCATCGGGCGGCTCGGTGTCGGCTCGCTGGCGCGGATCTTACGCTTGCTGGTCACTGCTCTTCGGTCGGGACGCAGAAGGACACGGTAGGAATTTCCGGTGAAGGCAACTCCAAGTACGACGAACGGCGGCGGTGGGTCGTTACGGCTCAGGTCGCGCGCCGCGCCGTCAGGCTGTCAACCATCTCCACTACCGCCCCCGCGACGCCCGCCAATGGCACGACGCACTCGGCGCCGGCGCGCTGGAGCGCTGCCTGGGGCATTCCATAGATCGTGGATGTCGCGCGGTCCTGGACCACGCCCTTGCCGCCCGCGCCACGAATGATGCTCAGACCGTCGGCACCGTCGCGGCCCATCCCGGTGAGCACGACGCCGACCACCGCGCTGCCAAATTGTTCCGCCGCGGAGCGGAAGAGCGGATCGGCCGATGGCCGGACGCCCCACACGGGCGCGGAGCCGTCGAGCGAGATGCAGCGTTGTCCACCGTCATCGGTGACGACGCGCATGTGAAGACCGCCCGGCGCGAGATAGACGCGTTTCGACAATACAGGCTCGCCATCCACCCCTTCGGCCACCGGGAGGCGGCTCATCGAGTTCAGGCGCGCGGCGAGGCTGCGGGTGAAGCCAGCGGGCATGTGCTGCACCACGAGCACGGCCGCATCCAGCTCCGCCGGCAGGCCGGGAATCACCTCCGCCAGCGCGCGCGGACCGCCCGTGGAGGCGGCGATCACCACCGCCATCGTCGCGCCATGCGGTCGCGCGACGAGCGGCGAGGGCGGGACGAACCGCGGTCGCGCGAGGATCTGCACGCCGCCAAGGTTGACCTCTCGCGCGGCGCGCAACGCGGTGAGCAGCGTCTCGGCGACGCGATCGAGGTCGATGCTCACCGGCCCCGACGGCTTGCGCACGAAGTCCACGGCGCCGAGCTCGAGGCAGCGCAAGGTGAGATCCACGTCTCCCTGCGTGGTGGCGGCGCTGAGCATCACGACCGGGCGCGGCGTCTCGCTCATGATGTAGCCGAGCGCCTGAAGGCCGTCCAGCTCGGGCATCTCGACGTCGAGCGTCACGATCTGCGGCTCGAGCGCGTGGATCTTCGCGAGCGCCTCCACGCCGTCGCGTGCCGTGCCGATCACCCGGAACTCGCGCGAGTCGTCCACGATGCGCGTGATGATGCGGCGCATGAACGCACTGTCGTCCACCACCAGCACGCTGGCCGGGCCCCTAGAGGACACGGTCTCCCACCTTGAGCGAGCGTACCTCCACCCGGCCATCGGCCAGGTGGAAGTAGACGCTGCGTCCGTAGTCGAGCCCCGTGTCCTCGCCGACGAGGGGAATGTTGTGCGCCGCGAGCACCTCGCGCGTCGCCGCGATGTTCCGCTCGCCCACATTCACGCCGCTTCCTGCCGCGAGCTGGCCGAACATGCTGGCCCCCCCCGCGATCTTTGCCGAGACGCGGCCCGTCTTCCCACCGGCGAGCGCGCGCATCTCATTGAGCATCAGCGGAACGATCGTCTCCGGGAACTTCGCCGGGTTGGTCGTCTCGCGCGACATCGCCTGGCTCGGGAGGAGGATGTGAGCCAGGCCGCCGGTCTTCGTGTCGCGATCGTACAGCGCGATGGCGACGCACGATCCCAGGCCGATCGTGGCGAGAACCTGCTCGCCACGCCGCACGGCGTAATCGGCAACCTTGACGCGAACGTCGCTCCCGTCGGGGTTCATGCGGCGCGATAGATCCGCTCGCGCGCGTCAACGACGGCGAACCGCGTGCGCGCCGCGCCCAGCAGCGTTTCCACCTTGCCGAGCACGAGGAAGCCCCCGGGCGCGAGCGCACGATGGAAGCGATCGAACAACCGCTCCTGCGTCTCGCGATCGAAGTAGATGAGAACGTTCCGGCAGAAGATGAGATGGTGCGGTCCCGCCGGCGGCGCCTCGGCGAGCAGGTCGCGCTTCTCGAAGCGGACGAGCTGCTTTACCTCGGGGACGATGGTGAATGGCGGCTGCTCGTCGAAGTATCGGGCACGGAGCTCGGCCGACGTATCGGCGAAGTCGCCCTCCTCGAATCCACCGCGCTCGGCGGCCTCGAGGCAGCGAGGGTCGATGTCACTGCCGAGCACGCGCAGGCGACTCGGCAGCTCGTCCAGTTCACCCGCATGCTCGGCGTGACGATGAAACAGTGCGGCGACCGAGTACGGCTCCTCTCCCGACGAGCAGCCCGCGCTCCAGACCGACAGCGGCTCACCGCGCGACCACAGTTCGGGCACCACCTTCTGCGCCACGGCGGCGTACGTCTCCGGATTGCGAAAGAGCTTCGTGACGTTGATGGTCAGTGCGTCCAGCAGGCGGTCGTATTCCGTGCCGTCGGTGTCCAGCACGCGTGCGTAGTCGAGATAGCTGTGCACGCCGCGAGCGCGCATGCGCACGGCGATGCGTCTGCGGAGGCATTTCTCCTTGTAGCTCGCACAGCCGAAGCCGCGATCGCGCGCGATCTTGGCCGTCAGCGCCGCGAACTCGGCATCGGCTACGTCGTCCACGGCTACAGCACCTGCCGTACGGCGTCGAGGTTGGTCCGAACGATGGCGTTGGTGGGATCGAGCTCCAGTGCCTGCTCCCAGCAGCGCACCGCCTCGTCGCGTTCCTGCCGCTTGAATCGGATGTTGCCGAGCTTGAGGTACACGTCCTCTCCCAGCGCCGGATTGAGCTTGATCGCGCGAAGGTAGCACTCCAGCGCTTCATCATAGCGAGCCGCGCGGTAGTGGCAGTCGCCGAGGTTCTTGTGCAGCTGCGGCACGCCGGGATCCTCGTGCAGTCCCTGCTCCGCTGCCTGCATCGCCTCCGGATGGTAGCCACGCCGCTCCTGCACCGCCGACAGGTTGTTGTGCAGCGCGGCAGCGCGGGGATGCAGCTCGATGCCTTCGGTCAGGAGCGCGACGGCCTGGTCCAGCTCGCCCATCAGGGCGGCGGTCAGCGCGGCGTAGTGGAACCACCCCGCCGTCGGCGGACGCGTGCCGAACAGCGGTCGCGCAGCGCTGAACGCGGAATGAGCACCGGCCACGTCTCCCACGCGGAGCGCGATTACGCCGAGCGACGTCTGGATCCGCGGGTCCTTGGATCCGCCGCGGTGAATTGCCTCGTTCAGCGCGGCCTGCGCTTCGTCGTACTGGCCGAGTCGCTCCATCGCGTACGCCAGGTTGTGCAGCGCTGCGGGCCTCGCGCCCGGCTGCGCCACGCATTCGCGGAACGCCGCCACCGCGTCGGCCCACTTGCCCTGGCGCACGAGCGCGAGCCCGGTATAGAACCTCGCCTGCGCGTCGGACTCACGCAGCTCGGCCACCCGGCGGAACTCGCGAATCGCCTCGTCGAGCATGCCGGTCTTGTAGAACGCCATGCCGAGGTTGCGGTGCTCGTCCACGCGGGTGTCGCTCACCACCGGCTCGACGTTCTTCGTCTTGCCGACGCGTTGCGCGAAGCCGGCGCTGACCAGCCCGTAGATCGCCTTGCCGACGTCGAATTCCCCAAGTCCCGACTCGTCGATCACCGCGGCGACGTCACGCCGGCCGTCGAGGAGCTGGAGCACCGTCTCCTGCTCCTTCGTGAGCGCCACGTGGCTGTCGACGAGCTTGCGGCGGTCCACGTCGAACACGATGTCGAACGTCGGGATCTTCTTCTCGATCAGCGTCCATTCATCCACGCGCCGCGCGCCTTCCAGCAGCAGTGACTCGGGGTTGATGGACACCTGGAAGTCCTGCTCTTCCGGCTTGACGTCGGCCTCGAAGTTGAACGTCCCTTCCATCCACGTGAACAGGAAGTAGACGGCTTCCTCGATCTGGAGCCGGATCTGCTCGTGCAACCCGTCGCGGGTGATCGCGCCCTGGGCCACGAGCAGCTCGCCGATGCGCTTGTCGCGGTGGAGCGACTGCGCCTTGATCGCCGCATCGAGCTGCGCCTGCGTCACGGCGCCCCCCTTCACGAGAATGTCGCCGATGCGGTCGCGACGATTCACGATCGACGCGTAGCAGATCTTGCCCGCGTCGAAGTAGATGTACCCGAAGTTCGTGCGGTGCGTGACGGCGAGACAGCCCGTCTTGCGACCCATGGCGAGGAGCTGCAGCACGTCGGGGAGGCTGGCCTCCTTGAGACTGCCCTTGATCGCCATCAGCGCATCTCCTCGACGAGACGGCTCGCGGCGTCAGGCCACTCCCACACCAGCTTCTCGTCGTCGAGGAAGAACGTGTCCGCCGCCTGCCGCACGCTCGTCGGCGCGAGCGTCGCCGGACCACCACCGGCCTCGAGCACCTGGCGCGCCAGCGGCAGGGTGAGCGGCTCGCTCAGCGACTCGGCCGCCGCGCAGACCCGATGCACCGTACCGATGATCTCGCGCACACTCGCCGCCGAGCGTTCGGCGAGATATGCCAGCAGCTCGGGGTCGGGCGCGACATTGGCGTCAGCGAGGAAGCGGCCGAACAGCTTCTCGCGCAGCACGCGATCCGGCGCGCCGAGCTCCACGACGAGCCCGCCCTCGAACCGCGACCGGAGGCGATCCTCGAGACCCTCGATCTCCTTGGGCGGCACGTCGCTCGCGAACACGAGCTGCCGTCCCTCGGAGTGGAAGTGGTTGAAGACGTGGAAGAGCTCCTCCTGCGTCCGCTCCTTGCCGCCGACGAACTGGACGTCGTCGATGAGCAGCGCGTCGGCCGCACGGTAGCGGCCGCGGAAGCGCTCGATGGTTCCTTCCTGCAGCGCGGCAATCAGCTCGTCCATGAACAGCTGCGCGCCGACGCAGGCCACGCGGAAGTCCGCGCCGCCCGCTCGCGCCAGCTCGTTGCCGATCGCGTTCAGCAGGTGCGTCTTGCCGACACCGCTCGGCCCGGAGAGGAAGAGCGGGTTGTAGCGCGCGCCAGGCTGCGCCACCACCGCATCGGCGGCGCGCACTGCCATCTGGTTGGACGTGCTCTCCTCGAATGCCGTGCGCGCGAATGCGGGCTGCGGTCCCGCCGGCGGCACCGTACCGGCGAGCGCCTGCTCGACGAAGGCCGTCGCCTCGTCGAGTCGCGCGGGATCGCGGAACAGCTCCGTACCGCCGAGCGACGGATCCACCGACGACGCCTGCTGTTCGAGCTCCCGCAGCCTCTCCACCGACTGCGCGAAGCCGCGCACGAGCGCCTCGTAGTTGGGCGGCTCCGTGTGCTCGGCCATCAGGCGCTCGAGCGTCGCAGTGCGATAGCCTTCGCCACCCCAGTAGGCGATCGCTTCACCGATACGCACCTTCCACGGCTCCAGCTGCACCGCCACTGCGCCCGCGATGTCGGTGAGGAAGCTGAGGAACTCGTCCTGCTTGTCCGGGCCGGAGACCGCCGGCTGCGCTTCGGGAGTCCCGATGAGCGCGCGCACCTGCGACGGAGTCAGCGTGCCGTCCACCGCCTGGTGCGCCAGCAGACGATTCAGCGCGCCCTGCAGCTCGCGCACGTTGCTGAATTCGGCGCGCGCGAGCTCCTCGATCACGCCGGGCGCGAAGCTCGCCTGACGCTCCTCGCACTTGGCACGCAGGATGGCGACGCGGGTCTCGAAGTCCGGCGCGCCGATGTCCACGATCAGCCCGCCGCTCAGCCGGCTCACCAGCCGCTCGTCCACGTCCGCGATCTCGGCCGGCGGGCGATCGCTCGTCATGACGATCTGCCGCCCCGTGCCCTGGAGCGCGTTCAGCAGCCGCAGCAGCTCGGACTGCGTCTCGCGGCGGCCGGTGAGGAACTGCATGTCGTCGATCAGCAGCACGTCCACCCGACCGTAACGCTGCTTGAACCGGTCCATCTCCGCCGTGGCGATGGAGGCGTGCAACTGCTCGACGAAATCCTCGAGCGGCACGTACTCCACGTTGAGCACCGGGTTGATCGACAGCGCCTGGTTGCCGATCGCGTTCATCAGGTGCGTCTTGCCGAGCCCCGAGCCGCTGTAGATGAAGAGCGGATTGTAGACCGCACCCGGTGCGTCGGCGACGGCGTGCGCCGCGGCGACGGCGAGCCGATTGGCCGAGCCGACGACGTAGTTGTCGAAGCGGGCGCGCGAATCGACACGCATGCTGCTACCGGCCGCCTGCTCCCGCCGTGGCACCGGCACTCGAGCCGGCGCTCAGGCGACGCAGCACGAGCTCGGAGATGCCGCGCAGCGTCTCGAACACGCCGGGACCGTGCAGCGCGTCGGCCGAGAACTCGGGCGCGTTGCGGAAGTTGATCGCGTCCGACAGGTCGCTCATCGAGAGGATGAGGTCCGGTGGCAGGTCCTGCTTGTTGTACTGGACGACGAGCGGCATCGTGCGCGGGTCCACGCCCTGGTCGGCGAGGTTCGCGTGGAGGTCCTGGAAGCTCTCGATGTTCTCGTCCAGCTGTCGCGCCTGGCTGTCGGCGACGAACACCACGCCGTCGCAGCCCTGGAGGACGAGCTTGCGAGTCGCCTGGTAGTACACCTGACCCGGCACCGTGTACAGCTGGAACTTGGTCGTGAAGCCGGAGATGGAGCCGAGATCGAGCGGCAGGAAATCGAAGAACAGGGTGCGATCGGTCTGCGTGGCGAGCGAGACCATCTTGCCCTTCCGGTCCTCGGGCACCTGCCCATAGATGTAATGCAGGTTCGTCGTCTTCCCCGAGCGACCTGGCCCGTAGTAGACGATCTTGCAGGTGATCTCGCGCGTGGCGTAGTTGACGAGCGACACGGAGGGGGCGGGTAGGGCTCGCTCGGCCTAGGCGCGGCCGAACAGGACGGCGAGATTGCGATCGAGGTCGCGCTCGAAGTGCTCCGCGAGCGCGGGGGACGAGGGGGGCAATTCGACCGAGGCGGCGGCGTTCAGGGCAGCCACCAGCTCGTCGAAGTACAGCCGGACGAGCCCGAGAGAGCTCTCCGATCCGAATACTGTCAAGAATACATACGCGCCACGAGGCGAGAGCACCTCTCCTAGAAATATCTGACGCGTAGCGCCTGCGTGGTGCAACCCGCGGAAGGGGCGTCCATCAAGCATCCGGCCCAGCTCACCGGCCGACGCGTGGATGGCCGCCGCCAGCGCGCAGGCCGACATCACGTCTACCGCGCGGGCAAAGCCGTGCTGGGCCAGCACCTGGCCACTCGGATGCAGGAGGAGCGCCAGCTCCACCTCGGTGTCGGCGACGAACTGATGCAGTGGCGCCTCGATCCACGATTCCACCACCGTGACCGGCGTCATGCGGCGCCCCCCTCGGCCAGCGCCGGCAACTCGGCCGCCGCGCGCAGCATCTCCACCCGGATCAGTCCCACGTTCGCCGACGCGTGAGCGACGACGATCAGCACCAGCGGCCCCGCGCCCGCGGCGCAGAGGCGGCCCGCAGGCGCCTCGAGCTGCATGAACGACACAGCGCCAAGATGCGCCGCGCGGGCCGACAGTCGCGCCTTGCGAAACAACGACGCGGCGAGCGCTGCCACGCGGTCGCCCGACTGGCCGATCTGCAGGCTCGAATCCACGACGATGCCGTCCTGCTCGCTGGCGACGAGCGCTGCCCGCACCCCGCGCTGCCGGGTGAGACCGTCGAGCATCGGACTGAAGGCGCTGCTCATGCCGCACGCTCCCCGAGCCAGCGCGCGGCTCGTTCGGCGCAACGATCGAGGAGCCGACGCACCAGACCGAGCGGCGTCGCCCGCGAGGTAGCAAGCAGGAGCAACCCGTCATCTGGCGACGGCGCCATCGCGACCACGGCGACCTCCGTCTCGAAGACGATGGATGTCCAGTCGCCGAGCGACAGATGTCGCGTCGCACGCCGCGCAGCCTCGGTCACCCCACTCAGCTCCGCGCCGACTTCCTGGGCGACGTCGTTGCCATCGTGATCGACGTACGCACCAGCCAGCACGAGACCGTCACGGTCGAGCAGCAGTGCCGTCTGGTCCAGGTCGCTCAGCACCTCGGCGAACAGGAAGCGCTCGTCGTGCGAGTCGTGAGGAGCGATTGCGTGTTCGTGCGCGGGTGCCGGCGCGATCTCCACCGGCGCGTCACCGGCGCCCGGCGCCTCCGCCGGAGCGTGCGTGCTCGATGCCGGGTCGCTGCTCGCACGCGCTGCACGCACGTTGGCGAGTGCCTGGACGATTCCTTCATCGTCGGGCGCGGCCGCGCCGGCCTCGGCCAGATACTGCTCCGCCTCCTCGAGCCTGCCCTGCTGGAAGCAGACGAAGCCCATGCCGCGCAGTGCGCCGGCATGCCCTGGCGCAAGCCGGAGAACCATGTCCCATTCGTCGAATGCTCGCTGCAGCTCGCCGCGGTCGACGGCAATGCGTGCCAGCAGGTCGTGGCCGTCGGCGAGATGCGGATGCCGCTCCAGGCCGCGCACCGCGACCCGCAGCGCGAGATCCCGCTGTCCCTGCCGGCGCAGCGCCTCGCCGAGCGGTACGAAGACCAGGCTCGCCGGGTCGCGCGCGAGCGCGTCGCTCAGGCGGCTCACATCATCAACCATCGACGTGCGCCTCCATGAGGTGGATCATGCGCGTCAGCGCTTCCAGCGCGGCCGTCACCCGGTTCGTATCCGGCGCAGCGGGAGCGAGCCGGAGATAGTGTTCCCAGCTCGCGCGCGCGTTGGCGAAGTCGCCCACGCGTACGGCGGCAAATCCGAGATCGAGGTGGACGTCCGGGGTGAGTGGATCCACCTGCACCGCCCGTCGCAGCTCGTCGACCGCGTCGCCGTGGCGCCCGAGTCGTGCCAGCGAACGCGCCGCGAGGCGATGCGCCTCCGCCGAGGCCGGATCGGCCGCGAGCGCCGAGCGCGCCGCGGTCAGCGCCTCATCGAACCGGCCCGCCGAGTAGCTGTTGCGTCCGCGCTCGAGCGCCGTGGACGTGCCGCGCACCGTGCTGACCGAGGTCGGCGTGAGGCGGTCGGGCTGGAGGAGCACCACCACGCCCGTGGACACGAGTCCATACGCGATCTTCGCGACCTCGAATTCGCTTCGGCCAAGCGCCGCCGCGATGGCGCGCAGGTCCTGCGCGCCGTCGATGGTCATCAGCACTTCCCACTCATGCGGGAGGAGATCCACCATCGAGTCACGTTCGTCGTCTGCCGGCGCGAGGGCGGGCACGACGCTCAGGCTCGGCACCTTGTCGGCGATGCGCGACCACTCGTCGATGCGCCGTGCACCCTCCATGAGCAGTGATTCGGTCGAGACGCGGATACGCGCGTCGAGCGGTACGTCGCCGAGCGGCTTCTCCTCGAACGAGAAGAATCCCTCGCGCCACGACATGAGCTCGAACACCACGTTCTCGATCGCCTGCCGCAGGTGGCGCTCCATCTCCTTCTGCGTGATGACGCCGGCCGCCACGAGACGATCGCCGAGCCCTTCGCCAGCACGCTCCGGCAGCGCCTGCGCCGCGGCGACGTCGGAATCGCTGATCTTTCCCGCCTGACGCAGGATGCGCTCGATCGACGTCGGGTTGCTGCGCACGCTGGCGTGCAGCACCTTGCCGCCTTCGAACAGCACGTAGCCCTCGTCGTCGCGCAGGTCCGAGGTGACGCGCAGCGATCCCGTCTTCCGGCTCAGATCGAGGAGCTGGAAGACGTCGTGGATGCCGAGCTCGCGAAGCGGGCCTTCGATCGCCATCTCAGGCCGCCCCCTTCCGCGCGAAGATGCTCTGGAGATCACTCGCCGTGCGCGATGCCCGGCGCGCGCGCCGCGCGAACTCGCCCGCCGGCTCGCGCTCGATGACGCGCGTCCACCGCTCGATCGCCTCGCGGAAATGCTTCTGCTCGTTGAGCAGAACACCGTCGTAGTACAGCGCACCCACGTGGTCGGGATCGAAGCGAAGGATGCGGCGGAACGCCTGCACTGCGTCCGCCTTCTGCCCCATCGCCAGGAGCGTTTCACCCAGGGCGAGCAGGGCGCCCAGGTTGTACGGATCACGCTCCAGCAGGCCGATGAGGAGCGACAGCGCCTGCGATGCACGCCCGGACTCGGTCTGGATGCTCGCCAGTGCGAGCGTGGCTTCGGCGTAGGTCGGCACCGCATCGAGGGCCGCGACCAGCTCGCGCTCCGCTTCCTGGAGCTGGCCGCGCTCGCGCAGCAGTTGCGCGAGCTGTCTGCGCACCACCGCGAAATCACCGTCCAGCTCGAGAGCGTGACGATACGCGGCCATCGCGCCTTCGTTGTCGCCGAGCGAGCGGGCGATGTCGCCCATCTTCTGGTGCACATCGGCGCGCTGCGGCGCGAGCTTGCGCGCCTGGTCGAGTGCGGCGAGCGCGGCTGCCGGATCGCCCGAGTCGGCTCGCGCCGTCGCCGCGAGCACCAATGTGTCTACCGATGGCGGCGCAGCGACGAGCAATGCTTCCGCCAGCACCAGCGCTTCGCGACCGCGCCCTGTCGCGAGGAGCGCGCGCGCCTCACCCATCACGGCGCGAGGATCCTCTGGCGCCTCGCGGCGAGCCTCGCGGTACCGCTCCAGCGCTTCTCCGTGCAACCCCTGACGAGAGTAGATGTCGCCGAGCAGCAGGAACCCCGCGGGCCGCGAGCCGCCGCGCGCCAGGGCGCGGCTCACCTCCGCGGCAGCGCGCTCGTACAGCCCCATCCCGAGATAGTCCGCCGCCATCCCGAACGCGTTCGCCGACGCGTCGCCGTCGGCGGCCGGCTCGCTCGGCGCCGGCGTGAGGCTCGTGAACAGTGAATCGAGCACGCTGGGATCGAAGGCGAAGTCGGCCACCGACTCGTCCAGCCGCTCGGCGGCGCCGAGCTCGGGCTGGATCGACAGGTCGGGGTCCTCGTACTCCAGATCGATCGCCAGCTCGAACTTCTGCGCCACGTAGTACGGATCGAGCTCGAGAGCGCGCTTCGTCTCCCGCAGCGCGCCCTCGAAGTCGCCGAGGTTGGACAGCGCGAAGCTGAGGTTGTAGTGGGCTTCGGCGTAGTCCGGGCGCGCCTGCACGGCACGCGCGAACGCATTGCGCGCATCCTCGTGCTTGCGGAGGTCGGCGAGCACGAGACCGATGCCGTTCCACGCCGCCGGGTCGTCGGCGGAGGTCTCGAGCACGGCCCGGTAGGCTTCGAGGGCGAGCTGGTAGCGCCGATGCTTGCTGAGCAGCAGCGCGAGGTTGAGCCGCGCCTTGGTGAACGCCGGTTGCGTCTCGAGCGCGACGCGGAACGCCTCGAACGCCCCCTCGACATTCGCCTGATGGTAGAGCGCGACCCCGAGGTTGTTGTGCGCGAGCGCGTACCCCGGTTCGGCCTGCACGGCGCAACTGTAGCTCTCCACGGCCTCGGCAAACCGGCCATCCTGGTGCAGCGCCACGCCGCGCTCGTTCCAGAGCTTGGCGCTGTCACGGTTGTGCGTGAGCAGCTCGTCGTACAGCTCCACGGCCTGGCGCGGCTCGCGTCGCAGCAGGTGCACCTCCGCCATCGCCTGCTTGACGAGCATCGGCTCTTCGGCACGCTCGAGCGCCTTCGCGTATTCGCGCAGCGCTTCGTTGTAGTATCCCTTCTGCCGGAAGGCGAGACCGAGATTGAAGTGCGCGAGCTGTCCGTCGGCGTGCACTTCCATCTGCGCCGGCCGGCCGCTCGCCCGCGCTGCCGCGAGCTCCTCGAGCCGCTCGGCCCGCGGCTGGTCGATGACGAGGTTCGCCTGCGCGCGCGAGAGTGACGGGTTGAGCTGGATCGCCTTGCGCGTGACGCGCTTCGCGTCCTCGTGGCGTCCCATGTCGCCGAGGACGAACCCCATCAGGTAGTACGCATCGGGGTTCTGGGGATTGAGCTCGACCGCCTTCTGCAGCGCCTCGAGTGCGCCCTCGTTCACGCCGCGATTGTAGAGCGCCTCGCCGATGTAGAAGTTGACGACGGAGCTCTGCGGATCGAGCGCGAGGGCGCGCTGCAGGTAGCCGAGCGCCTTGTCCAGATCACCGTTGGTGCGCTCGGCGAGACCAAGCTGCACGAGGGCGCCGATGTCGTTCGGGTGGTAGCGCAGCAGCGCCTCGAACTCGCGCGCGGCGTCGGCCGTCTGGCCGAGCAGCGCATGGGTGCGGCCGAGCTCCCAGCGCGCGTCGCGGTCGGCGGGCCGCGCGCGGAGGCGCTCCGCCAGCTCGGCGACGCGCTTGTCGTAGTACCCGGTGTTGAAGTAGGCGATCTCGAGGTTGCGCTGCGCGACCTGCATCTTCTGGTCGAGCTCCAGCGCGCGCATGAACGCGCTGACGGCTTCCTCGTAGAGCCCCTTGTTGTAGTACAGCACCCCGAGGTTGTTGTGCGCCCCGGCGTCCGACGGATCGATCCGCCGGGCGAACGACCGCAGGACTTCGCGGTCGCGTTCCGAGGTGAGACGGGGCATGATCATGCGATGATCGCTCGCTATGCGACGCGCACGGCGCGCAAGATGGCCTGGAGCGACGCCGGATCGGGCAGCAGCAGGAAGAACCCGCGCAACCGCTCGTCCACGTCCGTCATGTAGAACTCGCTCTCCACGCAGAACACGTAGTCACGGTCGCTGCCGAACTGCAGATACGCCGTGGTGAGCACCGCCGTGCTCATGTCCACGGCAAGGCTCGGCGGCGACGGAAGCAGCATCATCCCCATGAAATCGCTCAGCGCATTCATGTACGCGCTGCTCAGGATGTTGCCGGCCTCCTTGATCGCCGACTGTTCCATCTCGCCCAGCTCGGCCGACGACCCATGCGGGCGACGCAGCATCAGCTCGGCGAGGCGCACGGCGGTCGGCTTGGGGAAGACGAGCAGCGTGCGACCGGTGAGATCGCCGAGCATGTGCATGAGCACCGCCGCCACCGGTTCCTCGGGAGCGGAGACCTGCGGGGGCACCTCCTCGAGGCGCGAGACGTTGATCGTCGGCACGCTGATCATGATCGTGCTGTTGATCATCTGCGAGAGCGCCGTCGCCGCGTGTCCCGCGCCGATGTTGGCCACCTCTCGCAGCGCATCGAGCTGGAGCGCCTTCAGGGTGCGCACGTCGTCCATGGAAGTTCCGTTAGAGAAGACTGCTCACGTCGAAGATCAGCGCGGGAGCTCCGTCGCCGAGTATGGTGGCTCCGCCGAACACGCCGAGCCCGTCACGCACCCCATCGAACTGCTTGACCACGACCTCCTGCTGCCCGATCAGCGCGTCCACTACCAGCGCCGCGCGCCGATCGGCCATCTCCACGACGACCACCTGCTCCAGCTCGTGCATGGCGGGACCCGGGTACTGCACCAGCTCGCGCATGCGCACGACCGGCAGCACCTCCTCCCGCAACATCAGCACTTCACGTCCCTGCACCGATCGCACGACCGACGGCTCGAGCTCGACCGTCTCCCGCACGTGGGTGAGCGGCACGGCGTACGTCTCGTCACCGATGCGCGCCAGCAGCGAGCGCACGATGGCGAGGGTCAGCGGCAGCCGCAGCGTGACCGTCGTCCCTTCGCCCTGCACGGTGCGGATGTCCACCGCACCACCCAGCGCGCGCACGCGGTTGTAGACCGCGTCGATTCCCACTCCGCGGCCCGAGAGATCGGACACCGTGTCCGAGGTCGAGAACCCCGGACGCGAGATGAGCCGCAGCAACTCGTCGTCGGTGAGGTCGGACTTGTCCTCGTCCACCAGGCCCAGCGTGCGCGCCTTCGCGATCACCCGCGCGCGGTCGATGCCGCGACCGTCATCCGACACCCGAATCGCCACCGCCGATCGATCGCGTGACGCGCTCAGCGTGAGGCGTCCTTCGGGCTTCTTCCCCTGGGCGCGGCGCGTGTCGGGCGTCTCGATGCCGTGGTCGATCGCGTTGCGCAGCAGGTGGACGATCGGGTCGCCAACCTCGTCGAGCATCGAGCGATCGAGCTCCACTTCCTTTCCCTCGATCACGAACTCGACCTGCTTTCCCACCGACCGTGCGGCGTCGCGCACGAGGCGCGGGAAGCGGTCGAACACCTGCCACACGGGGACCATGCGGCTGGTCATGATCTCGTCCTGCAGGTCCGCCACCAGTCGCGACGTCTGCGCGACGGTCTCGGTGAGCGCGGCGTCGTTGATCGATGCCGACAGCTGGTGCAGACGCCCGCGCGTGATCACGAGCTCGCCGATGAGGTTCATCAGTGAATCGAGGCGACGCAGGTCGATGCGCACGCTACGCTGGCCACGCATGACGGCGCCGCTTCCGCCATTCGGAAGGACGGTCGCCCCGCTGCCGTTCATTGCGGAGATCGGGGACGTCGGCGCCGGAATGGCCGCGTTCACCGGATCCACGATCGGCGCGGTCACCGGCGCGTCACCCACCAGGACGTCGGCCACGTCGCCGGCGCGCCGCAGGCTGGCGTCCACCTCGTCGGCAGCTCGGTCGGTGCGCAGGCGCAGCGCGAAGTCGTGATCGAACGCGTCCGCCTGCATCTCCTCGACGCTCGGCGAACACGCGACCACTTCGCCGAGCGCGCGTGCCGCCTGCACGACGAGGAAGGCACGCACTCCCTTGAGGGGCGTGCCCTCCACGAGGCGCACGCGCACGGGCATGCCGGCCGCGTCGGGCATCCCCGCGGTCCATCCCGAACGCTCGGCGGCCGCGACCTCGCTCGGCGCCGCCGCCTTCTTCGTGCGCTTCTTCTTCGGCGCGCCTTTCGCCGCCCTGGCCCGGGGCGCTGCGACCGTCGGCTCGCTCCCCTCCGTCGACTCGGCGCGCAGCATCGCCACCAGCGGCGCGACGTCCACGTCGTCGCGCCCCGCCACCGCCGTCTCGATCGCTGATTCCAGCACGTCCGCCGCACGGAAGAGCAGGTCCATCAGCCGCTCGTCGATGCCTCGCACGCCGCGACGGACGCCGTCGAGAAGCGTCTCCAGTTCGTGCGACAACGAGGCGACGGCGGTGAATCCCATCGTCGCGCTCATCCCCTTCACCGTGTGCACGGCGCGAAAGATCGCGCCCACGGACTCCGTGCCGGCTTCCCCCTGCGCCCCGGCGCGCTCGAGCGCAAGAAGGGCGTGGTTGATCGCCGAGACGTGCTCGCGGCTCTCGGTGAGAAAGAGCTCGGCGTACTGGGCGTTATCCAGAACTCACCCCAGCACGCGCTGCACGGCCTCGAGTACCCGGCTGGGCTGGAAGGGCTTCACCACGAAGTCCTTCGCGCCGGCCTGGATCGCCTCGACCACGAGCGCCTGTTGTCCCATTGCGCTGCACATCAGTACGCGTGCGTTCGGATCGATCTTGATGATCTCGCGCACCGCGTCGATCCCGCCCATGTCCGGCATCACGATGTCCATCGTGACGAGGTCCGGCCTGAGCTGCTTGTACTTCTCCACCGCCTGCACGCCCGTCTCTGCTTCGCCGACGACCTCGAACCCCGCCTGCTGCAGGATGTCGCCGACCATCGTGCGCATGAAGATGGCGTCGTCGCAGATGAGAACCGTATGACTCACTCGTTGCCCCC
>Ga0070658_10002064_pt1 | contig 16844 bp, 20 predicted proteins | sample KBSC13metaG_FD_64664 | JGI IMG/M metagenome (GOLD analysis project Ga0070658, IMG submission 64664) | Corn rhizosphere microbial communities from Kellogg Biological Station, Michigan, USA - KBS C1-3 metaG | ecosystem: Host-associated > Plants > Roots > Rhizosphere > Soil ...
TGACCGCGATGCGGGCCCGCGAGCTCGGCCGGCGCGCGGTCGTCGTCGGCGACGAGGTCGCCGTCGTGGGCGACGTCAGTGGCAACGCCGACACCTTGGGGCGCATCGTGCGCATCGACGCACGCCGGTCGGTGTTGCGCCGCACAGCCGACGACGTCGACCCCGTCGAGCGGGTGCTCGTCGCCAACGCCGACCAGATGGTCGTGGTCTGCTCGGTGACCGAACCGCCGCCGCAGCCGCGGCTGGTCGACCGCTGCCTCGTCGCCGCAGAAGACGCCGGCGTGCGGCCGGTGCTCTGCGTGACCAAGACCGACCTCGGCGGCGCCGACGACCTGCTCGCGGTCTATCGCGACGTGGCAGACCTCGACGTCGTGCTGTCCGGCTTCGCCGACGGCGGAAGCGGCCGGACGCGTCTCGCGGCGCTGCTGCACGACCACGTCACGGTCTTCGTCGGGTCCTCTGGCGTGGGCAAGTCGACGCTGGTCAACTCGCTGGTGCCGGATGCGGAGCAGCGAGTCGGCGCCGTCAGCGAGGCGACCGGCAAGGGCATTCATACGACGACCGCCGCGATCGCGCTGCCCCTGCCGGATAGCAGCGGCTGGGTGGTGGACACGCCGGGTGTGCGGTCGTTCGGGCTGGCGCACATCGACCGGGACCGGCTCGTGCACTGCTTCCCGGACTTGTCTCCAGGCACGGCCGAGTGCCCCGGCGACTGCGACCATCTCGACCCGGAGGTGTGCGCGCTCGACGAGTGGGTGGCTGACGGTCACGCCCACCCGGAGCGGCTGGACTCGCTACGCCGGCTGCTGGTCAACCGCGACGCCGGCTGAGGCCTTTTCGGGACTTGTCAGCCCCTCCCGCCGCTATAGCGACGCGTCGGTCTGACAAGTCGCGATGATGGTCCGGTGGAGGATGCCATCGCCGCCCTTGGCTTGCTGGCGGACGACGAGCGGCTGAGCGTCGTCGCCGCGCTCGTGCTCGGCGCCTCGACTGCCGATGACGTCGCGGTGGCAGCTTCGATGCCGAAGCGCCGTGTGCTGGAGGCACTGACTCGGCTCGAGGCCGGCGGACTCGTACGACGCGAGGGCTCGTCCTGGACGTTCGAGATCACGACGCTGAAGGACCTCGCTCGTCAGGCGCGGCCACCGGAGGAACCGGACGATGTCGGTGACGTCGACGCCCGCACCGGCACCGTCCTGCGCACCTTTCTCCGCGGCGGGCGGATCACCCAGATCCCGACGCAACACAGCAAACGGCTGGTGGTGCTCGATCACGTCTGCCGCGTCTTCGAGATCGGCGTGCGCTATCCCGAGGACCAGGTCAACGCGATGCTGCGCGCCTTCCATCCCGATCACGCGGCACTGCGTCGCTACCTCGTCGAGGAGGGCTTCCTCGCGAGGGAGAACAACGTCTACTGGCGCGTCGGCGGAACGGTCGACGTGTAACGGGGACTACGAGGCGCCCAAATTACGAGGCGCCCAAATTACGAGGCGCCCAGGGCGATTGCGTCGTCGACCTCGGCGGCGCGGGCGGCGAACTCGCGCTTCTCCCGGTCGATCTGGTCGGCGAGGTCCTCGTCGGCCTTCATCAGCTCGTCCAGGTTGAACCCGGCCATGTCGAGCACGCCCATCTCGGCGTAGCACTTCTGCACCTTCTCGCCCCACAGGCCGATGTCCTTGACGCAGGGGACGATCCGGCTGAACAGGTGCGACCGGAACATCTTGGTGATCTCGGAGTTCTCGGAGATCTCCATGCACTCGTCGACGGGCATGTCGAGCGTCTCGTAGACCTCGCGGCCGAGGAAGCGCTGGCGCATCAACCAGCAACCCTCGACGACGAAGTCCTCGCGCTCGTCGCGCTCCTTGTCGGTCAGGTTCTGGTAGTAGTCGCGCAGCGCCATCCGGCCAAACGCCACGTGCCGGGCCTCGTCCTGCATCACGTAGGCGAGCAGCTGCTTGGCCAGCGGGTTGGTCGCCATGTCGCGGAACACACCGAACGCCGCGAGAGCGAGACCTTCGATCAGCACCTGCATGCCGAGGTAGGCGTAGTCCCACTCCGGCTTGTCCATCGACTCCTTGAGCAACGCGGCAAGGTCATCGTTGACCGGCATCATCAGGTCGACCTTGTCCTGCAGGAACCGCGCGAACGTCTCGACGTGACGGGCCTCGTCCATCGTCTGCGTCGCGGCGTAGAACTTCGAGTCGAGGTCAGGCACGGTCTCGACGATGCGCGCCGACACGATCATCGCGCCCTGCTCACCGTGCAGGAACTGGCTCCACGTCCAGGCCGCCTGGTGTTGGGAGAAGTTGTCCTTCTCCTTCTGGCTCATCTTCTCGTAGAAGTCGATGCCGGCGAACGGGTTGAACTCGTCCGGGATGCCGATCGGGTTGACCGGGTCGACGTCAAGCGACCAGTCGATCCGCTTCGTCGTGTCCCACTGCTTGTCCTTGCCCTTCTGGTACAGGTTGAGCAGCCGCTCCCGACCCTCGTCGTACTCCCAGGTGAAGCGGGCATCGGCGCCGCCGGGCACGTTCCAGGTGGTCGTGACGTCGACGGGGCGGGCGTACTTGTCGCGGCTGCTCATGGCTGGGCCACCTTCATTGTTGGGCCGGTTCCTTTCCGAGGAGCCGTCTGGCCAGGTCGGCCAGGCGATCGGCGATCCACTCCGCCGGCACGTCGGCGGGCAGAACGAGGTAGGAGATGGTGAGGCGGGTGATGGTCTCGGCGGCGCTGGCGATGTCGTCGGGCGACAGCCACGGCCAGTGCGTCGCGTAGTAGCGCTCGAAGCTCTCCCGCGCCGCGGCCATCACGGGTGCGCCCCGCGTCGTCAGGAACGGCAGCAGGCCGCTGTCGTCGACGAGCGCCGCCTTCAGCAGCGGGTTCTCCGCTGCGCGTCGCAGGGTGTAGAGAGCGGCAGTGCCGACCGCTTGGATCGGGTCGTCCGGGTCGGCTTCGTCCAGCGCCTGCTCGGTGCCGGCGATGAACTCCTCGACCTCGCGCATCGCCATCGCCTGCGCGAGCGCTTCTTTGGACCCGAACTCGTTGTAGAGCGTCTGCCGGGACACTCCGGCCGCCCGGGCCACGTCCGCCATCCGGGTGCGGGCCCAGTCGCCGCTGACGGCAGCGGCGTAGGCCGCGTCGAGCAATGCCACTCGAGTGGGCACCTCCGGAGTGTTTACACGAACGCCGTTCGTGTCAAGTGCTCGCGGCTACGGCTACGGCTACCGTGTCGCCGTGACCGACTGGAGCGACGATCTCGCGCTTGCGCACGCGCTCGCGGACGCCGCCGACGCGATCACCATGAGGCGCTTCGCGGCGAGCGACCTGGTGGTGGAGACCAAACCGGACCTGACGCCCGTCAGCGACGCGGACCGCGCGGTGGAGGACGCCGTACGACGGACCCTCGCCGCCGAGCGGCCCCGCGACGCCGTGCTCGGCGAGGAGCGCGGTGAGAGTGGCTCCGGCTCGCGGCGCTGGATCATCGACCCGATCGACGGAACCAAAGGGTTCGTCCGCGGCGCGCCGTCATGGGCGACACTGATCGCACTCGAAGCCGCCGGCCAGCTCGTCATCGGGATGGTCTCCGCGCCCGCGCTCGCGCGGCGCTGGTGGGGGGTGGTCGGTGCCGGGTCCTGGACCCGTTCGCCATCGGGCACGCGGCAATGCCAGGTGTCGCAGGTGGCGAAGCTCGACGACGCCTTCCTCTGCTACTCGTCACTGTCCGGCTGGGAGGAGCACGGCGTGCTCCCGCAGTTCCTCGACCTGGGCCGGCGGGTGTGGCGAACCCGCGCCTACGGCGACTTCTGGTCGCACATGCTCGTCGCCGAAGGCGTCGCCGACATCTCCTGTGAGCCCGAGGTCTCGCTCTGGGATCTCGCCGCGCTGCAGCCGATCCTCGAAGAGGCCGGCGGCCGGTTCACCGACCTGGCCGGTAACGCGCGTGCCGACGGCGGCAGCGTCATCTGCACCAACGGCCTGCTGCATGAAGGCGTCCTCACCGCCCTGTCCTGACGCGTTTCATCTCGCGTGAAAGTCGGGTGACGGGCCGCCGCGCCCGCGGTAACGTCCGGCGCGTGACCAGATTCGACCACTTGTAGGTCCGCGCTCCGCCTCCTCCGGAGGCGCCCGGCATGTACGCATGCCCGGCGCGGTCCCCCGTTGCCCTGCAACTGCTTCTCCGGACGGAGTGAACAAGTGGTCCAGTCCCTGGCGGCCACCCCATCAACAGGTGGGCAGGCCGATGCAACGTATGCGTCACCCCCGCTGGCCCTCGACGTACGCGGTGTTGTCAAGGAGTTCGCGCCGCCGTTGGCGCGCCGGCTGACGAGCAAAAGCCGTCGTACGGCGTACCGCGCGGTCAACGACGTGTCCTTCGAGGTCCCCTCGGGCGCGATCTTCGGTGTCATCGGCGCCAACGGTTCGGGCAAGTCGACGCTCATCCGCATTCTCAGCACGTTGCTGCTGCCGGACGCGGGCGAGGTGCGCGTCTTCGGTCGCGACGTCGTGAAGCAACCGCTGGAGGTACGCCGGCTGATCAACCGCGTCTCGGCGGACCCGTCGTTCTTCCGCCCGATGTCCGCGGTGGAGAACCTGCTGTTCTTCGGCCGCGCGTACGGCTTGACCGGCGAGCAGACCCGTCGCGAGAGCCTCGCGCTGCTGGAACAGCTCGGCCTCGACGAGCGGCGCGCGCGTGAGCCGATGCTGAAGATGTCGCGTGGTCAGCAGCAGAAGGTTGCGGTCGCGCGCGCTTTCCTGACTCGCCCACGACTGTTGTTGCTGGACGAGCCGACGACGGGACTCGACCCGAGAAGCAAGCGTGACGTGCAGCGGTTCGTCGCGGACATCCGACGCGAGCACGGCGTGACGATCCTGCTCACCACGCACGACATGGAAGAAGCGGAACTGCTGTGCGACCGGATCGCGTTCCTCGCCGAGGGCCGCATCGTTGCCGAAGGCACGCCGCTCCAGCTTCGCGAACAGGTCGCCGACGGCCGCGCGGTCGACGACGTCGACATGGAAGACGTGTTCATGACCTTCACGGGCCGCCGGCTCGACGAGGACGAGGAGGGGAACCCCGATGACAACGGCTGAGCTTCCCTCTGCTGATCGGGGCTGGCCGGCGTCACCACGCCGGGTCGCGCTCGGCTGGGCGTTCGTCGAGCGGCAGACCAACCTATGGAAGCGCTACTGGGGCTGGGAAGTCGTCTGGCTCCTGTACGGCGTGGTCAACACGCTCGCGATCACGTTCATCGCGCGCGAGGCCGGTCAGTCCGGCGTGATCAGCCACACGCAGGAACGACGGCTCACGTTGTTCCTGCTGATCGGCACGCTGGTGTGGGCCTATCTGTCCGCGGTGCTCGACGACATGAGTCTCGTCATCATGTGGGAGCGCTGGGAAGGAACGATCGAGCACACGTTGATGGCGCCGGTGCCGCGCGCCGTGCATCTGATCGGCATGAGCGCGTTCGGCATCCTGCACGCAACGGCTCGTACGGCGCTGATCCTGGCCTGCTCGCTGCCGTTCTTCCACGTCGACCTCGGTCACGCCAACTGGCTCGCGGCCGCACTCGTCATCGCGGTCGGCAGCCTCAGCCTGATCGGCCTCGGCATCCTCACCGGCATCTTGCCGATGCTCTATCCGGAACGCGGCGAGCAGATGTCGTTCATGGTGCAGGCGCTGGTGCTGCTCGTCTCCGGCGTCTACTACGCCGTCAACGTGCTGCCCGGCTGGCTGCAGGGGGCAAGCGCCGCGTCGCCGGCGACGTACCTGTTGCGGGGCATCCGCTCGGCCGTCATCGACGGGCACGGCCTCGGTGCGCAGGCCAGCACTCTCGCCGTGCTCGCGGTGTTCGGCGTGGTGCTGGTGCCGGCGTCTCTGGTCGCGTTCAGCGCAGCGGAACGATGGGCACGCAAGACGGGACGGCTCAAGCGCCAAGGCTGACACCGGCGTAGCGTGCGCGCGTGACTTCCGCGGCCGAGCTGGAACTGCCGGCGTTCTCCAACGACGACGTGTCGATCAGCGGCGAGCAGCTGCACGCGACACTGCGCGACCTCGCGTCATCATCGTGGCTGGCGCGGGTGCCGAACGGCTACCTGACGCTCGATCGCGAGGCCGGCGACTTCTTCCTGCGCTGCCGCACGGCGACGTTTCCCGGGCAGCTGATCGCGGAGGTGTTCGGCGTCGGCCCTGGGCCGCTGCGTGAGGAGATCGACAACAACATCCTGCACCTCGCCGGCGACCGGCATCGCCGGCTGCGCAACCTGCTCAACCCGTTCTTCACCCCGCGCGCAGCTGATCAGTGGCGACCGGCGATGCGCGACATCATCGACGACATCTGCGCTGGGCTGCTGTCGAAGGGCGCCGGCGATTTCGTCGACGCGGTCGCGAAGCCATATCCGGCACAAGTCATCGCGACTGTCATCGGCGCACCGCGCAGCGACTGGCCGCAGCTGCACGAGTGGTCGCACTGGATGCAGAGCCAGTTCGACGGTCCCGCACTCCTCAACGATCGGGACCGCATCGAGCGGGCTGTCGTCGACTTCTACCAGTGGTGTGAGTCGCTCGTCTCCGATCGGCGGTCCGCCCCTCGCGACGACCTGGTGTCCACGCTGATCAGAGCCGAGACCGAAGACGAGAAGCTGTCCGCGCTCGAGCTTCGCAACCTCATCCTCGACATCATCGCCGGTGGCGTCGATACCACCCACGCCCAGCTCGCGCACGGTCTTCGGTTGTTCGCCCAGCATCCCGATCAGTGGGAGCTGCTGGCCCGCGCACCGGAGCTCGCGTCCAAAGCTGCGGACGAGGTGCTGCGGCACGAGCCGGTGACACCGTTCGGCGCGCGCATCCTCACGGCGGACGTGACCTATCGCGACGTCGACTTTCCCGCCGGCACGCTGATCCTCGTCGGCGTCACCGTCGCGAACAGGGAGCGCGACAACGCGGCCTTCGACATCACCGCAGCGCGGGACCGCGAGCGCATCCTGACCTTCGGGGCCGGCGCGCACTTCTGCGTGGGCCAGAACCTCGCCCGCGCCGAGCTGGAGGAAGCCCTGCTTTACCTTGCGCCGCGGTTGCCCGGGCTACGACTCGACGGGGACCCGGAGTTCGGCACGGTGCAGGGCATCTACGGGCTGCACTCGTTGCCGCTGGCCTGGAACGCGTAGCCAGTCGACCAGTCGCGGCGCAAGATAGAGCGCAGCGGCGTCGAAGAAGCCGTAGCCACCGGCGGCGCCGGACGGCGGGTTGCCCATCGCGACCACGCCGAGGATCGGGTCGCGCACCTGCCAGGTCCACGTGCCGAGATGCGTGCCGAGCAGCTCGAGGTAGGTGACGACGAGGAACGCGCCGACGAACACCAACGGGTTGCGCCCGCGGAGCAGGAACACCGCGAGGCACGCGAACCAGAACGCCCCCAGCACGTCACGGCGGCCGGACACGAACAGCCCCCAGCTCGCGTACGTCGCCGCGACCACCAGCGTCGCCGGGATGAGCCAGCGCCGGTTGCATTCGAAGACGACGGACCGGCCCATCGCCAGCGCACCGAGATACACCAGGCCGTGCCCGGGCGGCACGAACCAGGGGACGTCGTGCAGGCGATAGGTGTAGACGCCGAGCCATCCCGAGAACGTGTATTCGACCGCGGTCGCGAACACGACGACGACGCCGACCTGCAGCCGCGTGCGCACGTCGTACCGGCTCAGCAGCGCGGCCAGCAACAGCCAGGTGCCGACTCCGAGCAGACGCTGCTGACCCAGCGAGGCGTGCCGGTCGAGCACCAGCACGAGCGGGATCCAGGTAAGGACGGCCGCAGGAGTCATTGCGGCCAGTCTCTCAGTTGTGCCGGAGTCTCAGTTGTGCCAGGCGCGGGTCACACCGTCGGGGTAGACGAGGTCGCGGATCACCCGCGCCGGGTTGCCGCCGACGAGAGTGTCGTCGGGGACGTCGCGGCTGACGACAGCGCCGGCCGCGATCAGGCAACGACGACCGATCGTGACGCCGGGCAGGATGATCGTGCGCGCCCCGATCCAGCTGCCGTCTCCGATGCGCACCGGCGCTTCCTTGACCGGCCGGCCCTCGACACCGTGGCTGTCGCTGTCCATGACATAGGCCTCGTTGGCGATCGCCACGTCGTTGCCGATCGTCACCTCGACCGCGCTGAAGACGATGGCGCCGCTGTTGATGAAGACCCGGTCGCCGATGGTGATCTGACCCCACCCGGTGATCATGGTCATCCGGTGCGCCGACCAGACCTGGAAGTGGTCGCCGATGACCATGTTGGTGCCGTCGATGCGGGGCCGACCGAGCACTGTCGGCTGGGCGCCGACCTCCAGCGCCTTTCGCAGATGCCAGTCGGCGTTGATGCGCTGGCGGCCGTAGGCCCAATAGAACTGCGCCACTTCGACCCGGCGCTCGAGCAGGGGATGCACGGTCCTGCAGGTTACGTCACGTGTGCTCTCGTGCGTGCTCCGTGATCAGCCGCGCCATCTCCGCGGGTTCCTGCTCGGGCAGCCAGTGGCTGCGGCCCTCGAGCCGCTCGAACCGGTACGGCGCGTCGACGAAGTCGCCGGTCAGCCGTGCCGCCTTCGGCCCGAGGAAACGGTCACCGGTCGCATAGACGTACATCGAGGGCACTGTCACGTTGCCCCGCATCGGCGGTGACAGCGGCAATCCGCGGTACCAGTTGACCGCTGCCCGGGCGGCCGCCCGGTCGCGCAGCGGCGCGGCGTAGCGCTCGGCCGCATCCTCGTCGAGCCCGGACTGCAGCAGGCTCCGTTTGAAGTTGGCACCGCCGCGCGCCGTGATCGCGGCCTCCGGCAGCCCGGGGATCTGGAACATCACCATGTACCACGACCGCAGCACCTGGCTGCCCAGCATCGACTTCAGGAACGCGCGCGGATGCGGCGTCGTCAGCGACGTGACGGTGTGCAGGCGATCCGGGTGCGCACTCGCGAACGCCCACGCCACCGCGCCGCCCCAGTCGTGCCCGACCAGGTGCACCTTGTCCGCGCCGGACGCGTCGACGAGAGCCAGCGCATCGGCGACGAGCTCCGGCATCGCATAGCTGCGGCGGTCGAGCGGACGCGCACCCGGGGAGTAGCCCCGCTGGTCCGGCGCGAGCACGCGAAAGCCGGACTGCACGAGCAGCGGCGTCATCGCGCGCCACGAGCTCCGGTTCTCCGGGAAGCCGTGCAACAGCACGACAACAGGACCGGTGCTCCCCGATTGATCGACAGAGTCGTCCAGGTCAAATGCATAACCGTTGCGAGTGAACTGCTGCATGCGCGCAATGTAGCGACTGGCCGGACGAACCTACGGTCGCGTAGGTTGACCCTTGTGAGCGGAGCCGTCGGGGGCTACGACGAACGCGTGCGCGCGTTGCAGCACGCGCTGCTCGCGGCACCGCCTGGAGCGCCGGTGCGACTTCGCAAGCGCACGTCCAACCTGTTCCGGCCGCGCGCGCGCACCGCCAGCCCGCTCGACGTCGACGCGTTCACCGGTGTGCTGTCGGTCGATCCCGCGGCACGCACGGCGGACGTGCTCGGCATGACAACGTACGAGCAGCTCGTCGACGCGACCCTGCCCTATGGCCTGATGCCACTGGTCGTGCCGCAGCTGAAGACGATCACCCTCGGCGGTGCAGTCACCGGGCTCGGCATCGAGTCGACGTCGTTCCGCAGCGGTTGTCCACACGAGTCAGTCATCGAGATGGATGTGCTGACCGGCACCGGCGAGGTCGTCACCGCACGCCCTGACAACGAGCACCGCGACCTTTTCTTCGGGTTCCCCAACTCCTACGGATCGCTCGGCTATGCACTGCGGCTGCGCATCGAGCTCGAGCCGGTGCACCCCTACGTGCAGCTGCGGCACGTTCGCTTCGACGACGTCGAGAGCTGCGCGTCGGCGATCCGCGAGATCTGCGCAACCAGGTTGTGGGCCGGTGAGCCGGTGGACTTCCTCGACGGCACGTGGTTCGCCTCCGACGACGTCTACCTCACCGTCGGCAGCTGGAGCGACGCGGCGGCTCGGACCTCCGACTACACCGGTCGCGACATCTACTACCGGTCGATCCAGCAACGCACGCACGATGTCCTGACGGTTCGCGACTACTTGTGGCGATGGGACACCGACTGGTTCTGGTGCTCGCGTGCCTTCGGCGCGCAGCACCCGCTGGTCCGGCGCGTCTGGCCCAAGCAGCTGCTGCGCTCCAACGTCTACTGGCGGCTGGTCGCACTGGAACGTCGGTACGGCGTCAAGGCGCGACTGGACAAGGCGCTTGGCAGACCGGAAACGGAATACGTCATCCAGGACGTCGAGATCCCGGTCGAGCGACTCGGCGACTTCCTTGCTTTTCTGCACCGGCAGACGGGCATGGCACCGGTGTGGTTGTGCCCTCTGGTCCAGCGCGACCCCGCCGCGACCTGGCAGCTGTATCCCCTGGATCCAGCGGCTCTCTACGTCAATGTGGGGTTCTGGGGCGGTGCGCCGCTGCCGGCCGGCCAACACGAGCCGTTCCACAACCGCGCCATCGAACGCGAAGTCGCCGCGCTCGGCGGCCGCAAGTCGTTGTACTCGACCGCCTTCTATCCGGAAGAGGAGTTCTGGGACAACTACGGCGGGCCGGCGTACGAAGTGCTCAAGAAGACCTATGACCCCGACAGCAGGCTGCTCGACCTCTACGCCAAGACGGTCCAGCGACGATAGGAGGCAACGCATGGCTCGCATGCCACTCGCCGATCTCATCGCCCGCGTTCTCGCCGGTGCGCCGGTGAGCGTTTCGGCGTACGACGGCAGCACATCGGGCCCAGCCGAGGCAAGCGTACGGCTCGTGCTGCGGTCCCCCAAGGCGCTGAGCTACCTCATCACGGCGCCGTCGGAGCTCGGCCTGGCCCGCGCCTACGTCAGCGGCGAACTCGAAATCCACGGTGATCCGTACGAGGCGCTGCAGCTGATCTGGAGCGACCGGATCGGCCAGCTGCCCTGGAGTGAACGCCTGCACCTCCTGCGCAACGTCGACCCCAAGGCGCTGCGCTGGGTCGACCCCCCGGACGAGGAGTACGGCGCGCGCCGGCTGAAGTCGGGCATGCGGCACAGCAAGGAACGCGACGCCGCCGCGATCAGCCACCACTACGACGTGTCCAACCGCTTCTACGAGTGGGTGCTCGGTCCGTCGATGACCTACACGTGCGCCTGCTTCCCGCACGAAGACGCGACGCTCGAGGAAGCGCAGGCACACAAGTACGACCTGGTGTGCAAGAAGCTGGATCTGAAGCCGGGTCAGCGGCTGCTCGACGTCGGCTGCGGCTGGGGCGGCATGGTGATGCATGCGGCCAAGCACTACGGCGTGCAGGCGTTGGGCGTCACGTTGTCGCGGCGGCAGGCCGAATGGGCCAAGGAGCGGATCGCCAGCGAGGGGCTCGGCCACGTCGCCGAGGTCCGGTTCAGCGACTACCGCGACGTGACCGAGGGCGACTTCGACGCCATCTCGTCCATCGGGCTCACCGAGCACATCGGCAAGGCGAATCTCCCGTCGTACTTCTCGTTCCTGGCGAGCAAGGCCAGGCCGCACGCCCGGCTGCTCAACCACTGCATCACCCGGCCGACCACAACCGAGCCGAATCGCACCGGCGGTTTCATCGACCGCTACGTGTTCCCCGATGGTGAGCTCGAAGGCGTCGGCACGATCGTCAGCGCGATGCAGGACAACGGGTTCGAGGTGCGCCACGAGGAGAACCTGCGCGAGCACTACGCACGAACGCTTGCCGGTTGGTGCGCCAACCTCTCCGAGCACTGGGACGAGGCGGCCGCCGAGGTCGGTCCCGGGCGCGCGCGGGTGTGGGCGCTCTACATGGCCGGGTCACGGCTCGGGTTCGAACGTCGCACGATCGAGCTGCACCAGGTGCTCGGTGTCAAGGTCGCGAGCGACGGCACGAGCGGGATGCCGCTGCGCCCGGACTGGGGCGTCTAGGACTCGGTTGTTTAGCGCGTCCCGTTCCTGCAGGCGTTGACGGTGACGCAGCAGTCGGGTGCGGCACCGTCGAGCCGGGCGACGCACTCGGAGTCCACGCCGAGCCCTTCCAGGACGCCGGCGACGAGCTCCTGGTTGAGTCCGCAGATCAGTCCCGGCGCCACGTCGACGACGTCATGGAACGGACAGTTGCGCAGGCGGACCTTCGACTGCGGGTCTTCCACCGGTTCGTAGCCGAGGGCCTCGAGCGTCTCCTGCGCCGCCGCAACCGCATGGCGGCCGCGGGGGCGGCGCCGCGCCCGACGCAGCTCACCCGCGCGACGGCCTTCGTTGCGCGCGACCTCGAGGGCCGAGTCGTCAGCCGACTTGGGCTGCAGCGCGATAGCGGCGGCGAGGATGCGCGCGACCAGGTTGTAACGCCGTGGCGGCACCGCGAGCTCGAGGTCGACCTCCGCTGCTGTGTATCGCTTGGCCGGTCGTCCAGCCCCAGGTCCGCGCCGGCCAGGCGGGCGTGCATAGTCGACGGTCACGAGCCCTGCCTCCGCCAGCCGGTCGAGGTGGAAGGCGGCTAGCCGAACCGCGATCCCGGTCGCGTCTGCGACCGCCTCCCGAGTCACGGGTTCAGCGGCGCTGCGCACGGCGTCGTAGACACGCCGGCGGGTCGGCTCGGCGAGGAGGCTCATGGCCTCCCACGACGCGCCGGGAATTGACATCTGCGGGGAACCCTTCTAAAACTAATGCTGACTGTCGATAGTGTCCCGCCATCCGGCAGACACGTCAACCAGGGAGAGACATGCGGCACTTCACGTTCCGACCGGCGCTCACGCTGTCCGGCCGCAAGTTCAAGGGTTGGCGCGGCTGGGCCGGCAAGCCCTTCCATCCGCCACTGACCGACGTGCCGGTGACGGCGTACATGTTCGTCGCCGCGTTCGACGTCCTGTCGATCGCGCTGCACAGCTCTCATGTGCATGTCGCGCGCGAGCTCTATATGGCCGGCAGCTGGACGATCGCCGGCGGTGCGGGCGTTTCGTTGCTCACGGCGCTGACCGGCTACTTCGACTGGTCCCGCTCCAGCGAGCCCGGCACGCAGGCGCGGCGCACCATCAACGCGCACGCGATCACGATGATCGCGGTCACCGGCCTCGTCCTGGTCGACCTGCTGGTGCGGTTCATCGGTTACCCGCACGCGCAGTGGACACCAATAGGAATCGTGGTGCTGTCCTGCATCGCTGCAGTGCTGACCATCGTCGGCGCCACGCTCGGCGGCAGCCTGGTCTACGACTACGGGTTCAACATCGAGACCGCCGGCGATCACCCGGTCTGGCACCACAGCGAGGCCGACGTCATGCCAGGTCAGAAGGGCTGACTTGACCACCGCGTTCGTGCTCTCCGGCGGCGGCAGCCTCGGCGCCGTCCAGGTGGGCATGCTCCAGGGCCTGTCCGACCGGGGCGTGACGCCCGACTTGCTGGTCGGGAGCTCGGTCGGCGCGCTGAACGCGGCGTACCTCGCCGGTCACCCCGGTCCATCCGGGGTTGCCGGGCTGGCCTCGGTGTGGTCCGGACTGCGTCGCGGCCACGTCTTCCCGACCAGCATGGGCCAGCTGATGCGCGCCATGACCGGCCGGGCCAGCTGCCTCGCCGACCCGCGGCCATTGCGCGAGCTCGTCGCAAGGCATCTGCCCTACGACCAGCTGGAGGACGCGCCGTGGCCGGTCTCGGTCGTCGCGACCGAGGTCACGACCGGCCGCGAGGTGGTCCTGTCCGCAGGCCCGGCCGTCGACGCGGTCATGGCGAGCGCGGCGCTACCGGCCGTGTTTCCGCCGGTCGCTGTCGGTGACCACCTGCTGATGGACGGCGGCGTCGTCAACAACACGCCCATCTCGGCCGCGCTCGCACTCGGCGCCGACGTCGTCTACGTGCTCCCGACCGGCTATGCCTGCGCCCTCACGTCTCCCCCGTCATCGCCGCTTGCCACCGCGATGCACGCGGTCACCGTCGCGATCCAGCGCCGGCTGATCGAGGACGTCGTGTCACTTCGCGACCAGGTCGACCTACGAGTGGTGCCGCCGCTGTGCCCGCTGGCGGTCATGCCGATCGACTTCCGATTCACCGACGAGCTGATCGACCGTGCCCGAGCCGCGACCAGAGCCTGGTACGACGCCGAGCGCCCGACCGACGCCGCGGGCGACCTCGCTCTGCACCGTCACGAACCTGTCATCCCTCACACACGTGAAAGAGAGCACCATGACCGCGTGCCCGCCTGAACCAGCCCAGACGAACGCGACCGAGAACGGCCGCCGAGACGCACTGCCCCGACTGCGCGTCGCCACGCCGAGTCGGTCGATCGACGTCGAGGCTGCGCAACGGGCGGCCGCGGACTTCCTGCGGGCTCTCGGCATGGATCTGCGCGACGACAGCCTCGCGGCTACGCCGCGACGGATGGCCGCGGCGTACACCGAACTGCTGACGCCGCGGGAGTTCAACCTCACCACTTTTCCGAACGAGGAGGGCTACGACGAGCTCGTGCTGGCGCGTGACATCCCGTTCACGTCCATCTGCGAGCACCATCTGTTGCCGTTCAGCGGGACGGCCGCGGTGGGATACCTGCCCGGCAACCGGATCCTCGGCCTGAGCAAGCTGGCGCGAGTCGTCGAGCTGTTCTCCCGCCGGCCGCAGGTGCAGGAGCGCATGACCAAGCAGATCGCGTCATGGCTCGACGACCACCTGAACCCGCACGGCGTCGGTGTCGTGCTGCGGGCCGAGCACAGCTGCATGACCCTGCGCGGCGTCAAGGCCAGGGGTTCGGTGACGGTGACGAGCGCTCTGCTTGGCCTTGTTCGTCAGGACCAGCGCACCCGAAGCGAATTTCTCGCCTTGACCCAGGAGCAGTCGCGATGAACAACACCGAGGAATGCGGGCACTGCGACCACCTCGCCGCCACCATCGAGGCGGCCCACGAGCGCGCGCTTCGCGCGCTGAGCGATAACCGGGCACCGCTGGACGCCGTCGTCTGGCTGTCCGCACACCTGGCCGCAATGGACCGCGTGGTCTATCCGGCCGTACGCCGTCACGTCGCCGGAGCGGACAGCGCCGTCCGCGAACAAGAGCGCCTCAGCAGCGAGTTGCAGCACACCCTGCGCACACTCGAGCAGGTGCTCTCCGGCGACGCGACCGCCCGCCGGCTTGGCCACGCCGCCCTCATTGACCATCTCGTCACGCTGCTGTCGACACACGCCGCGGAGGAGCATCAACTGCTTGACGCGTTGGGTCGCGCGGTCGGCGCCGATGAAGCGGACCGGCTGATGGCGCGTTACGAGCGCGCCGTCACAGTGGGCCCGACGCGGCCGCACCCGCACACGCCACACGAAGGCCTGGCCGTGCGCACCCAGTTCATCCTGAACAAGTGGCGGGACCACGTTCTCGACGTACTCGATGCGCGGCACGTGCCGATCCCGAAGCAGCGCCGCTCGGTGCCGCGGCCCGGCCGCTGGGGGCAATACCTTCTGGGCATGGGAACTCTGTCGCAAACGCCGAAACCGAAGGAATGAGCCGGCTCAACGACTGGAACGCGGAGATCATCGCTGACTTCCGCGCGAACGACGGTCGCGTCGGCGGACCGTTCACCGGGGTGCCGGTCCTGCTCATCCATCACCTCGGCCGCAAGACCGGGCGCGCGCTGGTGAGCCCCGTGGTCTACCAAGAGGAACCGACCGACCCGGACACCGTCTACGTCTTCGCGACCTACGCCGGCGCGCCGCGACATCCGGACTGGTACCACAACCTCGTCGCCGCGGGCACCGCTGACGTGGAGCTCGGCACGGAGACCTACCCGGTGACCGTCCGCGAGGTGACCAACGGCGACCGCGACCGCATCTACACCGAACAAGCCCGGCGCTACCCGACCTTCGACGACTATGCGGCGAAGACCGACGGCATCCGCACCATCCCGGTCCTCGCCCTGCGCCGCTCCCAGCTCACCTGACGCTCAGCGTCGCGCTGACGACCTCCTCGCCGAGTTCGGGTGCCAAGCTCGCGCGGCGGTCGGTCCAGATCGGGTGGATCACGCCGCCGATGGCGTCGATGCCGAACATGGCCACAGTCAGCAGGGCGAGCCAGAGATCCGCCAGGGCCTGCGACCGGACCGCGTCCACGCGCGTCGCCGAAGCTGGCCCAACATCGCGCCGGTCGCCCGGCGGCGCTGGATCAGGTGCGCAACACAAGGCCGATGAATGTCAACCCGATCACCACGTGCGCAAGCAGTACAGGTTCTACAACAAGGGAGGCGACGACCGTCGCGACGAGCAAAAGCGGAATTCGAGCGACCGAGAGACTGGCCGCGTGCGCAAGCAGTACCACTTCTGGCCGAGCGCTGACGGCGTCGACGCTTGGGACGTCGACCGCGTCATCGCGCTGGCCACCGTCCTCCCGGTCGAACCAGTGCGACTCGCGGAAATCAGTGAGGTCGACTCCGTGTATTGGTTCGACGACCGTCACCGACCCACTGTCCGCAGCGTGGTCGACCACTGCCGGCTGATCCGCGACGTGGACTTCACCTATCCCGTCGTCCTCGGCCCCGACGGCCGCGTGATGGACGGCATGCACCGCATCGCGAAGGCGCTGCTCGAAGGCGCGAGCGTGATTGACGCCGTACGGTTCCCCGAGCTGCCACCGCCCGACTATCCGAACTGCCGCCCTGATCAGCTGCCCTACGACTGACAGACATGCCTATGGCCGCGATGCCTGTGTGGCTCGCGGTGCGGGTGGCTAGGTGTGTGGTGTCGGCGGTGGCGGTCCTGGCGTGGGGTGGTCAGGCCGCCTTGGGTTGTCGGGGTGGTGGTTGGCCGGTGATGGTGCGGCCTGTTGTGTTGGTCCAGGTGT
>Ga0070658_10002066_pt1 | contig 16839 bp, 12 predicted proteins | sample KBSC13metaG_FD_64664 | JGI IMG/M metagenome (GOLD analysis project Ga0070658, IMG submission 64664) | Corn rhizosphere microbial communities from Kellogg Biological Station, Michigan, USA - KBS C1-3 metaG | ecosystem: Host-associated > Plants > Roots > Rhizosphere > Soil ...
AGCGCGAGATCGTCATCCTGCGCGTCGGCTTCCGCTGCGCGTCCGAGTACGAGTTCGGGCAGCACACCGTCATCGGCAAGGCGACCGGCTTGACCGATGACGAGATCGCGCGCCTCGCGCACGAGGACGCATCCGGTTGGTCCGGCGACGATGCGGCCCTGGTCGCGATGGCGGACGAGCTGTGCGCGGACGACATGGTCAGCGACGCGACGTGGAAGCTGCTCGCGGCGCGATGGTCGGACGCACAGCTGCTCGAGCTGCTGATGCTCGCCGGCTACTACCAGCTGGTCTCGGGCGTGCTCAACAGCGCCGGCGTGCCGCTGGAGCCGACGACACCGGGCTGGCCGGAGGGCGCGCAGGTCACGCGCCGCGCGCCGCGAGAGCGCAGCGCATGAGCACGGAGCGCGTGAGCGCGGCCCGGCTCGAGGGCCGACGGATCCTCGTCGTCGGTGGCGGCACCCAGCACAGCAACGACCCGGACGCGCCCCCGGGCAACGGTCGCGCGATCGCCGTACGCGCGGCCTCGCACGGCGCACAGGTCGCGGTCAGCGACCGCAACGGCGACGCGGCCCAGGAAACGGCGCGCCTCGTCGAAAAGGACGGGGGTCAGGCGGCCGTGATCGTCGCCGACATCGCCGATCCGGACGCGTGCGAAGCCACCGTCCGCGAGGCGACCGGGGCGCTCGGCGGCCTCGACGGTCTCGTGCTCAACGTCGGCATCGGCCTCGGTCGCGGCGGCCTGGAAGGCACCACCGCAGCGCAGTGGGACACCGTCTTCGCTGTCAATCTGCGGGCCCAGTTCCTGCTCCTGCAGCACGCGCTTCCGGCCATGGACGACGGCGGATCGGTCGTCCTCATCTCGTCGGTGGCCGCCCTGCGACCAGGTAGCAACCTGCCGGCGTACGACGCGTCGAAGGCGGGCCAGCTGGGACTGGCGCGGCACGCGGCGCGCGAGGGTTCCCGACGCGGCATCCGGGTCAACACGATCTGCCCCGGCCTCATCGATACGCCGCTCGGCCGGCTCGCGACGGCAGGTCGGCCCGGCCGCGCCAACACCCGCATCCCGCTCGGCCGGCAGGGCACGGCGTGGGAGGTCGCCGACGCCGCCGTGTTCCTGCTGAGCAACGAAGCGAGCTACATCACCGGCCAGGTGCTCGCCGTGGACGGCGGCCTGTCCACCCTCAGCTGATCGAAGACTCGGGCTAGGCCACGTTGATTAGTCGGTGATGTCGAGCTCGGGCGGCTTCCCGAAGACGTTGAACCGGTCGACGTAGACCGCGTTGTCACCGTCCCAGTCGAAGGCGAGCACCTGCGCCCGGCCCCGGCGCCCGGCCAGGGCGCGGAAGAACTCGAACTCGGGCGCCCGCACCGTCGCCACCGGCTCGCCTTCCCCGCAGGTGACGGTGAAGTCGCTGTCGCTCGCGGCGATGACGACCGGTGCGATGCCGGCCTGCTTCAGGCCGTGGCCGTAGCCCTGGGCGAACCGGCTCGCGGCGAAGCGCAGCTCCTCGGCGGTCAGCACGGCCGGCAGCCCGAGAGCGCCGCGGATGTCCTGCTCATGCGTGAGCACGTCCACCGCCAGCGCAGCAGGCACGACGCCGGTCCTGGCGCCCTCGAGCATCTGCGGGACGTTGCCGGTCCACTCCTCGATCAGCTCTTTCGCGGAGAGGCCTTTGCGGGTGCCGACCTGTTCGGCGGTGAACTCATCGGTTGGCAGGCCGGTGAGCCGACCCGCCAGCGCATCGGACGGCAGCGCGGCCAGGTGCGCGAGCACGTCGTGGACGTCCCAACCCGGTGTGGCCGGCACGGGTGTCGCGAGCTGGTCGTCGGTCAACGTCAGGGCCAGCTCGGCCAGCCGGGCGTGCCCCGACGCGTAGTGCCGGGCAACCTGTTCGCCCTGCTCGCTTGCCGTCATGCGTACCTCATCCGTCGGCGTAGCAACAGTCCTACCCCGATCAGAGTCGCACCGGCCACCGCCACCGTCCCGGACGCACCGGTGCTGGCCAAGGACGGGCCGCCCGCCGAGGTGCCGGCGTGCGCCGCGCTGACGGCGCCGGCCGGCTTGGCCGGAAGTGCGGTGGACACGCCGGTCGCGGACAGCGGGTAGATCCAGACGCCGCGGCCGTACGTCGCGGCGACCAGATCCTTGCGGTTGGCGGAGACGTTGATGCCGAAGACCCGGACGGTGGGCAGGCCGGTGCCGAGGCGCTGCCAGGTCTTGCTGCCGACCTTGGCGACGAAGACGCCGTAGTCGGTCGCGGCGTAGACGCGGGAACCGACGACCTTGATGTCCCAGACGTTGCCCTGCGGCAGGTTTCCGGTCATGTCGGTGACGTGGTCACCGGCGTCGGTGCTCATGAAGACACGCCCCGCGGTCGCGCCGGCGAAGTCGACCCGAATGACGCTCGGGGTGATCGTCGCGATGTAGAGGCGTCGCACGTTGCGCGGGTCTGCGGACAGCGCGTAGATCTCACGCTGCGACATGCCGCTCAACTTGGCGAAGTGCCAGCAGTCGCCGGTGCCGACCTTCGCGGTGCAGCCCGCCTTGACGTTGGTCGCGAGTGCCCGGTCGAGCGACTTGACCGGCAGCTTGACCGACGACGCGCACAACGCGCAGCCGGAGACGTACATGAACGGGCCTTGCAGATCGAGCGCTTCGGCAAGCCGGGCGGTCCCGGCGACGGAGCCGAGGTCGAAGACCTGCTTCCAGTCGCCGGTGTCGGGTGTGACGCCGTCACCGGAACTGGTCGCGGCGCCCTTCGTCGTCTCGTAGACCACGCTCGTCGCCAGCGCGATGTGGTCGCTGTTGAACGGGTCCATCGCGGTGGCACCGGGCTCGAAGGTCGGGTTGCCACACGTGCCAGACGCCGGGCACGGCGTGATGTCGGTCGTGGTCTTTCCACCGTCGGTCGTGACGACGATGTCGCCATTCTCGTTGCAGTAGAAGGTGTTGGGATCGGTGCGTGAAACGCCGACCCAGGTGCCGTCGCCGCCGCAGACCTCGTAGGAGTTGTTGGAGCCGGGCGGGTAGAGGTTGGTGCCATTGTCCTGCAGCCCAGCGATGACCTCACCGTTGCTGCCCTCGACCGCGCGGTAGGGCAACAACTCGTTGAGGTGGGCGGTCGACGTCCAGACGCCGTTGGTGAATGAGCCCGACGCGGCATGGTCCTGGTAGAAGACGCCGCCGTCGTTGCCGATCCACAGCCGCGTCGCGCCGCCGCCCGTGTTGACGACCGCGTCGCCATGCTGGTCCGGGTGCGTCACCTGGCCACCGATGAACGGCAGCGGGCTCGGGCACGCGCCCGGCGGCGTCACTCCGGTCGCTTCGATGCCACACGCCGAGACGTAGGCGTCGATCGACTGGAACGGAAGCGGCTTGAGCAGGGCGCCGGACACCGACACGGAGGTCGTTGCGTCGGCGAGGCTCTGGTAGACCTCCTCCTCGCCGATGAGCAGCCGGTTGCCGTTGGGGTCGACCGCGATCCAGCCGTTGTACCAAGCCTGGATGCCGGTGTTGTAGCCGAGAGCGCTCGCGGCGGACAGCACCGCCTGGGTGCTGCCCGGCGACGCGGTGAGCGACTCCGAAGTCGCGATCTCGTCCCAGGTTGCTCCCCCGTCGGCGGACCGGTAGATGCCGTTGAGGCTGGTCGGGTGCGGGATGCCGAGCGGGTCGGCCGGGTCCGCCGGCCCGAAGAAGCCACTGGAGCGGTGGCCGGCGTCGGCGACGAGGGCGAACAGGTACTTGCCGTCGGCACTGAACGCGAGCCTGGTGCGTCCGATCGGGTCGGAGGAGATGTGCCCGTAGGGCTGCTCCCAGCCGGTCACGCTGCTGCTCACGTCGACGCGCTTGAACGTCCCAACCTTGCCGCTGCTCGTCGACTCGTAGAGGCCGTTGCCGGGAGCGGCCTGGGTCGTGGAGCCGTCGGGGTTGGTGATGGTGACGTTGCCGGCGACGTAGCCGACCGCGGCGTAGACGGTGTAGGTGCTGCCGCCGCCCGGCTTGACGACGACGTCGCTGGTCCAGGACCCGACCGGGGTGCCGGTTGCGGGCTTGCCGGTCTTCGGGTCGGTCGGGAGCAGCACGTCGCGCCAGGTCACCCCGTGGTCGGTCGAGCGGAACAGCCCGCCCGTGGTCGCTGCGAACACGGTGCCGTCGGGAGCGACCGCGACCTGCTGACCGGCGCCGCGCACGGACGTCGTCGACGCGTGCCAGGTGGCGCCGGAGTCGTGCGAGTAGTAGGCGCCGAGGCCGCCGAACTCACCGCCGCCCTGGAAGCCCTGGCCGGTGATCGCGTAGACGTCGCTCGGGTTGCGCTGGTCGACCGCGACCGCCGACACGGGCACACCGGGGACGCCGGCGGCGGCAGCCCAGCGGTGGCCGCCGTTGGTGGTCTTGTAGACGCCGCCGCCGGTGCCGATGTAGGTGATGTCGCCGGCCCGGCTGCGCGGGTCGGTCGCGATGGCGAGCACGATGCCGGTGGTCGGGAGCCGGCCTTCGTCGGTCGCGTAGTTGGGGTCGTTGAGCAGCTGCCCGGTCGGACCGACTTGCCGCCACTTGCGCGGATTGGCCGCTGTAGGCGCGTTGTGCGCCTGCGCCATCGCCTGGCGCTCGAACGCGACCGGGTCCACCCCGGCCGGTGCGGACGCGAGCGCAACCGCGTCCTGCGCGTCCAGCTGTGGTGCCGGCTCAGCATGAAGCGTGTGCAGTGCCTTGGTGGCCGCGTTCGTCGAGGCGGCGACCGGCGCCGCCCCCTGCGCCGCCGCTGCCGCAAGCGTGCCCGTCGCGACCATCACCACACCAACTGCTGCGACTCCCCCGCCGACCGCGCTCCCGGAGAATGAGAACTTGCGGTGCCGCCATGCCGGCATCGTGAAACCACCCCTCCCGCCGGACACCCCAGTTCGGCGGGTCCGGATAGCTACTTCGCGTATTCCGTTGCCCGGGACTCCCGCACCACGGTGATGCGGATCTGGCCCGGGTAGGTCAGCTCCTCTTCGATTTGTTTCGCCACATCGCGCGCGATGACCTGCGCGCCGATGTCGTCGACCTCGTCCGGTTTGACCATCACCCGGATCTCGCGGCCGGCCTGCATGGCGAACACCTTCTCGACCCCGGCCTTGTCGCTCGCGATCTCCTCGATGCGTTCGAGCCGCTTGACGTAGTGTTCGAGGCTTTCCCGCCGCGCCCCCGGACGCCCGCCGCTGATGGAGTCGGCCGCCTGGGTGAGCACCGCCTCGACGGTGCGCACCTCGACCTCGTTGTGGTGCGCCTCGATGGCGTGGACGACGTCCTCGTGCTCGCCGTACTTGCGGGCGATCTCCGCGCCGATGATCGCGTGGCTGCCCTCGACCTCGTGCGTCAGTGCCTTGCCGATGTCGTGCAGCACGGTGCACCGCTTCATCAGCATCGGGTCGAGGCGCAGCTCGCTGGCCATCATCCCGGCGATGTGCGCCGACTCGATGAGGTGCTTGAGGACGTTCTGCCCGTACGACGTTCGGTAGCGCAGCTGTCCCAGCAGGGTGATCAGCTCGGGGTGCATGTCGGTCAGGCCGACGTCGACGAGTGCATCCTCGCCGGCGCGCACGCACATCTGCTCGACCTCGGTCTTGCTGCGCTCGTAGACCTCTTCGATCCGGTGCGGGTGGATCCGGCCGTCGAGGACGAGCTTCTCCAGTGTCAGCCGGCCGACCTCACGGCGTACCGGGTCGAAGCAGGACAGCAGCACCGCTTCCGGGGTGTCGTCGATGATCAGGTTGACCCCGGTGGTCGACTCGAACGCGCGGATGTTGCGGCCTTCGCGGCCGATGATGCGGCCCTTCATGTCGTCGCTCGGTAGATGCAGGACAGACACGACGGACTCGGACGTCTGGTCCGAGGCCACGCGCTGGATCGCCAACGTCACGATCTTCCGGGCGCGGGTCTCCCCCTCCTCGCGCGCGTCCTGTTCGATGTCGCGGACGATCAGGGCGGCCTCGCGCTTGGCCTGGGTCTCGATCGCCTTGACCAGCTCCGCCTTGGCATCCGCGGCGGTGAGGCCGGCGACCCGCTCGAGCTCGCGACGGCGAAGGTCTTCCGCCTCCTCCAGCGCCACGCGCCGCCTTTCCAGCGCCGCCTCATGCTCCGCGAGATCGCGATCGCGTCCCTCGACCCGGCGCTGCTCTCCGTCGAGCCGCTCCTCGCGCTCGACGAGACGTTGTTCACGGCGTTCCAAGTCGGCCTTGAGGTCGTGCATCTCGTCCCGGACCGAGCGCGCCTCTTCCTTGAGGGCATGCACCTCGTGCTCGGCGGCCCGGCGGGCCTCCTGGGCGACGGTGCTGGCCGAGGCCTCGGCCTGCCGGCGGATCTCGGCGGCTTCGGCCTCCGCATGGCGGCGAAGCGCGTCGACGTCAACCGTGGCGGTGTCAGCCGCCGGCGACGCGGTCGGGGTGGTGTTCAAGCGGGCCATGACCCGCAGCAACATGGCGACGAGAACGACGACGAGGAGGCCGACGACGACCAGGACCACAACCAGGGCAACCAAGGCCGCACCTCCTCTCGATGCGGCACGCGCGCACGCGAGTGCCACTTGCACAAGGAGGCCGTCGATGACGTCGCAGCAGCAACTACGGCGTCGGTTGCACGGTGTCCGGGACTACTCCGGGTCCCGGGTGTGGTTTCGGTCGAGCGAGGTGCCTGTCGGCGGTGAGTTTCGTCTGGGTCGGGAAGAACTATGTCGACGCATCCGGTGCGCGGCACGCCACGGACGGTTACTCCTTGGTGACATCGAGGCTAAGGCCACGCCCTGTCCGCGGCAAGCATCGCGACACCGTGCGGCCGCGAGTCGGGCTCCGGTCAGCGAAGGTTGCGCCGGTTGAGCCCGATCAGTCCGATTGGGTGCTGCCGACGACCTCGCGCGCCGTCGACAGCGCCAGCCCGTGGCCGAAGCCCTTGCGCGCGAGCATGGCGACCAGCCGGCGCAGTTGGGTCTGCGGCGGCAGTCCCTGCATCGTCCGCAGCCGTCGCTCCGCCAGCGCGCGCGCTGCGATCTCCTCGTCCTCGGCGGTGATCGTCGAGACCGCCTCGCGGACGGTCTGCTCGTCCACGCCGCGGCGGCGCAGCTCGCCTTCGAGTGCCCGGCGCCCGAGTCCGCGGCCGGCGTGACGAGTGGTGACCCAGGCCGCGGCGAAGGCGTCGTCGTCGATCAGGCCGACGTCCTCGAACCGGTCGAGCACGGCCGCCGCGGCGCCCTCCGGGACGCCGCGGCGGGCCATGGCCTGCGCGAGCTCAGCCCGGGTGCGGGGCTGCGACTCGAGCAGCCGCAACGCGATCGAGCGCGCTGCGCTCTCCTGTTCGACCCCTCCGTGCTCTGCTGCTCCGTGCTCTGCCGCCGACTTGTCAGCGCTCAGTGACCCTCTGGGGTCACCTGGCGTTGACAAGTCGATAGCGGTGGCGTCAGAAGTCGGCCGGGACGGCATCGGGCACGAGATCGATCGGCGAGTCGAGGTCGGCTGCGGCGCCGTCCTGGGCCGGCAGGTCGACCCGTGGGCCGATGCCGAGCTTCTCCTTGATCTTCTTCTCGATCTCCTCGGCGAGGTCCGGGTTGTCGCGCAGGAACGCCCGGGCGTTTTCCTTGCCCTGACCGAGCTGATCGGAGTCGTAGGTGTACCAGGCACCGGCCTTGCGGACGATCCCCTGCTCGACGCCGAGGTCGATCAGGCTGCCCTCGCGGCTGATCCCCTGGCCCCACATGATGTCGAACTCGGCCTGCTTGAACGGCGGCGCGACCTTGTTCTTGACGACCTTGACCCGTGTGCGCGAACCGACCGCGTCCTGACCGTCCTTGAGCGTCTCGATCCGGCGGACATCGAGGCGCACCGAGGCGTAGAACTTGAGCGCCTTGCCGCCGGTCGTGGTCTCGGGCGAGCCGAAGAAGACGCCGACCTTCTCGCGCAGCTGGTTGATGAAGATCGCGGTGGTGCCGGACGTGGCCAGCGCACCGGTGATCTTGCGCATCGCCTGCGACATCAGCCGCGCCTGCAGGCCGACGTGCGAGTCGCCCATCTCGCCCTCGATCTCGGCGCGTGGCACGAGCGCGGCGACCGAGTCGATGACGAGGATCTCGAGCGCGCCGGAGCGGATCAGCATGTCGGCGATCTCCAGCGCCTGCTCACCCGTGTCGGGCTGGGACACCAGCAGAGCATCGGTGTCGACGCCGAGCGCCTTGGCGTATTCCGGGTCGAGCGCGTGCTCGGCGTCGATGAACGCGGCGATGCCGCCGCCCCGCTGCGCGCTGGCGACCGCGTGCAGCGCGACGGTGGTCTTGCCACTGCTCTCCGGTCCGTAGATCTCGACGATGCGCCCGCGCGGGAGGCCGCCGATGCCGAGCGCGACGTCGAGGGAGATCGCGCCGGTCGGGATCACCTCGATCGGCGCGCGCGTTTCGTCGCCGAGCCGCATCACCGCGCCCTTGCCGTGCTGCCGCTCGATCTGTGCCAGCGCGGTGGCCAGTGCCTTGTCGCGGTCGATGCCTGCCATCTGCACCCCTTGCTGCTTGGTGGCCCCGTGCCGATCGGTGACCTGTTGCGTGTGGTTGGACGCGGCCGACGCTATGACCGGGGGCCGACAGTTTCCGTTCACTCGCCGGGGTCTGTGGACGGCCGCGTGAAATTCACAGTAGCCGAACAGATGTTCGATTCAAGCCGACACGCCGCGCCGCCCGCGACCACGGCCACTCCGGTCGTTCAGTGCCGCTCGGCGACCGGCACCTGGAAGTGCTCGCAGACCGCCAGCCAGACCTCTCGTACGTCCTCACCGGCGTCGAGCGCCTGCTGCGGGGTTCGGTCGCCGAGCCGGCCGATCACCTGGTCGCGCGCGACGCTGGCGGCGTACGCCGGGCCGAAGCGGCCCTCCATCCGCTCCCAGAAGTCCGTCACGCGCATGCCTCTCACGGTATGACGGACGGACGACAGCCGAACCGCCATGGCAACCGGCATGACCGTTCACGCGTCTAGATCTGCGAGGAGCGACGCGGGGGTGCTGCGTTGGACGCGGGACAGGAGTCCTTCGACGCGTTCGTGCGCGCCCGGCTGCCGGCGCTGCTGCGGTTCGCGCACGCGGTCTGCGGCGACCCACACACGGCGGCCGATCTCGTCCAGGACGCCCTCGAGCGCACGGGCGTGCGCTGGGAACGGATCCAGGGCACCGGCGACCCGGAGGCTTACGTCCGGCGGGCGATCGTCAACGGCCGCACCTCCCGCTGGCGCAAGCTGCGCCGCGAGTCGCTCGTCGACGACGTGCCCGAAGGCCGGGCCGGGATGATGCAGCAGCCGCGGGACGAGGAGATGTGGCGCCTGCTCGCAACGCTCCCACCGAGGCAACGCGCCGTGCTCGTGCTGCGTTACTACGAGGACATGTCCGAGGAGCAGATCGCCCGAACCCTGGGCTGCGCGCCCGGCACCGTCAAGAGCCAGGCGAGCAAGGGCCTGGCCAAGCTGCGGGCGGCGCTGGCCGACCAGCGCGAGGCGTCATGGACGAGCTAGAGCAGCGGCTACGCACAGCGCTTGCCGACGACGCGCTGCAGGTGTTGCCGCGTCCCGATGCGTTGTCGACGATCCGCGCGGGCGTGCGACGTCGACGTCGGCGTACGCGGGTCGTGACCGCGGCCTCGGCCATGGCGGCCGCAGCGATCGCGGTCGCCGCTGCCGTCACCGTGCCGGCGATGCTCGACCACGGAGCCCGCGGTGGGAAGCCGCCCGTCACGCCCCTGTCCGGCTCGTGGCGCGTTGCAGAGACGGTGCCACTGCCCTCGACGGCCCAGAACGTGACGGCCCTTTCCGCCACCGCCACCGTCGTCTGGGTAGGCGCCCCCGGCCACCTGCTGCGCATCGACACGACCAGCGGCGCGGTCACGACGTACGACGAGCCGGGGACGCCACTGGCTCTCGCGGCAACTCCCCGTGTCCTCTGGGTCGCCGCGCGAGGCGGTTCCGGCTGCCTGCTCGAGGAGCGCAACGCGATCAGCGGCCAACGGCTGATGCTGCACCAGGTCGCGTGCCGGGCAGGGGCCGCGCTGGCAGTGACCGCGAACGGCCCCGACGCCTGGTTGGTCGTCGGCGGCCCCTCACACGTCTCGCTCGGGCTCTACGCGGCGGGTCGTTCTCGGCCGGTGCGTACGACGACCGTCACCGGCTCGTCGACCGGCGTCCACCCGCTCGCGATCGCCGGGGCGCATGTCTTCGTCCTCACCCGCACGCCGGCGACCCTGCGGGTGACCCGCCTGGCGCAGGACCTGCGCGGCACCCCCGTCAGCGCCGATGCCCCCGCCGGGGTGATCGGCATGGCCTATGGCACCCACCGCCTGATCCTCGCCACCGGCGCCGGCGAGTCGTGGGTGGACCCGCAGACCATGCAGGTCCGCCACCTCGCCGACGACGCCACTCGCGACCTCACCACCGGCAACTCGCTGCTGTGGAGCGTCGTCGGCCGCGAGCCCACCACGCTGGTGGTCCGTGACCCGGTCACCGCCCGCCGGATCGGCGCGGTGGTCGTCGCGGGCACCGTCAGCCACGTGCTGGCGATCGACACGGATCTGTGGGCGGTCGCGTCCGGTGACGACAACCGCACCGCAGTCCTGCGACTGACCCCGGTGGGCGGCAAATAGCTGCTCGGGGCGGAACTGTCGGCGGCCGGAGCAAGAATGGTCAGGTGCCAGCGCCGGAGCACTTCTCGCCCGCGACCCGGGCGTGGTTCGACGCGTCGTTCGTCGAACCGACCGCGGCCCAAGCCGGCGCCTGGGACGCAATCCGCACCGCCCAGCACGCGCTGGTCATCGCACCGACCGGTTCCGGCAAGACCCTCGCCGCGTTCCTGTCCGCCCTGGACCGGCTGCTGACGACGCCGACCCCGTCCGACAAGCGACACCGCTGCCGGGTGGTCTACGTGTCTCCCCTGAAGGCACTCGCCGTCGATGTCGAGCGCAACCTGCGCGCCCCACTGGCCGGCATCACCCATGCCGCGCACCGACTCGGGTCACCGGTGCAGGACGTGCAGGTGGCGATGCGCACCGGCGACACTCCTGCGGACGAGCGCCGCGCATTCGCCCGCGCTCCCGGCGACATCCTCATCACGACGCCGGAGTCACTCTTCCTGCTGCTGACCTCGCAAGCGCGCGAGTCGTTGCGCGGGGTCAACACCGTCATCGTCGACGAAGTGCACGCGGTGGCCGGCACGAAGCGGGGAGCGCATCTCGCGGTCTCGCTCGAGCGGCTCGACGCCCTGCTGGAGTCGCCGGCCCAGCGCATCGGCCTGTCCGCGACCGTGCGCCCGGTTGACGAGGTGGCACGTTTCCTTGGTGGTGCGACGCCCGTGACGGTGGTCCAACCGGCGGCCGCGAAGACCATCGACGTCGATGTCGTCGTACCGGTCGAGGACATGACCGAGATCGGCGATGTCGAGACTGCGGAACCACGAGAGGGGTCCGCCGCAGGACCGGCAAACACTCGCTCGATCTGGCCGGCGGTCGAGGAACGCATCGTCGATCTGGTCGAGGCGCACCGGTCGACGATCGTGTTCGCCAACTCGCGTCGTCTCGCCGAACGCCTCACCAACCGGCTCAACGAGATCGCCTACGAGCGTTCCTACGGCGAGGAGCTCCCGCAGCACAGCGCACCCGCACAAGCCATGGGCCAGGCCGGGGCGGCGCGCGGCGCCCCGGCGGAGATCGCGCGGGCACATCACGGCAGCGTCAGCCGCGAGCAGCGGGCGTTGACCGAGGAGGCGCTCAAGCGCGGCGAGCTGCCTTGTGTCGTCGCGACGAGCAGCCTGGAGCTCGGCATCGACATGGGTGCGGTCGACCTGGTGATCCAGGTCGAGTCGGCGCCGAGTGTCGCGAGCGGGTTGCAGCGCATCGGTCGAGCCGGGCACCAGGTCGGCGCAATCAGCCGCGGGGTCATGTTCCCGAAGCATCGTGGTGATCTCGTGCCCGCGGCGGTCGTCGCAGACCGCATGCAGCAGGGCGCGATCGAGGCCATCCGGCCGCCGCGCAACCCGCTCGACGTCCTGGCACAGCAGGTCGTCGCGATGGTCGCCATGGAGCCGTGGTCGGTCGACGACCTGGCCGCGCTGATGCGGCGCACCTCGGCGTTCTCAGGGTTGCCCGACAGCGCGCTGCACGCCGTGCTCGACATGCTCGCGGGTCGCTACCCGAGCGACGAGTTCGCCGAGCTACGCCCGCGCATCGTCTGGGACCGTCTCACCGGCCAGCTGTCGGCACGGCCCGGGGCGCAACGACTCGCTGTCACCAGCGGCGGCACCATTCCCGACCGCGGCCTGTTCGGTGTCTTCCTCGTCGGCGAGCGCAGCTCGCGCGTCGGTGAGCTGGACGAAGAGATGGTTTACGAGTCGCGGGTCGGCGATGTCTTCACGCTCGGCTCGACGTCGTGGCGGATCGAGGACATCACGCACGACCGCGTTGTCGTGGTGCCCGCACCGGGGCAGCCGGGCCGGTTGCCGTTCTGGAAGGGCGACGCGCCTGGTCGGCCGGTCGAGCTCGGCCGCGCCCTCGGTGGATTCGTCCGTGAGCTGCAACGCCTCGACGAGGCCGGTGCCAGGCAACGGTTGACCGAGATCGGACTCGACGAGTGGGCCGCCGCCAACACGCTGGCCTATCTCGCGGAGCAACGCGACGCGACCGGCTATGTGCCCGACGACCGCACGATTGTGGTGGAGCGTTTTCGTGACGAGCTCGGTGACTGGCGCATCGCCGTGCACTCGCCGTTCGGTGCGCAGGTGCATGCGCCCTGGGCGCTGGCGCTGTCCGCTCGGTTGCGCGAACGCTTCGGCATCGACGTACAAGCCATGCACACCGACGACGGCATCGTCGTCCGCCTACCCGAGACCGAGGACACTCCGCCGCCGGAGGTGGCGGTGTTCGAGCCGGACGACATCGAGCCGTTGGTGACCGAGGAGGTCGGCGGGTCTGCGTTGTTCGCGTCACGGTTCCGTGAGTGCGCGGCACGTGCGTTGTTGCTGCCACGGCGCAACCCGGGACGACGCACACCGCTATGGCAACAACGGCAACGCAGCGCGCAGCTGTTGTCGGTGGCGTCGCAATACGGCTCGTTCCCGATCGTGCTGGAGACGATGCGCGAGTGCCTGCAGGACGTCTTCGACGTGCCTGGCCTCACCCAACTCATGCGCGACGTGTCCGAGCGAGTGGTGCGTGTCGTCGACGTGGAGACCGTTCAACCGTCGCCGATGGCGCGGGCGCTGCTGTTCGGCTACATCGGCCAGTTCATGTACGAAGGCGACCAGCCGCTTGCCGAACGCCGGGCGGCTGCACTCGCGCTCGACGCCACGCTGCTGGCAGAGCTGTTGGGCACCGCTGAGCTGCGCGAGCTGCTCGAACCCGATGCCGTCACAGAGGTGGAAGCAGAGCTGCAACGCCTGACCCCGCAACGTCGCATCGACGACGTCGAGGACGTGGCCGATGCGTTGCGGCTGCTCGGCGATCTGGCCACCGACGAGCTCGTGCTGCGCGGCGCGACCGCGCAGATGCTCGTCGAGCTGGAAGAGCAGCGCCGAGTGCTGCGCGTGCGCATCGCTGGTGACGAGCGTTGGATCCGCATCGAGGATGCCGCTCGCGTCCGCGACGCGCTAGGCACCCCGTTGCCGGTCGGCGTTCCGCAGGCGTTCCTCGAGCCGGTGGCCGACCCGCTGGGCGACTTGGTGTCGCGTTATGCGCGCACACACGGTCCGTTCCACGGCATCGATGTCGCCGCTCGATTCGGGCTCGGGCTCGCCGTGGTCGAACATGCTTTGCATCGGCAGCAGACGACCGGGCGGCTGGTGCAGGGCGAGTTCCGCCCGGGTGGTGCCGGCCTGGAGTGGTGCGACGCCGAGGTGCTGCGCACGATGCGCCGGCGCTCGCTCGCAAAGCTGCGACGCGAGGTCGAACCGGCGCCACCGCGCGCGTTGGCGCGGTTCCTGCCCGCATGGCAGGGTATCGGCTCGCAGGCGGGTCGTGGGCTCGACGGTCTCGTGCGCGCGGTCGAGCTGCTGCAGGGCGCGCCGGTGCCCGCCTCGATGCTGGAAACCGTTGTCTTGCCGGCCCGGGTCGTCGACTACACGCCCGCTCTGCTCGACGAGCTGACGAGTGCCGGCGACGTGCTGTGGGCCGGCCAGGGCGCACTGCCGGGCAGCGACGGGTGGGTGACGCTCTATCTGGCCGACAACGCGCCGTTGCTGCTGCCGCCGACGACGTACGACGAGGTGTCGCCGCTGCAGCAGGCGGTCATTGATGCACTCGAGGGCGGCGGCGCTCTGTTCTTCCGCTCCCTGGTCGACCGTGTCGTCATGACGGACGCCTCGTTCAACGACGATGCTGCGGTTGCCGACGCCGTCTGGGACCTGGTCTGGAGCGGGTTCGTCACCAACGACACGCTGTTGCCCCTACGCAACCTGCTCGGTGGTGGCCGGCCCCGGCAAACGCAGCGCGCGCGGCCCGGGCGAGTGGGTCGGCAGGGGCGGGTCGGCCGGCCGGGGCGACCGGTGCTGCCGGCCCGTTCCGGACCTCCACGCATGGCCGGGCGATGGTCGCTGCTGCCTGACCGCGAGGTGGATCCCACCCGGCGGGCCCATGCCGCTGCGGAGACGCTGCTCGAACGACACGGGGTCCTGACTCGGGGAGCCGTCACGGCCGAGCACGTGGCGGGTGGCTTCGCCGCTGTCTATCCCGTGCTCAAGGCGTTCGAGGAGAGCGGCCAGGCACGCCGCGGCTACTTCGTCGAAGGTCTCGGCGGCGCGCAGTTCGCAGCCAGCGGCGCCATCGACCGGATGCGCGCGATGCAGCAGCGGGCCGACAACCGCGGTGACCGGGAGGCATCGAGGTGGCAGACGCAAGTGCCGGGAGGCTGGCGCGAACGAAGCCGGACCGACGACGACGCATCGCTGGTGCTCGCCGCCGCCGATCCGGCTAACCCCTACGGCGCGGCGCTGCCCTGGCCGGCGCATGAAGGCTCGCACCGGCCGGCGCGCAAAGCCGGTGCCCTCGTCGTGGTCGTCGACGGTGAGCTCGTGCTCTACATCGAGCGCGGAGGTAAGTCTTTGCTGTCCTGGAGCGACGAGGCGGACCGGCTCCAACCGGCGGTGGACGCTCTGGCGCTCGCTGTTCGCGACGGGGCGCTGGGAAAGCTCGCGGTCGAACGAGCCGACGGCGAGTCGGTGCTCACCTCACCGCTCGGCACCGCGCTCGAACACGCCGGCTTCCGGCCGACACCTCGAGGCCTCCGACTGCGCGCGTAACCGTTTGACCGTTTCGTCGTTGGGCTCAGTGGGGGCCGACGAAAGGAAGCGACACATGCGCTCCGGGCAGCGTCTGATCACTGTTGCGACAGCCACTCTCGTCACCACTGCCGGACTCTCCTCGGCAGCCGCCTTCGCGGACCCGCCGACTGTCCCGCCGCTGCCCGATCCGAGCAGCGCCGTGTCGCTGGTGCAGCAGACCGTGTCGACAGCCGTGCAGCAGGTGACCGGCGCCACCGCGCCGGTCCTGTCACCGACTCCGTCGCCGGCGCCGAAGGGTACGCCGATCACGACGACACACACGACCCAGACGCGAGTGGTGCGCAAGGAGGCCGCGGCACCCGCGAAGCCTCGGGTGGCGCCCGCGGCAGCAACTTCTGCAGCACCGCCGGCCAGCCTCGACTCCGTCGCGCTGCAGCTCCCGGCCGTCGCACGGCTGGCGGCTTTCGAGGCAGACGCGCCGGCCATCGCCCCGCCGCCGCACCTTGCACCCGCGCAGATGGCACCTGGGCACGTGACGCAGAAGGCGGCGAGCGTCGACAACCTCAGCAACCACCACGGCTCGCCACTGCGCGCGCTGTTGCTGGCTCTCGCCGGAGTCGCGGCCGCCGCATTGGCCAGGGAGCACGTTCGGCAACTGCAGCGCCAGCGCTAGGGCAATCGCGCGATAGCGACGCTCTATGGGCCGCATGACGCGATTGCCGGAGCAGACTGGCTGACGTGCCCGAAGGCGACACCGTCTGGCTCGCGGCGCGTCGCCTGCACGATGCACTCGCGACGCGGGTATTGGTACGCAGCGAGTTCCGCGTGCCCCAGCTTTCAACCGCATCGCTCGCCGGGCAGACGGTCGTCGACGTCGTGAGCAGAGGCAAGCACATTCTGCTGCGCACGGATGCCGGTCTGACGTTGCACACGCACTTCCGCATGGACGGCAGCTGGCATCTCTATCGACCCGGCACACGATGGTCCGGCGGCCCTGACTGGCAGATCCGCTTGCTGCTGAGCAACAGCGAGTGGGACGCCGTCGGCTACCGCATGCCCGTCATCGAACTGCTACCCAGCCGCGAGGAGCAGCAGGTCGTCGGTCATCTCGGCCCGGACCTGCTCGGCTCGGACTGGGATGAGGACGAGGCGCTGCGCCGGCTTGCCACCGGCCCGGCCCGCGAGCTCGGCGCCGCGCTGCTCGACCAGCGCAACCTCGCCGGCATCGGCAACCTCTACAAGGCCGAGACGCTGTTCCTCTCCGGGTTGACGCCCTGGATTCCTGTTGCCGACGTACCGGATCTGCCGGCCGTCGTACGCCGGGCGCACCGGTTGATGCTGGCGAACAAGGAGCACTGGCACCAGTCGACGACAGGAAGCCTGCGGCGCGGCGAGGAGCAGTGGGTCTTCGAACGGACCGGCCGTCCGTGCCGACGGTGCGGCACGCGAATCAGGCAGGCCATGCAGGGTGAAGCGGACCATCCGGACCAGGCACGGGTGTGTTACTGGTGTCCGCAGTGCCAGGCCGGTCCGGCGCCGGGGCTGGACTCCCGATGAACCGTCAGGCGTCAGGGAGG
>Ga0070658_10002067_pt1 | contig 16834 bp, 13 predicted proteins | sample KBSC13metaG_FD_64664 | JGI IMG/M metagenome (GOLD analysis project Ga0070658, IMG submission 64664) | Corn rhizosphere microbial communities from Kellogg Biological Station, Michigan, USA - KBS C1-3 metaG | ecosystem: Host-associated > Plants > Roots > Rhizosphere > Soil ...
TGCGCCGGTCGCCGTTGCCGCTCGCCGGGCTCATGTGCATCCCGCCCCTCGGCCTGGAGCCCGCGCCTTTCTTCGCTCTGCTGGCGAAAATCGCTGGCGAGAACGAGGTCGCCGGTCTCAGCATGGGGATGTCGGCGGATTACAAGGCGGCCGTGATGCTCGGCGCAACCGCGGTCCGGGTCGGAACCGCGCTGTTCGAAGCCTAGAAGATGTGGCCGCTCTTCTCGCGTTTCGTGGCGAGATAATCGGCATTGTGCGGGTTGGCCGGCATGTGGTGCCCGACCCGCTCGACAACTCGAATCCCGGCGCTCTCCAGCCCCGTCACTTTGGCCGGATTGTTGGTCAGCAGCCGCACCCGTGCGATTCCGAGCGAGCGGAGGATCGCCGCCGAATGCTCGTACTCGCGCTCGTCGTCGGCAAAGCCGAGGCGGAGATTGGCGTCAACCGTATCGAGCCCCCGATCCTGGAGGGCATAAGCGCGGATCTTGTTCGCGATCCCGATCCCGCGCCCTTCCTGCCGCAGGTAGAGGAGCACGCCTCCGCCCGCTTCGCCGATCAGCTTTAGCGCTGCCTTCAGCTGCGGACCGCAGTCGCACTTCAGCGACCCGAACACATCGCCAGTCAGACACTCGCTGTGGAGCCGCACCAACGGCGGCTCGCCGCCAAACGCACCGACGATGAGCGCAACATGCTCCTGGCCGTCGTCGCTGGTCCGGAAGACGACGATCTGCGTTTCCGGAATATGGTCGAGCGGGAGCCTTGCACGAGCGAGCGCGGTGGCCTCCGGTTCGGCGGCGCTCACGGCGTCGATCGAAACGGCCGTCGCGGGGGCGGTGGCATCGACGATCCACAGCGCGGGGAGAAGGCCCGCGAGCCGCGCCAGCTTCAGCGCCGCGGCGGACTCGGCAACCTGCTCGAGAGGCAATGGGCTGAGCGGACCAAGCGGCGGACGGTCAAAATCCGTTCCGGCGTCGGCAATAGCCCGCGCGGCTTCCAGGCTGAGCCAGTCACTTCGCTCGATCAGCACCGGCTCGGCCGGGTCGGCCGCATCTCGCATGTTGGCGAGCGACAGTGCGGCGGCCCGCCGGCCGCTGATCAAAAGGTTCGCCCTGGACTCCGGATCGAACACCGTGAGCATGTCGGGGCCGGTGGTCTCGACGGAGGCCACTGTCAGCGCCCGATCCGCCTCGATGCGCACTGCCCTGCCGGTCTTCAGCGCGCCGATCGCCGATCTGAGGCCGGTACGGGCCATCAAATGCTGAGCTCGCAGATCAGTGGAACATGGTCCGACGGACGCTCCCAGTTCCGGCAGGGCTCGAGGACTCGATGATCGGCAAGATGACCCGCCAGCTCGGGCGAGGCCCACATATGATCGAGCCGCCGGCCGCGGTCGTTCTTCGTCCAGTCCGGCGAACGATAGCTCCACCAGGTGAAGCAGCGTTCGGGTGCGGGAACGAACCGGCGGCCGATGTCCACCCAATCGTGCGCCTGCCGAAGCCGGCCCAGGGCTTCGACCTCGACGGGCGTGTGGCTCACCACCGTGAGCAGCGCCTTGTGGCTCCAGACATCGCATTCGAGGGGCGCGACGTTGAAGTCGCCGACGATCAGCGTCGGCTCTTCGAGTTTGTCCGACCAGCGGATCATCCGCTCGATGAAGTCCAGTTTCTGTCCGAACTTTGGATTGACCTTGCGGTCGGGAACATCCCCGCCGGCCGGCACATAGACGTTCTCGAGCCGGATCCCGCACTCCAGCCGAACGCCGACATGCCGCGCCTCGCCATTGTCCTGCCAGTCGTGGCGGCCCGGATCGCTGAGCGGGACCCGGCTCAGGATCGCGACCCCGTGATGCATGCGCTGTCCGTTCAGCTGGCGATGGCGGTAGCCGTGATGGTCGAACAGGTCGCCCGGAAAGATGCTGTCCAGCACCTTCGTTTCCTGCAGGCACAGGACATCGGGTTGCTCTTCAACGATCAGCCGCTCGACGAGCGCGATTCGCGCACGAACCGAATTGATGTTCCAGGAAGCGATCTTCAGCCGTTTTGTCACGAAATGCGCTTAGCCTCCCGACGAACCGCCCGTAAAGAAAAGGCCCCCGCACCGGGGGCATGGTGCGAGGGCCGACCTAGCGTTCGTCACGCAAGGGGTCGCCGCGGCAAGGGTAACAGGGGGAAACCCCATGCCTGATGCGACAAACCGTCCAACTTCTACACGGCGCTATCTGACGCCGCGATGAACAAGTTTTGATCTGCTACGGTTATTTTCGCTTTTTTGGCTCGGCGTAGGTGAAGGCGCTCGCCGGGACCGCAACGTTGTACCGTTGGTTCGACAGCCGGACCATCGTTCGCTTGCCCTGCGCATCGACCGCAGTCCAGCCATAGAGCTTGAGCCCGCCTGGAGCCGCCGAGTCGCGAATGAACGCGAGGATCAGTTTGCCATATTCGTTGTGCGACGGATCGACCGCGCGAACGACCACGACCCGCGGATCTTCGCTTGGCTGTATCCTCGCGATCCGGTCGAGATCCGGGTTGTTCGAAAGCAGCACGCCGAGCGGAGTTCGATTGAGATCCCAGGATGATTTCTGGCCCACGTCATAGTCGATGAAGCTCAGCTTCCGCCCATCGGCCACCACCAGGATGTTCGCCCTGCCATAGTCGAAGCGGATGCGCCCGGGGCGCTTCAGCTGCAGCGTGCCGCTCAGCACCTGGCCCTTGGAATCGGTCTGCGTGAAGTTGGCGGTCATCGACGAGACGTCCGCCAGGTGCGTTTTGACCAGCGCCATTTCAGGCGAGGCTTTCGCGTAGGCGGCGACGGGCGCTGCGACGATAATCGCCGGGACGAGCGCGCGCGCCAAACGAGTTGAAAAGGACATGTCGAAGCTCCTGAGAGATTTTCGCCGGAAACTGGCGGTTTCCCCTTGAATGCGCTCTGAACCCTCCGGTTCCCGTGGGTTCAGCCTCGAAGCCGCGCTAGATCGGGTGCCCATCCATGTCGATCAGCACTTCGCGGCGGCCAACATGGTCCGGCATTCCGACCTTGCCATCCTTCTCCATCCGCTCGATCAGCCGCGCCGCACTGTTGTAGCCGACCCGAAGTTGCCGCTGCAGGTAGGAAACGGACGCCTTCTGGCTCTCGGCGACGATCTGGACCGCCTTGCGATAGAGCTGGGTTTCGGGATCGTCCTCGCCGGTCGGCTGTCCGTCGAACAAATAATCGCCGTCCTCGGGCTCCTCGGTGACCGCCTGCACATATTCGGGCATGCCCTGCTTGCGCCAATGCTCGGCCACGGCGCGAACCTCCTCGTCGGAAACGAAGGGGCCGTGCACCCGGATGATCTGCTTGCCGCCCGGCATGTAGAGCATGTCGCCCTTGCCCAGCAGCTGCTCCGCGCCCTGCTCGCCCAGAATGGTCCGGCTGTCGATCTTGCTCGTCACCTGGAAGCTGATTCGAGTCGGGAGGTTGGCCTTGATGACGCCGGTGATGACATCGACGGACGGCCGTTGCGTCGCCATGATGAGGTGAATCCCGGCCGCGCGAGCCTTCTGCGCCAGCCGCTGGATCAGGAACTCCACTTCCTTGCCCGCTGTCATCATCAGGTCGGCGAGCTCGTCGACGACAACGACGATCTGCGGGAGGACCTCATATTCGAATTCTTCGTCCTCGTAGATCGGCTGGCCGGTCGAGCTGTCGTAGCCGGTCTGGATCCGGCGTTTGAGCTTTGCCCCCTTGGCCTTTGCCTCGCGGACGCGCGTGTTGAAGCTGACCAGCGATCGCACGCCGAGGTTGGCCATGCGCCGATAGCGGTCCTCCATCTGCTCGACGGTCCACTTCAGGGCGCGGATCGCCTTGCCCGGCTCGGTGACGACCGGCGACAGGAGGTGCGGAATATCGTCGTAGATGCTGAGCTCGAGCATCTTCGGGTCGATCATGATCAGCTTGCAGTCGTCCGGACCGTAGCGGAACAGCAGAGACAGGATCATGCAATTGAGACCGACCGACTTGCCCGAGCCGGTGGTGCCCGCAACCAGGAGGTGCGGCATCGGGGCGAGGTCGGCGACGACGGGATCGCCCGCGATGTTCTTGCCCAGGATCAGCGGCAGCGCCATGTCGCGATCGCCGAAGGCATCACTGCCGATCAGCTCGGACAGGCTGACCATCTCGCGGCGGGCGTTGGGAAGCTCGATGCCGATGACGCTCCGGCCGGGAATGATCGCAACGCGCGCGGAAATCGCCTGCATGTTGCGGGCGATGTCGTCGGCAAGAGCGATGACCCGGCTTGCCTTGATCCCGCTTGCCGGCTCCAGTTCGTACATCGTGACGACCGGGCCGGGACGGACCTCGACGATATTGCCCCGGACATTGAAGTCCTCGAGCACCGCCTCGAGGATCTTGGCGTTGCGCTCGAGCGCCGCCCGATCGATCTGCGCTTTCCCCTTGTCGGGCGCCTTGGCCAGCAAGCTCGCGTCGGGAAGGACATAGCTGTCGCCAAGGGCCAGACCGGGCTGAGATGCGGGCCTGCGTCCAGCGCCGCCCCTGGAGCGCGCCGGCACAGACGCGGGCTCGGCGACGGCGACCGCGGGCCTGGACGCCGGCGGAGCCACGACTCTCTCCTCGCGTTGCTCTTGCGTCCGGCGCGGCGCGACCCTCCGTTCGCGAGACCGGGAGAACAAACCCGCGAGCCAGCCTCTTTCGTCCTCGGAGAGGGCGAAGGCGAACCAGCCGACGACGAGCCCCGCGGCTGCGAACAGGACGAGCAACCCGATTCGAGTCGGCTCGACGAAGCGCGGGTCGGGGATCAACGCGACCAGGAAGCCGAGGCCGTTCGCGGCAGCGAGCGCGATCGCTCCGCCCCAGCCGGCGGGAAGGCCCGAAACCGCTGAACCGCTCGTCAGGCTCAGCGCAATTCCGATCAGGATCGCTGCAACCGCCGCGAGAAGAAGACCCCGGCCGACCCGGCCCGCGGGCAGGAGTCGCGCCATCCTCAGGCCGGCAAGACCGACGACCGGAACGAACAGGATTGATCCGATCCCGAAGAGAAGGAAGGCGATGTCGCTCGTATAGGCGCCGACGCTTCCGAGCCAATTATCGGGCGGCCCGCCCGCCGCCGTGGTGAAAGAGGGGTCGGTGCTGCTGTGCGAAATCAGCGCGACCGCGGCGGCCAGGCTGATGCCGACGAGGAGGAGGCCCCACGTGCGGCGGGCAAGCCGCTTCATCGACTCGCGCAGCCTGTCGCGCCAGTCCGGCCCCAGATCCTTGGTTGGCCTTGCGGCCGCCGTCGCCATTGCCCACCCTTTGAAATACCGCGCCCTTAAAATGCCTTGTCGCGGACTCGCGGGCAAACGCTTTCTTGACGTCAGGTCCCGCGCGCCCCTCGCCAGCGCACCGGACGGGCGCTAGTGGAACGGGTCATGGATCGTGCGGACGTGATCATCCTTGGCGGCGGATTGGTTGGGCTGGCGCTCGCCGCGGCGCTCGACCGCAGCGGGCTCTCGGCGATCGTCGTCGACCCCGCCGATCCGGACCTGTGGCGCGACGCCGCGTTCGACGGCCGCACGAGCGCCGTCTCGGCGAGCTCGATGCGGATGCTCGAAGCGACAGGCGTTGTCGACCATTTCCCGGCGCCCGGCTGCCCGATCTTGAAGATTCAGGTCGCCGACGGGCTCGACCCGGGCGGACTCGCCTTCGAGCCCGGGGAAGACGAAGGCCCGCTCGGCTGGATGAACGAGAACCGGAACCTGCGGGCAGCGCTTCGGGCGCGCGCGGAGGCGGGCAAGAACCTCTGGCTGCTGTGGAAATCGCGGGTGGCGGGCGTCGACCGGGGTGAGCACTCCGTGGTCGTTTCGCTCGAGGACGGTCGCAAGCTGACGGCCCCCCTTCTGGTCGGTGCGGAAGGACGCAATTCGCCCATGCGCGACCAGGCGGGAATCCGGATGGCGCGCTGGCGCTATGACCATACGGCCATGGTCTCGGTCCTTCATCACGAGCGTGCGCACGACAATGTCGCATACGAGATTTTCTACCCAACCGGCCCGTTCGCTCTCCTGCCGATGACCGACGACAAGGCAGAGCACCGTTCGGCGATCGTCTGGTCCGTACAAAAGGACGACGCGCCGGGTTTCCTGTCGCTCGGCGATGAGGATTTCGCAGCCGAGGCGAAGGCGGCGATGGGCGGATTCCTCGGCGAGATAGGCCTCGCCGCGCCACGCTCCACCTATCCTCTCGGCTTCCACCATGCGTCGCAAATCACGGCGGAGCGGCTGGCGCTGGTCGGCGATGCCGCCCACGCCATCCATCCGATTGCGGGGCAGGGGCTCAACCTCGGCTTTCGCGATGCCGCTGCGCTCGCGCAGGTGCTGGTCGAAGGCGCGCGGCTCGGGCTCGATCTCGGCGACAGGCAATTGCTCGACCGTTACCAGCGGTGGCGCTCGCTCGACTCGCTGATGGTGGCGATGGCGACCGACGGATTGACCCGGATCTACGGCGTCCCCGGCCGCACCGCGTCGGTTATCCGGCGGTTCGGCATGGGCCTGATCGACCGCATCGGGCCGATCAAGAACAAGCTGATGAACGAGGCGCGGGGAACGAGCGGCGACCTGCCGCTGCTGCTGCGGGGTCTGCAAATCTAAATTCTTCCCCGTCGCGAAGCGATGGGGGAGGTGGCAGCGCGAAGCGCTGACGGAGGGGGCCCTCCAACACTCAGCTGCGCTGAGCGCTCCCCCTCCCCACCACTGCGGTGGCAGGGAGGATCACTGCAACGTCGGCTGCAAGTCGGCGCCGCCCTGGCTGAGCCGGAGGAACTGCATCAGCTGCACCAGCAAGTCGGCCCGAGAGCCGAGAGTTTCAGCTTCCAGCAACGCCTGTTTCGCCGAGATGTCGAACGGAGCGACCTGGGCGATCGCATTCACCAGCATCTCGTCGTCGAGACGGCTGACGGCCGACCAGTCCACCGCCAGCCCGAGCGCGTCGCCCAGTCGGCGCGCCTCGCGTTCGACTTCCGCCCGCTCTGCCATCGCAAGTGGCTCCGGCTCGCGATCGTCGAATGCCCCGACGTCGAGGTCGGCGTTTCGATAGGGAGTCTCGAGTTCGATCTCGCTCATGATCCGGAATCGGTTGGAGCCATTGAGGACGATGTTGAAACGTCCGTTCTCCAGCTCCTCGAGGCCGACGATTTCACCGACGCAGCCGACCGGATAGAGCGGTTGCCTGCGGTCGTCCTCAACCTCGACCAACTGCGGCTGGACCATCGCGATGAGACCGTCGCCGTCGACCGCGTCGCGCACCATCTCGCGATAGCGCGGCTCGAAGATGTGGAGCGGGAGCTGGGCCCTCGGAAACAGAATCGCGCCGGCAAGCGGAAACAACGGCGCCCGGAGCGGAAGTGCACCGCTCATGTGAAAAGCAGGGCGGAGAGCCGCCGCCGCTGGCTGCGCGCCCAGTCATCCTCAAGTCCCTGCGCTTCCAACAGCTGGAGGAATCGCTTGCGCGCGGCGCCTTCGTTCCAGTCCCGGTCGCGCTCGACGATCGCGAGCAGCTCGTCGACGGCGCGATCGCGCTTGCCAATCGCCATCGCCGCGCCGGCCAGCTCATAGCGCGCCTGGAGATCCTCGGGATTCGCTTCGACTTTCGATTCGAGCTCGGCAAGATTGGCTCCGGCTCCAGCCGACGCGGTCTCGAGTGCTGCCTGGGCCCGGGTGACGGGCGATTCGCGGGCGAGCTCGGGCGGGAAGCTGGCGAGTGTCGATTTCGCTTCATCGAGCTCGCCGCCGGCAACGAGGGCGCGGACAAGCCCGCCGGCCGCCGGGGCGTCCTCCGGCGCCATCTCGCGCACCTGGCGAAAGATATTCGCGGCGCGCGCCGGATCGCCTCCGGCCAACACTTCCTCGCCCATCGCGATGAGCGGACCGATTTCAGCCTTCGCCGACTCGGTCTCGACGCCGACGTTCAGCTGCGCGATCAGCTGGTCCAGGATCCGCCTCAGCTGCCCATCGGTGCGGTAGTTCGTCAGGTCGGCGACCGGCTGGCCCTGATAGAAAGCATAGAGGGTCGGGATAGACTGGATGCGGAACTGGGCGGCGATGAGCTTGTCGCTGTCGACATCGACCTTAGCCAGCTTGACGCCCTTGCCGGCATAATCGCCGGCGACCTTCTCCAGCACGGGAGCGAACTGCTTGCAGGGCCCGCACCACTCCGCCCAGAAATCGAGCAGGACGAGGTGAGTCATCGACGGCTGGATCACCTCTCGGTCCAGCTTGGCGACTGCGTCGCGTTCGGCTTCGCTCAATCCCAAGGTCGCCACGGCGGCCCTTTCGCTACTCGACTGAGGGCTCCATATGGGCCGGGCGAACGCGCCTCACAAGGCGAGCTTGCAGCGGGGGCCGAGGCCATGCTAGGCGCCCGCCACCCTGCTGCCGGTCCGGCGGCTGAAAGCGCCAATCGAGCGGGCGTAGCTCAGGGGTAGAGCACAACCTTGCCAAGGTTGGGGTCGAGGGTTCGAATCCCTTCGCCCGCTCCAGCGACGTCCAAAATCCTCCCCTCTTGGAACCCGGCACGCCGCACCCTATTGGGAAGGATGTGGCTGTGACTAGCGCTGACCAGCATTGCGTCGCGGGCCTGCCTGTCTTCTCGGGACTGGGCCGGCAGGAACTCGCTCGTCTTCTGCAATTCTCGACCGTGCAGCGTTATCCGCCGGGAACCCTGCTGTTCCATGAAGGCGAGCGGGCGGACAAACTCCACGTGATTCTCAGCGGAACGGTCGAAATCTTCTCCGACGGCAGCGGTCGCGAATGGGGCGTGATGCTGATGAATTCCGGCGACGTCTTCATGCCGGCCGCGGTGCTGTTCAACGAACGCTATGCCGTTTCGGCGCGGACTCTCGGTTCCTGCCGGATGCTCCTCGTGGATGCGGAGTGGACGCGGGCCGAAGCCGCGCAGAGCGCGCCATTCGCAATGCACCTCAGCCGCGCAATGGCCGGCCACTTCCGTGTCGCGGTTCGGCAGGTGCTCGATCTCAAGTCGCGCAACGCGGCTCAACGGCTGGCGAACTTCCTCCTGAGGATTGTCGACAGCAGCAGCAGTGCGAGCCCGGAGCTGCCGATGCGCAAGCGCAATCTGGCCGCCCGGGTCGGAATGACTCCCGAGACCTTGTCGCGCACCTTCCAGATTCTCGCTGAGAACGGGCTCGTTGTCCGGGGGCGCCAGATCATCGTTCGCGACCGGGCGAGGATCAAAGAGTTTTGCGGGCCCGATCCCTATTGCCCACCTGCGGATGACAGGCTGGAAGTCCACGCCCTCTAGGCGAAGAACGAAGGTCGCGGTGACGATCGGCTCATCACGCTCACCCTGACATCATTCGCGCTCGCCGCGCTCCTGAAGGGCTCCCATGTCGCCGTAGAAGTGCATTCCGACCATGCCGTTGGCGAGAGCCGACAGCGAGCCGCCGCGAGGCTGCTCGTCGGGGTCGAAGGTAATTGTCGCGACCGTGACCGGCGGCAGCTTGGCCTGCTGCAAGGTCGCGTTGAATTCGACCAGGTCCTTCGCCTTGAAGGTGTCGAACGCGGCCTCGACCTCCTTGAGCTCGCGGTCGAGGGCATCGACTCGCTGGAGCATGTAGGCAGGCGGCCGGCCTTCGGTCGAGGTGATGCCGCCGTAGACGTCGTCGACATGTTCGCGGAGCCGCTCTTCGCCGGTGATTGCGCCGCCTTCCTTGGTCGCGACCAGCTCCTTGCGGAGCGTATCGGCCTTCGCGGAGAGCTTCTGCGCCGCAGCCTTGACGGGGGCAGGCGCCGAGCCATTCCCGGCGAGCGCATCGGCGGCAGCGCGGACGCTGTTGATCTCGCCGACCAGCTTGCTCATCCGCGCGAACAGGCCTTTGACCCGCTCCGCCGCATCATATTGCGCCCGCCGATCGGCCAGTGTGAACGTCGCCCTGCGATCGAGCGTGACCGTCAGCGGCTCGGTGGTAACCTGATCGCCATTCGTCAGCCGGATCGTGTAGTTGCCGGGCATGAACCGCTCGCCCTGGGTCGAAGCACCGGCAAGCGAGGCGGCCGGCGGTACAACCGGTGGCTTGGTCCGCATCGACCAGGACACACGGTTGAGGCCGACGCGGCGCGATGGCGGAATCTCGTCCACGACTTTGCCCGACGCGTCGAGCACTTCCATCTTCATCCGGCCGATGACGTGCCGCGCTTTCTGGTAATAAGTCACGACCGCGCCGGCCGGCGGGTTCTCGCCTGCATAGCTGGCGTCGCCTTCGGCCCAGCCGCCGTTGCCCTGGATTCGCTGCTGCGCCGGTCCGCCGGGAATAAGCGTCACCGCGCTCGCCAGAGCTTGCGGGGTCAGCTTCCGCAGCGGGCTGATGTCGTCCACGATCCAGATTCCCCGGCCGTGAGTCGCGAGAACCAGGTCGTCGCCCCTTGCGAAAGCCATGTCGCGGACCGCGACGTCGGGGAAATTGTCAGGCTTGAACTGCGCCCAGTTCCTGCCGCCATCGAGCGAGGCGAAGAGGCCGAATTCGGTACCGACGAAGAGGATGTTGGGATCGACCGGGTCTTCCCTGACGACCCAGGCATAGCCACGAACGCCCGGCGTGCCGGGGCCGATGATTTGGGTCCACGTCTTCCCGTAATCGGCGGTGCGGTAGAGGTAAGGGGCCAGGTCGCCTGAAGTGTGGCGGTCGTTCGTGACGTAGGCGACCGCCGGGTCGTAGCGGCTCGCCTCCACCCAGCTTATCCAGTTGCCGGCGGGTAGCCGCAAGTTCTTCGTCACGTTCGTCCAGTGCTGTCCGCCGTCGCGGGTCAGCTGCACGTTGCCGTCATCGGTCCCGATCCAGATCTGGCCCGGCGCCTTCGGGCTTTCTGAGATCGAATAGATGGTGGTGTTCATTTCCGCGGCGCTGTTGTCGACCGTGATTCCGCCGGACTGCTCCTGCCGCTGCCGGATCGGATTGTTGGTCGTCAGGTCCGGCGATATCCGGTCCCAGGTCGTGCCGTGGTCGCGGCTTCGGAACAGAAATTGCGACCCGATGTAGAGCGTGCCCTTCTCGTTCGGAGAAAGAGCGATCGGCGTGTTCCAGTTGTAGCGGAGCTTCTCCTTGAAGCCGCCGCGCGGCTTGATGTCCTTCGCTTCGTGGGTGTTGCGATTGACCCGGCCGATGTAGCCGCCCTGCGCCTCGGTATAGACGAAATTCTCCGGGTCCGCCGGGTCGGCCCAGGTCCAGAAGCCGTCGCCGCCGTACAGGTTTTCCCAACGGCTGTTGGTGATTCCGCCGGGATATTCGCTGTCGCCGACCCAGTCGCTATTGTCCTGAAGGCCGCCATAGACCTGGTATGGGTCCTTGTCGTCGACGCTGACATGATAGAATTGGCTCACCGGCAGGTTGTTGCTCTTCGCCCACCGGTTGCCGCCGTCGTAGCTGATCCACAGGCCGCCATCGTCGGCACCGACGAGGTGCCTGGTGTTGGCCGGATTGACCCAGACGTCGTGCCAGTCGCCGTGCGACCCACCCCCTGTCTCGGCGAAGCTCTTCCCGCCGTCTTCGGAGACGATGACCGAAAAACCCATCTTGAACAGGCGGTTTTCGTCCTTGGGATCGACGACGATGTTGCCGAAATAGAAGGGGCGCCAGACCATGCCCTGGCTAGCGTCGCGCGCCTGCCAGCTCTTGCCGCCGTCGTCGGACACATAGAGTGCCGAGTGGACGTTCTCGATGAACGCATAGACGCGCTTGGGATCGGTCGGCGCGAATTCTATTTCGAGCCGGCCCCACGGCTGGCCGGGAAGCCCGGCTCGATTGGCCGAATTCAGATCGGCCCAAGTGCGCCCGCCATCGAAGCTTTCGGCAAAGCGGCTGCCAGAAGCCTGGTCGGGCCCATTGCCGCCGGAGCGGAATTCGTAGGCCTTGCGCCGGAAGTTCCAGGTGCCGGCGAGAAGGTGGTTGTGGTTCGCGGGATCGAGCGCGACCGCCGAGCAGCCGGTGGAAAGATTGGCTCCGGCGAGCACCTTCGACCACGTGCGGCCGCCGTCGCTCGTCTTGTAGAGGCCGCGATTGGCCGAATCGGACCACAACGGCCCCGGCGCGCAGGCATAGACGATATCGCCGTCGGTCGGATCGACGACGATCTTGGTGATCCGCTCCGTCCCGTTCAGGCCAACGCGAGTCCAGGTCTCGCCGCCATCTGTCGATTTGTAGAGGCCGTCGCCGACGGAGACGGAATTGCGGGTCCAGCTCTCGCCGGTGCCGGCCCAGACGAGGGCCTTGTTGGTGGGGTCGAGCGCCAGTGCGCCGATCGACTGGACGTCCTGTTTGTCGAAGACCGGCTTGAACGTCGTGCCACCGTCCTCCGACTTCCAGACGCCGCCCGACGCGGAACCGACGAACAGGGTGACCTTGCCGTCCGCTTCCTGGCGGCCCGCCACCGCCGCGATGCGACCGGACATCGTCGCCGAACCGATGTTGCGGATTCCAAGGCCGGAAATGGCGGCGCTGTTGACGACCGGCGGAGTGGTCGCGGCGACCGACGGAACTGCGATCAGGGCGACCGAGGCGAGCAGATAGATGGGACGCATGACGGTCACTCCCCCTTCGACGGCTTGGGCGGATTCTCCGGTTTTTCCGGCGGCTGGCTGGCTTTCGATTTTTCGGGCGGCTTGTTCGAGGCGTCGGGCGGCGGTCCACCCGCTTTCGCAGGCTGCGCCGCTGATTTCGGCTCCGCGAACATCGCGGGCGTAATGGGCGGATTAGCGGTCGCGGTCTCGATGATGATCCGCTGCCGCCGATTGGACTGGCCCTGGTCCCAGCTGTCGACCGACATCGGGAAATAGACGCCGCCGACCTTCTCGTAATCCCCGAGCTCGCTTTCCGTGGTCTTCGGTGCGCCGCGAATCCGGCGGGTTTCGGTCACCTTGATCTCCAGGAAGGTGTCGGGATCGAGGAGATAGGCGAACTCGTCGCCGTCCTTCTGGACGACCTTCAGCTTGTAGGCAGGAGTTCCGTCGAAATCTTCGCGGCCGAGATAGGTGACGGTGCTGCCGTCCTTGCGCGCCGCCTGGAGCACCCCGTCGATCAGCGAAGAATCGGCCAGCGAGCGGGCTTCGTCGCCCGACATCCGCTCGGGATCCTTGCGGCCCTGGAACGGATTGATTTTCCAGCCGACGTTGCCGTCATAGGCCTGGACGACGGTCAGGCCCTGGATGGTCGCGTCGAGTCGAGATTCGCTGCCGGTGGCTCCGCCGCGCGCCCGGACCTCGTCGTAGGTCAGCTCGAAATCGCCGGGAAAAATGATCTTGCCGTCGAAGCGCACCGACTGGATCGCGGCCAGCGCCTGAGCCCCTCCGCGCGCCTCCAGGTTCTTGTCCAACAGCGACTGGGCCGTGATGTCCTGCGCGCAAACCGGAATAGCGGCCGAAGCACAAAGCGCGGCCGCGAGCACATGGCGTAGTATCATTGAGCACTCCCCCCGGAAGTCCGCGGAGCATGGAACTGCGATTGCGGCGAATCAAGCGGCTCGAAAGGCCCGTTTGCCGTTGGTCGAATGCAGACGGCTCTTCGTCAGCCCGCGGATCTCTCCCGGAACCACTTGGTGATGATATATTTGGTGCCGCGCCGGACTTTCATGCCCTGGTGGAGGGTGGCTGGGTTCGGCTGCCAGTCCGGCCCCAGATTGTTCCAGGCGACCAGCTTTCCGGTTTCCGGATGGATCGTCTTGCCGATGAGCTTGAAACGCGTTGCTCCACCGTCTTCCGGCTCGTTGAGGTAGCACATCGCGGTCCATGTCCGCTGTCCGGCTTCCGCCGTGTGGATATAGAAATCGTAGCCGCCGGGCTCGAAAGTGTCCGTATGGACCTTGAATTCCTGGCCGACGGCATAGCGCTGCCCCTGGATCGGCTCGCCATGGGACGCTGGAATTCGGAGCAACTCGGAGATCCTGCGATCCACCTCGGCTACGAGCGGGTCGACCGAATCGAGATCGCAGGTTTCGCTGGTCCTGTATCCGGCAACCCCGATGTCGTCGGCGATTTCCGAGGGCCGGCGGCGGGCGTCGATTCGCTCCATAAGCCCGGCGCAGACGCCCGCGTCGAGAAAGTTCCGGACGACGAACAGGTCGAGCTTCGGGCTCGGGACCTTCTGCACTCCCGGCGTCAGGCCGAGGAGTTGGGCCCGCGAGACCACCTCAGAGGGCGTAGTCTTTCCCCTTGGTCATGTCGTGCTGCTGGATGACGGCTTTGACGACATTGTTCATCAGCGTCATTCGCACTGGAAGAGGCGTCGACGTCTTCTTGATCATCACCGCGACCGAATAGCTTCGGCCATCCGGCGCGGTGAGGATTCCGATATCGTTGTAGCCGGCCTGGATCCCGTCGAGTTCCTGTCCCGTTCCCGTCTTGTGGCTAAGCGTCCAGCCGGGCTGGAGTCCGCCTTTCAGCCGGTTCGGCCCCGTGTGCGTATTGCCCATGATGTTGAGCAGGCGGGCGGTCGATTCCGGCGACAGCAGCTCGCCTCTCTTCAGGCGGGCGAGGGCGCCGACGATCGCGCTCGGCGCGGCGCCGTCATAGGGATCCTCGATGTAGCGCCTGAATGCCGCCCGCCGCACGGCCAGCGGCAAAGAGTCGCGAGCGTCGAAGAAGGCATTGCCGATGGAATAGCTCTGCGACCAGATGAGGCCCGCGATCTTGCTCTGGAGCGCCCGCTCTCCATTGTAGAAACGGATCGCGCCAAGGCGCTTCGCGGCGATCATCTTGCGCACTGCATCCGGCCCGCCGACCGAGCGCATCAGCTTGTCATTGGCGGTGTTGTCGCTGGTCGTGATCGCCTTGACCATCAGGTCTGCGAGGCTCGTCGTGTAGCCACCGCCCAGGATCTGCGCGCGAATCGGCTGGTGGAAAACCGTAAGGTCGGAGGAGGTGAGCGTGACCAGATCGTTGAGGCTAACCTTGCCTTTGTCGACCTGGTCGAGCGCGGTGATCGACACCCACAGCTTGGACACGCTCTGCTGGGGATAGAGATCGTCGTCCTTCCAGCCCGTTTCCCACCCGTCGTCCACCGACCTCACCGCGATCCCGACCAGCCCGTTGAAGCCCTTGCCGAGATTCGTGACCTGGTCGCGGATATAGGCGGGCGCAGCGATTGCGCGCGCAGGGCGGGGCGTCGCCTGCGAAAGCTTCTTTGCGGGCGCGGCGGCGGTCTTTGCGGGCCGCGTCGCTTGCGTCGACTGGATTGCGGCTGCGCCAACCTGGGTCAGCCCGGCCAGCGCAAGAGCCAGCCCGATACCTCTCCAGTGTGACGTCATGCCTTCAATGCTCCCCGATAAAAATCCAGCGCCGGCAATGGTTTGACAGGGCAGGCCTTAACCTCCGCTGTGTGTCCCTGAAACGAGGGTCGCACAGTCGATTCGCGCTGCCAACCCCTGGCGGGCAGTGCTAGATCAGCCCGGAGGCGAAGACCCGACGATTGCCGCGGATTCGATTTCGTCCAGCGCCCGATGCACCGCGATGTAGCGACGCGCTGAATTGATCCAGTCGCCGGCGCGGGGAGCGCCCGGAAGCCGCATCGTTTCCGCCAGAGCCGAGTCCACTTCCCCGGCCATGAGGTGCGACAAGGCGCGGTCGTAGCGCGCCTTCGGCTTGGTCGACGGTCTGTCGGAGCGGTGAACGGTAACCAGCGATGACAGTCCGCGCTTGATCCCTGTCCACATTCCTTCGTTGGGCGGCGGTCCAATCAGCGCCGGTTCCAGGTCCTGGTATTGAGCGATCAGGCTGGTGAGCGGAACCGGCGTTCGCGATTCGGTGACGATCGTCGCCACCGCCGGCGAATGATCGGCGCCGAAACGGTCGAGGAGCAGCGGTTCGAGATAGCCGAGGCTGACGCCGCGCTCGATCGCGCGCCGGGCTGCGAAAGCGATGAGCAGGGCGTCGGCCCGTCCGGCTGTTCCCTTGACCTCCTGGCTCTCGCTCTCGACTCTCTGTAGCCGCGCTTGAAGCTGCCCGATTTGCTCGGCGATTGCCGGATTGAGCGTGCCGGGGTTCGCGGGCTGCTGTTGCGGCACCTGCTGCATGACGAGCTTCGGCGGTTGCGGCGCCGGCTGCGCGGAAGACGTGACGCCGAACAGCCTGGCGGCGAACGGGTGGTGCGCCAGGCCCCAGGTCGCAGCCGCGCCGCCCGCGAGAATGAGCACGAGCGCTATCAGGAATCGCGCTCCCCAGCCCATGCCGTCTCTCACCACTGCCCGCTCCATCGGCGCGGGTTCTTGCACAGCTCTGCGGCAATGGCGAGCAGCGCCGTCTCGCTCGGTTCGGCCGCGGCGACGACGGCTTCCCAGCCGTTTCCGGCAGCCTGGGCGGCTTCCGGACTTATGGCCGCGATGGCGATGCTTTCGCGCTGCAGTCCGACGTCATCGGCTGTGCGCCCGACCAAGGCTGCGGCCCGCGGCGAATGAACGCAGATCACCGATTCGTCGATTTCGCGGAAGCCGTCCGGAGCTGGCAGTTCCGCGGCGCGATAAACGGGAATGACGTGGATTTCCTGCCGCGGCAGCTTCGGCTCCCGCCGGTGCCAGCCGCAGAGGTGCAGGAGCCGAAGTCCGGCCGGAAGCGACTCGAGAAGGGAATCGACCCTTCCTTCGCCGACCTTCCCAACTTCGAAGCCCAAATCGCGCGCGGCGCGGGCTGTCGCTCCGCCGACGCAGTGCGCCGGAAGCTTGCGCAGGGGGCCCATGCCCGGCCCGCCTTCGCGAACCGCGTTGGCGCTGGTGAAGAGCAGCGCATCGAAATCATCCGGCCGCGGCGGTTCCCATTCCAGCCGCTGCACCTTGAATAACGATAGGACGACGGGCTCGAGCCC
>Ga0070658_10002068_pt1 | contig 16834 bp, 15 predicted proteins | sample KBSC13metaG_FD_64664 | JGI IMG/M metagenome (GOLD analysis project Ga0070658, IMG submission 64664) | Corn rhizosphere microbial communities from Kellogg Biological Station, Michigan, USA - KBS C1-3 metaG | ecosystem: Host-associated > Plants > Roots > Rhizosphere > Soil ...
CGATGCCGAGCAGTGTCTGCTCGGTTTCCGGACTGAGGACATTGGCGAAATCGTTGACGAATCCGGTCGGCTGCGGGATCTGCAGCGACTTCGTTCCTTGCAGGGCGAGCACCAACCCGAGGACCTGCAGCGCGTTCTGCCACACCGGCGTCTCGATCTCCTCGCGATTGCGATTGTGAGTGCGGCGGAAAGTGATCTACTGGCGTCGCACTCGCAACTGCGACGCTGAAAAACAGCGAGGGGCCGCGTCGCCCGCGGCCCCTCGACCTTTCCGACTGTGTCGCGCTACTTCGTGAAGTTGAACGGAAAGCCGTACGTTCCACCACCGAGATCCGACGACGGGAACTTCCACGACTGGATCTTGTTCACGATGCACGACTCGGCCTCGGACGAACCCGCGCCGCTCCACGTGCGGCTGGTGATGTCGACGCCGGTGACATTGCCGCTTCCGGTCAGCGTGATCGCGACGTTGATCGTCCCCGCGAGATTCGGATTCAGCTTCAGCCCGCGCTCCGTGTAGCAGTAGCGCAGCTGCGCCTCACGCTGGCGGACGAAGGTCCCCAGCTCGGACACGTCGCGCCCCCGTCCCGGCGGCGCATCCGATGCGCGGACACTCGGCGCCCTGACGACGACGCGAGCGGCCGTGACTCCGCCTCCCGCCCCGACACCGCCGACACCGCCCCCGCCACCGCCGCCCGTACCGAGCCCCCCGCCGATGCCGCCGCGGCCTGGAGTCGTCGAGCCCTGCCCACCCTGGCCGTAGCCGAGCACCGTCTTGCCGCCCGCTCCTCCACCACCATTGCCGTTCATCCCGCCGCCGGTCCCGCCGCTACCGGAGTTCACGTCGACGCCGCGCAGGATCCCCGAGACGTCGCCGACCATCCCGCCCGTTCCCGAGCCGCTGCCGGTCCCGAATGCGGTGCCGATCGCGCCAGTACTGTTGGTTTCCGTGAGCGAACCCGGACGACCTGGCTTCGGATTGCCCTTCTGCGGTCCGACTGGCCCGGGCTTCTTGTTCGTCGGACCAGCGTCAGCGACGCGCTCCGCCTGCCCCGCCTGTGGGACCGGCGGCGGCACCGCCGGCGGCTCGGTGATGAGCGTGTCCGGTGGGACGATCACGCTGACCGCCGCCTCGTCCGTGTTCTCCACCGGGCGAACCGGCATCAGGTGCACGAGGAGCAGGAAGGCGATGCCTAACGCGCCGGAAATCGCGTACGAGCCGACCAGCGCGCGCCCTTCCTCGCTCGCCCACTCGAAGCGCAGGCCGCGGGTGAAGGTCGTGTCCGGATCTCTGCTCGGTCCCTTTCCCGCCGGGGCCGTCGCCGGACGTAATGGAGTTGCCATGTCAGGATGCTCGTGGTGCGGCGGCGTCGTTGCCGGTCTTCAGGACCTGCAGCGACACGTTCTTGAACCCCGCCTTGCGTGCCGTCTGCAGCACGCGAGCGAGGAGGTCGTAGCGCATCCCTTTGTCGGCCTGCACCGCCAGCGTCGCGTCGACCGACTGGTTGGCCGGCACGTCGTTCGCCTTGCGGATGGAGTCGGCGGTGATGTGCAGTGCCGTGTACAGCGTCGGGATGATCAGCGGTTCGTTGGGAACGTCGGAGGTCGACTGCGCCGCTGCCTGGACCGTCATCACGCGGTGTCCGGAAAGCGTCACTTCCGCCGGGCGGCTGGCGATGCCTAACGTAATCTCGGTCGGCGACGGGGCGCCGACGCGGCTCGACGGGAGCGACACGCCGTTCACCATCGGCGACATCTCGCCTAACGTCTGGGTCGTCAGCGAGAAGAAGACGATCGAGACGAACGTGTCGACCAGTGGAACCAGGTTCAGCTCCGTCAGGCGGAACTTGTGGAACATCGCAGTGCGACGCGCCTCACGCGCTGCCTTTGCGCGACTTGCCATCTCAGCGCCCTCCGCGATTGGCGGCCGGAGTGGCCGCCGCGACCTGTGTGGACCGCGCCCGGTTTCCGAGCGCGATATTCGTGAACTGCGCCAGACGAGCGGCCTCGAGGACCTTGACCACGTCGTCGTAGCTGACCGCGTCGTCGGGAACCACCAGCACATCCTTGTTGTCCGGATAGGCCTGGCGGACCGACGCCAGCACGTCGCGCAGCTGGTTCATCGCGTTCTGGTCGTGACCCGCGATGTCCTTGCGATACGGTACCCCGCCACCGGCATGTTCGATCCGGACACCGTCAGTGCTGATGCGGACCGCGAGCAGGAGCGTCAGGTCGGGCGCCTTCGCGCTCGCCGTCGGCTGCGGCGCGGTGATCACCGTCGGCGGCAGGGAAAGGTCAAAGGCCGTCATCGCCGCCAGCGCGACGCCCGTGTAGGTCGCCAGGCTGAAGAACACGATCGACGTCAGGATGTCGACCAGCGGCACGAGGTTGAGACCCCCGTGGGCGGTGAGCGGCGCCCGTTCCGAGCGCCGCTGCTTGACCTTGTGGAACCGCGACTCGGACATCGATCGATTACCGGTGGCCGAGGCGGACGTCCGGACGGTCGACCAGCGCGTTGATCAGGCGGACCGAGAATTCGTCAACCTGCTCGATGATCGTTTCGGCCTGGCTCACCAGATACGCATGCGCGACCGACAGCGGGACGGCGACCATGAGGCCGAAGCCCGTCGCGTTCAGCGCTACCGCGATGCCTTTCGCGAGCTCGGCGGAACGTTCGGTCGCGGACGCGTTGCTGACGGCCTGGAACGCATGCCGGAGCCCGAAGATCGTACCGAGAAGGCCAAGCAGCGTCGCGACGTTGGCGAGCATCGGCAGATACTGCAGGCGGCGCGTCAGGCGCGGAATGACGGAAAGCGACGCGGCATCGGCGACGTTCTGCAGGTCGCCCTCGTCGCGCGTCCGGCTGCGCAGGATGAGCAGTCCCATGTCCGGCAGCGCGGCTGTCGACTGCGCGCAGAGCTTGATCGCATCATCGATCTTGCCCGCGCGGACGAGCTGGACGACGCGGTCGATGAACGCACGACCGTTGATCTTCGACTTGATCACGATCGTGTAGAATCTCTCGATGAACACGGCGAGTCCGATCACCGCGACGGCGAGAATGAAGTTCATGACCATCCCGCCGTTCCTGTACCACTCGATAACCGTATTCATGACCTAGCGTCTCCGACGAGTGCGTGACTTGAGAAAAAGGATCGATGTGTTGGGTGCTACCGCGGCGTACGAGCAGGAGGCGTGCCGGACGGCGGAGTCGCCGAATCCGGGCGCGCTGCCGGCGCCGGCTGCTGCCTAACGCTGTCCGGCGCCGTGCCGGGAGCGGCATTGGGCGTCGGCGTGCTTCCCATCGGGGACGTGCTGCGCAGATTGCCTGCCGCTGCGCTGTCGGCACGGGCCGTCACCGAATCGATCGGGACCATCCCGGTCACCTGCCGCTTCGCGACGAGCGTATAAGCGGGCAGGATCGATGGCCAGAAGTCGTGATCGTAGAACCGCGGATACAGCACCTGCCGGCTGTACGTCGGCACTTCGCGCGGACGGACCGTCACCACCTGCGGCGTCGGCACCTGGCCGCGAATCTCGATCGGCTGCTGCCGGCGCTTCACCGGCTGCTTGCTGCTGCTGTCCTGGGCGCGCGCGGCCGCTGGCAGAGCGATCACTGCGGCGGCGGCGACGAACGCCAACGTTCCGAATCGCATCTTCACTCTCCCACCATCGGCGCCGCGACGCTGCGGACAGCGGTCGGCGGATTGGCGTCGACATTCCCATTGAGGGCGTTCCGAGCGCGCTCGAGCCACGGCGCGGCGCCAGCGTCATTCTTCAGCGTCGCGTCGGCGTCGGCCTTCTGCACCAGCGCCTGCCAGGTGTTCTTCGCCTGCGTGTAGTACGCCTCGGCCTGCTGCGCCGAGCCCTGCTCCGCCGCTGCGCGCTCGGCGTCAGTGAGCCCCTCGGGGAGCTGCACGTTCTTGAGGAAGTCGCCGTAGTTGTACTGCGCGAGCCCGAGATAGTAGGTCGACGCCGCGAGCGCCTTCGGATCGCCGGTATTGATCGCCTTCGTGAACGCGTCCGCGAGCTGCTTGAGCAGGCGCTGCTTCTTCGCCGAGGCGGCCTTCACTCCGGCGGCCGTCAGTCGCGACTTGCTCGTGATGACGAGATGTTCGTCGGCATACTGCTGATAGATCGACGCGCCCGTTCGGAAGTAGCGGTCGCCGGTCTGGGCGGCGCACGTCGCCTTGAGGTCTGCGCCGACGTTCCCGCTGCACAGACGCGAGAGCTCTGCCGTCGCCGCCGCCGAGTCGCCCGACGCCTGCAGCAGCGAAATCCGGAGCTGGCGCGCCTGGGCGGCGCGAGCGTCACGCGGGAAGCGCGAGGCGAACGTCGCATACGCTCTCGCCGCGGTCGCACTGTCGCCCGCCTGCGCGTACGTCACGGCTGCATTGTACTGCGCATCGGCCGCGCGCTTGTCGTTCGGGTACGCGGCTGCGAACGCCTCGTACGCCTGCGCCGCTTCTGCCTTCCGATTCGCCGAATCCAGCGTCACCGCCAGCTGTACCATCCGATCGGCCCGCCCCGGGAAGTCCTTGTTCTGCGAGATCAGCGAGCGCAGCGCTTCGATCGCCTGGTCGCGCTGTCCCATCTCGCCGAGCAGCCGTGCGCTCAGCGCCTGGTACGTGACACGGTACTTCGAATTGGGATATTGCGTGACCAGTCGATTCGACAGATCGATCGCACGCTGCCGCGCCTTGTTCGACGCGGCTTCGTCGCCACGAGCGCGTGCCGCGCTGTCGGCGAGCATGTACGTCACGATCGCGTCGCTGAGGGCGCCCGGCGCCTTGTCCGACGTCGGGTTCTTGTCGGCGAAGGCGACATACACCTCTTCGGCTGCACGCTCGTAGTTCCCCTGCTTGACGAGGGTGTCGGCGAAGGTCGCCGCCGCCTGTGTCCGCAGCGTCGCGATCGTGTCAGCCAGAGCGCGCTTCCCCTTCGACGACGCGAACTGCTGCGCCGCTTCCCACTGCACCTGTGCCTCGGCGTACTGCCCCTGCTTGTAGAGCGCGTCGCCAACGAGCTTCTGCGCCGTCGGCGTGTAGGGGTCGTCAGGATAGTTCTGCGCGTACGTCTGGAACGTCTGCTGGAGAACGTCCCAACGCTGCGTCTCCGACGCCCGCCGTCCCTTCTGGATGAGCGCCTTCTTCGCGACCTCCGGATCCTTGCTCTGGGCAACGAACCGGTCGACCGTCGAGAAGAACGCATCCTGAGCCGCGCGGTCATTCTTGTTGTGCGCCAGCGCCGAGTCGTAGGCGACGATCGCGTTACGACCGGCTTCCTGCGCGATCGCGCTGTTCGGATCCTTGTAGTCGAACGCCGTCTTCGCGAACTGCGCGCCGGCCGCAGCGTAGTCCCCCTGGCCGAGCAGCGCCGCAGCGTAGTAGTTGTTCACTGCCTGCGCGCTGTCCGACTGGCCGAACTCACTGAGGTAGCGCGAGTACAGCTGCGCCGCTTCCGCGAAGCGCGCCTTGTTCCCGGCCTGCGCGCTGGCCAGCAGATACTGCCCGCTCTGCCGGAGAGCTTCCTCGCGCGCCGCAGCCGCCTCGTTCGCCAGCGACGGATTCGCCTGCGCCCAGGCCGACCCGGGTGCGAAATTCTCGACCAGGCGCAGCCGCGCCGCCTGCGCCGAGTCGAACTCGATCATCCGGTTCTGATAGATGTCGACGATCTCGCGCTGAATGCCGAGGGCGCTCGAATCGGTCGGCGACTCCTGGAGCACGGCGCGGAACGCCTCGACGGCGCGCGGAAAATCTCCCTGGTCGCGAAGTCCCGTCGCGACGCGGCGAAGGACGGTCGCCTGGTACGGCGCGCCGCCGTGCGCTGCGAAATACTGGTTCGCCGCGTCTGCACCGCCAACCTGCGTGAACGCGATCGCCATGTACTCGATCGCTTCGCTGCGCAGCCCGAGGCGCGACTGCTGTTCCGGCGTCAGCTTGTCATAGGCGGCAACCAGCTCGCCGAACACGTTGACCGCCTGCTGGTATTCCGGCTGGTTCCGCTGCGTGGCCTGGTTGTAGTACGACCAGCCAAGCTTGTAGAGCGCGAGGAAGTAGATGTCGCTGTTCGGCGGATTGATCTTCGTCGCCTGCTCGTACGCGGTCGCCGCCTTCGCGAACAGCGCCTTGCGCGCCGTTCCACGCTCCTTCGATGCGAGCTCGAAGTTCGCGTCGCCGAGGCGGAAGAACGCTTCGCCGCGGAAGCGCGAGCTGTCCTGGGTGGTGACCAGTTCGAACATCCGCGCCGCGTCCGCGTAGCGGAGCTCCGCGTTGTAGAGCGTCCCGAGCGTGTACGCGGCGGCGTCGATCCGGTCGAAGTTCGGATAGCGCCGGACCAGCTCCTCGTAGCGGGCGATCGCCGGCGCGTAGTCCGGCCGGATCTGCCCCTCGCGGCCGCTGGTCGACGAGTCCGAGCCGGCGGCGGCCGTCCCCCGCTGCGTCTGGGCGAACTGCTCGTCGGCGCGGCGGACGAGGAGCTCACCGAGCTGCAGCAGCGCGTTAGGCCTTACGTTGCTGCTCGGATACTCGTTGAGGAAGCTCTCGAGCTTCGCGATCGCCGAGTCGAGCGCCGCGTCGTCGGCGGCACGGACATCGGAGACCCAACGCGCCGGCGTCGCCGCTTGCGCGCTCATCGCGATGGGTGCGGCGAAGACCGCCGCGGTCAGGAAACGCAGTGCTCGCATCATGGTCTACTTCTGCTGCCGCTGGGATTGGCCGCTCGGTGCGGCGTTGGCGCCCGGTGTGGCCGACGGAGCCGGCGCGTTGTTCGCGCTGCTCGTCGTCCCCGCCGTCGGCGTCTGTCCGGCATCGATGGCTTGGAAGAATGAAGCGCTCGCGGAGCCGAACTCCGCCGCTTCGGTGTCACGTTTCAGACTGGCGATCATTTCCGCGGCGCGCGCACGGAGCTCGGCGTCGACGACCGCGACAAGCGAGTTCTCCGCTGCGGTGCGGCGGGATTCCGCCGCCGCCAGCGTCGCCTGAAGCGCGCGGGTGCGGTCGGAACCTCCTGACTGGAGGCGCGCGATCTCGTCGCTTACGGCCTGGCGCGCCCCGGCCAATGCCGACTGGCTCTCACCGAGGAGCGTGGCGAGCTGCTGCCCATGTGCGTTCACCGAGTCGCGCTTGGCGAACACCGGATGATGTCCGAGCGCGGTATCCAACCCGCGCTCGATGATATCCGCCAGCTGCGAATACGCGGTGGCGGTCTGGGATTCGGTGTCGAGGAGCGTGAACTCCGGCGTGCCCTGCCCGCCCGCCAGCGACGCCTTCACGCTGTCGATCGCGGCCCGGTTCTCGTTCGCCAGCATCCGGGTCGTGTTGATCTGGGCGACGAACATCTGCCGCAGCCGGGTCGATGCAGCGGTCAGGGCGACATCGAGCCGTGCCAGGGAATCGCGAGCCGCGTTGAGGCGCGCCGCCGTCGCGGTCATCGCGTCGGCATCGGCGTTGAGCCGCAGCTGCATCTGCTGGAGCATCTGGATCTGCCGCTGCTGCGACGCCATCAGCTCGGCCAGCGTGTGCTGGGCGACGACGACCGCCGCATCGGCGGCGTAGAGCGCCTGGGACCGCGCCGCGAAATCCTGCGGGTTCTTCGTCGCCGACGCCGGCGCGAACACCACCCGCCGCGGCAGGTCGCCGTTAGGCGCCAGCGCGTCGAACCGCCGCGACACGTCGTCGAGGGAGATGATCTCCGCTGCCGAGACGGTCGGGACGATGTTGGCCGCGGAATCACTGAATGCGGCCGCCAGCACCTGCTGCTCCGATCCGGCCGCGTCATCGAGCGCGATCGTCTTCCCGTTCGCCGGATCGTTGATGAACAGGAAGCCCGCCGCTCGTGCCTGGACGAGCGCCCGTGCCGCCTGGGTCATCGCGCCCTGGGCGCGTCCCTGCAGCATCTGAGATTCGCTCGCTGCCGAATCCGCGACCGTCCGGAAGATGCTTGCCGCATCGGTGGTCCGACCGAGCTGCAGCAATGCCTGGCCGGCCATCAGCTTCGATTCGTCGCGCTCCGGAAGCTGCGGGTAGCGCGTCGCGAATTCGTCGAACGCCTGTCCCGCGGCCGCGATGTTGTTCCCCTTGTAGAGCGCCCACGCACGCGTCAGCAGTGCCTGAGCGGCGAGCCCGCTGCTTGGCGAGACCTGCCCCGCCAGACGGGCGGCGTCGTCATAACGCTCACCCTCGAACGCCACCTCGGCCGCGGTCAGGCGCACCTGGTCCTGCAGCTCCCCGGTCGCGCTCGACGCCAGTGCCTCGAGCGACGTCACCGCGCTGGCGCGCTGGGTCGTATCCGCGCGCAGCGTCGTCAGCGCTTCCATGTACTGGGCGTACTGTCCGAAGGGCGCTGCGCTCGACCGTGCGGCGGCAAAACGCTGCTGGGCGCCCGCCACGTCACCGGTCTGGTACGCGGCCAGCCCGGCGACGAGCGTCGCCAGCCCCTGATCCTCGTTCGACATCGTGCCGGCGAGGCGAATCGCCCCGGCGAAATCCCCGTGACGATACGCGTCGAGCAGCAGCTGGCTGCGGAGAAGGCGCGCGAAGCGCGCCGCGGAGCTCGATGTCGTGAGCGGAGTCGCCGTCGCGCGGAAGGCGCTGTCCATCCCGAGGCGATAGTAAGCCTGGGAGAGGAGGAACATCATGTCTTCCCGTCCGCGCAGCGCGCCGTTCGCCGACGCGTCGGTCAGCGCGACCGGGGAGGTCGACAGCCACTGCAGCCGCGTCAGCGCCGGGATGTAGCGATCGCCCATCAGCTCGTACAGCGCGACGCGAATCTCCGCGTCGACACCGCGCGCCTGGTCTGCTGCGGGGACGATCGCGCTATCGCGCTTCGCCGTCGTGTCGCTCGCGAGTCGCGCGGTCGCGGCGCGCGAGCTGTCCGGCCGTGTGCTGTCCGCACTCGTCGGAGCCGGCGTCACCTGCGCGGCGAGCGGTGCAGCTCCGATGAGGAGTGCGACGAGACCTGCGGTGCGAAGCATAAACACTCTCGATGCCGGCGTCAGAACGGTGTGGTGCCGCGGCTCGTCCACGTCGACGGAACGACCTGGCCATTCCGAACGGCGAACTGCACATAGGTGACCGTTTCCCCGGCAGCGGCGACGTTCACGCTCTGGGTCATCGGCTGCCCGTTCACGGTGATGTTGATCGAAACGGTGTGCGAGGTCGGCAGCACGTCGGCGCGATACAGCTGATCGACGGCGCCCATCCGGAGCGCGCCATTAGCGGTGACCGTGTACGTCCGCGATTCAACGGGTGCATTGTCGACCTGCACCGTCGTCGCCCCGAGGATCTGGCCCGGACCGGTCGACGAATCGGCGCGGAGAAGCACGACCAGCACTGAGCCCGACCGACGCCGAACCGCGTTCGCGATCGTGGTGAAGCGATCACGCTGCTCGACGAGATTGTCCTGCGACGACGTCAGCATCGCATCGAGCTGCTGCAGCGCGTTCATCTCGTTGCTCATCAGCAGCGCCTGCGCCCGCTGCTGCATCATCTGCGCGATCACGTTCTCGATCCGCGCCTGGAGCTGCACGCGCTGCGCGCGGATGTCCGCGAGCTGCGCCTGCGCCTGTTGGAGCTCCTTGACCAGCTCCTCACGCTTCTGCTTGTAGGCCTGCTGATTCGCGTCCTGCGCGTGCAGCCGAGTCGCGCCACCGATCGTCGCCAGGGCCAGCATGGCCACCACAATTCGCTTCATCGCCGCTTCTCTGAGATCAGGGTTCGCCGCGATCAGCGCTGCGGCGGGTTCGTCGGGGTCGTCGGGGTCGTCGGAGTACCGGTCTGCGATTCGACGCGGCGGAGGCGATCTTCCAGCCGCTTCAGTGCCTCTCGCTCGGCGCTCAGCTCCGCCTCTGCCTGTGCCCGCCGTTGTTCGAGCTCAAGCAGATTCTGTGCCTCATACCGATTGATTTCCAGCTCGAGCGCAGCGATGCGCTGCTGCCGCGCCTGGATCTCGGCAAGGAGTGCCTGACGCGCGCGCTCCAGCTCCGCCGCGCGATCCTGCAGGAAGTTGCCGTGGAGCAGTGCGAAGATGTTGCTCTGCCAGCCGAGGGAGAAGACAACCTTGCTGTAGTTGTAGATCCGTGCGGCGCGCTGTGCGTTCGTCGGATTGGTCGACGTGTCGCTCGACGCGGACCCTGCCCCGAGCTCGGTCAGATACACCCCGCCGCGAATCCCGCGGTAGTTCAACACTCCGCCGACGTTGTAATCCCAGGCGTTGTTCTCGGCCATCAGCGTCACGCCGAGATTCGGCGTTGCGTTGAAGTCGACCTTCCCGCCGTAGAACAGCCCGCCCGTGGCGTGCTTCGCATACAGCTCCACCGGCAGGTCGCCGTGGTCGCTGAACAAGCCGTTCCCGTAGCCCGCGGTGAACGACAGGTCGACGTCGGCCCAGGTCGGACGGATGTCAGTCAGCGAGAACGATTCGGTCGCGACGCCGTAGACAGTCTGCGTGTTGAACGATTGGTGAAGCGAGTCCGCGACGTGCGCCTGGTTCGGATCAACGTTCGGCGGAAGCAGGTTGTATCCGACGCCGAATCGATCGATGTGCTTGTACGGCCCGATGTTCCTGGCGCCGACGGCGAGGCTCGGCACCCATCCGGCTGCGCCGCCGCGTGCGCGCATGTGCTCCTGGTTCAGCAGCAGTAGGTGCCCGAAGAACCCCCACTCGGGATTCGACGAATAGGCAGCCCATCCACCTTCGACGATTCCCCAACCGGACAGCGAAAACGTCAGCTGCGAATTGAGCCGGTTGTTGTAGTTGATTTTTTCCGAGTTCGGATCCGAAGCGAACCGTTTGGCGGAGTAGTTGATCGCAAAGTCCCCCGGGACGGGCCCGACCCAGGCCACTGGGATATCGATCAGCCCCGAGCCCCAGTAGATCGTTTGCGGAAAGGTCTGCTGCGCCTCCGCCCGTTGGGCGAAGATCGTCAGGATCGCCGCGCCGGCGACCGCGGCGGAAAAACGTGTCATTCTCATCGGTTCTCGATCGCCTCGTCAGTTCTGTGGCGGAGTGCTGCTCGCCGGGGGCGTCGTCGGCGCCGAAGGATTCTGCTGGATGCTTCTCAGCCGCTCCTCGGCACGTTGGATCGCGTCTCGCTCTTCCTGTACAGACTTCTCCAGCTCCGCTCGCCGTGCAGCCATCCCCGCGAGCTCGCCCGCCTGCGCCTTTCTCAGTGCGACCTCGAGCCCCTGGATCCGGCGGTTACGTGCAGTGATTTCAGCGTTGAGACGCTGCTGTTCGCGGGTCAGCTCCGTGATTCGCGTGCGAAGCAGGACGCCACGCGAAATGTCGATGATGTTCCCGCTGTAACCGAGGGAGACGTTGAACTTCGTGTAGTTGTACAGACCGAAGCCTGTAGTCTTGCGGCCGCCTTCCTCGAGTTCGGTCCCGTACACCCCGGCCGAAAGCCCGCGCCAGTCGTACACGACGCCGGCGTTGTAGTCGAACCCGTCGTTCTCCGCCATGAAGTCGAGGCTAGTGTTGAGCGACGGATGCATCGAGAAGCGACCACCGAGGAACAGACCCTTGGCGATCGTTCCACGATCGTTGTACGCCTTGCCCAAGCCGCCGTCTTCAGAAAACAGCCCGTTGCCGTAACCAAGCGTCAATCCGAACTGTGAGCCCTGCATACGGCCGGTGGTAGCTCCGATGCTGAACTGCTTCGTGAGCACGCCATAAACCGTAGGCGCCGTCTTGAAGTCGTTAAACAAGGGATTCACGAACTTCACATACTTGCCATTCACGAGCTTGATGTCGTGAGCGATGAAGAACCGATCCTCATGCCGCGCGGGCCCTAGGTTCCTCACCCCGATCGCGACTCCCGGAAGGGGTGTGCCGAGTTTGTCCTGCAGGAGCAGAACCTGACCGAACAGGCCGTAATCGATGTTCTGGTCATACGCGGCAACGCCGACGGAGGCGCGTCCGAACATATGAACATCGAGAGCGACGTTGCTATTCCAGGCACTCGCAAATCCCTGCTTTGTAAATCCGCCGAGTACGTCGAACTGAGGAAGATTCTTCCCCGTTATCGCGAACCACGAGTCGAACGAATTCGGCGAGACCCACGCGACAGGGATCGTCACTAACCCGGTACCCTGATACAGGGTCGCGTGGTATGGATCTACCTGCTGCGCGTCTACCCGCTGCGCGGCGACAACCGTCGCGGCCAGCGCGCACGTGAGCGTCGCGATCCCGCGTCGCATGATGCGCATGAAACCTCCACTCCGGATTAATGTTCGATCGTGGCCATCGCCAATTCGCCTCGGAATTTTTCGGAGGCGACGTTCGATGACCGAGGGCGCGTGCGGCATCAACTTATCGCCGGCGCTCATGAACGAGCGCGTAGGTGCAAGAGACATGCCCCCTTGCACCGCAGCGCAAACACTCCAGCATTTGCCTGCAGCGATCAGCTTTCCCACCTAGCAGCAATCGCGCCGAACCCTCTCCCACTCGCGTTGTAGCCGGGCCATCCCTACCTTCCACCCGACCCGCTCCGCCGCCCACCACGAATTGATCCTGACTTGCTTCCCACTCTCACGATCCTCATCGCTGCGGCGCTGGTCGCCTGCTCCGCTCCGGAACCCTCGACCGCCAGGGCGTCGACCACGTCGCCCAGCGCCGTCGCTCCGACTTCGTCGGCCACTACCGATTCAGCGAGCCTGCTCGCGAAGGCCGACCACGGCCGCATCCAAGGCGACAGCTCCGCGAAACTCTGGCTGATCATGGTCAGCGACTTCCAGTGCCCCTTCTGCCGGGAGTGGCACGATCAGGTCTTCCCGACCGTCATGCGCGACTACGTAGCGACTGGGAAGGTCCGCGTTGCATACCTGAATTTCCCGCTCGGGATCCACCCGAACGCCATGCCTGCAGCCGAGGCCGCCATGTGCGCGTCCGTGCAGGGAAAGTTCTGGGAGATGCATGACGCAATCTTTCGTACGCAGGACCAATGGGCAGGGCTACCCAATCCGAAAGCGGTCTTCGACTCGCTGGCCACCAGCGTCGGTGTCGCGGCAGGACCCTACCGATCCTGTGTCGAATCCGGCGCGACTCGACCGATGATTCTTGCCGACGAGCAAAGGGCGACGACCGCCGGGGTGCGCGCCACTCCGACGTTCTTCATCGGCAGCGGTGAGCTCGAAGGTGCAGTCCCGCTCCCGGAGTTCCGCGCCGCGCTCGACAAGGCTCTCGCTGCCGCTCACTGAGCGGCGAACCGCTCGGCCGCGAACGGAATCGCCTCGTGCACACGCTCGTACGGTCCGCCTATACCGTTGCCGGCGTGGCAGCGGAACGAATCGCCGATCTTCTCCCGAACGGCGGTGGGAAGATCAGGCGATCGCTCACGTCGAGAAAAGGCGTCCGGCGGCGGTTCGCGGCGTGGGCAAGCAGCGAGCGGGACGGCGACCGGCCGCTGATCTGGTTCCACGCGCCATCGGTGGGCGAAGGGCTGCAGGCGCGATCGGTGATCGAAGCGCTCCGGGCACGGCGGCCGGACATCCAGATCGCCTATACCTGGTTCTCCCCGAGCGCCGCGGCGTTCGCGCAATCGCTCCCCGTGGACTTCCGCGACGTCCTGCCGTTCGACACCAGCGCCGCTGCGCGCGCCACCCTCGACGCGCTCGCCCCCTCGGCGATCGTGTTCAGCAAGCTTGACGTCTGGCCATTGCTCGTCGAGGAGGCGGCGACGCGCTCCATCGCATGCGCGCTGCTGAGCGCGACGCTCGCCCCGCGCTCGTCGCGCGGCCGTCGAATCGGTCGTCTCCTTCTTCACGACGCGTACGCGAGCCTCGACGCCGTCGGGGCGATCAGCGCCGACGACGCGGCGCGCCTCGTTGCCCTCGGCTGCCGCAGCGAATCGGTGCGCGTCACCGGCGACACGCGCTTCGACCAGGTGATCGCCCGCGCACGAGCCGTCGACCGCAACGGACCGCTGCTCGCGCCGCTGCGTTCGGAGCGGCCGACGCTCGTCGCCGGTTCGACCTGGCCGTCTGACGAGCGCGAACTTCTGCCCGCGCTCGCCGAAGTTCGTCAATCCATCCCGACGCTTCGAGTGATCATCGCCCCCCACGAGCCGACGCGGCCTCACGTCGCGCCGATCGAAAGCTGGGCTGATGCGGCGGGCGTCTCCCACGCTCCGTTAGGCGATCCGGCCGCCGCCGATGCCGATGTCGTCGTCGTCGAGCGAGTCGGCGTCCTCGGCGAGCTGTACGCCCTGGCCGATGTCGCGTTCGTCGGCGGCGGGTTCCACCGTGCGGGTCTGCATTCCGTGCTGGAGCCGGCGGCGTACGGTGTGCCGGTGATCTTCGGCCACCTCCACGACAACAGTCGCGAGGCGACGCTCCTTCGCGATGCCGGCGGCGGTTATGCCGCGAACAACCGCAATGAGATCGCCGCCGTCGTTCGGCGCTGGCTGCACGATGACGCCGCACGGTCGATCGCGGGGGCGGCGAATCGCCGGGTCGTCGCTGACAACGCCGGAGCGACCGAGCGCAGCGTCACGCTGGTCGAATCGCTGCTTCCGGCGCCGCGACCTCGCGCCGACCGTTAGGGCTTCGGCGACACCGCGATGACACCGCTGACCGGCGCGGTGATCGGCCGGTGCAGGAAGAAGCCTTGCACGAGGTGGACGCCGAGCGCCTTCACCGTCTCGAACTCCTCGGAGCGCTCGACTCCCTCGGCGATCACCTGTGCGCCGTGATCGTTCGCGAACTTCACCATCGACTCGACCAGGTTCTGCTTGATGAAGTTCGAATCGATCGCGTTGATGAGCGAGATGTCGAGCTTGATGAAGTCCGGTTCGAGGTTGGCGATCGACCCCAGCCCCGCGTACCCGCTGCCGGCATCATCGACCGCGAAACGGTAACCCTGCGCGCGGAACGCCTTGAGCCGCTCGCGGAATTTCGGGTAATCCTTGATCGCGGTCCGCTCGGTGATCTCGATGACGACCCGTGACGGATCCTTCACCTCGGCCTCGGTGAAGGCCGGGTCCGCGAAGTCGTGCGGATCGACGTTGATGAAGAGCAGTTCCCCCGGTCCGAGCCGCGTCTCGATCCCCTCGATCGCGCGGCTGCGACAGAGGCGGCTCAGCTCCCAGATCATGTCGGCTTCGGCGGCGACGTCGAACATCACCTCCGGGCTCCGCAGGCTCCGCATCACGCCGCGGGCGAGCGCCTCGTAGCCGAAGATCTGCCGCGTCGTCGTGACCACGATCGGGTGGTAGTCGACGTACACGGCCCGGTCGCGAACGCTCGTCCGCAGGTCGTCGACGCGCCGCGCACGCTCGCGCTCTTCCACGCTCTTCGCTGCCGTCGCAGCTTCGCGGATCCCGCGGTAGATCAGCCGCTCGAGCCGCAGCTTGGGGTTGTAATAGACGCGGGCAAGCCCGACGTAGATCTCGAACAACGCCGCGATGTCTTCGCCGTGCGCGACCTCGATCCGCTGCGCGACGTGCTCCTGGAGCCGGCCGACGAGGGTGGTGATCTGCTGCTCGGACGCGCGGGCCTCTCCCGGGGGGGGAACGTGGAAGAAGATGAAATCGTCGTCGTTCGTGTAGCTGACCATCACACGCGACGCCTGCATCGAGTGTCCGTCGAGAAACTCCTTCACGCCGGCAGCCGTTGTTTCCAGTACCGCGTCCAACTTCTCCCACCCGTAGATCTCCTCGATCTTCGAGTAGCGCACGAAGTTGAAGTACACGACGACCAGCTCGCCGCGCTCCTTGATCTGCGGGCGCATCCGCTCGATCATGACCGGCAGCGTCGGCAGTCCGGTCATGAAGTCGTAGAGCATCTGGGCCTGCTCCGCCCGCTCGGCACGGTCGCCGTTAGGCGCGTCACCCGGCAGCTGGCGCATTACCGCCGATCGAACACGGCCGGCGATTTCTTCTGCGTCTGCGGGCAGGCGCAGCCATTCCTCGGCGCGAAGCTCGATCGCCCGCCGCCGAGCCGCGTCATCCTTGCAGCCGACGATGACGGGAAGACCCTTGGCATGCGCACATTCGACGATCTCGCGAAGCGTCGGCGGACTCTCGGCCGTCACGTAGACGGCGCGGATCCCACGCTCGTGGCCGATCGCGCGCGCGATCTCCTGCGACGGCATCACGACGGCCCGCCAGGCATCGAGCTGCACGACAGCGTCAGCGACTTGTGGATCGCTGCTGTCCGTGAGCAGAGTGCTGGTGTTCACGCGCGGCGGACTGTCAGGATGCCGCCGAAAGCATCGCGAGGTTGCGCTGCACGGTGGTGGCGAGCTTCGGAAGGTCGAATGGCTTCTCGACGTAGTCGTCCGCGCCGGTCTGCAGCGCTTCACGCTTGTCCGACCACTCGTCGAGTGCGGTGACCATCACGATCCGCACTTTCCGGCCGAGCGTCGGATGTGCCTTCATCAGGCGGCAGGTCTCCCATCCGTCCCGGCCCGGCATCATCACATCGAGAAGTACGAGCGCCGGCTTGACCTGCTCGAATACTGCCAGCGCCTCGTCACCGCTGTACGCCACCGTGATCGGGTACCCGCGCACCTCGAGGTACTGGCGGATGATCTCGGCGTTGTCGTGGTTGTCGTCGACCACGAGGATTGGAGGCAGCGTATCCATCAGAACATCCAGTCGGCAGGAGAAAGAGACAACGGGCGCAAGAAGCTTGCCCTGCGCAGAGCCTGCCACATCGTGCGCGTGGCGCGCTTACTGGCGATGGAGTGCATACGACAGTCCAACCCCGAACACACCACCGCGCGGCCCGGGCTCATTGTCCTTCGCATCGGCGCCTGTTTCGTATCCAACGGTAAGCCCGATCTGCGGGGCGATTGTGACGTCGACGCCCACGGATGCGCGCATCGCGCCACC
>Ga0070658_10002070_pt1 | contig 16829 bp, 8 predicted proteins | sample KBSC13metaG_FD_64664 | JGI IMG/M metagenome (GOLD analysis project Ga0070658, IMG submission 64664) | Corn rhizosphere microbial communities from Kellogg Biological Station, Michigan, USA - KBS C1-3 metaG | ecosystem: Host-associated > Plants > Roots > Rhizosphere > Soil ...
TCTTCTTCAGGCCGGCCATGTCGATCTCGTTGTCGAAGTGGCCGATGTTCCCGACGATGGCCTTGTCCTTCATCTTCGCCATGTCGTCCACCGTGATGATGTTCTTGTTGCCGGTGGCGGTGATGAAGATGTCGGCCGTGCTCACGACATCGTCCAGCGTCGTGACCTGATAGCCTTCCATCGCCGCCTGGAGCGCGCAGATGGGATCGATCTCGGTGATCACGACGCGCGCGCCCTGGCCGCGCAGCGACTGCGCGCACCCCTTGCCGACGTCACCGTAGCCGAAGACGACGGCCACCTTGCCGGCGAGCATGACGTCGCTCGCGCGCAGGATGCCGTCGGTGAGCGAGTGGCGGCAGCCGTACAGGTTGTCGAACTTGCTCTTCGTCACCGAGTCGTTGACGTTGATCGCCGGGAAGCGGAGCGTGCCGGCGTGCATCATCTCGTACAGGCGGTGCACACCGGTCGTCGTCTCCTCGGAGACGCCGCGGATGTCGGCGGCGACCTTCGTCCACCGGCCGGGATGCTTCTGCTGCTCGGTGCGCAACAGGTCGAGGATGACGCCCCACTCCTCGCTGTCGGTCGCCGCGTTGAACTCGGGGATCCTGCCCGCCGCTTCGTAATCCGCACCGCGGTGCACGAGCAGCGTCGCGTCGCCGCCGTCATCGAGCAGGAGGTTCGGGCCGCTGCCGTCAGGCCACATGAGTGCCTGCTCGGTGCACCACCAGTACTCCTCGAGCGTCTCGCCCTTCCACGCGAACACGGCGATCCCCTTCGGGTTGTCCACCGTGCCGTTCTTCCCGACCGCGACCGCCGCGGCAGCGTGGTCCTGGGTGCTGAAGATGTTGCAGCTCACCCAGCGCACGTCGGCGCCGAGCTCGACGAGGGTCTCGATGAGCACCGCCGTCTGCACGGTCATGTGCAGCGAGCCCATGATCTTCGCGCCGGCAAGCGGCTTCTTCCCCTTGTACTCGTTGCGCAGCGCCATCAGGCCGGGCATCTCCTGCTCGGCAAGTCGGATCTCCTTGCGGCCGAATTCGGCGAGGGAGAGATCGGCCACCTTGAAGGCGGGGCGATCGAGGGGGGTGTGAGTGGCGGGACGCTGAGTGGTGGCCATGATGTGAACCGTGAACGGTGAACCGTGAATCCAACTCGTCGAGAATCGTGAGACGTGAAGCGTGAGTCGTGACGGCGTTGGGAGTGATGACGGATGAGGTGCTACGAAGTCGATGCGCTCTTCACCGCGCGGGCGGTGAAGAGGTTGGGGCCTCTTGCGTGCGGATCGGGCGGCAGCGGGACGATGCGCATCCTCGTGAGGCCGGCGTCGCTGAACCACTCGCCGAGCTGTGATTCGCTGAAGCCGAGCCAGAGGTGGCCCATCGTCGTGCGGTATTCGTCGCGTTCGTGCGGGAGCATGTCCACCACGAGCAGTCGTCCGCCGGGCCGCAGGATGCGCGCCGACTCGGCGATCACCGCGGCCGGATCGACGACGAAGTGCAGCACGAGTGAGAGCACCGCGACGTCGGCGGACGCCTCGTCGAGCGGGAGATCCTCGAGGCGACCGGTGCGAAGCTCGACGTTGTCGAGGTCGCCGAGTCGCTTGCGCGCCGCGCCGAGCATGGCGCTCGATTCGTCCACCGCGATCACACGTGCAACGTAGGGGGCGATTGCCGCGCTCGTCTGTCCCGTACCACAACCGAGGTCGGCCACGATCCACGAGGGGTCGAGCAATGCAGAGAGTGGAGCGACGTCGGCGCCGCTTCCATACAGCTCGGCGCGCACACGATCCCACTGGCCGGCGCGACTCGAGAAGAACGCCTGTGATGCCGAGCGTCGCTCCTGTACGACGCGTTCGGCGCGCGTGAGGTCCTGTCGCGCCGATGGCGTGGCGCCGACCTGCTCGCGCACGAGTTGCCAGAGCTTGCGAGCGCTGCCGTCGAGGGCGCTGCCCGGCATGGCGTAGCGGCGGCTCGCGCCGTCGGCGCGTGCGATGACCCACCCCTCGTCGGCCAGCGTCTTGAGGTGCCGGCTCACCGTGCTCTGCGGCAACTGCAGCGCACTGCACAGCTCGCCGACCGTGAGTTCATGGCGGTCGAGCAGCAGCAACAGCCGGCCCCTGGTCGGGTCGGCGAGCGCCGAAAGGCGGTCGAAGATGGGGCGGGCAGCTATCATCCGGTTATCCGGATGGAAGGATGAGCCCTTTCGCCGGGAAAGGCAAGTGGTGGACGGGAGGACCGATGGACCGATGGAGCGATGGACCGAACGGTCCATCGCTGCATCGGTCATTCGCTCATTCGGTCCTCCCCCCTCAGTCCTGCCGCTTCCCGTCCACCCGCATCCAGGTCGGGCTTTCTATGGTAGGGGCGACGGTGGGGACCGCCCGGACGGCCGGTGCCGGCACGGCGGCGGCGCACAGCCGTTCGAGTCGCTCATTGCCGAGCGAGGCCCAGTCCTCGGGCACCTGCGCGAGCCGGCGACGATCGGTGCCGTCCTCTCGCTCGAATACGAGCCAACCGTTCCGGAAGCTGGCGTCCATCAGGTGCGCCCGGGCGGCCGGCGTCTCCACCTGCCAGACGCGCCACTGCGCTCCGCGAGAATCAGTGAAATGCAGAAGTCCCAACGAATACACCTCCAGATGCCGCCGGGTGCGGCAAGATGCATTCCGGACCTGGTTGGGCTTGGTGCAGCCGTATGGCTCCCTGTCGTCTTCGCTCCCATGCGTTTGCTTGGGAAGCCGCCACGCGCTCTGGCGGGTCCCTCCCTCGCCTCGTCGGTGTGGCCAGTCAGGGAAGCGGAGCGCGGACGTCACCAGGATCTGTCGTGATCAGGCGCTGTGCAGTATCTCATCCGCACCTCCTTCACTGAATCATCCAATGTCCGATTCGAGCTTCACTCGTCGCGCGTTCGTCGGGACTGCCGCCGCTGCGGCCGCGCTCGCTGCACTGCCGGAGCGCGCACGCTCCCAGATGCGGCGGCGCGCGACGAGGGCGGCGGAATCGCCAACGCCAGCTCGCAGCAGCGCGGTTGCTGATGGCGACGAGCGTTCGATTGCCGAGCTCACGCATGCCATGCAGAGCGGCGCGCTCACGTCGCGCGCGCTCGTGCAGCAGTGCTTCGATCGCATCGAGTCGCTCGACAGACGCGGACCCACGCTGCGTGCGGTAATCGAGAGCAATCCCGACGCGCTCAGCATCGCCGACGCGCTGGACGCCGAGCGGAAGAGTGGCCGGGTGCGCGGACCCCTGCACGGCATTCCGGTGCTGGTGAAGGACAACATCGACACCGCGGATCGCATGACGACCACCGCCGGCTCGCTCGCGCTCGAAGGGTCGCGTCCGGCACGGGATGCCCACGTCGTCGAGCGGCTCCGCGCCGCCGGCGCGATCATCCTCGGCAAGACGAACCTGAGCGAGTGGGCGAACTTCCGGTCCACGCACGCGTCGAGCGGGTGGTCGGGACGCGGTGGCCAGGCGCGGAATCCGTACGCGCTCGATCGCACGCCGTCGGGCTCGAGCTCCGGGTCGGCCATCGCCGTGGCATCGGCGTACGCGCCAGTCGCGGTGGGCACCGAGACCGATGGATCGGTGACATCGCCGTCGGCGGCGTGCTCGCTCGTCGGCATGAAGCCGACGGTCGGGCTGGTGAGCAGGAGCGGCATCATCCCCATCTCGCATTCCCAGGACACCGCCGGTCCGATGACGCGCAGCGTCGCCGATCTCGCCGTGCTGTTGTCGGCGATGGCCGGCGGCGTGGATCCACGCGACGCCGCCACGCGCGCGAGCACGGCGGCGCCGAACACCGACTACACGCGCTTCCTCGACGTGGATGGGCTGAAAGGCGCGCGCATCGGCGTGGCGCGCAAGCACTATACGGGCTACAGCACCCACGCCGATGCTGCGTTCGCCGATGCGCTTGCGGCGATGAAGGATCGCGGCGCCGTGATCGTGGATCCGGCCGACATCGCCACTGCGGGCCAGTTCGACGACGCGGAGTACGACGTGCTGCTTTACGAGTTCAAGGCGGACCTCGAGTCGTACCTGCGCGGCCTTCCCGCCGGCGCGAGAGCCCGCACGCTCGACGACCTCATCGCGTTCGACCGCGCGCATGCCGCGCAGGAGATGCCGTACTTCGGCCAGGAGATCTTCGAGCAGTCGGCGAAGAAGGGGCCGCTCACGAGCCCCGAGTACAGAAAGGCGCTCGCGAAGTGCCGCGATCTCGCACGCACCAGGGGGCTCGATGCGACGTTCGCGAAGCACAAGCTGGACGCCCTCGTCGCCCCGACGCAGGGACCGCCGGCGCTGATCGATCTCGTGAACGGCGACCCCGGTGGCGGCGGAAGCAGCACGTCACCGTGCGCCGTCGCCGGCTATCCGGCCATCACCGTCCCCATGGGCTACGCCTTCGGACTGCCACTCGGCGTCACCTTCATGGGGCTCGCGTGGAGCGAGCCGAAGCTCGTGCGCTACGCGTACGCGTTCGAGCAGGCGACGAAGGTACGCCGGCCGCCGCGCTTCCTGCCGACGGCGGCGCTGGAGACGTGAGCTAGCGACGCAGCACGCGGCCGTCGTGCGCTCCGGTGAACCTGCCGTCGCGCACGGCGAAAGCGCCGTTCACGAGCACGTCCACCATTCCCTCCGCCATCTGGTGCGGGTTCGCGTAGGTCGCGCGATCGTACACCTTCGCGAGGTCGAACACCACGACGTCGGCAAACGCGCCGGGTCGCAGGACGCCGCGATCGGGAAGGTTGAACACGGTCGCCGGCAGTGATGTCATGGAGCGAATGGCGGCGGGCAGCCCGATGACGTGGTCCTCCACGACGTACTTGCGGATCTTGCGCGGGAAGGCGCCGTTGCCGCGCGGATGCGGCATGCCGTTGCCGAAGGCGATCAGCGCGCCGTCAGACGACGTCATCGTCCACGGCTGCTGCATGAGGCGATTGATGTCCTCGTCCAGCATGTTGAAAGAGACGATGGACGCGTCGCCCTTCTCCAGCAGCGCGAGGGCCGTCTCCACGGCGCCCCCGTTCCGCGCCGCGGCGATCTGTGCGAGGGTATTTCCATCCAGCGTGCGATCCGGACCGTAGCTCGCAATCTGAATCCGGGCCGCGCCGCCTCGTCGCGCCAGGTTGTCGCGCATCTCGACGATCATCTTCGCGCGCTGCGTGGCATCGGCGATGCGGCCGCGGAACGCCTGGGTACCGCCCGCCTGCGCCCAGCGCGGCACGAGCGCCGCCGCGAGCGAGGTGGACGAGGCCTCGTACGGGTACTGATCGGCGAACACCTCGACGCCCTCGTCGCGCGCCCGATCGATGCGCTGCACGATGGCCGAGGAGAATCCCCACACGTCGGGACCAAGGGCCTTGATGTGGGTCACGATGCCGCGCGTATGCGCCTCGCGCGCGATGGTGATGACTTCCTCGACGGCAGCGAGGAGCCCGATGGTGTAGTCGCTCTCGTCGCGGATGTGGCTCTGGTAGGGCGCGTGGTATTTCGCCGCGATGCGGGTGAGGTCCACCAGCTCGTCGGTCTTCGAGTAGCTGCCCGGGGCGTAGAAGGGCCCGCTCGAGAATCCGAATGCGCCGTCGTCGAAGCCCTTCTGCACCAAGGCTTCCATCTTCTTCAGCTCGTCGGGCGTGGGCGCGCGGTCGGCCATGCCCAGCACCGCTTCGCGTACGGCGCCGTGGCCGATCATCTGCGCCACGTTGACGCCGACGCCGTTCTTCTCGAACGCGGCGCGCTGCGCGGCGAGATCCACGCGACCGCCACCGTCGGGATTGACGAAGATCGTGGTGAGTCCCTGGGCGAGCAGTTGCTGCGCGCCGCTCATCTCCGGCCGGCCGAGGCTCTCGCCGGCGTGGGTGTGGGTGTCGATGAAGCCGGGCGCGACGTAGAGGCTGTCGGCGGCGATCACCGTGGTCGCGGTCGCATCGCTCAGGTCGCCCATGGCGACGATGCGGTCGCCGCGGATGCCGATGTCGGTGCGAATCCAGGGGTTTCCGCTGCCGTCGAGCACCCGACCGTGGCGAATGAGCACATCGAACGACCGCGAGGCCTGGGCGGCGACCGCGGAGGCGCTGCAGGAGAGAGCGACTGCAGCGAGCGCGAGCGAGCGAGTGATCGACCGTGACGTCATTGACGGAGTGGCGTGGCGGGACGGCGGCGGCTGGCGAGGCGGCGCGTGGATGTGCAAGGTACGCGGCCGCAACGCCCGTCGTTGACTGTGCGGCGACGCATGGTCCAACATAGTTGTCGGTCGAGCGTAGACTGGTACGTACCTCTCGCGGCGCGCCAATGCCACCGCGCCACCTCCCCGCTTCTCGATGCATCGGATGTCGCCTTCCAGCCCGCGCCGCACCGTCTCTTCGTTCGTGCTGCCGCTCGTCCTGCTCGCGGTGCCCATCGCGTCCGTCGCCGCGCAGGCGCGCAACGACGACCTTCCTCAGCAGGTGGTGATCGTCCGCACCGCGTATGGAGTGCCGCACATCCAGGCGCAGAACCTTCGCGCGGCGGGATACGGACTCGGCTGGGTGATGATCGAGGATTACGGGCCGCGCATCGCCATGAACCTGCTGCGTGCGCGGGGCGAGATGGCCCGCTGGTTCGGGCGCGACAGCATCGAAGGTGACTTCCTCGCGCAGCGCGAGTACAAGACCGCTGTCGAGCACTATCCCGACCTCGACCAGGAAACGCGCGACGTCTATGACGGCTTCGCCACTGCGGCGAACCGCTACATCGAGCTGCATCCCGGCGAGTTTCCAGCCGGATTCAAGCCCAATTACACCGGCTACGACATCGCCGCGCGCGACGTGGACATGGCGAGCGCTGCGTCGGCCCGACGGTTCCTCGCGAAGATGGACCCGAGCTCCGTGCGCGGCCGCCGTGGTCAGAACACGCCGGCGGCCGAGCCGTCCGAGGGAGATCCGGAGACGGGAATCGATCCGCTGGAGGAAGGCTCGAATGCGTGGGCATTCGCGCCGAGTCGCACGAAGTCGGGACACGCGATCCTGCTCCGCAACCCGCACCTCAACTGGAACTCGGGCTACTACGAGGCGCAGCTGACGGTGCCGGGCGTCGTGGACTTCTACGGCGACTTCCGCATGGGCGGCCCGTTCGGCGTGGTGGGCGGCTTCAACCGCTACCTGGGCTGGGCGACGACGAACAACGCACCGGACCTCGAGGAGATCTACGCGCTGGACGTGGATCCGGCGCAGGCGGATCACTACCTGTTTGAGGGGACGTCGCTCCCGCTCCAGCGCGAGCTGGTGACGGTGCCGTTCAGGAACGGCGACGGCGTCTCCACCGAGACACGCGAGTTCTGGCGCACGCCGCTCGGCCCGGTGGTCTGGCGCGACAGCGGCAAGGTGTACATCGTGCGCGCGGCCGGTGAAGGCGACTGGCGCGGCGGCGAGCAGTTCCTGCGCATGATGCGCGCGAAGTCGCTGGCCGAGTGGCAGGACGCGATGCGGATGCGGGCGCGCGTGACGAGCAGCTTCACGTATGCCGACCGCGCGGGGAACATCTACTACCTCTGGAACGCCGCTGCACCCGCGTTCCCGAAGCCGACCGGTGGCGACACCGCGGCGGTGCCGGCACACACGACGGCCGACATCTGGACGCATTACGTGCAGTTCGACTCGCTGCCGCAGCTGCTGAACCCGAAGAGCGGCTACATCCAGAACGAGAACAGCTCGCCCTGGTTCACCAATCTGGAGCAGATCATCGACTGGACGAAGTATCCCGCCTACATGCCGGAGCCGTCGTTCAGCCTGCGCAGCCAGATGGCGACGACGCTGATCGACACGAAGCAGAAGCTGAGCCTCGAGGACATGATCCGGCTCAAGCATTCGTACCACATGCTCCTTGCGGATCGCGTGAAGAGCGACCTCATCGCGGCGGTGCGGGCGTCGAATCCGCCGCCGGTGGTGGATTCGGCGATCGCGATGCTGGCGGCGTGGGACAACACGTCGGCGCCCGAGAGCAGGGGCGGCGTGCTGTTCGAGCGCTGGTGGCAGCAGTACACGCGCGGCGCCGACCCCGACTCGATGTTCGCCCAGCCGTGGATCGCGAGCGCGCCAGCCAGTACGCCGCGAGGCCTCAGGGATCCGGCGCGTGCTTCACAGGCGTTCGCGAGCGCAGTGGACGAGACGGTGAAACAGTACGGCCGTTACGACGTGCCGTGGGGCGACGTGCACCGTGTGCGGATGGGGAGTGTAGATGTGCCGGTCGGTGGTTGTGCCGGCGCACTGGGCTGCTTCCGCGTCCTGAACTTCAGGACGGATCCCGATGGCAAGCGCGAGGCGTTCGGTGGCGACGGCTGGGTGCTGGCCGTGGAGTTCGGCGACCAGCCGCGCGCGTATTCGGTGCTCGCGTACGGCGAGAGCGACATCGCCGGCAATCCGCACGACACCGACCAGGCGGAGATGTTCGCGAAGGGCGAGATGAAGCGCGTGCTGTTCCTGCCGCGGGATATCGAGGCGGGAGCGATCAAGCGGTATCACCCGGGAGCAAAGGAATAGAACGATCATGCTGTTCGTGCTTCTCGCCACCGTCCTGCTGCAGACTCCCGCGCCCGACACGGGCGCCGTCCAGTCCGCGCGGTCGCCGGCGTTTGCGCCCGACGGGCGCCTCGCCATCTCGTCGAACGGCGACCTGCTCGTACAAGGAGCGCCGAATGGTCCGTGGGTGCGTGCCACCAGCGGGCGAGCGTGGGATCGTGACCCGGTGTGGACACGCGACGGACGCGCGATCGTCTTCTCCTCCGACCGCGGCGGGAACTTCGACCTCTGGCGCGTGACGGTGAACGCGGACGGAAACGTGGGTGAACCGGAGCGCCTCACGTCCACGCCGGAATCCGAGAGCGCACCCACGATCGCGCCCGACGGCACGATCGCGTTCGTGCGCGGCTACGGTCGCTCGGCGCGCGTCTGGCTGCGTGCGGCCGACGGCACGGAGCGTCGGCTCACGAAGGAATCGCGCGTCGAGACCGCTCCGGCCTTCTCGGCAGACGGTGCGCGCATCGCCTACCTGCAACCGAGCGAGCGCGGCACGCGGCTGCTCGTGCGCGGGCTGAACGCGACACGCGATTCGGTGGTGAACACGGGCCACTCGCCCGACGATCTCGCGTGGTCGCCAGCGGGCGATCGCATCGTCTTCAGCGATGGCTCGGGACGCGGCGGGGTGTTCGTGGCCGCTGTCGACGGCCGCTGGGTGAACCAGGCTTCGACGCATCACGGCGACGTGGCCTGGTCGCCCGACGGAGGTACGATCGTCATCGCCGAGTTCGACGACGTCACGCCGAGCTACAACGGCGATCCCGACCGCCTGGGTGAGCGCGTGGCGACGGAGTCGTTCGGGGCCGGCGACCGCTTGTACTTCGTTGCCGCGCCGTCGTCGCCCGATGCGGAGCTCACCGCGCACCCGGTGAATGCTCCCATGGCTCGCGCGGTGCGGAACGCCGAGGCGTACGACCGTGTCTGGGAGCGTTCCGACAAGCTCTACTTCGCCGCACCGAACGCCGCGGAACGCCGTGCGCTCTGGAGAACCGCGCGCGACCGGCACCGCGCCGATGCCGTTGCCGCGACGGACGACGATGCGTTGCAGCGGGCGATCTGGGCGATGCTGCGCGAGCGACCACCGCTGCGCGAGGCAGCCAGCGGGCGCGCAGCCGTGTCGAGCGCGCATCCGGTGGCCACCGCGGCCGGCGTCGAGATCCTTCGCGCCGGCGGCAACGTAGTCGACGCGGCCGTGGCGGTGAGCTTCACGCTCGGCGTCGTCGAGCCGGACGCGAGCGGCGTGGGCGGCTACGGTGAGATGGTGCTCCGGCTCGCGAGCATGGAGCGGCCGACGGTGATCGAGTTCATGACGCGCGTGCCCGAGGCGGCGTCGCTCACGAACGGCTCGCTTCTCGTGAACGGCCGCTACCCCGACGACGGGCCGGTCCTGGTGAACGTGCCCGGCACCACGGCCGGCATGTACGCGGCGTGGCAGCAGTACGGCAGCCACAGGATTGCGTGGAAGGCGCTCCTCGCGCCGGCCATCCGCGCAGCGCGCGACGGGTACGCGGTGAGCGAGGGGCTCGCGACGACGCTCGCCACCGAGCGCGAGCACTTCGAGAAGTATCCCGGGAGTCGCGCGCTCTTCTTCAGGAACGGTGAGCCGCTGCACGCGGGCGACACACTGAAGAATCCCGATCTCGCGCACGTGCTGGAGACCATCGCCGACAAGGGCGCCGATGGCTTCTACAAGGGCGAGATTGCGCGCCGGTGGGTGACCGACCTGCACGGTCAGGGCAACGCCATGACGCTGCTCGATCTCGCGCGCTACTACGCGCCGGAGCGCGAGGCGGTGCGCGGCACGTATCGCGGCTACACGCTCTGGTCCGCCGCGCCGCCGGTGAGCGGCGGCGCCGAGCTGGTGGGGCGCCTCAACGAGCTGGAGCAGTTCGCCCGTCCGGCGCGTTACACCGACGACGCCGCAACGCTGCACTCCGCGATCAGCGCGTGGCTGCTGGCACCCAGCTCACGCGAGCGCGTAGCCGACCCCGGGCTGTGGCCGGTGAACATCGAGCCGATCGTCAACAAGGACACGGCGCGCACGCGGTGGGCGTGCTACGATCCGAATCGCGCGCTGCGTCCGTCCGACTTCAAGGGCGACACACTGGCGTGTGCGCGCATGAAGTCGGACAGGGCCGAGAAGGCTGCCAACGGCGCTGCCGCCGCTGGCGCGCCAACGGGAACGGCGTCACCCGATTCGCCCTGCGGTGACGAGCACGCGGTGGAGGTGTCGACATGTCACTCATCCGGTACGACGGCATTTGCGGTGGCCGACGCCGACGGCAACGTCGTTGCGGTGACGCAGACGCTCGGTACGTGGGGCGGAAATTTCTACGTCACGCCCGGACTCGGCTTCCTCTCCAACGATAAGCTGACGTCGTATGGCACCGATCCCACGAGGTATGGCGCGCGCCTTCCGTTCGCACGCAACGGAAGCACGCTGGCGCCGGCGATCGTCTTCCGTGGGAACCGCCCGGTGTTCGCCGTGAGCGCGGCGGGCAACGCGTGGATCACGTCGGCCATCTACGAGTCGCTGCTCGGCGCGATGGACTACGGGCTCGGGCCGCAGCAGGCGCTGGAGCTGCCGCGCTTCCTGCCCGGTGGCCGCGGCGGCTCGGGCGGGGCCGACGCGAAGTTCTCGATCCAGCTCGAGGATGGCTTCGCACCGGATGTGACGGCACGGCTGCGCGCACTTGGGTACGATCTGAGCTTCGTCTCGCTGCGCGGCGAGCTGCGCGAAGGGTATGGTGCAGCGGTGGCGATCGATGGGAGGAAGGTCACGGCTGGCGCGGATCCACGGCGCTCGGGCGCGGCGGGGGCGGTACCGTGAGCGGACGCTTGCTCGCTATTCGCGTACGGCGAGAGTGACATCCGGACGAGGTCCGGGACACTGTCGTGACTGCACGACGATACGGGTCGGCGACCGCGTGCGCTGGAACTCGGAAGCGAGACGCGTGCAGGCACGAACCAGGCGCGACGAGTGACGGATTGCTGAACGGGCCTGCTGCGACAACCGCAGCCGGCCCGTTCAGCGTACAGGAAGAAACAGCGAGACCGTCCTACTGCAGATTCGGGTTGTTCAGCCGTTCGATGTCCGGCAGCGGCAGGCACACGTTGTTGCCATAGGTGCCGCCGTTCCGGTACGGAGTGCCGGCCGGCGGGATCAGCGTGATACCGTAGCGGATGACGTCGCCCAGGTGGTGACTGTCGAGCCAGAGTGCGCGGCGGCGCTGGTCCACGACTTCAGTCTTGAGCGAAGCAGGGTCCGTCGGTCCGGTGTAGTCGGGTTGGCCGGTGTAGCCTGGCGCCCGGCTGCGGGCCCGTTCGGCGTTGATGATCGCCACTGTGTTCGTGGGATTGGTCGTGATATCCGCCTCGGCGATGATCAGCTGGGCTTCGCGGTAGGTCGCCAGCGGAATCGGCGAAGAAGCGGACGGATACTTCTGCTGGATGAAGATGGAGTCGCCGCGAATGACCTTGCCGTAGTAGTAGGTGGGCACGCGGGCGTCGTTCAGGTTGCGATAGTAGTTGCCCACCGACGAGCTCTGGTTGATGCTGTCGTTCTCCGCCCACACGCGATTGGTTCGGCGCGTGCTCGTCTGGCTGGCCGACACGGTGTAGACGAAGCCGGCGGGGACGAGCACGGCATCCGCGCGCGCGCCGGTGAGATTGCCCTGATCCAGTCGTGCACGCGCGCGGCCGACGTAGGCCGCATTGAGCGTGTTCGCCGCGCCGGTGCCGGCCGCCTGCGCGGCGGCGATCGCCGCCGTGAACCGTGCTTCGGCCTGCGCCGCGGCATCCTTCGGCTGCAGCTCCGGTCCATAGACCGGGTTCTGTGCGGCATCGTACGTGGTGAAGGTGGTGGAGCAGAATCCTTCACTCAGCAGGAGCATGCTGTAGCCTTCCGCCAGGTCCGCTGAGGCGAGCAGGGCCTGACGGTTGGGTACCTCGGCATCGGTCCACCCCTCGAGCGAGGTGCGGATCGCATCGGTGGAGATGCGCGCTGCCTGTAACGGAGTGTAGACGCCAAGTGCGTCGCAGCCGTTCACGGCGTAGCGACGGTCGCTGCTGGTCATCGTGCGAGCATCATATGGAAAGCGATCGGCGGTCTGGGTGGCGTCGTTCAGTTCATCACCGATGAGCCCACCGAGAACGGTGTAGGCGTTGAACGCGCACTCGAAGTCGCCGATGGCGCCGTTGACGAGCAGCTGCGCATTGGCCGGCACGTACAGGCCATTCGCCGGGATCTGCGTCGGCGACGGGACCGAGAGCGGGTCGCCGTTGCACGCGGTGAGCAGACCGGCGGCGAGCATGACGGCGGCTCCCGCGAGACCAACCGCGCGCGACGCGCGGCGAAGCGAAAATCTGGTCATGGTCGGTCTCAGAGGGTGAGGGAAAGGGAAACCATCCACTGGGTGAGCTGCGGCAGCGTGGTTTGCTCCCACGACTGGAAGGTGCCGCGGCTCCCGCCGAGGAACATCGCCTCGGGCTCGAGGCCCGGATATTTCGTCCAGGTATGGAGGTTGTGCCCCGAGACGGCGACGCTGGCGCGCGACGCGTGCAACTGCTGCGTGAAGCGGTCGGGGATCTGATACGAGAGCGTCAGCTCTCGCAGCTTGGCGAAGCTGGCATCCTGGATCAGGAAGTCCACGAGATTGCGGTTGGACTGGATCTGCGCGACAACTGCCGGATCCGACTGCGCCGGGTAATAGTTCTCGAAGCAGCGTACGGCCACCGTGCAGCGAACGCGCAGGTTCCCATTCATCTTCTTCCAGCCGGTCTGCCAGTCCACGAGCCCGTAGAGCCGGAAGTCGCGCAGGAAGGTGAAGGTGTTGCTGAAGGAGCCTTCCGTCGGCGGAGAGGAGCGGCCGAGGTAGACGTCCGGCGCATCGTCGGCGGTGCCGGCCTTGCCGTCCGCACCGTAGCACGGCATCGTGCCGCCCTTGCCGTCATCGCAGATGCCGGTCGCCGTGTTCGTGGCAGGATCGAAGACGCCGGCGACGACACGTTGCTCGAACCATGCGCCAACCGGGTACCCGATCTCGTGCCGTCCATATGTACCGGCGGTGACGAAGGTGACGCCCGGCATGCCGAGGTCCACCACCTTGTTCGCGTTGGTGGCGAGGGTGAACGTCGCGTCCCAGCTCAGCCGGTTGCTTCGATAGGGCGTACCACGCAGCAGCAGCTCGGTGCCGGAGTTGAGGATCTCACCCGCATTGAATGGCTGGGTGCCGGAGTAGCCGAGCGATGGTGGCAGCTCGCGGTCGAGGATCGCGTCGATGGTGCGCTTGCGGTAGTAGGTGAACTCGAGGCCGACGCGGTCGTTGAGCGCTGACGCATCGAAGCCGAGCTCGACCTCCTTCCCTCGCTCCGGACGGAGGTTGGGATTGCCCGGCGTGCCCGCGGTGACCGCTGGTGCATCGTTGTAGCCTGCCGTCGGGACGAACGTGCGTGTCGCGGTGTAGGTGGCTGGCGCCTTGCCCGCTTCGCCGTACGCGGCGCGGAACCGCAACTCGCTCAGCATCGGCAGCCGGTCGTGCACCGGACCCCACTGACTCAACACCCAGCTCACGCTGTACTTCGGGTAGACGGCGCGCGAATAGTTGGTGCCGAAGGCGCTGTTGTTGTCGGAACGAACAGCGGCGGTGAGGAAGAGCATGTCACGCCAGCCCAGTTGCTCCTGGCCGTACACGCCGAGCGTCGCATTGCCGAAGCCGTCTTCCACCGGAAGCGGAAGCCCGGGACATGCCTGGGTGGTGGCGCTGATGTCGGTCAGTCCGGCGAGCGGGAAGATGCAGCCGGCGGAGTGCGTGAAGTGCGTGTTGTCGCGGTAATACTGCGCACCGGCCGTCGTGGCCGAGGTGAAGTCGGTGCGGAAGGTCTTTGACGCCGTCGCTGCGTAGTCGAGCGACGCGTACGTGATCTGCCGGTCTTCGATGTCCTTGCTGCCGAGGGCGTCGCTGCCGATCTGGGTGCTGGCGAGGAGCGAGTCGATCCGTGGCGTGAAGTAGACGTTCTGTTCCGCGGTGCGATCGATGCCGGCCGTGAGGCGATGAGTGAACCACGTGGCCGGCGTGTGGTCGAAGCGCACGCTGGTCGAGAGGCGATTGAGGTTCTGCCAGAAGTTGTAGGTCTCGTCGTACGCCTCCGGCAGGGAGCTGTAGAGGCAGTGGGTCCACGGGTTCGCGCAGTTCGACGGCGTGGTCGCCGTCAGGGTCCAGACGCGCCCGCCGCAGCCGGCTTCGCAGCTGAGGAACGTGGGACCGGCGACGGCGCCGGCATTGACGCTGATGCGAAAGCTGTTGCTGGGCGAGACACCCAGATTCAATCGGCCGCTGGACTTGCGGGTGTAGTTGCTCGGCTCGGCGCCGGCGTCGTCGAGGTAGTTGCCGCTTGCGTAGTAGTTGAACACGTCCGATCCGCCGGAGACCGAGACCTCGCTCTCCTGCCGGCGGCCGTTGCGGAAGACGTCGGGATTGAAGCCGTACGCGGCAATCGTGTCCCGGATCTGTGCCATCGTGATCGGCAGCGTATCGAGCACGCCGGTGGCTGCACCCGGTTTCTGGATCACGCCGTAGTTCGTCCAGAAACGGCCCTCCCAGTTCTGGAAGTAGTTCACGCCCTGGCGGGCGATCACGTTCCACTTGGGTGCGCCGCCGACGCCACGCTTGGTGATGACCTGGATGACGCCGTTCGACGCTTCGGTGCCGTACAGCGCGGCGGCCGCCGGCCCCTTGAGGATCTCGATCGACTCGATGTCCTCCGGGTTGAGGTCGTTGATGCGTGAGATGGAGCTCGAGCCGAAGTCCTGATTCTGGGGACCGCTGGACGGATTGTTGTTCACCCGGACGCCGTCGATGTAGAGCAGCGGCTCGTTGGAGAGCGAGAAGCTCGCGTTGCCGCGGACGCGGATGCGGCCGCCGGATCCGACGGCGCCGGTGGCCGTCTGGATGACGACGCCGGGCGCTCGTCCATTGATCAGTCCCTGCATCGAGTTGATCGGCGCGATCTCCGTGACCGCCGCCGCGTCGACGGTGGCGACCGAGTTGCCGATCGCCTTCTTCTCCACGCGTCCGCCCGTCGCGCTCACCACGACCGCCTCGAGGCTGGTCGGACTCGCCGACATCGTGATGCGCGCGTGCAGTTCACCGTTGCGCACCGTGACGCGCGTTGCGCGGTATCCGATGCGACGTGCTTCGAGCGTGACGGTGGGGCCGGTGATGCCGACGATCCGGAATCGTCCCTGATCGTCCGCGCTGGCGCGCTGCGTGCCACCGACCACGGTGATGAGCGCACCGGGAAGCGGCTCCTCGGAGCCGGCGGAGACGACGGTACCTGCGACAGAACCTTCCTGCGCCCGAAGCATCATCGGCGCAGCTCCGACGAGAACGACAGTGGCCGCGAATCTGAACCAGCGTGACATGCGACGCCCCCTTCGGGGAGGTTGAGCGGAAGGGCACGCCGAAGTGCGCGCTCCGCCGAAAAAGTCGCCGAAGATCATGAGAGCGCGATTGCGCCGGCGCAATGGCACGGCGGTGCACGCGGCCCCCTCCGGGCGAACCTGTCGCAAGAAGAAAGGGCGCGCCGCTGGTTTGCGGCGCGCCCTCACTCGATTCTACCCGCTGCTGCTTACGGCTCGTGATCCTCGTCGTCGCCGCCGAAGAACCCGCCCGAATCAGCACCGCTGCGACGCTCCACGTGCAGTACCTGAGTGTACTTCTTTCCATCCACGGTCATGCTCACGAGATAGTCGCCCGTGCCGACCGTTGGCGCACCGCCGCGACCGAAGCCGCCGAAGCCACGGCTCCCCGGCGCGCGGAAGAGCTGCGCGATCTCGCGCATCTCCGTCGGATCCATCGCCGGCTCGCCGGCGCGCTCGCCACGCTGGCCCTGCGCGGCGCCCGCCGTGCGTGGCATCGGGCCTTCACCCGGCCGCTCCTGGAAGCCAGTCGTCGCGGCACCGCGTCCGCCGCCGCCACCGCCACGACCGAAGCCGAAGATCTGCGTCAGCGCGGCCTGATCGCCCGATGCAGCGGCCGCCTTGATCCGCGCCACCATCGGTGCGGGCAGCGTACCCGCCTTCTCCAGCGAGTCGGCGACGAACACCATCCGACGCGCCTGGACCACGGAATCACGCTTCTCCGACGGCGAGAGAGCTGCCGCCTTCGGTGCCTTGCCGCGGAAGTCCCACGTCACCTTGTGCAGGCCGGCGCTCGCCGGTCCGTTCACGGTGGCGATGGTGTCACCCGTCACGTCGCTGATCGTGATCTTCGTCTGG